>Ga0209539_1001867_pt1 | contig 11290 bp, 6 predicted proteins | sample BarGraNGADG00312_2_FD_184499 | JGI IMG/M metagenome (GOLD analysis project Ga0209539, IMG submission 184499) | Arctic peat soil microbial communities from Barrow, Alaska - Barrow Graham LP Ref core NGADG0011-312 (SPAdes) (version 2) | ecosystem: Environmental > Terrestrial > Soil > Wetlands >... | reverse complement strand
AGGAAAGATATTCTATGTCGGCGCTTCAACTGCAGCCATGTTTTCGCTCATACCTGCCAACAATGCTTCGGGAAACTTCACCAAGGTAACACAACGCGTTCCTGTTAAGATTTCTATCGATAGTGAAGAGAAGGGGCTGGATGTTAAAAAATTGGGAATTCTGCCTGGTATGTCCGTGGTGGTCAAAATTTTAAAGGATAAATAATGCGGAAAGCGACTGCTTCGCACAGGATCAGAAGTTTGATCAGAAACCGATATTCGAAGTGGCATCCGAGCCACGACTGGTATAAGTGGTTTGTGCTGGCAAACATCATGATCGGTACTTTCATGGCAGTACTGGATGCAACAATTGTCAATGTTGCATTGCCAAAGATGATGTCCGCTTTCGGAGTAGGTCTTGACACAATTGAGTGGGTACTAACTGCTTACATGTTGGCACTTGCAGTAATGCTTCCAGCAGCAGCATGGCTTGCCGATCACTTTGGATACAAGAAGATGTATTTTTGGGGTATGTTCGTTTTTACCCTCGGATCATTCATGTGCGGCATGTCGAACAATGAAAATATGCTAATCTTTTCCCGAATCATCCAGGGATTAGGCGCAGGCATCATTCAGCCGCTGGGTATGGCCATCGTAGTAAGGGAATTTCCTCCGAAACAGCGCGGAATCGCAGTCGGATTCTGGTCGATCGCTGCCGCAGCTTCCGTTTCCTTCGGACCATTGATTGGCGGTTTCCTGGTAGATAATTTTAACTGGCAACTGATTTTTGATATCAATGTGCCGATTGGAATCCTGGGAATGATCTTCACCCTTGTGATTCAAAGGGAGATGAAGCAGAAACGAACAGGAAAGTTCGACATCGTTGGATTCATTTCCGTGAGCCTTTTCCTTCCCATCATCCTTTTTGCCCTCACAGAAGGCAATGCAATCACCAATCCTGAAGGCTGGAAAGCTCCTTATATTCTGGTCTGTTTTGCCCTCTCTATCATCGCTTTTGCAGTATTTCTCACCGCGGAATTTGTGGTTGAGAATCCGATGATCGACCTTCGGTTATTGGGAAATCTCAATTTTGGGATCAGTTCACTTGTCATATTTCTGTTCGGGATCGGGATGTTCGGCAGCACTTTCCTGTTGCCCCTGTATCTGCAGAACTCTCTGGGATATACTGCGTTACAATCCGGTTCGGTGTTTCTGCCTGTGGGCATCATCCAGGGAATGATTGCGCCTTTATCTGGCTATGTCACAGGGAAAGTCAATGCCAAAATACCCATTATCATTGGGATTCTGATGATGTCTCTTAGTTTTTACCTCAATGCCCATCTTTCATTTCTGACAGAACATTCTGCCATCATGCTGCCGCTTTACATCCGTGGATTCGGAATGGGCATCGTCTATACCGCGCTGATGGCAGTCGCACTGGTTGATATTCCAAAAGATAAGATGGCACAGGCATCAGGTATCAATAATGTAATCAGGCAATTAGGTGGAAGCTTCGGAGTGGCTATTCTCGCCACCTTTCTGACCACCCGGGTCAATTATCATTCACAACAGTTTGGGGGCGCCCTCGATGCCAATTCCCCTGCATATCAAGCTACTGTAAAGAATATGAGCGCATCTTTCGTGCATTCATCGGGAAGCACCGTCGCTGCGGCAAGAAGTCAATCCCAATATATGATCGCCTCAAATGTCACTCAACAGGCTTATATTGAGGGTGTTAATGATGATTTTCTGGTCGCTGCGATTGTGACGCTTATCGGAGGCATACCTGTGCTCTTCCTGAGAGTACGAAAGAAGAAAAAAGAAATAAAAACATTACCATGATAAACAAACAGTTTCGTCAGATTTTGACAGCATTTTTGTTGATACTGGCCATCGCCGGAAGGGGATATTGTCAGACGAATGTCACTGATTCACTCGAGCTTACGCCATTGATCAACAAAGTCATTCAGACTTATCCAACCATACAGCAGGCCGCCGAGGCACTCACAGCTGCCGATCTGAAGATTGAGCTGGCCCGCTCAGCCTATCTTCCGAATGCCATGGTTTCGGGCTCCTTGTCCCACATTGGACCAGTGCCTTCGCTGACTTTGCCCGATGTTGGCAGTTTCTCTCTCGCCCCACATAACCCGGTAAATGCATCTCTGAACATCAATCAGACCCTTACAGATTTCGGAAAGACAAGGAAAAACATTGAATATGAGGAGAAAAGTAAGCAGCTTGCCTCTCTGGGAATGGAACAGATAAAGCAGAAGATGGCGCTTGCCGTCATCGGATGTTATTATAACCTGCTCTTTTACCAGGAGGCCGTCGTCCTGAAAGATCAACAACTCACCACCCTCGGCCAGCACCTGAAAAACGTCGAAATGAAGGCTGAAACAGGATCCGCCACCCAATATGAAATTCTCAGTACAAAAGTTCGAATATCCAATATTGAAAGTCAGAAAACAGACGTGATTACGGCCTTAAACTTTCAGAATTCCTATTTGAATATGCTGCTGGGTGAAAGCCCAACTTCACAACACCGGGTTAAAAACGCGCTGAGCACAGATCTGATTCCTTTCGGCGAAGATTCACTGATCAGAATAGCACTGAACAATCGCAACGAAATGAAGATCGTTGAAAAGAAAATGGTTGTTTCACAAGCATACCAGGATTTGGTTAAAACGCATGAAAATCCTGTACTATCCGCTTTTGCGACAGGTGGATGGAAGAACGGCTATATACCTGAACTGGAGAAGTCTAAGGCCAATTACGCCGTTGGTTTAAGCCTGCAAATTCCCATTTTCGATGCTAACCGCACGAGCCTGAATTCTCAACTGGCAGGCTCGGCATTAAGATCTGTCAGTCAGGAGGTTGATCTTACCAAGCGAACTATTACCAATGAAGTGATGGAGAGTATCAATACCTTGAAAGCCGCCATCTCCAAGACAGAACTCTTCAGTATGCAGCTTTCCCAGGCTAAGAGAGCCCTCGAATTGGCCGATTTGAAATACAAATCCGGCACCCTCACCAATCTTGATCTGCTGGATGCCGAGAACGCAGTGTCAGAGAGCAGTTTGCTGTATTTGAAAGCCAGAATTGATAGGGTAGTGGTTGGCTACAGACTGAAATCGGTGTTGGGAACCAATTTGTACTGATTGCGGATGCTGGATGCTTAAAGCTTAACACTACATTTGCATTTGCTAAAGACGATTCTTATGTTTACTAAACTTATCTCTTTGTTATTATTGTGCCTGACAGCATCGAATATTTATGCTCAGGATCGGGAGAAGGCCATTCGCACCACCTTCCATTCCATTTCAAGCAATGATATGATGAATGACGCAGCCGAATTAACCTCTTTAAAATATGGAGGCCGGCTCTCCGGATCACCTGGCTATCTCGCTGCCGCTCAATGGTTAGCGAGCGAACTTAAGAAGGCAGGAGTCAAACCAGGACTTAATGACAGCACTTATTTGCAGTATTTCCCGAATGCCTATTCGGATGTTCTTTCTCCCGGATCTGTCACTTTATTAGCAGGAAAAAACAATGCCGGCAAAGAGTACCGCTTCCCTGACGATTATTTCCCCGGCTCCAATTCAGCGCCGGGAAGTGTTTCCGGTGAAGTTGTATATGTTGGTTTCGGAATTTCTGCTCCTGAACTGGGGTATGACGATTACCGCAACATCGACGTGAAAGGTAAAATTTTGCTGATGGAAACCGGTGTGCCTTATGGTGCGAATGACAGCGTTCAGCGTAAATGGGAGCCCTACAGTTACCACAGATACAAGTTTCAGCATGCCAAAGAACTGGGTGCCGCCGGACTCTTGTACGTGAGCAAAATTGCCAATCCTAATACATCCTTCCTCAAAGGATTTGTTTACGCACACATTGGAGAACCAGTGGCTGAAGAACTCTTTGCAGGCACAGGCAAGACGTATGCAGAAATACACGCGGAAGTCGTAAAGAATATGCTACCCAATTCAATGGCCCTGCATAAGAAGGTGCGAATTACCGCTTCTACCAGATATTTTCCGGACAGTCGCTCCTGCAATATCGTCGGAATGATCAAAGGATCAGACCCTAAGCTGAAAAATGAAGCAATTATTCTGGGTGCCCATTTTGATGCGGTAGGTAGTCCTGGTTGTCTGTTTCCGGGAGCCCTCGACAATGCCTCAGGCTCTGTGGATATACTTGCCGCTGCAAAGGCTTTGGCAGCTTCAGGTGTAAAACCAGGCAGAACGATCCTGTTTGTATTCTTCGGTGGGGAAGAGTGCGGTCTGTATGGCAGTAAAATGTGCGTCGATTCTCCCTTTTGGCCCAAAGAAAAAGTGCTTTGTATGATCAACCTCGACATGGTCGGCAATGGTACCGGGCTCTTTCTGGCCGGTGGCAAATCGTACCCGGAAATGCTGAAATATTTCTCGGACGCCAACGACAAATATATCCACCGCGATTTCAGCGCTTCAGAAAACCATCCGACCTACAGCCGCCCCAGGACCGACGGGGCTATTTTCGAAAGGGCAGGGTACAGGACGCTTAGTCTTTATACCTCAGGAACAGTAAAAACTGTCTACTATCATCATCCGCTCGACAATACAGATGCCCTCACGCCAGAAATTATGGAAGATGCTGCCAAATTGCTCTACCTCGGTGTATTGGAATTATCCAATGACAAGACATTCGTCTCAAAATAATATCCGGCTATTTTCTGAACGGTCCAACAATATACTTTATCGAATAAGACCTTTTATATTGGGGGATTTGATGTAAAATTTTAGCTGTAAATTTTATCAGGTGCCGAGGACCGGAATGGAAAAATAAAATGATGTGCCAACATTCACTTCACTTTCGACCCAAATTTCGCCACCATGTTTCTCAACAAATTCTTTGCATAGTTGCAGTCCGAGGCCAGAGCTTCTTTCGCCTTCGGTACCTGGGCGGCTATTATTAACATTTAACTGGAACAAATTAGATGCCATTTCACTTTTCATCCCGATACCTGAATCCTTAATAATAACCACGGTTGAATTATGGTGTGTCAGATAGGTAGAAACAGCAATAGTCCCATTTCTTGGAGTGAATTTGACCGCATTTGAAAGCAAGTTACGTACAATGGATTGGAGTAAATTTGCATCGGCGAAAACTTCATGACTTTCAGATATAGCGATATCAACATTGATTTCCTTTTTACGGATAGAATCAATTTGTGCATTTAAACATTCATGAACTAACCCATTTAAATTGATTTTTCCAGGATTAAATGAGGTTTGTCCCTGCTGCATTCTGGCCCATTCCAGAAGATTTTCAAGCAAATTATATAAGGCTTTGGCTGAATGGTTTAGCTCTATTGTTAATTCATTTTTTTCATCAGGCGATAAATCTTCGACCAACAATTCCGTTATTCCCATAAACCCACCCAAAGGCCCTCGAAGGTCATGTGCTATTATAGAGAAGAATTTGTCTTTAGTAGCAATTAATTTTTGAAGTTCCTTACTTTGTTCAACCAATTTTTTGCTTTGATAACGTAGTTGAAGATGAGTTTTAACTCTTGCAATAACTTCTTCAGCCTGAAAAGGTTTAGAAATAAAATCTACACCACCAGATCGTAAGGCCTTTACAATATCCTGGGTATCATTCAAAGCGCTAATAAAAATAACCGGTATATCACAGACTTTTTTGTTCTCTTTCAGCAGTTTACATACCTCGAATCCGTTTAGATCAGGCATCATAATATCCAGCAGAATAAGGTCTGGTTCAGTTCTTTCCGCAACCTTCAGTGCCAGAACGCCATTTGGTACAGGCCTGACTAAATACCCTTCCCCCTTGAGGATTTCACCCAGGACCTTAAGATTAGCGGGAACATCATCTACAATAAGAATGTTCGCTCTATTTTGGCTTAATAATTCATCTGTACCCATCTTAATTACTCCTTCTTATTCAAAATCTGTTCTAATTGATCGTACCTATAATTCTCAGCTAAATACAAAAGGCTTGTTGAAAGATTAGAATTTTCTGATTTTATACCTTTTATTAGTTTAATCAGAAGATCCATATCTGCATCAGCAAGAGCATTCCGCAATTTAAACAATATACTTACTGGCAATTTTTGAATGTCCACGGCAATAGTATCAAGGTCCAGTATATTGTTTTTTTGTTCTACTTCTGTTGTCTTTTCATAAATGTAGTTAATTCCAAGTATCTTTCCAATGGTATTAAATAAATCATCTTCACTAAAGGGTTTGCGGATATAACCTTGCATCCCCAGTGCTTCAATCTTCTTTAATTCATCCTCAAAAGTGCTGGCTGTCAGTGCAATTATTGGTGTCTTCCTCCCTTTTTCGGTCGACTTAATCCGACGCGTAGCCTCATAGCCATCCATAACAGGCATACGCATATCCATTAGAATAAGGTGCGGACTCCAGGATTCGAATTTTTCAATAGCCTCTAAACCATTAACAGCTTCTTCGGTTTCAAATCCAACCAATTTGAGCAGGGTTCCTGCAACCTTCAGGTTATCGCTCTTGTCGTCAACAACCAAAATTCGATATGCTGTCATATTGTTTTCAATGCCGATCACTCCATTTGGAGTACTTTTTTCAATGGCGTCCTTGTTACCCTCCAATATTTCAACGGAGAAAGTAAAAACAGATCCCTTTCCTATTTCACTGGCTGCCGTAATATTTCCGCCCATCAAAATGGCCAGTTCACGGCTTAATGCGAGCCCAAGCCCGGTGCCACTGCCTTTATTGATACCAGAACTTGTTTGCTGAAATTGTTTGAATAGTTTGTCCATTTCCTCACTGGCAATACCCGGACCTGAATCCTGAACTTCAACTACCAGCATTTTTTTATTAACGTCTAATGTGTTGACGCGAACTCGGACAGCAATGCCACCTTCTTCCGTGAATTTGAGTGCATTGCCGATAAGATTGACAAAAATCTGCCTTAATTTGCTTTCATCTACAAATACAAACTGTGGAAGATCATCTTCTTTTTCGCACAAAAATTGAAGGTTTTTTGAGTGGATACGTTCACTGAATATCATTTGAATGTCATCCAGCAAGGCGTGCAAATCTACGTTTGTAGGATTCAATACAACCCGTCCGGCCTCTATTTTCGATAATTCAAGAATGTCGTTGATGAGTGACAAAAGATGCTCGCCTGCGTGGATAATGGAGTTATTGTATTCTTTTTGCTGATCAGACAACATCTTGTCGCGGTTCGTCAATTGCGAAAATCCAATAATTGCATTCAACGGCGTTCGAATTTCGTGAGACATATTTGCCAGGAAAATGCTCTTGAATTTATTCGCCATTTCGGCTTCCTGCTTGGCTTTAACAAGTGCCTGTTCTACCTTCTTCTGATCAGTCACATCCCGAAGAATTCCGACAGCATGCCAATGATTGTTCAGGTTAATTGCTGAAATGGAAAGCTGCGCAGAAATCTCGATTCCATCTTTTCTAACAGCCTCCAGGTCAAGCGTTTTACCCATGACTGCGCCTTGCCAGGTTTGTTGAAATATCGGAAAAGCAGCATGATGGGCCTGATGATAGCGGGAAGGCACGATTAGATTATGTAAATTCATACCCATCGCTTCGGATTTGGAGTATCCCATTATTCTCTCTGCAGCCGGGTTCCAATAGGATATCAGACCTTCCGGATCAATCATGATAATGGCATCATGGGCAGAGTCGGTGATCGAGCGCATGATGTTTTCACTTTCACGAAGAGCTTCTTCCGCCAGCCTTCGCTTGGTGATATCATGCCCGATACCAACGAGACCGATGATATTTCCATCTTTATCTTTCAATGGAAGTTTGGAAGTAAGGAGCCATTTCTTTTCTCCGTTCCCCAGAATGATGAATTCCTCTCTGTTCAGCAAGGGTTGGCCCGATTGTAGGACCAATTGATCGTCTGCATAGAATTCTTCTGCAAGTTCTTTCGGATAAAGATCAAAATCTGTTTTTCCTATAATTTCCGCTTCTGACTTTAATCCAACATTCCGCAAACTGGTTAGATTAGAAAGTGTTTTGCGGGTAGCAGTGTCCTTGCAATAAATCGAATCTGGAATATTATCGATCACAGTACGAAATAAAAACCGCTCATTTCGTAGTGCTTCTTCTGCATGTTTACGCTCAACAGCAATTGCTATTTTGCTGCCTGCGGAATAGAAAAATTGAATATCTTGTTCTGAATAGACATTCTCCTTCGTATAATGTTGAAGGACTAAGACACCAATAGTCTTTGAAGGCGTCTTCAAAGGCACTCCAATCCAGGAAGGGGAAGGAGAACCTACTAATACAGCCTCTTTTTGCTTCTGTAGTTTTAGGAATTTGTCAGGTGTTAGCAGTAACGGTTCCCCAGTACGATAAACATAAGAGGTAACGCTATTCTTCATAGCCAGCGGTTCCGGAGTAGGATCGGACTGATCTACAAAATAGGGAAAGCTAAAGAGGCCAGTATTGTCATCATATATTGCTACAAAACAATTCTCCGCATAGAGTACTTTCTTGAGTAATTGATGTATTGACTTAAGAAATTCATTCAGGTTTTCGGTTTCCGAAATGCCTTGTGTCATTTCAAAGATTACCTGACGTTCAAGTTCCAATTTCTTTTGTTCGGTTTTATCAGAAGTGACACCAATAAGTGCTATTGGATTTCCAAGGGAATCTTTTATAATTGAGGCAGATACAAATACAGGAAAATCTGTACCGTCCTTTTTTCGATTCAATACTTCGCCCTGCCAACCTCCCTCCAGGGTGGAAGGAAGAATCACTTCAATCAGATCGGTGTTGTTTTTGGGCGAGCGCACCATGCTAATGTTTTTACCCAACAGTTCGTGCTCCTCATATTGATAGGTCTTTAAAAAAGCATTATTGACAAAAATAATATTGTTATTCATGTCAGTAATACTCACGCATTCGCTGATGCATCTTATAGCATGAGCTAATAACTGGAGTTCATCATTTGATTTCATTAGACCACTCATATATTGCATTTTTCAAATTTATCTGCTCTCTTCATCAATTATCCTCGTGTTGTCCTAATTGCCTAATGACGCTGGACGCATAACGAGTATTATCCAAATGTACTCAAAACATATTAATATAATATTGCAGCGGTCCTTCCAATTTCTTTCGTTGGTTGTGATATAATCCAAGAATCAAAATTTTGTCCATTAGTTATTAATATTAATAGAAATATTGAGTAAAATGTAAGAAAATGATAGAAAGATCCTATTTACAGACCGTTATGTCCCGAATCTGCGAAGAGCGGAAGTTCATACAAGTAATAGTTGGACCACGTCAGGTAGGAAAAACAACGATGGTTGGACAACTTTTGTCCAAAATTGATATTCCTTATTTGTCAGAATCTGCCGATGCAATAATAGTTTCAAATTCAACCTGGTTGTCTCAAATTTGGGAATCTGCATGTTCCAGGGCATTGGCATCGTTAAAAACCTTTTATGAAGAAGCTCCCCAGTATCATTTAGTAGCTGCGGGAAGTTTGTTGGGAGTGACCATAAACAGAGATCAATTTTCATTCCCGGTAGGTAAGGTGGACGAACTTTTCATGTTTCCGATGGATTTTGAGGAGTTCCTTTGGGCAACGGATAAAGAGTTGTTGAGCAGAGAGATATCGTCTCATTTTGCGAACCTTAAAGCCATGCCTGAAGCGCTGCATATTCAAGCCATGGAGTTGTATAAACAATATCTTATCGTCGGAGGTATGCCTGCAGTGGTAGCCGAGTTTGTTGAAACCAAAAGTTTGCTTACGTCAACCGAAATTCAGGGGCGTATTCTGAATGAATACATTGCCGATATGGCAAAATATGCATCCCCGGCAACAAGTGTAAAAATAAGGGCATGTTACAATTCAATTCCGACACAACTGGCTAAAGAAAACAGGAAATTTCAATACAAAATAGTTCAAAAAGGAGCTACAACCACATTGTTTGGCGAATCAATCGAGTGGCTTAATTCAGCAGGAATCGTTCTCAAATGTCAAAAAATTGACCATGGCTTCATGCCCATCTCTGCCTATTCCGATTTAAGTGATTTCAGACTCTATATGAGCGATATCGGGATGCTTACCATGAAATCTGGCATGGCACAACAAACTATTTTATCGCCGCTGGAAGAAGAAAATGGATTTTTAGGGGTAATGAGCGAAAATTATGTGGCCCAGGCTTTGGTCTGCAATGGTTTTCCGTTGTTTTACTGGAAAAATGTGAATACGGCCGAACTCGATTTTGTGCTTCAGATTGAGGGACAGGTGATTCCTGTGGAAGTAAAAAAAGGCCTTCGGACAAAATCTGTAAGCATGACGATGTTTGTGAAGAAATACAATAGTCCGTATGCCATCCGGATTTCAGGAAAGAATTTTGGTTATGAGAATCAGATCAAAGCGATATCATTGTATGCTGTGTTTTGTATTAATTGAAGCAAACAAACAGTTGGGAATCATTTTACAAGAAATATTTCTGAATTAACACTAACAATTGTTCTTTCTTAATGGGCTTCGAGATATAATCATTACATCCTGCAGCTATTGCTTTTTTCTGGTCGTCGGTTAGTCCAAAAGCCGTTTGTGCTATAATGATAACTTCTTTGTTGAATTGCCGGATTTGCCTTGTAGCTTCCAACCCATCCATGACAGGCATTTTAATATCCATCAAAATCAAGTCAATGTCGGGGTTATTGCGGCAGCCTTCCACTGCTTTCACACCCGTTCTTGCATACAGAATTTCTTTGCTGAATAATTTGATTGCATTTCTGAGAAATAATTCGGATGTTTCGTCATCTTCGACAATCAGTATTTTCAGTCCCGAAACTTCAGAAACATCTTCATTCGTGCCCATTTTTTTTAGCCGTTCGTTATTGTAGGGAAGTGTAAAGAAAAATGTGGATCCTTTTCCTTCCGATATATCTTCGGGATCGCTTTCTACCCAAATTTTTCCACCAAGCATTTCTACATAAGCTTTCGCAATGGAGAGGCCTAATCCCGCGCCTTCAAATTGCCTGCTATTTGAAACATCAGCTTGCATAAATAGTTCAAATATAGACTGTTGTTTGTTTTCAAAAATGCCAATGCCGGTATCTTTTACGTAAAACTGTAGAGACGCACGGCCTGCCCCGATATTTCGGGGGCCGTGCGTCTCTACCATATTGCACCCAAATTCAATTGATCCGGCTTTTGTAAATTTAATGGCATTACCTATCAAATTTGAAAGTAAGGTTTTTAATTTTATACCATCTGTGGATATACTCGCTATATTATTGGGTGAATCGTAGTTGATATTGAATTC
>Ga0209539_1001866_pt1 | contig 11294 bp, 21 predicted proteins | sample BarGraNGADG00312_2_FD_184499 | JGI IMG/M metagenome (GOLD analysis project Ga0209539, IMG submission 184499) | Arctic peat soil microbial communities from Barrow, Alaska - Barrow Graham LP Ref core NGADG0011-312 (SPAdes) (version 2) | ecosystem: Environmental > Terrestrial > Soil > Wetlands >... | reverse complement strand
CCGGAGCTTGTCGAAGGGTTGTTACTTAATCCTCTTACCGGGGTTTAATAGCCAATTATCGAACTCTTTCCACTTGCAAAAAGAAGACTTCCCTTTTTGCTTTCTATCAATATATTGACAGTATGCACTTTGTATTTCAAATTGTCAGTTTTAAAAATATTTAATGACTATTTCAAAAATTCTATTGAATTTTTTTTACTATTTCATAAATTTGCAGTATCTGAGTCTTTAACGTACATACATACGGCCTAAACTAAGCTGTTCATTTTTATCATTTTACATATTTAAATAACAATATTTATGCACCCCACTGATCCCAAAAGCTTCAATGATTTAAAGCAGGCTGTAAATGCCTACGAACCTCCCAAAATTGAAATCCTGGAAATAACTGTCGAAAAGGGTTTTGCCGACTCAACCACCGACTGGGGCAACCAAACTTGGTAGTGCAAAAGTGAACAGTGAAGAAAGAAAAACGAACAATGAAATTACAAACAATGAAAACAATCAGATTTACAGTATTATCGATATTATTTGGTTTATTGGTACTGGCATCCGCCTGCAAAAAGGAGACCAACCCAGTAGCTGCTACTCAAACCGGCAGCAAAATCCTGGTAACCGGGCAGGATGCCGGGACAGGTCTTAAATCCACCCTGAGCGGACAAACAACCGAATGGAAAACCGGCGACCAGGTGGGAGTCTACTCTACTCAGGCGCACACGATCGGTGGAATCGCAATTGCCAATGTTCCGTTAACGGCTCAAACGGCCGCCGCTTCTTCAGCTTTTACCGGAGATATGTACTGGGGAACTGGCGAACATACATTTTATGCCTATTACCCTTATACGCCAGACGTGGTTAGTGGTTCCCCAGCACCAAGTACAACTGTACCGGTATCGCTGGCAACAGCACAAATCCAGCTTGAAGCTAACAGCAGCACCCATATCGGTGCCCTTGATTTTATGGTAGCAACACCTAAAACAGCAACGCCTGCCGGGTCAGGCTTAGTAGGCAGCGGAGTAAACCTAAGTTACAACCATCTCTTTACCATTTTGGAGTTCCAGATCAAAGGTACAGGCGATCTAAAAGCTGTTAAACTATCAGGAAATAGCACTCTTGCATTTAGCGGAGGCACCATTAACCTTAACCAAACACCTGCAACGGGTGCCCCTTATACCATTGCCAACCAGACAGGAACAAAAGAGGTTGTAGTAACGCTGACCAGTCTGGCCACACTTAATGCCACCAATGCCACTACAGTTTACATGGTCATCAACCCGGGCACACAGGCGGGTAATTGCCTGATTGGAATCTCTACGGATGGTACTACATGGAAATACATAAGTAAAATGGCCCTTGCCGGCGGCTTTCTGCGAGGCAATAAATACGTGGTTACAGTAAATGCAGATAATGCAACTCTTGTAGATGTAGTAGTCGGGGGAGCCGGTAAGGTTTGGATGGACCGTAACTTAGGTGCCACACAGGTAGCAACTGCCAGTGATGATTACCTTGCTTATGGTGATTTATACCAATGGGGAAGAGGCACTGATGGACACCAAGAGAGAACATCAGGCACAACCAGCACTTTATCAAGCTCAGATGTACCAGTGTCACCGGATAACGCAAAATTTATTTTGGCACCCAATACCCCTTATGATTGGCGCAACCCACGAGAAGGCATTTTATGGCAGGGAACAACCGGCATCAACAACCCATGCCCGAGCGGTTTTAGAATACCTACCGAGGGTGAATTAACTGCAGAAAAGACATCTTGGGTTACACAAAACTCAGAAGGGGCTTTTGGCTCGCCACTTAAACTCCCCATGGCAGGCAACCGCAACTACGGCGTTGGTTCGCTCAGCAGTGTTGGTTCCTACGGCTACTACTGGTCGAGTACCGTAGATGGCATTAAATCGCGCAGCCTGGACTTCTACAGTAGCGGTGCCTATATGTGGAGCCCCATCCGGGCAGCCGGCTTTTCTGTTCGCTGCATTAAGGATTAGTCACTTCTGTCACTTTGGTCACTTCTGACACTTAAATCTTGCCATCCCGCCTTCTTCGGGCGGGTGGTAAGATTTTAAATACCGCCTGAGGCGGCCGATTTTTTTAAAAAATGAAGAAAGTAGAAAGTTTGTAAAGCTCCCACTTTACAAACTTTCTACTTTCTTCATTTTCAACTTTACAAACTTATGAATATCAAAGAAAAAATAGCGTTAAGCAAACAGGTTAATAGCCTCACACTGCACCGGGAGGGGATATTTTATAAGTGCTACAATGAAGATGCTATGGTATTTGTAAAGCAGATAAAGCCTTACAAGGTGTTATCTAAATTTATTAAAAGTGCTGGCGAAGAGGTATTGAGTATTGGCTTTCCGGTAAGTGAGTTGGAAAAAGGCAGTATTACAACTGAGCTAAAAATTCAGAAGGAGTTAAAATAGGAATGTTTTTAAAAGGATTTAATATCAGTAGGTCATTGTCTCCGGTAATGATGGATTTAGCCTTTGCAGATATGGCAAGGGAAAGGAATTTGTCATCTTTAACATTCGTATCAAACACAAAAAAATTATTCTTTTTCATTCAGAATCTCGAGCAGTTTTTCGGGTGTAAGACCGTTGGCTTGCGCAATTTTTCCGGCAGTCTGCATTATTTCCAAAAGTTCTTCACGGGCATCTGCTTTTTTAACAAATATGCTTTTAAGCCAGCTATTTACGATATAGTCCACTTTTTTGCGCTCTTCTACCGTGGCATTCAGGTAAGCGCTGGCTATTTCAGGCTTCAGTGATATTGTAACTTGTTTCATCTGCTTTTTTTACAAAAATACAAAATAGCAACATTCAAATGGGCCAAAAGTTTAAATTTCGTAATACGAAAGTCATGAGTCTGTCGAAATGCGCCTTCCTGCTCTTGCTTGCGTTCCTGTTTTTCACGTTATCCGGCTCCCCCCCATTGTAGCAGGTAAAACCTTGTTGTTTTTGGCTGAAATCCAAGCATGTATTCCAGCCATTACATTCCAAGCCCTTATCCGCACCAGCGGGGGTGACTTAGTCTGTATTTTTAAAATCCAATTTCCTTAATAATTTGTTTTATTTCAGAATCAGGAATATTTTCCTTTTCGCTTTTATCAAAAAGGGTAACCAAAAATATCATTCTGTCAGTTATTTTTAAAATCACAGAATAGGTTATTACTCTAACCCCACCACTCTTACCTTTATTTTTAGATTTTACGGCTACTCTTACCTTTCGGATATTTCCGCCTAAATCGATCCCGATATTCGTGTTTCCGAGTAATTCCTTTTCAAAGATTTCCAGGTCATTAGGCAACGAGTTGTATTTTTTCTTTAATCGTTTAAACTCCTTGTCAAAAGTCGGGGTGGTAATTATTTCAAACTTCATCCAGGAGTTGTCTGAGCGTTTTTCCCTTTTCCTTTCCAGCAACAATTTCCTTTACATCCTTAAGCCCAGCTTCAATACTCTTATGGGTCCGGTTATCAGTGGATTTTACAACCTCCACACTTTCAACGATGTTTAGGTTTTTCAACAATTGCTTTAAAAATGGTATTGATTCTTTATTTTTTGGTCTAACAACAAGAGCATCCATGACAATAAGTTTTTACAAATATAGGAAAAAGGATTATTAATTTTACTTCTACCTCGCTAATCGTGGGTGCTATTGGAGCAACAAAAACAGAGCAGTTAGAAAAACAAGTTGTTTTTTTTGTTTAGTTTGAGGGCGAATTTCCCACCATTTTGTATCTTTAAGAGTTGACAGCTTGGTGAGTTGGAATTTTAAACATATGGTGAATTTTTGCCGCCCCCCCTCGTTTGAAACGCGGGGGCCGTAGTTGGTCGCCTGAGACGATTTCATGCACATGGGTTTACAGACAAAGGCGTTATTATTTAATCCGGAATTGACTATATCGTTTCAAACGAGGGGGAGCCGGAGCTATTACATAACGGCACAAATCTTACGCACCTCGGCAAGGCGTTGTGACAGAGTCTTGTCTTGTTTGGCGGTTTGAATGTTGTAACTCACTTGCATTCGCAGCAACAAATCGGAGCTGACACCAAGAGCAGCCTCCATAAGTATAATTCACGCAAATACTTTTTTTCAAATTCAACCTCCATGACCGTTTATTTGTTCAGGGCAAAGGTGGGCCTTAATTCCGCATTTTCTAACACTTTCATAGCAACAACATCAATCTTAGAAACCAACGCCGGTGGTTGAAGAAAGTATTATACTCGGCGGAGTTTACACCGCAAGGCGGGGCCTCGATTCGGGTTCCTCTGGTTTCGTTTTTCTAAATTGTTTCATGTTGCAATTAATTTAAATCGTAACTTTGCAAAAGATAAAAATTCATAAATCTGCATTATGGAAATACTAATTGTACATCCTGACAGCAAAGAAAAGTTAACTACCCTGAAAGCTATTATGAAAGCTTTGAAAATTTCTTATAGAGAAGAAAAATCGATTTATAACACTGAATTTGTTGTTAAAGTTCTTCAGGGAGATGAAGATATTAAAGCAGGACGCACTAAAAAAATATCGCTCGACGATATATGTAAATTCATTAAAAGGGCATTATGATCAAACAATAAATGGATAAAGCAGAAGCAGAAAAACACATCGGGGAAATATAAATCATAAGGATTATGAAAAACATTGAGATGACGGCTGTTTTCGAACCATGCGATGAGGGAGGGTTTATTGCTTACGTTCAGGAAATATCGGGCATAAATACTCAGGGGGAAACCCTTGAAGAAGCAAAGGAAAACCTTGCAGATGCCGTGAATCTTGTATTTGAGGAGATGAGGGCTACAACCAGGAAGGGCAGGGCTAATAAGATGATTACCCAAACCATGTCGTTCAGCTTCTGATGAAGAGAAACAAGCTGGTCAAATACCCGCTCCCCCTCGTTTGAAACGCGGGGGCCGTAGTTGGTCGTCTGAGACGATTTCATGCACATAGGTTTACTGACAAAGGCGTTATTATTTAATCCGGAATTGATTATATCGTTTCAAACGAGGGGGAGCCGCACCAGCAGAGTAAATAATTTTGTTGCTAAATTTAAACGCTCTCTTCTTTGTTTTCCTATTCTTTGCAGATGCAATAAAATTTTTGGCAATGAGAACTATACAGCTGAATATTCCTCACGAAACTGATTTGAAAGATTGTCATTTTAGTTTCGCTGATTTTCGATTCCAATTGGCCATTAAAAAACAAATTATGTACGTATGAAAACTGCCGATTTAACCATTTTAATACAAAAGGATACTGAAAGTGGAATGTATGTCGAGCAAATTGAAGAATTTCCGGCAGCAATTTCGCAAGGGAGAACCATCGAAGAGCTTAAAATCAATCTAATAGACGCCTTAAAAATTTTGTTGGATGTTCAGAAAAAACAATTGTACAAAGGTTACGGGAAAATGAAAATTTTGAGACGGAAATTACAATTTGCGTGAAACGGAAAGAGTTTGAACGCCATTTAAAAAACAATGATATTCAAACAAGCGTTCCACGTCACCCCGAAATTGTAAATATCACTTGTAAAATAATTTGTAAACAATTATCAATACCCGCTCCCCCTCGTTTGCAACGAGGGGGCCGTAGTTGGTCGTCTGAGACGATTTCATGCACATGGGTTTACTGACAAAGGCGTTATTATTTAATCCGGAATTGATTATATCGTTTGAAACGAACGGTAACTACCCCCTCGTTTCAAACGAGGGGGAGCCGGAAGGGTTGTTACTTAATCCTCTTACCGGGGTTTAATAGCCAATTATCGAACTCTTTCCACTTGCAAAAAGAAGACTTCCCTTTTTGCTTTCTATCAATATATTGATAATAAGCATTTTGGCTTTTGGGTTATCAATTTTAAAAATATTTAATGAAAATTTCAAACATTCTATTACATTTATATGTTTGTAGTAAGAGTCTCTAACGTACATGCATATAAAAACAAAACTGTTCGTTTTTATCATTTTACATGTTTAAAAAATAGAATTTATGCGCCCCACTGATCTCAAAAGCTTCAATGATTTACAGCAGGTTGCAAACGCTTATGAACCACCCAAAATTGAAATCCTGGAAATAACTGTCGAAAAAGGTTTTGCCGACTCAACCTCCGACTGGGGCACCGGTACTTGGTAGTGGGCAAATGAAGAGGGAAGAGTGACACGGACCGTAGGGGCGGCCCTGTGTGGCCGTCCGATCAGTAGATAGTGAAAAGCGAAAAGTGAACAACGAAAAGCGAGAAATGAACTATGAAAACAATCAGATTTACAGCATTTTCGATATTATTTGGTTTATTGGTACTGGCATCCGCCTGTAAAAAGGAGACCAACCCGGCAGCTGCTCCTCAAACCGGCAGCAAAATTTCGGTAACAGGGCAGGATGCGGGGACAGGACTTAAAACCGCCCTAACCGATCTAACAACCTTGTGGAACGGTCCCACTCCCGGTCCCGCTGACCAGGTGGGAATCTACTCTCCCACGGCGCGAACGGTAACCGACGGTACAGGCGATCCAATTGTCAATGCCCAGTTTACGGCTGTAACTTCCGCCGCTTCTTCTACTTTTTCAGGAACAATGTATTGGGGTACTGGCACAGCAACCCCTCACACCTTTTATGCTTACTACCCTTATACAGCAGGTTCTGCGGAAAGTACAGTTGTACCAGTATCACTGGCAACGGCACAAACACAATCAATAGAAAACAACAGCGATCATATCGGTGCCCAAACCGGTGCCCTTGATTTTATGATCGCCACACCTGCAGTAGTAACCTCTCCGGCCAACACCAATGTAGTGGCAAATGAAGTACACCTAATATATAATCATCTCTTTACTATACTCGAGTTTCAGATAAAAGGTTCAGGAACACTAAAATATGTTAAACTCACTGTCCCCACCAATCCCATTGCCTTCAGTGGTGGCACCATTGACATTACCCAGGCACCGGTTTCAGAGACTGCCTATACTTTGGCCAGCCTAACAGGGACAGCGACACAATGCGTTGTTACGCTCACCAATGCGGCCACACTTACTGCCAATGCTACCAAAGTTTACATGGTTATCAATCCCGGCACACAGGCGGGTAATTGCACTATTGGACTCTCGTCAGATGGCACAGCTTGGACCAACATCAGTAAAGCAGCCCCGACTGGGGGCTTTTTACGTGGTAAGAAATATGTTGTAACAATCGAAAAAGATCAAGATGGAAATTTTTTCAGCACAGTAACCATTGGCACACAGGTTTGGATGGCAGAAAACTTGAAAACCACCAAGTACAATGAAGGTATAGATATTCCACATGGCCTATCAGCTAGCCCAACATATACTAATTCAGAATGGGCAGGACTTGGAACAGGCGCATATTGCGATTACGACAACACTCCGTCAAATTCCACGACATACGGAAGGCTATACAACTGGTATGCAGTCAATACAGGAAAGCTTTGCCCAACCGGCTGGCACGTGCCAAGCGATGCAGAGTGGACCACACTCATTGACTATTTGGGAGGTCAAAATTTAGCCGGCTATAAGTTAAAAGAAACCGGGACTACACATTGGGCAACTCCCAATACCGGAGCAACCAACGAGACAGGCTTTACTGCCCTTCCGGGTGGTTACCGTAGCAGTAGCACCGATAATGGCGCATTCTTCTACATTCGAACCAACGGTTTCTGGTGGTCATCTAAAGAGTTCTCAACTTCAAACGCCTGGAACAGGTTTTACTCGGACAACTATTTTTACAGGGCCGACTACGCAAAACAGTATGGGTTATCTGTGCGTTGTGTTAAAGGAGAAACAGTCTCCGACAATAATGGCAATGTTTACTCTACAGTAGTAACCAGCACCGGTAAGACTTGGTTAGACCGTAACTTAGGTGCCACACAGGTAGCAACAAGCAGCACCGATTACCTTGCCTATGGCGATTTATACCAATGGGGCAGAGCAGCCGATGGGCATCAGATAATTGCTTGGACAAGTTCTACCGCAGGAACCTCTGCTCAAAATACTACTGCTATTTTGTCAACCACAGATACGCCAGTTAATGCGTTATTTATCAAAAATGGCAGTAGCCCTTCCGATTGGCGCAACCCACAAAAAGACGATTTATGGCAGGTATCGACTGGCACCAACAACCCATGTCCGAGCGGTTTTAGAATACCTACCGAAGCTGAATTTACTGCAGAAATGGCAACTTGGAGTCCACAAACCTCAGTAGGGGCTTTTGGCTCGCCACTTAAATTTACCGTAGCAGGCACCCGCTACTACTTTGGTTCGCTCCTCGATGTTGGTTCCAACGGCTACTACTGGTCGAGTACCATAGGTGGCACTCTCTCGCGCAACATGGGCTTCAGCAGTATCGGTGCCAGTATGGGCAGCAACGGCCGGGCGAGCGGCTTTTCTGTTCGTTGCATTAAGAATTAGGAAAGAAGTAGAAAGTAGAAAGTGGAAAGTTTGTAAAGTAAAAAGTGAGGGACTGCCCAACTTTCAACTTTATGAACTTTCAAACTTTACTAACTTTCCGCTTTTAACGGGTCAGCAAGTTAGTTTGGGTTGATTATTATATAGGAGAAAAAAGCCTCTGCCGTTGTTACCCTTTATAAGGAGTAGTTATTAAAGATTTCAAGAAATTGAAAAATACACAAACACATATATATCGTATATATTATATATATTTGCATTAATATAAATGTAAATCTTGAAAACATGGATAAAACAAAAGTTATGACAAAAAGGAAGATTATTAACCTTAGTCCTGAAACAGAGAAAAATCTAAGGTTAATAGCGGTGAACTATGGTCAGAATTTAAAATCATACATTGAGAGTGTATTGGAGGAATTGGCTAATGAGGATGAAATGTTAATAGCATTATCTAAGGCCCCGGGCACGGATGACATTTTAAACCAATCTGAAAAGGCTGAATTTTTAAAATCGTTATCAGCATGAATGTTGATATTTCAAGAGCCTTTGTTAAAGACACATGTTTGTTACCAAAAAAAACGAAGCTGATTATACAGGAGGTAATAAAAGAGATCCAAATCACTAAAGTTCCCGGTAATATCCGGGATTGTTCCAAGCTAAAAGGGGCAGAAGATATGTACCGTATACGCCGTGGAGTTTACAGGGTGACTTTTCAATATGATAGTACTACGGCAACTTTAAAGAGAGTCTCACCAAGAGGCCAGATTTATAAAAAACAAATTTTAAAATGAGTATCGCCCCGCTGGTGCGGGGTGCAGATTGCAAGTTAGCACCAGCCAGTTTGTTTTCATGGAAAGCGCTTGTAAATATCTTTCCTGTGAGCAACTGTAGCGAACTCGACTAGATCGTCTTCAATAAAAATTCCAATACGATAATCTTTAATTTTGATTCTATACGACTTTTTAAAACCCTTCAGTTTCTTAATGTTTTTTATATCAGTTAATTTCAAAGCATTTTCGACATTTACGATTGTTTCTACTACATCATTTTCGACTTCTGATGATTTTAATTTGTCAAGGTCCTTCTCGAAATGCTTCAAAAATTCAGTTCTCATGTCCTGCCCAGTTTAGCCATAATCCTATCCCTGCTTACTTTTTGAGTACGGTCGATTTTACTCATCATCTCACCAAGAGCAAAATCTTCTTTCTCTTCAAGATTAAGAACCTTTGACTCGATTTTCATTCTTTTAAGTAAATCAGAAATAAATTCCTTTTCTGACTTGTCTTTCACTGTAATTAGAATTGTTTCCATGTCTATACTATTTGAATCAAAGTTAAATAAATTTTTAGTATAACAGAAGCGAAATATTCGCTTTTCTGTTCGCTGCATTAAGGAATAAATGAGTTAGAAAGTAAATAAAAGTTATAACATGTTATAACTTTTATTATATTTGCATAAAGATATTTTAAAATGGAAACGACAATAGTAAAAATAGGTAATTCAAAAGGGCTTATAATTCCTAAGAAGCTTCTAAACGTTTTTGGAGAGGCAAAGCAGGTTGATATTAAGGCGAAAGATGGAGGGTTGCTAATAACACCATTAACCGAAAATAAAGCACGTAGTAATTGGGAGCAGCAATTTAATGATGCAATTGCCAAAGGCTTTATACCTGAGAATGATGTAATTGATGTTGAAAATGATTTTGATAAAAAGGAATGGACATGGTAAAAAGGTTTGAAGTTTGGAATATTGAACTTAACCCAACGCAAGGTTCGGAAATCAATAAAAAGCGTCCATGCCTGGTTGTTTCGCCAAATGAAACAAATAAATTTCTCAATACTGTAGTGATCGTACCTATGACCAGCACAATTAAACCATATCCCACAAGACTTAATTGTCATTTCAAAGGCAAAGACGGGCAGCTCGTCGTTGATCAAATAAGATGTGTGGATAAAACAAGGTTGATTGAAAAATTAGGTACAATGGACACAAATACATTTAAAGATATTTGTACGCTCATTGTAGAAACTTTTAAGTATCAATAAAAGTGTAAATGCGATTGAATTATCGTATTATAAAATCATATTATATGAAAATAACAGCGTTGATTCCTGATGATATAATTCAAGATGTCCAGGAATATACCGAAGGAAAAAACATCACAGATAGTCTTATAAAGGCTCTTTCTGATTGGCTTTATATTAAAAGAATTCAAAAATTGAATAGAGAGGTGCGTAAAAAACCTTTACGGTTTGCAGATGGCTTTGACGCAGAAACATTACGCAATACAAGGTAGCTGTTACAGATAATAAGCACCCTATTTGGACTTTAGATAAAAAAATACTCAACAATCTGGATGATAAACTTTTATATAAATCTCATTAAGCGCAACGGCCAAGAATTAGAACGAATTTAATGAAAAATTTGAAATGGATTTTCGAATCTATCATTACCTTTATGTCCATGAAGTTGATATCTCAAATTTTTCTTTGTAGCTGGAAGGTAACAGTCCTGATCTTTCTCTATTTTGCAACAGTATCCTGCCGGCAGCCGGAAAAGAAAAATCCGGCAGTCACGGTAGTTCCTGTGCAAATAACAGCATACCAACCTCCGGCAATTCCACTCATGCTTAACACACCTGAGCAGAAAACCGCCTTTCTGGTGGAGCATTTTTGGAACAACTACAACTTCCGGGATACTTCGCAGCTCGCAGCTTCCAAACCGCCTGAGCAAGCCTTCGCCAATTTCATTTCTTATGCCGAACAGGTTTCGCCCGGGCAAGCTGCCGGAGGCATCAGAATCCTGATGGCCCAGGCGGAAATTAATAAAAAGAGCACGCTGCTTTTTCTGGGCCTGGCAGAGAAATA
>Ga0209539_1001859_pt1 | contig 11323 bp, 10 predicted proteins | sample BarGraNGADG00312_2_FD_184499 | JGI IMG/M metagenome (GOLD analysis project Ga0209539, IMG submission 184499) | Arctic peat soil microbial communities from Barrow, Alaska - Barrow Graham LP Ref core NGADG0011-312 (SPAdes) (version 2) | ecosystem: Environmental > Terrestrial > Soil > Wetlands >... | reverse complement strand
TCGACGCTCGTTGCCACACTGAGTGTCGGTGATCAGGGCTTCGACACGCGGACCTGGACGGACGGTCCCATGCTCATCGGCGGCAGGCCCTACTGGTACGCCGTCAGCGCTGTCAATGCGAACGGCGCCGGCGATCTCTGCCAGGATGTCCAGGTGGTTCCACAGCGGGCACCGATGCCGACTGGTTTCTTCTTTCTTCCTCCGGAGCTTGATTTCGGAGGCGAGCAGGCGTCGCTCGTCCTGACTCTCCAGAACAAAGGGAGCACGCCGGTGACGTTTGACATCATCGCTGGCGCTTCATGGCTGGTCGGCGTTTCGCCCACGTCAGGGAGCGTGCCTGTCAGCGGAAGCCAGCGCATCAACATTGGGGTGCAGCGGACCGGCATGCCGGCGGGGATCTACGAGAGCCTCGTCCGCGTTACCTGTTCCACGGGCAGCATGAATATCCCTGCGCAGATGCGCGTGGGCATGATTCAGGGCATCGACGTGTCACGGTACCAGTGTGGGGGCGTCCACGTTGGTGATCCGATCAATTGGGCCGTCGTTCTCGGGACGGGATTTCAGTTTACCTTTATCAAGGCAACCGAAGGACTGACCATCACGGATCCCTTCCTGAACGTGCTGGCCCCCGGCGCCCGGTCGGCAGGCCTGTTGACGGGCGTCTATCATATCTGCTGGCCCGCTGACAACACCGCCGCCGCCGAGGCGGCCTACTTCCTGACGGTGGCTGGGCAGTTCATCGGCCCTGGGTTCCTGCTACCTGTCTTGGACATTGAGCCCCGGTACAATATCCATGGCGTGGCGATGGTGCGCTGGATCGACGAATGGGCGGGTGCCGTGCGAGCGGCCAAGGGGGTCAACCCGGTAATCTACTGCAGCGCTTCTGTCGCTGCGGACCTCCACAAGGCGGACCCGACCATCGATGGGCGCTATCATCTCTGGTTAGCGGGCTATGCTGCTGCCGCCCAGCCAAACACGGGTGGGTGGGGCTCGTGGGCATTCTGGCAGTATACTGATAGTGGGACCGTTCCGGGCATCGAAGGGCACAGGGTCGATCTGGACTGGTTCAACGGCAACGAACAGAGCCTGGCACAGTACGTCATCGGTGGGGTCACCCCTGCGTCATTCACGCTGCTCTCTACAGTCACGGGCAACGGCTTGCTGAGCATTGAGCCGCAGACGAAAACGTATCCTGCAGGGAGTACGGTGACGGTCACCGCAAAGCCGGCTGCCGGATGGGAGTTCACGGGATGGAGCGGCAGTGTCACTGGAACAGCCAATCCGCTCGCGCTCACAATGGATGCCAACAAGTCCTTCCTGGCGACGTTCAAGAAGTCCGTCGACCCGAATCAGCACATCATCACACTTTCCGTGGGCAGCATGGTCGCTCATCTGGATGGCCGGATCGTGACCCTGGACACTCCTCCCGTCATCGTGAGCGGTCGAACGCTGGTGCCATTACGCCCCATCATCGAGGGTCTCGGGGGCGCAATCACATGGGTCCCTGAAACACGCAGTGTCGAAGTGGAGTTCAACGGGACGGCCCTGTTGCTTCAGATCGGCAATCGGACTGCCGTCGTAAACGGCAAGGCGGTTATCCTGGACGTTCCGGCGGCCATCATGAACGGCAGGACAGTGCTGCCGGTGCGCTTCGTCAGTGAGCACCTTGGCGCAGACGTCCAATGGGAGCAGCTCACGAAGACCGTCACCATCACCGTCAGCAGCGTGACCGTCTCCGGGGGACCGCCGACCCCACAGTAGTTGCCTGCCTGGGGCGACCATATTGCGGGATTCCGCTGTGAGTCTGCGCGATGCTGGTCAGCCCCTAACACCTCTGCTACTGCCGCTGATACGTTCCCATCAGTTGCCCCTGGGAAAGGACGTGCCCTCGCATCGCTTCATCCAGTTGTGCCCGCGAGGCGGACGTATTGAGGGTCAGTGACGTATCGAGGGCATACATCCGGAAATAGTAGTGATGGGCGTTTCCCTTCGGGGGCATCGGCCCGCCATAACCATGGCGTCCAAAGCTGGTGACCCCCTGAATGGACCCGTCCGCCAGTGTTGCGTCTGAAGCTACTCCTGCCGGCAGACTCGTCGTCGACGGGGGGATATTCCATATGGTCCAGTGGACCCACGTTCCAGCCGGGGCATCAGGATCGTCACAGACAAGGGCAAAGCTCTTGACGCTTGGCGGGGCTCCGCTCCACACAAGATCCGGCGAAATATCATTGCCCTGCCCCGTGAACTTGACCGGGATGAACGTGCCGGCCGAAAACGCGGTACTCGTGACGGTGATTCCCATAGGTGCCTCCTGCATGACCACTGTCGGCGCACGACATCCCAGAGAACACAGACCGGGAATGGAAAGTGCGCATATCAGAATCGACCGAACCAGTCGCTGCCTCAACTATTCGCCTCACAACAAGAATTCAGGTTTCTGCTTGCAGTATAGCTTAGGCGATGTGGAGGGCAACGGGCCGCGCTGCATTACGTCAACTCATGGTGCACGTGTACTTCACGAAGGCGGGGACGAACCGCGGAAGAGAGCATCCAGTGCGTGTCCTCGGGAGACAGTGTCTGGTTGTGAATGCCGGCTTCCCGCTTTGGCGTGGCGTTCGTGTATGATGTGAGTGTGGATGACATGACTGGTCTCGACATACGAATCGTGCAGGCAACACCGGATATGGTCGGCTACGTGGATGGGCTCCGCAGCAACTTCATCGTGAAGGCGCGTATCAAGGTGTCTATGTGCGGTGACAGTTATGACTTCGACGTCGATTCAGTCCAGCATCCATATGAAAAGACGGAGCCCGGCTGTCCGGACTGTGTCTATCTCGGCAGAGATGACGCGGCCATCTATCTCGCATTTGTCGGAGAGAAACTGGCAGGACAGGTGTGTGTCCAGGAAGACCACAACAACATGGCGCGTGTTTGGGAGCTGCGCGTTGAGCATGGTCAGCGCCATCACGGTATCGCGATGTCGCTCATGAATACCGTCAAGGTATGGGCTCTTGCCCGGGGACTGCACTGGCTGCGCGCAGAAACGCAGGACGTCCACGTGATAGCCTGTATGTTTTACCGCGACTACGGGTTCGTCATCGGCGGGTTCGACCGTCTCTACCTGCAGGCCACGCCCGGCAGCGAGGACGAGACCATCATCTCCTGGTACATCAAGATCTAGGCCTTCTTTTCCGACCTTCGCCATCACTCCGGGTTCGTCCGGAAGGCGTGGTATTGACCAAATTCCCCGTTCTGTCATGCTGATGTCAGCGGAGATTCCGATACCGTCGAGCATAACCCAGTGGGAGGAACACTATGATCTTCTTGTCGCGAGAAGAAGCAGGAGCCAAGCTTGCAAAAGAGGTTCGTGACCAGGGGCTGACGTTTGATCTGTGCTGCGGCATTCCCCGTGGCGGCGTCGTCGTCGGTTCGGTCTGCGCCCAGGAACTCGGTCTGCCGTTCGGCGTCCTGCTCATCCGCAAGATCCGCTCCAACGCGAACCCCGAAGTTGCCGTAGGGGCTCTCGGCTACGCCGGAAATGGCAATTTCGCCACCATCCTGTCACCCGAATCCGCACACGAACGGCGTGAGCACCTCGAGGCCGAGATTGGCTTCGAGAAGGAACGTCTTGTCTTGTATGCAGAGCTGTTCGAGCGCTACATTCCGCAGACGTGGGAGCGTGGAGCCCGGGTGCTGGTCGTAGACGATGGTATCGCCACGGGAGCGACGATGATCGCTGCCCTGGATGTCGTCACCAGCATGGGGTGCGTCGCCACGGTCGGAACGCCGGTCGTGGACAAGGAAGTGATGCGTCAGCTGACCGAGCGGGGATACCATGTCGTGGCAGTTTACGCAGTCGAATGGCTCATGGCTGTGGGTCAGTTCTACCAGGACTTCCACGAGGTCACTGACCGTGAGGCGCTCTCCTGGGCCAACCGGGCGTTTCGCCCGCGGCAGATCCGCTAGAGCAGGGCTGTCGGACGAACGCTATCATCCCAAAGTGCAGGACAATCCCTGTCACAAGCGCCGTCCAGCTCGCGGTTTCCAACGACCTGCTTCTTCAGTGTTTCTTCGGTCTCGATCGTGTCTTTGCTCCACAAATCTGTCACGTCGTGCAGCTCGGGGCCATGGTAGATCGACTCCGGCACCTCCTCATTGGTGCAGGTGCCCGCTGTCAGGTCGACCCACAGGATACGACCGCGATATGGTTTCACGTGCTGTCCCCCTGGTGGCAGTACTTGTTAGACGTCACCAAAACGGCGGATGAACCAGGTCTTGACCATCTGAGTGAGAACAACATAGGTCAACAGCATGCCCAGCAGGAGCAGCCAGTAGAGGGGTGGCAACGTGACAAAGCCCAGGATGCGTGCGATGGGTGTGACAACAGTCATCAGTGCGCCCGTGGCGACGACCGCCACCGAACTGATGAGCAGCGGTTTGCTGGCCAGGCTCTGGATAAACGGGATCTTGTTGGTGCGGATGACGTGGACGATGAGCGTCTGGGTGAACAGCGATTCTACGAACCAACCGGAGTGAAACAGCGCCGGGTTGTTCCAGCACTTGAACACAACCAGCATGATGAAGAAGGTCATGTAGTCGAAGACGGAACTGATGGGTCCGATAATCACGATGAAGCGCCGCAGGTTGCCAAGCTCCCACTTTCGTGGCTTGGTAAGCCATTCTTCGTCGACTGTGTCTGTCGGGATGGTGGTCTGGCTCAAATCGTACAGCAGGTTGTTGGTCAATATCTGCAGCGGCAACATAGGGAGAAACGGGAGGAACGCGCTGGCGCCCACGACGCTGAACATGTTGCCGAAATTGGAGCTGGCGGCCATCTTGATGTACTTGATGACGTTGCCAAAGACCTTACGGCCTTCGATGACGCCCTCTTTCAGGACCAGCAGCGAGTTTTCCAGCAAGATGATGTCTGATGATTCCTTGGCAATATCGACGGCCGAGTCGACGGATATTCCTACGTCCGCGGTGCGGAGAGCGGGTGCGTCGTTGATACCGTCGCCGAGAAAGCCAACCACGTGGCCACGCTGTTGCAGGGCGTGGATGATCCGTTCCTTGTGGTGTGGCGAAAGCCGGGCGAAGACGACCGTATCGTCTACTGCTGCTGCCAGATTGTCATCGGACATTTCTTCTATGCCCGGTCCCAGGAGGACGCGCGGCTCGGCTATGCCAACCTGGTGGCAGATGTTCACCGTGACCAAGTCGCTGTCGCCGGTCAGGATCTTGACGTCGACGCTATTGGAGTGAAGTTTCGCGATGGCCTCCGCTGTTGTGGGCTTGGGTGGGTCCAGGAAGGCAAGAAAACCCAGCAGGGTAAGGTCATGTTCGTCGTTCACTGTGTAGACGCGGTCTGAGGCACCGTGATCGACGCTGGACGTGGCGAGGGCCAGGACACGGAATCCCTGTCCATTGAGATCAGCCACTAGCTGCAGGGCCGCTGCATGCCGGGCGTCGTCCAAGGGAGACACCTTGTCGTCAAGGGCAACGCTGGTGCTCAGCGCCATGACCTCTTCGACGGCGCCCTTGCAGATGAGCAGGTCGGTCCCGCCGCCATCTGTCACGGCAACGGACATGCGCTTGCGCGAGAAGTCAAAAGGAATCTCGTCCACTTTGCGGTACTCTGCCTCCTCGACAAGCTCGCGGGCCTTGTCAAGGTGAGCCAGGATGGCAACGTCCATGAGGTTCTTCAGGCCGGTCTGGTAGTAGCTGTTGAGGAATCCCATATCCAGGATATGACCATCCTCGTGCCCCAGGACATTCACATGTTTTTCCAGCTCGACGCGACCCTGGGTGATGGTGCCCGTTTTGTCGGTACACAGGACATCCATGGCCCCGAAGTTCTGAATGGCGTTCAGGCGCTTGACGATGACCTTCTTGCGCGACATGACGACAGCCCCCTTGCTCATGTTGACGGTGACGATCATTGGGAGCATTTCGGGGGTCAGCCCCACAGCGACAGCGAGGCCAAAGAGAAAGGCCTCCATCCAATTGTGCCGCACCAGGCCGTTGATGAGGAACACGGCAGGTGCCATGACGAGCATCAGCTTGATCATCAGCCAGGTGAAGTTGCTGACACCTTTGTCGAAGCTGGTCAGCTCGCGGTGACCGACGATGCTGCTGGCGAGGGACCCGAAGTAGGTGTCCTTTCCCGTCTGCACGACAACCGCCGTTGCAGAGCCGGTTTGGACGTTCGTGCCCAGGAAGCACAGATTCGGCATACTCAGCACATCCGTCTGAGAGGAATCCACAACGTCGGCGTTCTTCTCGGCGGGCAAGGATTCTCCGGTGAGGGCTGCCTGGCTCACGAACAGGTCCTTGGCGGTAATGAGGTGCACGTCGGCGGGCACCATGTCCCCTGCGGAGAGGGAGACCAAGTCTCCGGGGACGATGTTCTTGAGGGAAACTTCTTTTGTGTCGCCGTCCCGGATGACCGTCGCCGTTGTCGTGACCATCTTCTGAAGGGCCTCGGCGGCGTTGTCTGATCGCTGTTCCTGGAAGAAGCGCAGAGCGGCGCCAAGGATGACCATGAGAAGGATCAAATAGACGCCGGGACCGCCACCGGTGACGGCGGTGATGATTGCCAGGATGATCAGCAGGATGGACAGCGGGTTAGACAGAATAGCGATCAGTCGTTTGAGCGGCGAAGTGCGCTTTTCGCGCGCGACCTCATTGTGGCCATACTGGATCAGACGATCTTCAACCACCCGGTCGGTGAGTCCGGTTGGACTTGTGCCAAGCTGGTTCATGACGGCGGCCGAATCCATGCAGGCAAAAGACGCGAGACGCTTCGACATCTGAGCCGGGACCTCGTTGCGCTTGCGTTTTGTGACTTCGGTTGGGACAATGGGAGTGCTCACGGCACTGACCTCCAGCAAAGGAATGATAGAACAGGGGACATACTCGTCCGGCCGCCGGTCAGGTAATCAGGCCGCTGGCAGGCACGAGGGATGGTTGCGTCACGCTTTAAAAAAGACCATCAGAATCAGCTGCTCGGACGCCGCAGAGTACTATGTCGCTCCGATCCGCTGTCTGGGTCCACGATCGCCTCTGTCGTTTGCTCTGAAGTTGTTGTTCTTTGCGCAGTGTACGCGGGCACAGCATCTTGTCAAGCGGACGTATTGCCTCATCAGCTATGGGGTCAGCTGGTAATTGCACCCCTGGTGGTACATGCATGTTGGGTTGGCTTGACCTGGTCATCAACGTCTCCCAGACAAGGAGCCAGGACTGGATTCCCGCCTCCGCGGGAATGACGGACAGAGCGCGTTTTGTCGTCCCCGCGAAGGAGGGGACTGCTGTCAGCGCTGCAGGCCTGCGGCGTGGGGTGCCAAGATGGACAGGAGCAGGATGGGACCTGCCTCGATGATGGCCGTCAGGGCGAGGGCGACGAGAGCCACGTTGAGGGAACGCCACCGATCATGCCGGTAGGCGACGAGGATGAGGACGGCAAACAGCGCGGTCTGAGCAATGAGGAACATCTCAATGAGCCAGAGCGGACCACGCCAGGGCAGTGTGCCTGTATCACGCACCCATACGAACAGCGCATACAGTCCTATGCCGAGAGCACCATTCAGGCTGGAGACAAACAGGGCCCTGCCAAAGGACTGCTGTTTGCTGCGACACCACCGCGACGCCAGCCACAGGGTGATTGCCATCAGCAGGACGTCCGCCACGCGGGCGGGCACAGACATCAGCCAGGTATCGGAGAGCAGCCAGGAGAGCAGCATGGGAACGTTCCCGGGTCTGCCCGCTATTTCACGCGGAGGCTCATAAGCAGGAACAGGAGGATGAAGAGGACCCAGATGATGATGCCGACCAGGGCTGCCTTGCTCTGCGCTTCGGTCCGCGTGGTATTCCGGCGTTGGCCTGCCCAGTACGGAGCCTGGTTCGCCTTGTTCTGACCGTCAACAGGTTGCTGTGCGGTTCGCTGAGCCATGGAGTTCGACAGTGATTGCAGGAAGGCAGGAAGTGGCGTTGTGCCTTCCTGATACGTTCGGCTGGCGCCGGGCCGCATGTCGCCCGGATCGGCCTCGGTCGGCGTAATCTTGTGCGCCAGGATGAACTGGATCTCTTCGCTGGTTCGCGGTGGCGCGGCATAGTCAATGACCGGACTGTAGTTGTTCGACCGGTCACGGTCGTATCTCGAGTAAATCGGTCCTCGGTCCTTGTTGAGTTCCACAGCTGTCATCTCCTTTGTCACGTCGGTTCGTTGGCGCCGGAACAATATACTATTCTTATTCTAGCACGTTGTGCCTTCGTAGTCATGTAGTCCGCTACCCCGTGGACTCCCTCCGGTCAGGCCTGGTGGCGCTCCGCCAGGTACCGCCCGAGCTCCACGGTATCCTGGGAGACGAACGGGTCGATGTCGGGGTTCGACATGCCATAGTATGTGGTGAACACGGCTGCCGCCAGGTGGTCGATTGGCGCCGGCCATGCTGCATACGCGGCCGCGGGTACCCGCTGCTGTGCGTTGTCTGCCGTGGCCAGCAGGTCCAGCAGGTTGAGGCGAAGCATGGTCATTGGGCCAGTATAAGACTGCATGAGGTCGGCAGGAACCAGCCAGCGGAGAGCGTCATCGAGCCTGATGATCTGCTCGGGAGCTGCCCCGACCGGGCGGCGCGCCAGACGGTCGCGCAGAACGGCCATTACGCCGAATACAACGCCTGTTAGCAACAGACTGCCGATGAGTGCGATGGTACTCTGCAGACGAGGAGCCATGCCGGCGGTCCCGGCCACCAGACTGAGTCCGTAGAGGATGCCAAGGTACAGCAGGATGGCATAGGCGGCGGCCCCTGCGATCTGGGTGGCGTCGAATGTTGCAGGCCTGCCCTGCAGCTCTCCTGTTGGCGGTCTCAGTCGAACCTCGGTCGGTCGCGGCGGCGGGTCTCCCAGGATGGATGATGGTTGCTGGTTCATGGTTCCCCTCATCAAGATGTCATGGTGTCATCTTAGGCTGTGGCCGTCCTCGTACAAGAGACCCCCTGACCAGCAGGAATGCCGGCGGGTGCCTTGTTGTGACAGCGAAGGCGCTGCTACCGCTTCGCAGAACGCCAGAGCGTGGCGACTCGTTCCTCTTCTTCGGGGGTCAGTTTGTAGTTGGTGAGGTGCGGTGACTGGACGACGTGCATGTTCCATAGTACTGCGTCCTCCAACAGGGCCGTCCGTGTCAGGCAGCCTTCCTCAGGGGTCAGACGGACGTCGTCGAGGGTGATGTCGACCGACGGGACCGTCGGGCCCGGCTGATGACTCACCCACGATTTCTTGCCCTCGTCCGGGGTAACGCGAGCCTCCGTCGTGAGAACTCCGTGTGCGACGATGCCACCTGTTCCCGGATGGTTGCCGTCCAGGCGCCAGATGTATACCTCATCGTCCGGGTACATCTCTTCCGCAGCGCGTTTCTGCCGTACATGCCATGAGATCTCGGCATAGTTGCGAAGATAATCATCGAAGGCGGGAAAGTCCTTGGGACTTCCTTGAAACAGCCAAGTCGGCATATCGTACCTCCCATGTTGGTGTCTGACAGTACTGTACCCTATCGCCCTCATTCATCAAGGGCGGAGTTGGATTTCTGTCAGCATGGTTCACAGGCAAAACCCCCGCACGAGGCGGGGGTTTTCTTGAGATCAGTATGCTGCAGACGTTAGAACAGGTAGGTGACGCTGACGCTGATCAAGACGTCCATGGTTCCGGCTTCGACAGGAGCTGGTGCACTGCCCCCGGCGGCGGGCGCCGTTGCGCTGGCTTTGAACATCGGGTATGGGGTATTGGCGTTCTCGTTCACGGTGACCGTCTGGACGGACAGGATGGTCTTGCCGGCGGCCTTGGCGACAACGTCTGCTCTCTTGCGGGCACTGGCCATGGCGAGGTCGATAGCGGACAGCCTGGTCTGCTCGAGCGTCGCATCGTCGACGTCGAAGGAGATGCCGTCGACCCTGTTGGCGCCATTGTCAGCGATGAGGCTGACGGTCTTGCCGGCGTCCTTGATGTTGCGGACGATGACCGTCATGGTGTGGTTCATGTCGTAGCCGTCGAAGACGGACTTCGAGGTCGTCTTGTTCCACACGTACCTGGGCTGAAGGCTGTATCCAGTGGTCTGGATGTCTTCTTCCTTGATGCCAGCGGCTTTGAGTGCGGCGGTGATCTTAGCCATGATGGCATCGTTCTCGGTCTGTGCGGCGCTGGACGTGCTCTTGCTGGTGAAGACGCCGAAGTTGATGCGCGCGATGGTTGGCTTGACCGTGATCTTACCGGTGCCAGTCACGCTGACCGACGGGGGCGTCAGTGGCGTCTCAGCCTTGACGAGCTGACTGGCGCCGAGGGCCGGCGAGAAGGCGATGACGGCTGCAATGGCTACAATGGCAATGGACTGCAGAGCAACAAATGCAAATCTCTTCTTCATGGTATACCTCCTGTACTGCACAAGAAGAATGTGTGCCTGCCCTCGTTCGGCAAGTCGCGTTTCATATTCACTGCTAGGACGGCCGGCGTGCCTGGGAAGTTCCCGGGATCCACGCCGCCCGAGGCTCAAAAGTGCCTGGATGGCAGCCTGCATCTGCCAACGGGCTGTCGCTCAGCCCGTCACCCTCTTGACGCCGTGGACCTTGATGCTTGCGACCGAATGCAGCAGGTCGTCGATGCGCGATTCGTCTGTGCCGACATACTGCTGGGCCAGTTGACGCAACTCTGGGGCATCCAGAGCAACCGCTGCGTAGGACTCATCGACGACGCGCACGTCCTCGAATCCGGCGCTGCGTATGGTCTCGAGGTACTGGTCCTTGAGGATAGCCCCCGCGACGCACCCGACATAGGCCTCTACCGATGTTCGCACCTGTTCCGGCAATTCTTTCAGGAGGACCAGGTCAGAGATCATGAACCGGCCACCAGGCCGCAGGACCCTGTTCAGTTCCCGGAACACCTTTTCCTTTTCCGGCACAAGGTTGATCACGCAATTCGAGATGGCGACGTCGACCGAACAATCGGGCAGGGGAAGCGCCTCGACGTCTCCGAGCAGGAACTCGACGTTGCCATACCCCCCGACCTTCGCGTTGGCTCTCGCCTTGGCAATCATCTCCGGCGTCATGTCCACGCCGATGACCTTGCCGGTCTTTCCGACTCTCCGGGCGGCAAGAAAAGCGTCGAACCCTGCACCGGACCCCAGATCGAGAACGACATCCCCTTCCTTCAGGGCCGAGAAGGCGAGAGGGTTGCCACAGCCGAGGCCCAGGTTTGCGCCATCCTGCACTGCATGCATCTCTGCATCGGAATAGCCGATTTCCCTGCTGAACTGCGCGGCGGTGTCATTCGCTGTCGA
>Ga0209539_1001853_pt1 | contig 11336 bp, 16 predicted proteins | sample BarGraNGADG00312_2_FD_184499 | JGI IMG/M metagenome (GOLD analysis project Ga0209539, IMG submission 184499) | Arctic peat soil microbial communities from Barrow, Alaska - Barrow Graham LP Ref core NGADG0011-312 (SPAdes) (version 2) | ecosystem: Environmental > Terrestrial > Soil > Wetlands >... | reverse complement strand
TCCTTATTTACTCTTATAGGCTGCACTTCACGTAAAATTGCTGGTTTACAGCATTATATTATTATTTACTTAAAAATTTATTACTATGATCGTAACAATTTTTACAGGCAACATTGGCTCAGTGAAGCCAGTTGCACAGGTTGGTGATTCTAAAGTTCTTAACTTTAACGTTGCTTGTGATAAACACTTCACAGCGAAAAACGGTGAAAAAGTCACTGAAACTACATGGTTCGAGTGTTCACTCTGGAACCGTGAAAAAGTTTTCCCTTTCCTTAAAGTTGGAACGCAAGTTACAATACAGGGAGACGTTTCAGCAAGGGCATACATCGACAAAGATGATGCTAAGAAAGCAATTGCGGTTCTTACTTGTACTGTTGATACAGTAGAATTTCAAAGTAAAGTAAAAACTGAAGAAAAGTAAATTACGGGGAGTGTAAATAATTTTGTGTAAATGAATTGGTAGCTGAATTAGGGACCCCAACCGGTCTGGAGCCGGAAATCGAGCTCAAAGTCCGGTTGGTTAAACAGAAATTGTATAATTTTAACCTAATTTGCAGCAACATGAGTGAAAATGAGTTATTTAAAATTCCAGAAGAAGCCTTAAAAAAGATTAAGACACAAGAGGAGTTTGAGTCTTACTTTCAGGAGCTTTACAAACAAGGAGTAGAAGCTCTTCTGAAGGCAGAAATCGGTGACCATCTTGGTTATCCCAAACATGATCCTTCCGGGAAAAACAGTGGCAATAGCCGTAATGGTTCTAGTCGGAAGACCTTGAAAACAAACCTTGGAGAAGTTCCCCTGGATGTGCCCAGAGATCGCAATGCAACCTTTGATCCGATTATTGTTCCCAAGCATCAGCGCATGTCGCAGAAGATTGAACATGCTATTATTACGATGTATTCCAGAGGCATGAGTACCCGTGATATCGAAGCTACCATTAAAGAGATATACGGTGTTGAAGTAAGCGAAGGTTCTGTCTCTAATATTACCAGTGCAGTTCTTGAGGACATAAAAGAATGGCAACAGCGACCGCTTGAGCCTGTTTACTTTGTTGTCTGGATGGATGGTATAGTTTTTAAAGTACGGCAAAATGGGAAAGTCCAGGGTAAAACCATATACTTGATGATTGGATTAAAGCAAAACGGTTTAAAAGAGGTCTTAGGGATGTGGATCAGTGAAACGGAGAGTGCATCTTTCTGGCTCAACGTTCTGACAGATATAAAAGCCAGGGGTGTTAAAGATATCCTGATCGCAAGCACTGATAATTTGACCGGTATCAGGCAGGCGATTAAGTCCGCTTTCCCTAATACAATTACTCAGTTGTGTGTTGTCCATCAAATACGGAACAGCACTAAATATGTTGTATGGAAAGATCGCAAGCAGTTCGTCTCCGATTTAAAGAATGTTTATGGCGCAATCAATAGAGATATGGCTTATGATGCTCTTGAAGAATTTGCTAAAAAGTGGGGATCAAAATATGCATATGCCATAAAATCCTGGAGAGATAATTGGGATGAGCTTACTGCTTATTTTGATTACCCAATGGAGATCCGCAGGATCATCTATACAACGAATGCTATTGAAAGTCTCAACAGCTCCATCAGGAAATACACTAAAACAAAAACGGTGTTTCCTGACGATCAGGCGGCATTAAAGTCTGTATATCTGGCAATTGCGAATATCGAGAAAAAATGGACAATGCCAGTAAGAGACTGGGGTTCTGTTATTAATCAATTAATCATTAAATTTGAAGACAGATGTGGCGTTCTTTAAACCTGGCAGTTACCAGTTTACACAAAAAATTTCACAGGCTCCAAAATTTGGTTTAGAATTTTTAGCCCGTAATATTTACACCTATTACTTATTACCACGTATAATAATTCAAATAGTTTTTTTATTTCTAGTTTATCCATATTAAGGCTGAATTTCATTATCTGGCAATTCCAAAATATTATCGCTCTTACCAATTTCTTTCAATTATGGTATTGATGTTCCGGCAATACCTTTAATGGATCCAATAAAATGATTCGTATTGAGCAGTACTTTTTCAAGTTGTTTCTCACGTTCTTTCCATATCCTTTCCATCGCTCTCTTTTCTCTGATATAACTATCATGGAGATTTGAAAAACCCTCAACAATGGCACTCACTTGGAGTAGAAACTCATTGCTAGTCAGGTAATCATACAACATCTGCATCTTCTCACCTTTATTTGTTTGGGAAGAATATGCATCGGCTATTTTTATCAGGTTTTCCCGGAGTACAATAACCAGGCCTTTAAAGTCATTGTATGTACAGATCCAGACACCATCTCTCTGTCCAATCTTTTCAATTCCTTCAGGAAGTGCTTCAGTTATAATCACCAATAAATCAGCTTTAACAATAAGAGCATCAGCCTTCAGTTTTGAAATCCAGTCCTGGACAAATGTCTTTGTCCTTTTGCTTTCATATAAAATTTTACCACAATCAGTACCAATTCTGTTTCTGACGGTATGAATTACATCTGCTCCTTTAATTCCCTTCCCAACCTCTTCAATCAGATCCACCGGGAACATACTTCTGAGAATTTCTTCAACCGCCAGTTCCTGAACCTCTCCTTGCATTTGCATTGACCCTTGCTCCGCTTTCCGCCTCATCTCGTCAACCTGTCTGCTCAAAGAACCGATTAATTCATCACGTTCTTTAAGTTTAAGATCAACCCTTTCTGATTCCCTCCTCTGGATTGTTTCAGTTTCATGTTGAAGCCTCTCCGTAAGTTTCTGCTCATATTTTAATACCAGATCCTGCTCTTGGTCTTTAAGTTTTCTTTTAAGCTGTTCATTTTCAATTTTAGCATTCTTCAGGTCAGAAATCTCCTTCTTAGCAGATTCAGTTTCATCTGAAAGAGTTTTAAGTCGTTGCTCATATTGCTGCTCAAATTGGGTCTTTAATTGCTTAGCAGCTTTATCGGTTTCCATCTTCAATTTTTCCGTAACCTTCAGATCAATATCTGCCTGTTGTTGCTTGATTTCATTTTCCCGCTGCTTGAGTGATAATTCTTTGGTGGCATAGTCTCCCTGAATCTTAGTAATGCTGAGATTCATTTCGTTCCGGTATTTTTCTTCGATTTGCTTGGCCAAGACATCTTCAACATTGAATTCGTGACCGCATTTGGGGCATTTGATTCTTGTTGTTGCTGCCATATTGATTACATATAATGGTAATACGTGAAGTAACTGATTCAAACCAGTCTAATCTTTAAAGTTAAAAACTATCCGACATTTCTAAAACTAAATGTTCTGACACTCTAAAAACTCAATGTATCATACACTTGGAGAAGCTCATCCCTGGTAATTCCCAGATACCTTCGAGTCACCATTACTGAAGAATGGTTCAAAAGCTGGCTCAATTTCATGAGAGAAAGTTCTGCGTTTGTACCTGACTGAGAAAAAACCTCACGACCAAATGTTTTTCGCATGGAATGGGTTGAGTAATTATCAATTTTCAGATTATAATGGGATTTAATCGATTTGAAGATTACATTTAGTCTTTGGACTGAAAAGATGGTGCCTTTCTGGCTGATGAAAATCTCCTTATCAACTGATCTTGGCTTGATTTGTTGATAGCATTCCCTAATGTGCTGCTTTAACTGGGGATTAATTTTTATTTCCCGGGTTTTCTGAGTTTTCTTCTCCACAAGTACAAATCCATCTTGATCAAGAATATCTTGCCATTTAAGTTTTAAGATATCACTGATCCTCAATCCCCAAAAGCTTCCTGCAGAAATTAACAGCGACATTTTATAGTCACCATCATTAAAAAGTTTTCGAATTAGATTCAGGTTCTGGTCCCAGGATAAAAAATCTGCTGTGGTATTACTGTATTTTGCGCTCATAAAACATTCAGTTTTGATTGATTTTAAATAAAAGTGAAACAGGTATTTTAACTACTTGCATTAATTTCATTGCATATCAGGCGTTTACAAGACAATGTTCAGTTTTAGACAAAAGTGAATATGTTTCATCACGGCAAAAAAATTTATAGATCATTCCTTTCCTTCTTAATTTTGGCAAATTTGGTAATGTTTATAATCACTATTGTAAAACTCAAAATGCTTTGGGTAGGCAAATATGCTAATCCCCAAAATTCTATTGTCTTCAGTGAAAATTAAAATCATGTGGTTTTCCATATTTTCATGATTTATACAAATGTGCTTCTGATAGATTTTAAATTTCTTATTCATGGAGCAAAGATAAAAAAATATAATTAATACCATATATATATTACCATATAATTACAACATTTATTTGTATGGTAATAATTATGACAATAACTATAACTCTTTTACAAAGGTTTTTTAACTTTGGATTTTATACCATTAATTATGGCTTACCAAAGAATAAATCCAATATCAGACGATGACCAAAAAATTTTAACTGCCATTGGCAATAAAATTTTTGAACTCAGGAAATCAACAGGCCTTTCTCTAGAGAGGTTTTGTTCAAAGAATGATATTCCCCGAATTTCATATACAAACTTGGAAGCCGGAAAGAACTTTCACATGACTACTCTTTTAAAAGTACTTGCTGCATATAAAGACAAAAAGTCCTTGAATGATTTCTTCAAGAATTTATAAAATTTTATTTGATTTCTAATTCCGGAAATATTTCATCAAAATATTTTCAAGACCAACCCACGCATGCGTGTTGGTGCACTTTGTCATCAATAATCTATCAAAAACTATTTGGATCAGTGTTAAAATCGCATTTTAAAGCATTTCTATTGCTTTTCTTAATACAACAAATTGATTTAAAAGTGTAGGAAAGGCATATAAGTTACTATTTTCAGTACATACTGAAGTATACTTTATTATGCTTGAAGAGTATTTATTATAAATTCATTCAAATGTCCAGCAAACCAATCCCAGAACAACATCAGAAAAGACTTGAGATCATCAGCACATACGTACGTGAACTCAGGTTTAGTGAAGGTTTAACCCAAAAAGACCTTAGCCAAACAGTGAATCTGCACAGAAATACAATCATACGTGCCGAGAATGCAAAGAACCTGACCTTATTAAGTCTCTTCGAGTTGGCAGATGCACTTAATATAAGTCCAAAAGATGTATTCATGCTTATTGAATAATATGTAAAAATGCCGGGAATGTGCGTTTATTAGATGATTTTGTATTGAATCCAAGATGTTTTTTGCTCAATTTTACCTTCAATTTCCAAAAAAATATACTTCGCAAATGCCCACTATATTTGACTGAGAGAATGTATTTTACTTTTCGACAAGAAAAAGTCTTGCAATTTCTCAGGTTCAGCATTAACTTTATACCACAATACAAGCGAATTACTTGCCTAAACGCAAGAACTGTCCTGTATAGTAACCTTTTCTGGTTACAAAAAACATAAAAAACATTTGAAGAATGTGCTGATTTTTTTAGCACAACCTCCACAGGTTTATTCGTGAGAATAAGGCGATGTCAATTGATAAATTGCTTCCCTACTCTCTCAATAACCTAATGTTTTACATAATTATATAATTAACATTAAATGAAATGAAAAAGAAAAAACCCGAACAGAAAAAAGGTTCGGCTGAGAACCAGCCTAGGGAAGGAATAAATCATAATGGCAAAACTGGTTCATCAGACAACCCACTTGCTATTCAAAAGGAAATTAGTAGGAAACTAAAAGAATTATCGGCACGCTTATCCCAAAAAGATAATAATCTGAAAAAAATGATATGTGTTCCGGCCAAATTACTAAAGGAAATTAAGAAAAGTATTAACGATAAAAACTTGGAATTACTGAATTAAATAATTATAAATAAAAACATAATACTATGGAAAATAAAGTTAAAGATTTTCTCGACCATATTGAGATGAAAACCCTGATTAAATTTGATTGGTCCTCTATATCAACCGAGGTTGATTGGATTACGAAATATTCTGACCGAATAAATTTAGATACTTGTTACCCTTTAGAAATATATACTTTAGATATAATGAATTTATCTCTTGAATTTAGAGTATCCTTTTGTCTTAACAAAAACCATAATATGGTTATAAGTGCAGGAATCTATATTACTGGAACAGATCAAGAAATGATGGAAGCAGATTTTGCTTTAGAACAAATTAAAAAAGCAGTCCCTGATGTGCCGGTATTCATAGTTTATCCAACTTATTCTTATGATACTTATATACAATATTATCAATTGAGGTGACATGGTGACAAGGTAAAAACCAGTTTTGAAACATTACTAGAACAGTGACAGTCATATTTTAGTATACTGTATTCTCACTGTCACTGTTTCAATATCTTTATAGAAAGTGCTATTTATCTTGTCTCCCTGTCTACCTAAATCAAAAAAAGGCAACAAAAGAATATTTATTTTATGGTTTAAGCCATAAAAAGTGTCTTTTACTTTTTTTCAATGTATTTAGTTTTAGATCGGGGCAATTTACCCTTCAAAAAAAATAACTTGATTTAAATTAAGAAAAATGAAAAGGCTTAAAAAAACACCAAATGTTAAAATGAATCTCTCCTTAGAGAAAGATTTTTACAATCTTCTACAGGAGAAGGCAAGAAATGATTATGTCAAAGTAGCGACTTGGACAAAGCAGTATCTAATGAAATGTCTACTTGAAAAAAATAATAGTGAGAGCAAAAGTCTAACCCAAAATGAAAACGCAATATGATGTTAAAGAAACTGATAAAACAGTAACCGGCAACGAATCATTTGATTTGTCAATAATACCTGTAAGTACAAATAAAATACCCTTCAACCCTTGGGCAGAGTACCAGACCAAGATTGCTCCAATCTCTTACTGGCACTCACATTATATAAACCAAGGTACTATAAACTAAAACCTTTTTTTGTTTTTCCTCATCAACCGATTTTGAGGAAGGGAAGCCATATAATCATTTTCAAATACTTCAGACTCTTGAGGGGAAAGAGGATTATAAAACATCACTGCGTTTATTATCTAAATATGGTTATCCTGTAGTAGATAAAACAGATAAGGTAACCGCAGATGATATTGCTGAATATCTCAATGGTTTGGGAGTCAGGTACGATTCTTTTATTCAAGACCTCACATTGAATGGCAAGATCATAGAAGAATTAGACAATAACACGATTTATATTAATTTAAAAAAACATTTCGAGAAGGAGATTGCAAGAACCAGATTTGAAGAGACAATCAAATCTCATTACATCACAACAATTAATCCGATACTGGATTTCATTGAAGCAAATAAACATCGTGATCCTGTAGGAACTTTAGAGAAATGGTTGGATTGTATTGTTCTAAGAAACAAATCCATTGACAAGACAATTGTGCTACACTTCCTGAGAAAATGGTACGTTGGAATGATTGCCCAAGCTCTTGACGGTGAGTTCCCGAATGAGTTCTTTCTGACATTGCTTTCAGTCCAGCCAGGAATCGGTAAGACCACGATGTTAAGAAACTATACTCTTCCCAAAGAGTTGCAAGTCTATAGAAAAGAGCATTCACTAAGTTTTGATGACGACTTTAAGGTGCTAATGGCCCAGGCATTATTGATAACAGACGATGAAATGGATGGCAGAACTTACGAACAGGACAAAACTTTCAAAACAGTGCTAAGCACAAAAGAGTTGACCACCAGGAGAAAGTATGATCGTAGAATCTCAACCATAAAACGTAGATGCTCTTTTGCCGGATCCGGCAATAATCTTTCAGTCGTCCGGGAACTACAGAACAGAAGGGTAGTCCCAATTGAAATTGAGCGAATTGATAAAGAAGAACTAGCTCAGGTTGACTTAAATGATTTATTCATGGAAGCCTACCATTTATATACAAATGGCTTCAAATATTCTTTTCAATATGAAGACCTTGATCTTTTAAAACAACTTTATGAAGATTATGTCCAGAAATCCGATGTGGATCTGATACTTGATGAATACCTGCAACTACCGGAAAACATTGGCGATATTTTTCATATAACCAATCTTAATTTAGTTAGCACTTTAACTAGCGAGTTTCCACAATTCAGCAAGCGCATTAATGTACCTAACATCGGCAAATTGATGAATGAACGTGGTTATGAAACTGTACGCAAAGGTAAAAATAGAATCTCATGCTATATAATTAGCAAGCGTAGCAAGATATTAGGCCTACTTGATAATGATGCCCAAACTTGGCATCTAATGGTTGAATCCCAGATTAATGGGATTGATAAAAATAATATTAAAATAAAAAATAATTAAAATGGCAAACTATTATGATACTCGCATTGAATGCTTGACAAATAGTGAATTATTAAAATTCATTGATCCCCAAAAAATAATAAAAAGTACCTGGTCTAAATTCGATTTTTCAATAAGTGATGAACTGATTTTTGAATCCCGAAACTGTACAATGCATGAAGATATCCTTTTATTATCAAAAAAATTCCCAAGAGAAATCTTTCTGGTGAGGTATTGTGATTCTCCGGAGTACGAAGAATCTCTCACAGAATGTTACAGATATGAAGATGGAAAATGCAAATTCATAGGATACGAACCAAAATATACTTTCAATGATCATGATCATATCATTAAAGTATTAGGAGAAGAAGTTACCCATAAACTCTGGAAGAGAATAAGGAGATATCTTATCCGACTCGACCAAACGAAAGAAAGTATTTTGGATGGAGAGTTGAATTGTGATATCCTCGAAAACCATTATGATGAGTGTGTAACATCAAGTGTTACCATCCATGCTGAATTTGAAAATTATAAATTATCCGTTGATAAAACTCGAAACTCAGAATTAATTCTTCATGGATATCATAGAAATTCAGAATCTGAAGACTGGGAGGAAATACTATTTGAATCAAAAAAAGAGGAAGATAAAAGTTCTAATGTAGGGAAGGACCAGAAAAATGAACAGGTAATTGATGAATTGAATATTGATAATTACGAGGACCTCCCATCTTAAAATTGAAAAAACAATATCAAAAAATAATTTTTATTAATAACTAACAATCATGTCATATTACGCTTATACAATATTAGAATGCACAAATCCGGAATTAATATCCTCCGGAAGTACATTCGTTAAAGAATCAAACTCCGATTTATTAAAGATTCAAGACGGCAAATCGCATTTTAGAACAAACGACTCAACGCACAACGAAATTATTGAACTCTCAAAGTTGCACCCAATGGAAATTTTTAATACTGAATGGTATTGGGAGCTTGGTCCTTATGATAGAATTAATTACTGTTTTGAATATAAAAATGGAAAGTGCATAGAGTTGGGTGTTAAACCAATCTATGAGTTTCATTGCAATGAGAAAATTCCTAGTAAGGAAGTCTATTTAGCTTTTCAAGATCATATAAAAGAATATTTTAAAAGGCTAGATTTTTTGAAAAAGGATGACAAGGGTTTTATAATCGATAAATTAAACAATAAGAAAGATCATTATGGGTATGAATCATCAATTACAATAACATATGAGAATGATTTCTACAAATGGACAGCTAAAAAAACTGGTCTGTCTCATATTATGGTTTCAATTGAAAAAAAGGAACCCGTAATTTACCGAGTAAGAGAATTTGAAGATAGATATGGGTACGATGAACTTCCATTTTGAAAGAGGAATATCAGTTTCAAGATTCAAATATGTAAAAATAACAGCGCTGAATTATTAAGATGAATTTAGCCCCAATTTTAAAAATTAAAAAAATGAATAATTTAAAAAATTCAGATGTCTGCGAACTAAACAATGGCATTTATGCAGATCAAATCCAATGCGAATTGGAAACAGAACTTAAATTAAAATTGGAAAAAACTCAAAAAATCAGAGTCAAATTAAAAGAACTTCAGGATAAATTATCTGAAAATAAAAACCCCCAGGAAGAAAAAATGATCCAGAAGGAGATAAAAGAACTTTCCGACCAACAGGTTTGTACGGATGATCTTTTTACTTTTTTTGAATTTGCACACAGATATCAGGAATATATGTCAGATGTAATAAACAGATATCAAAATAATAAATCTGATTTAATAACAGATGATAATCTTATTTATGCTTTAGGTCTTTATAGAAAATATGCAAATGATGCTTTTGATGAAATTATAGGAGAACTTGAAGGATGGGATGTTGATATTTTCAGAATACGAAAACACCTACTTTCCTATTCAAAATTTGAAAAATGTCTTTATTATCATGCACATAGTTTATGTTATAACCGAGGAATAATATCTCCAATCTATGATGATGTTAATAAGATGATTAGCATCAAACCATATGGGGATAGTTCACTTTATCCCCGTTGAACAAATATAGCAAAGAATTAGTAGTTGCCCTGCAATTAGATATAATGTCTCTTCTAAATGTGGAGTTACAGAGGTATCAAACCACAGATGATATTCAGCAAAACCTTTTTAAGGAGTTCAGGGTTATTATAAATATAAAAGAGCTTGCCGGGACAAGGAACCACAAGGTAGTTCTTGAAGCCATAGAGGACCTGGCAAAAGTGGTTATTAAATTTGATTACACCGACAGCAATGAAGATCGTTATATGTGTATAACCCATCTTATCCAAAATGCTTATCATAAATACGGAACAAGTGATGTGGAGATATGGATGACCCCCAATGCCTTAGGGTATATGCTAAATATGAGAAAGGGCTTTACCCTCTATAATCACTTGAAATTAATGGGGCTGAAGGGAAAATATGCTAAACGGCTTTATCCCTTGTGTTGTGAGTTTAAGGACAAGGGAGGCTTTGTTATGTCACTTGCAAAGTTTCGTGTTATGTTCATGTTAGAAAAGCAGTACGAAGATATTACTGCTTTAAGACAAAGAGTTCTGGACCCGGCCAGGAAAGAGCTTGTAGAAAATGCAGATGCGTGGTTTGATTATTCCATTACTAAAAAAGACAGTCGCTCATTTAACAAAATATCCTTCACGGTTCATAGTAACGACAAGAAGGACCCGGCAGCTGATAAGGGGGTGTATGCAAAGGTTTGGGGATTCCTGACAGTCTCTTTCCCCTCCCAGGTAGATGATAAGGCAAAGGTTATTGCAGACACACTGCTTGACAAGGGAATGATCATGGAGGCCTGGAGGAAGTTTGAAAGGATTGCCCAGGGGTGTGAGGCTAAGGAAATGACCAAAAAGCATGTTGTCAATACAACAATCAAGATACTACGGGAAGATTTCAATATAAAGAAGTAGCCCTGGTCCTTAGGGACACAGGTTGAGCTGATAAATCTCTCTTCAAATGCTTCAAATGTAAATACCTCCTCAAACCATGAGAACTGCCAGTTACTTCTATCCCATCCGGCAGTATAAAGAATAATCATAGTATAGCCTTTCC
>Ga0209539_1001848_pt1 | contig 11348 bp, 9 predicted proteins | sample BarGraNGADG00312_2_FD_184499 | JGI IMG/M metagenome (GOLD analysis project Ga0209539, IMG submission 184499) | Arctic peat soil microbial communities from Barrow, Alaska - Barrow Graham LP Ref core NGADG0011-312 (SPAdes) (version 2) | ecosystem: Environmental > Terrestrial > Soil > Wetlands >... | reverse complement strand
CTCCGGCGGCGTCCAGTCGGTGCGACCGCAGGTTTGACCCCCCTCTTCTCGAAGCATCCGGGTGCAGTCCTCGTCAAAGGAGCGCGTCATGGCAGGGTCGCAAGAGGTCCAGGGTGTGAAGCAGGCGATCGTCGATCTCGACGAGGCCCACATCGGCGAACTGGTCCGCAAGGCCGTCGCGGCCGGTGCCACCACCAAGGACATCGTCGAGAACGGCATGCGCGCCGGCATGACCGAGGTGGGCCAGAAGTACGAGGCAGGCGAGTACTACCTGGCGGAGTTCGAGCTCTCGGCCAACGTCATGGCCAGGGGCCTCGCTACGCTGAAGGTCATGGTGCCCTGGGAGTCCGGCACCGGGGAGACCGTGGTGCTCGCGACCCCCAGAGGCGATCTGCACGACATGGGCAAGAGCCTGGTGGCGAGCCTGCTCGCGACTTCAGGCTACAAGGCCGTCGACGTGGGGATAGACACGCCGCCCGAGAAAGTGGTCGAGGCCGTCAGTGGCAACGACGCCAGGGCGGTCGGGCTGTCCCTGGTCCTCGCCTCCTCGATCGAGGAGGCCCGCGCGATAATCGATGCTCTTGGAGAAGCCGGGCTGCGCGACAAGGTCAAGGTCATCGTCGGTGGCGTGGTCGCGAGCAAGGACGTGGCCGAAGGGATCGGGGCGGACGCTTACGTCCAGAGCGCATTCGACGTGGTCCCCACTTTGAACGAGATGCTGCAGGCTACCAGAACAAGCTGAATCCTGCTGTCACAGGCCGCTCCTATAATATCAATGCAAGCTATTATAGGAGCAGCTCATGCCGGCTGGCAGGAAACATTCAGCGGAAACCCTGCTGGAAGCGCTCAAGACTTCCAGGTCGATTCGGCAGGCGCTTATAAAGGCCGGACTCGCACCCGCTGGCGGCAACTACGCCACCGCCCATATGCTCATCAAAGAGCACAGGCTTGACACCTCCTATATGACAGGTCAAGGGTGGAACAAGGGGGATATCATGGGGCTTGCTGCTATGAATAGAAGACCTCTTGAAGAGATCCTCGTGAAAGATTCTGACTACACCAAGACCTATCGGATCAAAGAAAGACTCATTGCGGCGGGTCTGAAAGCACGTGCATGTCAAATGTGCGGTCTTACCGAGTGGAATGGAAAACAGATATCATTAGAGTTGGATCACATTAACGGCGACAGGTTCGACAATAGACTGGAGAATCTGCAGATCCTTTGCCCGAATTGTCACGCACAGACAGATAATTACAGAGGCAGGAACATCCCCAATAACCGTTATAGGTAGCAAGCGGGAGTGCCGGAACTTGGAAGACGGGGAAGACTTAAAATCTTCTGCTCTTTGAGCGTGTGGGTTCGAATCCCACCTCCCGCACCAGCCTTATTCCTCTCCGCCAACGACCTCGTTGGTCTCGAGGCCACCACTCCGATCCGATAGCGTCAGCGCCACGACCACTATAAGCACCAGCAGCAGCCCCGAGTAGACCAGCAGCGCGGTGAGCAGTCCCGCCCACTGGTAGAGCGCCCCTCCCAGCAACGGCCCCAGCGCGTACCCCAGGCTCCAGAAGAAATTGATGAGCCCGAAGGCCGCGCCATACTGGTTGGCTTCGCCTATCGTGGGTGACTGCGGGAGCGCATCCGTGACCAGCGGGATGGAGGGCGTCCCGAAGAAAGCTATCGCGAAGCCGAACATCGCCATCAGTACGAAGACCGCGGGCACATTCTTGAACACGGCGATCAGGGGCGTGATGGCCGCGGTCAGAAGCAGTCCGGCGAGGATCGGCCTCTTCCGCCCGACTCTGTCGGAGAGTTTCCCGGAGAGCGGGCTGGCGATCGCGTAGAAGAGCATGGTCATGCCGAAAACGATGCCGATGCCGGTGCGAGTCATGTCGAAGGTGTTCTTGAAGTAGATGGGCAGTATGGGCTCGAGCAGCCCCAGGCCCATCGTGGTGACCAGGGTCACCAGGCAGGCGATCATTACATTCCTGTTGGTGAACACGGGCTTGAGCATCCTCCAGCCGGCTGACAGCGCGCGCCTCGCAACCTTACGCTCCTCCAGGAAGATGGACACACAGCCGCCGGCGACGCATGCGGCGGCGATCACGTAGAAAGGCGCCCGGTAACCGAAGGCGTCGGAAAGGGTCCCGCCCAGCAGCGGGCCGGCGATGCCGCCGATGGCCGCCGCGGACATGGTCCAGCCCATCTTCGAGCCCATCTCCCTGCCGGGGAACCTGTCCCCCAGCAGCGCCAGGGCCGCGCTCCAGGTCGCGGCGGCGGTGAGCCCGTCGAAGATTCGAGCCACCACCAGCACGGGATAGGACTTGGCCAGGGCGTAGAAAACGAAGGCGCCCGCCATCGCGAACATCCCGAAAAGAACGAAGGGCTTGCGCCCGAAGCGGTCCGAGAGGATGCCGAAGGGGATGGCGGCCAGGCAGAGCGCGATGGCGTACGTCGCGAAAAGGAACCCGATGGAGAAGTCGCTCGCGCCAAGCTGCTTCGCGTAGAGGGGCAGCACCGGAACGACCAGGCCGTAACCGACCGAGTCCAGGAAGATGACGCCGCAGACCAGCGCCAGCAGCGGCATGCCCGACCTTATTCGAATGGACTTCAGCGGATTCTCCCTCTCCATAAGGAAATGATACCCAATCTTCGATCAATCGAGGTTGGAATCCGGTGTTGCTACCAGTCTTACCAATTTCTTATTCACACCCCCGGCGCGACGAGCGAAGGGTCGCGCCGGGGGCAAGGGCCGAATCATTTCAGGTGTTGGATTTGGCCGTCTGCTTTCCCAACGAGTCTTTATCCAGGGTCGCAAGATTCTCCGGCAGTGCTGAAGGGGCGGGGTTTGGACTTCCGAGGGCCTTGAGTCCGCGAGCGAACCGAGGAAGGCCATGCACCGCCCCGCACGGTGTTGCGGCTGGCCGACCTTTTCTTCGCAAAGAAAAGAGCCGGGGCATAGGCCCCGGCTCTGGTCGTTGATTCGTTTGTCGCTAGATCTTCTCGATGATCACCGTTCCGCCCTGGCCGCCGCCGCCGCACAGGGTCGCCGCGCCGTACTTCCCGCCTTCCTGCTGCAGGATACGCGCCAGCGTACCTGTCAGCCTGGGGCCGGAAGCAGCCAGCGGGTGGCCGATGGCGACCGCGCCGCCGTGCACGTTAACGTGCTCGGGGTCGAGCCCGAGCTCCTTGATGGCGTACAGTGCCACGATCGAGAAAGCCTCGTTGATCTCCCAGAAGTCGATCTCCTTGGGGGACATGCCGATCTTGTCGAGCGCCTTCTTGGACGCCGGCACCGGGCCCGCGCCCATGATGCTGGGGTCGACGCCGGCCCATCCCATCGAGATGACCTTGGCCAGCGGCTTGAGGCCCATCGACTTCGCCTTCTCCGCGCTCATCAGGAGCACACTTGAGCAGCCCGCGTTCAGCGGCGAGGAGTTGCCGGCGGTGATCGACCCGTCAGGGGTGAACGCCGGCTTCAGGGCTGAGAGGCCCTCCATGTTGGCGTCGCCCCGGATCGACAGGTCGTTGTCGATGTGCTTGATCGAGCCGTCTTCCTGCTCGACGTCCAGCGGCAGTATCTCGTCCTTGAAGTATCCGGACTCCACCGCTTTCGCCGCGCGCTGGTGGCTCCACATCGACCACTCGTCCATCTGCTCGCGGGTGATATCGGTCATGGACCACAGCTTCTCGGCCGTGAGGCCCATTGAGAGAGCGGTCTGCAGCTCGTACTTCTTCAGAGCCTCGTCGCTCCAGAAGCGCGGGCTGACCATCATCAGGTCGGGGTTGAACCGCGCGTCCAGCGGGACGTGGGTCATGTGTTCCATGCCGTTGGCGAAGCAGATGTCGGAGTAGCCCAGGGCGATCTCCATCGCGCACTGGTGCAGCGCGCTCATGCCGGAGATGCACACGCGGTCGATGCCCTGAGCGGGCACCGAGAACGGGAGCTCCGCGAGCATGACGATCGTGCGGCCGCCCATCAGGAAGTTCTCGCGCATCTGCAGCGAGCAGCCGGTGATGACGTCCCCGATCTCCTCGGGGTTTACCTTGTTCCTCTCGATCAGGGTCTTGATGACCATCGCGAGAGCCTCGTCCACCCGCTGCTTGTTATAGGCGTCTCGCTCGGGCTGCGCCGGGCGGGAACGGGAGAAGGGGATCCGCAACATGTCTACTATTACAGCGTCTGCCATATCGACCTCCTTGGTCTGTCTTTTCGCGTGCGGCGTATATTCTATCAATAAAGTTAAAAACCGGTGCCAGGTACTTTTCACGCCCTTTTTTCAACCAGGAGCTGGATTCATGCGACCAAAGCTCGCGGTGGTTAAAAATAACGGGTGAAAAGTACCTGGCACCGGTTTTTAACTATTTGCGGCAGATGTAGAGGTCCTCGGTGCGGTCGAGGCCGTAGCGCTTGATATCCTCGCGGCTGAACTTCTTGACGAAGTCGCTGACCTCCACCTCGAAGCCCGCGTCCTCGAGGGTGTCCTTGAAGTCGGGCCCGTAGGCGCGCAGGTGGCAGTCGTAGACCAGGATGCGCTTGGCCTGCCACTCGGTCAGCTCCTCGCGCTGGACGGTCTTCTTGACGTGCACCGGGACCTGTATCACCGCGAAAGCCCCCGGCTTCATCACGCGGTAGAGCTCCGACAGCGCCTTCACCTCGTCGTCGATGTGCTCGATCACGTGGTAGCAGATGAGGACGTCGAAGAAATCATCCGGCAGGTCCAGGTCCCTGATGTCCATGTGCCGCATGGCCATGGGCGACTCGATGTCGATGGAAAGGTACTCGACCGTGTCGAACCGGCGGCAGAACTCCTGGAATGCCCAGATCGGCGCTATGTCCAGCACGTTCATCTCTCGATCGCCGAAGTCGGTCTCGTCCTGCAGCCAGCGGCAGAGCAGGCGGTAGCGCTCGAAGGAGAGGCAGTTCGGGCAGAGCGCGGCCTGGTAGGGGGAGAAGAGGAAGAGCCCGAACTCCCTGCCGCAGCAGGAGCACTCGACCTTGTGCCCGTGGTAGATGGCGCTGCGCACCTTTGCCAGAGCCTCCTTGACGGGATAGCGCGGCGGGCCGCCGTCCGCTTCGATCCTTACAGGCCTTGAGATCGTCTTCATCCGCTCTCCTCGGTGTCCTTCCGGGCGCAATACCCGCCAGATGTTACCATATACGATACGGTGGCAGGCGGCGGCCGCAGGATTGGCGGCCCGTCCGAAGAAGAAGTGCCTCGGTTCTCGCGCCCTTCCGGGACGCCGCGGATCCGGCAATTACCGTGCACCTGAGACGCGGTTCGCATTCCAGCGCCCCGCCGTCCCGACGACAGAGGATATGGAAATGGCAGCAAGAAAAGCACCCCGCACCGCGCGCCCGAGGATGAACGTCGCCTTCATCGGCAACTACGTCCCGCGCCAGTGCGGTATCGCGACCTTCACCGCCGACATCTCGACCTGGGTGAAGTCGGCGCTCAGCCCCCAGTCCGACGTCTTCGTGGTGGCGATGAACGACCGCCCGGAAGGCTACGCCTACCCGCCGATGGTCCGCTTCGAGGTGCAGGCCGGCAACCCACGCGACTTCCCGCGCGCCGCGGACTACCTCAACATGTCGGACATCGACCTGGTCTGCCTGCAGCACGAGTTCGGGATATTCGGTGGCCCCAGGGGGATCTACATCGCCGACCTGCTGCGCGACCTGCGCAAGCCGGTGGTGACCACGGCCCACACGGTGCTGCCGGAGCCGGAGCCGGACCGGCGGGCGGCGATGGCAGAGGTCGCCGAGTTCTCAGACGTGATAGTGGTGATGAGCAATAAGTCCATCGAGTTCATGGAGGAGTACTACTCCGTGCCACGTCGGAAGATCCAGATGATCCACCACGGCGTGCCCGACATGCCATTCGCGGAATCCGACGAGTACAAACCTCGCTGGGGACTGCAGGGAAAGACGGTCCTGCTCACCTTCGGTCTGCTCCACCCGCGCAAGGGCATCGAGTACATGATCAAGGCGATGCCGCAGATCGTCGAACGCTTCCCCGACGTGGTCTACGTCGTGCTCGGGGCCACGCACCCGCCCGTGAAGCGCCGCGACGGGGAGAAGTACCGCTTCTCCCTCATGAACCTGGCGCGCGACCTCGGGGTCGAGGACAACGTCATCTTCTACGACAGGTTCGTGTCGCTGGAGGAGCTCACGCACTTCATTGCCGCGTGCGACATATACGTGACTCCCTACCTCGACATGAACCAGATCGTGTCCGGCACGCTGGCTTACGCCATGGGTCTGGGCAAGCCGGTGATCTCCACTCCTTACTACTACGCGGTCGAGCTGCTCTCCGAGGGCACCGGCATCGTGGTCCCGGTGCGGGAGCCGGACGCCATGTCCGAGGCAGCGCTGGACCTGCTGGGCGATCCCGACAAGATGCTGCAGATGCGCAGGGACGCCTACGCCCTGGGCCGGAAGATGATCTGGTCGGAGGTCTCCCGGGAGTACGTGGACCTCTTCGAGAAGGTCATGGCGGGCAGGAAGGCCGCGCCCGCGGTCGCCCCGGCGCAGCGCAAGCCGATACTGCTGCGCGACCTGCCGCGCCCGCGCCTCGACCACCTGGTGCACATGACCGACGGCACGGGCATCATCCATTCCGCGCACTTCGACATACCCGACCGCTCCAGCGGATACTACACCGAGGACAACGCCCTGGCCCTGGCGGTGGCGGTCCTCTCGCACGTCCAGTCGGGTGACGAGACGAGCCACGCCCTCGCCCGCACCTACCTCGGCCTGCTCCAGTACATGCAGAGGCCGGACGGAATGTTCAACGACCACCTCAACTACGACAGGTCCGTCGCCGGATTCCTCAACGGACAGGAGTGCCAGGGCAAGGCGCTCGACGCGCTGGGCATCGCGATGGCGCTGGAGGAGGACGAGGCACTGGTCTCCTTCGCCAAGCTCGTCTTCGACGACGCGCTCAAAGGTCTCGACCTCTCCTACCCCCGCGCGCAGGCGTACGCGATCTGCGGCTGCTATCACTACCTGACGCGGTTCCCGGGCGCGAGCCTGCCCGAGGCGGCGCTGGGCCGGATGGCCGCCGAACTCGCCGATGCCTACGAGCTGAGCTCCTCGGAGGACTGGCAGTGGTACGAGGACGAGCTGACCTACGCCAACGGCCTGATGCCACGCGCCCTGCTGCTCGCCTACCGCCTGTCGAGGGACGAGCGCTACCGCAAGATCGCGCTGGAGAGCCTGGAGTTCCTCACCCGCACCTGCTACACGCAGGGCTACTTCGACCTGGTGGGGGACCAGGGTTTCTACAGGCGCGGAGGGGAGCGGGCCAAGTTCAACCAGCTCCCGATCGAGGCCACGTCACTGGTCGAGGCCTACATCGACGCCTTCACCGTGGAGCGGGACGACCGCTACCTGGAGCTGGCACGCACCGCGTTCGAGTGGTTCCTGGGCCGCAACGCGCTCAACCAGCCCCTCTACGACTTCGCGGAATTCTCTTGCTCCGACAGCCTCATGCTGCACGGCGTAAGCCCCAACAAGGGAGCCGAAGCCACCATCCAATGGCTCATGGCACTGCTGCGAGTGCAGACCGCTCTGCACGTCGGGCCCCTCGAGGGCGCGGTCAGCGCCTCCTGAGGCGGAGCACTCGCGCGCCTCACGGCCGCGTTTCCACCTGCGACGCCGCTCAAGCGGCGAAAGCCCCTGTGCTAGAATGTGCCGTGTCCGACTCCCGGAAGGCAGAATGAGAAGAGTCTTTGTTGCAGTGCTGACGGTAGTGGTGATCACATCTCTGGCTTTGGCCATGGGCTGCGGCTCCAGTAAGACCCAGGGCGAGATCACCACGCCGCAGGGCAAGATACTGACCAGGAAGCAGGTCGTAGATTTCGTCAACGAAGCGATCAAGTACGGCAAGGCGAACGGCAAAGATAAAGCGGTTGCCGAGTTCAATAACCCCAAGGGCAAGTTCGTGCGGGGCGAGCTCTACATCTACGCCTACGACTGGAGCGGCGTCGCTCTCGCGAACGGAGGCAACCCGGCGCTGGCGGGAAAGAACCTCATCGACATGACCGACCCGAACGGCGTCAAGGTCATCCAGGAGCTGATAAAGGTCGCGCGTAGCGGGGGAGGTTGGGTCAGCTACACCTGGCCCTACCCCGGGACCAGCACCAACGAGCCGAAGCTCGGCTACGCCGACAAGGTCGACGACACCTGGTGGCTGGGCTCGGGGATGTACGAGAAAACGCCGTAAGCTTGCGCGGGGGCAGGTGAAACCGGCCCGTGCGAGAAAACACTTATGATTGAAATCGCACCGCTCGCCGGGTGAAGGCGAGCCGCCGCCATTCAGGGGAGGGACCCGGAGCCCGTGGCCCACGCGCAGGATAGATCTCGTAGCGGATACTTCAGCGAGGACGGCCTGGAGTATATCGTCACGAACCCCCGGCTCCAGCTCCCGTACATCAACTACCTCACCAACGGGCGATACTGCTCTTTCATCACCCACACCGGCGGGGGCTATTCGTTCTGGAAGCAGCCCCCGGCCTATGGAATCAACCTCTGGGCTCCGGCGCTCCGCAACAGCCCCGGCAGATTCGTTTACATCAAGGAGGGCGACGAGGTCTGGACGCCCAACTGGCTCCCCGTCAGGCGCACCCCGGACTCCTGGCTGTGCCGGATCGGCCTGGGCTACCAGCGCCTGGAGACGGAGATGCGCGGGCTGAAGGCCTGGCTCTCCTACCTGGTACCTCTCGACGCCGACCTCGAGTACTGGATCCTTCACTTTATAAACGAGTCCGACCAGACCAGGCACATCGAGGCATACCCGTTCGTGGAGCTGCTGCTCGGTCAGCACATGCCGAACATCATCTCTTACTACTCCAACATCCTGTTCAACCGCATCAAGAGGGTGGGCGACGTACTGGTCGGCGAGAAGACGTACTGGAACCGCGAGACCTACGTGCCCAACCGCGAGTGGCCGATCAAGGTGTTCTTCGCCAGCACCCACGACTTCGATTCGTTCGAGACCTTGAGGGACTCTTTTGTCGGCCCCGGCGAGAGCACCGCCGACCCGCAGGCGGTAAGGACGGGCATCCTCTCCAACAGCGAGAACGACGGGCGCGCGGCGGTGTTCGCGCACAAGTACACCATCGACCTCGCCCCCGGCGAGCAGGAGCGCATCATCATGGCCATGGGGGTGATGCAGCGCGAGGAGGACTTCGACCTCATCTCCTACCACATCAGGCCAGAGGTCTACGAGGAGCGCTTCGAGGCCACCAACCAGTACTGGCTTGACATCGCCTACGGCGACACGGTCTTCACGCCCGACAACCACATCAACCACTTCCTCAATATATGGAACAAGTACCAGTCGCGCGTCTGCTTCTGGTGGTACCGCTCGGACGGCTCGTACTTCATCTGCAGCGGCAACGAGACCTGGGGCTACCGCGACACGGCGCAGTGCATACTGGGCGCGCTGCCGCGGTTCACCGACGACGCCTGGGAGCGAATCCAGGCACACATAGGCCTGGTGCGCTCCGACGGCAGCGTGGACCAGGGCTACGTGCGGGACCTCCACCTCCCCGCGGGGATACCGGGCAACATCGACGTGGCGATGTGGCTGCCCATATCCATCTTCTTCTTCCTCAAGGAGAGCGGGAGCCTGGACCTGGCGGATGACATCGTCACGACCCTCGACGGCGTGGACATGACGCTTGCCGAGCTGATCTACCGGATAATCGAGAACGTCTGGGGCCGTCGCAGCCCCAGGGACCTCGTCCTGATCGAGAAGGGCGACTGGAACGACGCCATCAACTACGCTGGGCGCGACGGCCGGGGCGAGTCCACCATGGCCTCCGAGCAGCTGCTGTACCTGTGCAACGAGTACCTGGAACTGGCATCGATGGTCCGCGGGGTGCCCGGGGTGAAGAGCGTCGGCAACGTGGCGAGGTCGCTCAAGGCCGCGCTGGAGAAGCACGCCTGGGACGGAGAGTGGTACATCCGCGGCACCAACGACGACGGAGAGGTGCTGGGCGGCAAGGGCAACGCCGTAGGCGAGATATTCGCGAACGCGCAGAGCTGGGCCGTCATCGCCGGGCTCGACCCCGAGCGCACCAGGCAGGCCATGGAGTCGGCCAGGAAGAGGTTGCTGACCGGCAAGGGGTGCGCGCTCTTCCTCCCCGGCTGGCGTGAGCCGGACCCTGGGATAGGCATCATCACGCGCTTTGCCATCGGCACCAAGGAGAACGCGGCGGTGTTCCTGCACGCGACGGCGTGGGCGACGATGGCCTGGGCGATGGCGGGCGACGGCGACACGGCGATGGAGTCTTACCGCCAGGTGCTGCCCAACGTCCGCTCGTTCGAGGACGGCGACCTCTACCAGTCGGAGCCGTACGTCTACGCCGAGTACATCATAGGGCCCGAGTCCGAGTACTTCGGCGAGGGCTCGCACTCCTGGTTCACCGGCGGGGCGGCCTGGCAGTGGCACGTTTTCTGGTCGTACATCCTGGGCATCCGGCCGACCTACCACGGACTGGAGATGGATCCCTGCCTCCCCCGCGACTGGGAGGCTATCACCGCCAGGCGATGGTTCCGGGGCTCGATATACGAGATCGAGATAGACAAGCCCAAGGGCATCAGCAAGGGCGTGAAGCGCATCCTGGTCGACGGCAAGGCGATAGAGGGGAACACGGTCTTTCCCCACAGCGACGGGGAGGTCCACCGCGTGAGGGTGGAGATGGGCTGACGAGACGCCCGCATGCGGTGCGCCACCGCGCGGACCGGCCGGTCGTGCGTATGTTGTAGACTGTAGGAAACGTCAGGAGAAGCGATGCCCGAGGACGAAGGCCCGAAACTCAGCAAAGAGACAGAGCAGCTTTATCGCAAGACCCGGGTGCCGCACAAGTTCTGCCCGTACTGCGGGACCAAGAACGAGGCCGACGCCGACAGGTGCTCGAACTGCGGCAAGGACATCTCGTGGATGAAGGTGCCCGAGCCGATACCGCCCCAGAAGCCGCCGTACCAGCCGCCCAAGGCCATGCCCGAACAGCAGAAGGTCTTAACGCCGAAGGCGATCATCGTCTTCCTCCTGATACTGCTGGCAATCCTCGCGCTTGTCCTGATCCTCGTCTTCACCACTAGCAACAAGAGCAAGGCGTCAGGCTTGTCGATAGAGGTGGCTCGCCCCGCGGTCTGCGCCGGCACGTGCCCCTCGACCGAAGCATGCCCCTGCGGGCCGACCGGCCCCTCCTCCTGCGGCTGCAGGTGAAAAAGAGGGGTCAGGCACTTTTCATTGATTTTTTCCACTCTTGACGTCCTGCAGTCGTGACATCGATCTGTGTGTGGCTTTGAGAACGGGTCGCTGACGATTCTGGT
>Ga0209539_1001847_pt1 | contig 11354 bp, 10 predicted proteins | sample BarGraNGADG00312_2_FD_184499 | JGI IMG/M metagenome (GOLD analysis project Ga0209539, IMG submission 184499) | Arctic peat soil microbial communities from Barrow, Alaska - Barrow Graham LP Ref core NGADG0011-312 (SPAdes) (version 2) | ecosystem: Environmental > Terrestrial > Soil > Wetlands >... | reverse complement strand
TTAAAATATCCATTTTGATAAATTTATCTGATTATTGTCCAAACTATAGTTTAATGGGGGTAAACACACTTAACAGTACAATCACTCCTATAACAATTATTATAATTCCTGCTACCTTATTTAGCCTGACAATTACACGCAGCCTGATCTTCTTTTTAAAACGGCTCACGAAATAGCTGAGAAAAAACCACCAGCTAAGTGTTCCGACGAATACACCGGGGATAAGAAAAAAAGGCACCAGCTCAGCTCTTACATTACCATTTATATGTACTCCCGAAAAGAAAGCCACAAAGATAAATATCGTATAGGGATTCGAAATCGAGAGAACAAATACCGAATAATAATCGCGCCATAAAGATTTATTAACCAAATCCCTGTTTCTCATGTCCTTAACCGGATTCGATAAATATACTTTCAACCCTACTCCTATTATTATTAATCCTGCTATTAAAGAAATGATAAACCTTTCTTTATTAATAAAACTTATGATAACCGAAAATCCTATTCCTGACAGAAGAGCAAGCATCGTATCAGCACTTGCAAGACCAAGTCCGGAGAAAAAACCGGAGAGCATCCCTCTTTTTATTGTTCTGTTAATCAGTATGATGCCGATAGGTCCTAATGGCATTGAAACTGTAAGACCGAGAATTATTCCTTTAAGTAAAATTTCTATAGCCGTAATCATCTATAATGATTATGATCAGTAAATATAAGGAAGTTTTTTAACCACAAAAACGGAATAAACGCAAAGAACACTTATAAGATGAGCCCCTGGCCGATGAAGTGTGACTTCCCTCTTAAGGGTCCTGTTTCGGGATGTAGGCCCCTCTGTCAGCTACACTGACATCTCCCTTAAAGGAGGATTCTCTATCGGTAGTAAAACCCCTCTGTCAGCTTCGCTGAGCCTTCGCGACAGGCTGGCGCCTTCGCTAAAACAGCCCACTGGGCTGTTTATTAACGCTAGGTCCTCCTAAAGGAGCGAAAATACTCAGACATTTAGAAAAATTATACTAACACAGTAAGTATTTTTCCCCCCTTGGGGGGAAATACAAAGGGGGTAAATATCTCGATATTAGCCCCCCTTTAGGGGGGTTGGGGGGCAATAAGGACAGAAAGTCATTTAGGGTGGTCGGTGGGTAAATTATAAAAGAAACTCATTTTTTATTCCGGGGAATCAAACACATACTCTAATTCTTCTGTTACTTTTGGTAGATTTTTATAATATGGCTGAAAAAAGGAAAATCTGGCATTGGTTGGTCCTTGCCGCTTTATCATTAATCTGGGGTACCAGTTATATATTAATGAAAAAAGGGCTTGAATCATTTTCATCATTTCAGGTTGGATCACTCAGAATATTGATCACTTTTCTCTGCCTATTGCCAATTGCTCTAAGAAATCTGCCAAAGCTTAACCGCGGAAATATCTTCTCTGTATTAATTATCGGATTTTGCGGTAATGCTATTCCGGCGTACTTATTTCCTATATCTGAGACCCATATAAGCAGTTCACTGGCAGGAATGTTGAATTCGCTGAGCCCTGTATTTACTCTTATAATCGGAATATTAATCTATAAGAGAAGGGCTATTAAATCGCAGGTTGCCGGAGTGTTCGTTGGATTATTAGGAGCGGCAGGATTACTTTACACGGGATCTTTCACGTTTGCTCCTTATGGACTTTTTGTGGTTTTTGCTACAATTCTGTATGGATTCACCTCAAATGAGGTCAGTAAAGTAAAGGGACTGAATGCAATACAAATAACTGCTCTTGCATTTTTTGTTGTCAGCCCGGTTGCAATTATACATCTGGCTTTTTCTGATCATTCAGCAGCATTGGCAACAGCTCACTGGGGCAGGAATCTTGTTTTTATTTCAATCCTGGCAATTATTGGAAGTGCTACAGCTCAGGCCTTATATTATGTGCTTATAAGAGATACCTCCCCGATTTTTGCAGCAACTGTTACCTATTTTATTCCTATAGTTGCAACTATGTGGGGACTTGCAGATAATGAACATCTTACATCATCAATGCTGATTTCCGTTATTTTTGTTTTTGCCGGAGTATATATCATAAACAAACCCGACTTTTTAAAAAAATTGATGCCAAAATATAGATGAATAAATATACACTTATCGGTCTGTCGGTTATGGGAGGTATCCTCTCGGGATTAGCATGGACAGGTTGGTGTTCCGGGCTTATACTTCTTATTGCATTTGTTCCGTTTTTCATCATAGAAAACCATTTATATGAGAATCCAAAAAGGTTTACTCATAATGCCTTTTTTATCTTCATACTTCCGGGTTTTGTGATCTTTAGCATTATTTCTCTTGGCTGGATGAGGGTTGCAAGTATTACCGGAGCAATCTGCGTAATAATGGGATTATCATTTTTAATGGCATTCACAACATGGATGGCTCATATTGTTCGACTCAGGGCAGGTAATCTTGCCGGTTTCATATCGATGATAACATTCTGGCTGGCATATGAATTTGTGAGCCTGAATGTAAATATCATTTCACCCTGGATAAATCTTGGAAACGGGCTTTCAAAAGATATTTTTTTCATTCAATGGTATGAGGTAACAGGTACTGCCGGCGGTTCTCTCTGGATTTTATGCTCAAATCTTTTCCTTACTCTATACCTGGTAAATTCCCTTACAAAAAAAAGAAGGAATTCTTTCCGCCTTATAATCTGGCTATCAATAATTATTATACCGTCAGCTTATTCGCTTTACACGTACAATACTATAAAACCAAGCCATCTGAACGGATCAGAAGTAGTAATTATACAGCCAAACACAGATCCTTATACTGAAAAGTTCACCCTTCCTTTCCAGGATCAGCTGAAAAAAGTGATCGCAATGGCAAATACCAGAATCACAGATAAAACCGAGTGGGTCATAACTCCTGAAACCACTATTGACGATCCTGCTAACCTTGATGATCTGGCAAAGGACAAATATGTAAAGATGATCAAAGAGATGATTATACAACACCCTGGAATTAATGTGGTTACAGGATTGGTAACCTACAGGCTTTATCCCCCTGTGAAAGATCCTCCAACTGTCAGTGCAAGAAGAATTGATGCTTCGGGCTTGTATTATGATCACTTCAATTCTGCTGTTCAGATTGATAGCGGAGAATCTTTCGGTATTTATCATAAGTCAAAACTTGTCCCGGGTATTGAGATGCAATTTTCAAATGGTCCGGGTAGATTTATTACCAGGATACTTCCATATCTCGGTGGCACAAAATGGGGTTATGGTCTTCAGGAAAATCGGATATGCTTTGAACATACTTCCAGGTCGATGAAAATAGCTCCTGTCATATGTTATGAATCCGTCTTTGGAAAATTCGTGACAGAATATGTCAAAAAAGGTGCTGAAGCTCTATTTATAATTACAAATGATGGATGGTGGAAAAACACCAATGGCTATAAACAGCATCTTTACTTTGCTTCGTTAAGAGCAATTGAAACAAGGCGACCTGTAGCAAGATCTGCCAACACCGGCGTATCCTGCATAATTGATATCAGAGGTAAGAGAACCGAAGAAACTGATTGGTGGACTAAGGCAGTAATAAAAGGTGAAATCTGCCCTGAAACCAGATTAACAACTTATGTAAAACATGGTGACTACCTGCTTATTATCGCTGTCTGCTTAAGCGCAATTATCTTCTTTATTGTCTTTATTGGTATCCCAATCAGAAAAAAATTATATCATCCGCATAAATAGTGCAACTCTTATAGTATCCTGTTGTCTTTATAACCAGATAAGCTTATCAGGTGGATAATTTGAACATATACATGCATGCGCCTTTGATAGAAGAGTGCAGGAAAGGGAACAGTAATGCTCAATTCAGGTTATATAACCAATATTCAAAAGCTATGTATAACCTGGCATACAGAATATTAAATAACAGGGAAGATGCCGAGGATATCCTTCAGGAGTCTTTCGTAGAATGCTTCAGGAACATTGATTCATTCAGGTTTGAATCAACATTCGGAGCCTGGCTTAAAAAAATAATTGTAAACAAATGTATAAACTACATTAAGAAAAAAAAAATTGACCTGACACTCTGTGAAACATTGCCTCCCACCATTTATGATGTAGAAGAGGAGGTTATATATGAAACAGAAAAAATATTTAAAAGTATTGAAATGCTTCCTGATGGTTACAGAGTTATTCTGACACTTTATCTGCTTGAAGGCTACGACCATACTGAAATCTCACAGATACTTGGAATATCTGAATCGACTTCGAAATCCCAATATTCGAGGGCTAAAGAAAAGTTAAGAAATATACTGTCAAAAAATAAAGAATATGGACAAACTTGAAGAACATATCAGGAGGAACAGAGAAGATCTGGACAGGTACAGTCCGCCCACAGGTATATGGAGAAGGATCAGAAAGGAGTTAAAAAAGAAAAAACCTGTGATGAGATTATGGATCTCCGTTGCAGCAATGATCGTTGTTATCCTTGGTACCGCAATAGCCTTGTTCAGACCAGTATACAGATGGTCAAATACGAACAGCGAAAAACACAATGACGAAGGACCCACACAACTCGATCCTCAATTGAAAGAGACAGAGATCTACTATAACAATCTTGTAAATTCGCTTTATAAAGAAGCAACCCCTTTGCTGACAAAAAACCCTGAGATTAAAAAGGAACTTAATTCCGATTTATCGCATCTTGACAGTATTTGTGCGGACCTTAAAAAAGATCTGAAAGATAACGTTTCAAACCAGGATGTTATCGAGGCATTGATACAGAACTACAGGATAAAAATAAACATCCTTGAGGATATGCTGACAGTTCTGAAGGCAAATGAAAACAATCATGAAAAAGAGAAAAGCCATGAACTATAAAATCACTATTAATCTCAGTCTGATATTACTCATATTCAGTTCTGTATCGGCACAAAACGATTCTGAAACGCGGAGTTATATCAAAACCGTACCAGTAGGAAAAGAGACCACACTTGAGGTATCCAATAAATATGGGACAATCCAGATAACACCATGGAATAAAGATTCAGCTTATATAAGGGCCGAGGTCAAAGCTTATGCAAAAGACCAGTCGAAGATCAGTAAAATGTTTGAAGGAATCAGTGTAAATTTCACCGATTCCAAATACCTGGTAAGAGCTCAGACAGAGTTTACTTCGAATATTAATACTTTATTCGAAAGTTTTAAGGGAATGACGAGTAAAATTATATCGTACGATTCACATGTTGAGATCAATTACTACATCAATATACCTGAATATCTCAATCTTAAGGTTGAGAATAAGTACGGTGATGTGTATATGGAAAATAATAGCGGTGAGTTTAAGATTTCCATCTCCAACGGGTCATTCAAAGCCAATTCCTTAGGGAAAAATTCATCAATAAATATGGTTTTCTGTGACGCTAAGATTAATTCAATTGTTTCGGGCAACATTGAAGCATCCTTTTCAGAGGTTTCAATCGGCGAAATTGAAGACATGTCGTTAAATTCGATTTCTTCGAAGTATGATATAAAAAAAGCGGGTCAGATCAGGGGTGAATCAAAAAGAGATAAATTTTTCATTGAAAACATTGGATCGCTGCAGGGTAATGCCTATTTCACCGAGTACAAAATTAACAAAATAGGGAAAGATATAAACCTCACAACCAGGTATGGAAGTTTCAATGCTGACCTTATTGAAAAAAACTTTGAATCGATAAGTATTAATTCAAATTACTCTGACATCTCATTAAGCTTTGAACCAGGTTCATCTTATAATTTGGATATCAGGCATGTAAATGCCTTCCTTGTTCTGCCTGACAAAAATTCAAAAACTGAGGATAAAGCGCTGAATGAGGACAAGAAAGAGTACATAACATATGGGACTGTAGGAAAAAATCCGGGAAAAGCCAAAGTTAAAATTGATGCCACCCGTGGAAATATATACCTTAAATAACCTGCTGTTGAAATTGAACTTAACCTGACCTGGAGGAGGGATTTAGGGAGAGGCAAAATAAACTGTTATAGATTTACGCAGATAGTTATGATACAATCTGAATATATCAGCGGAATCTGCGGAAATTTTTTTATTTATTCTTGTTAAATATCGCCACCCCTTCATCAAGCCACTTCTTATACTCTTCAACATTTAGATTGGTTGGCATAGGATTGTTTAATGGATTTCCCCTGGAATCAGCAATAACATAAAGAGGTAAAGCGTTAGTCTTAAACTTCGATATTTCCAGATCTTCGTATATTTTCCCGATTGTCTTTTTCTGCTTACCATCAACAGCGGAGACTATCCATTCATTTTCAGGCAACTGAGTTCTGTCGTCGACATATAGTTCAATTATCACAAAGTTGTCCCTTAGTCTGCTCAGTATCTCAGGATTGGACCATACTTTAGCTTCCATACGCTTGCAGTTTGCACAGGCATGGCCTTTAAAGTCAATAAGCACAGGTTTCTTCTGTTCTGCTGCGCATTCAAGTCCTTGTTTATAATCGAAGTAACCCTTAAGACCAAGGGGCATATGAAAGATATCGCCGTGTTTTGGCTCGGAACAAAGCACATTTGACTCAAAAGGTTGAACTGCAGACTCCGGCAAAGATCTGTTTTCCATTATCATTTTCGGAATATTGAATTCGGAAGATTCCTGAGAAGGAAGAAATGATGAGATTCCGTTCAGCGGAGCACCGAAAAGTCCGGGTATCAGATACACTACAAATGTAAATATCACGATAATCAGGAATAATCTGAAGACGCCTATATGCTTAAGATCGCTGTCGTGTGAAAGTTTGATCTTTCCCATCAGATATAATCCAAGCAAAGTGAACAGAACAATCCATATAGAAATGAACAAACTTCTTGACAGAATCCCAAGCGAATAAACGCTATCAATAGTCATTAGAAATTTCATGCTAAAAGCGAGCATAATAAAACCCAGGACAACTTTTATAGAGTTTAGCCAGCCACCTGATTTGGGTATCCTGCTCATTATTGAGGGGAACAGGGCAAATATTGTAAATGGCAGTGCAAATGCAAATCCAAATCCTATCATTCCGAAGGTTGGCCTTAATACATCACCTCCGGCAGCTTCAACCAGCAGAGCGCCAATGATAGGACCAGTACATGAGAATGAGACAATTACTGTTGTTAATCCCATGAAAAATGCAGCAAGGATGCCGCCTTTGTCAACCCTGGAATCAGCTCGAGTAACCCAACTGTTTGGAAGCAGGATTTCAAACGCTCCAAAGAATGAAATTGCGAATACTACAAACAGTGCAAAGAATATTGTATTGGGGATCCAGTGAGTACTCAAGGCATTTGCAAAACCTGCTCCCGCACTTGTAAGTGAAACAATTATCCCAAGCGAAGCATAGATCAATACTATTGAAATCCCAAAAATAAGTGCTTTGAAAACAGCCTTTCCCCTGTCGTCTGATCCTTGCGAAAAGAATGCCACCGTCATCGGGATCATTGGGAATACACATGGAGTCAGCACACCGGCAAAACCAGCAAGAAGAGAAATAATAAAAAATTTCAACAATCCCCTGCTGGATTTAATTGGTGCTGAACCAGTCCCGGAGGTAGGATTCTTATTAATGACCTTATTTCCGTCCTTTTCTCCGATTTTTATTGCAAAATCAACATCCTTAGGCGGAGAACATGTTGAGTTATTGCATGCCATATAATTCACTGAACCGTTAACTGTAAAAGACGATTCCAAAGCTGTTATTTTCTGACGGAACTCTGCAGTATTACTGAATGTTTTGATCTTAAAGCCGAATGCATCATCAAGAACCTCTACCGGTATTGTAACTTCATATGCTTTACCATCGAGTTTGTAACCGGGTAAGGTATCGACTCTGAAGGATGTTGGAATTGGCCCGCCTTCAGGTATATCCATTGCATAGATATGAGAACCCTTATCGATAGTCGCAGTAAAGATCACTTCATATTGTTTGTCTCCTTTCTTTTCAAAACTAAAATCCCAGGTAACAGGATCGTAGATCTGAGCTGATGCAAAAGAGGAAAACTGAATGAATGCTACAAAAAACAAAAGTTTTCTCATCGAAGGACTGGTTTTATATACCATTTCTAATAAACCAAGAAATCCATTTACCGCAAAGATCGCAAAGGTTTTAGAAAAGTTCGCAAAGAAATAATAAAAGAACTTACACAGAGTCGCACATAGGTCACACAGAGATCACAGAGAAAATCCATTTATCAAATTCATACACATCGCCTATTGCCAATAATACATAATACATTATTTGTCCTGAACCCTGAGCCCTGTGCCCTGAGCTCTGAGCCTTAATTTAGGCCAGGTCGATTTCGTTATTAAAGTGGTCGAAAAAATGATATTCCAGCATATAATAGGAGGTGACAGCCTGTATCTTAAGACTGATTTTATACTTAAAATTCCATTTTCTGGAGATAGGGAACAAGCCTTTTTTAAGATAAGATGCAACAAACGGATGAACATTAAGGATGAGTTTCCTGGTTTTAATCTTATCAACAATAAAGGAGAGACCCCTCTCCAGTTCATCTGTAAATAAGATAGTAGGCTTGGATTCGCCTGTTCCCTGGCATGAAGGGCATTTTTCATTGGTAACTATATTCATTTCCGGTCTGACCCTTTGCCTTGTAATCTGCATCAGCCCAAATTTGGTAAGAGGAAGTATATTATGCTTTGTCCTGTCGTTTGCCATAACATCCTTCACTTTATCATAAAGCTGCTGCTTGTTCTCATGCGATTGCATATCAATAAAATCGACGACTATAATTCCCCCCATATCCCTGAGTCTCAATTGCCTGGCGATTTCTGTTGCGGCTTCCATATTGACTTCAAGGGCATTTGATTCCTGGTCATTCCCCGATCTTGATCTGTTGCCGCTGTTGACATCTATAACGTGAAGTGCTTCAGTATGTTCAATGATAAGATACGCACCATGTTTGAAAGAGACTGTCTTCCCGAAGAGTCCTTTTATCTGTTTATTAATTCCAAAATGATCAAATATAGGAAGAGTGCCTTTATATAGTTTGACTATTTTTTCTTTCTCAGGAGCAATTTCTCTTATATATGTCCTGATGTCTTCCGCTAAGGTGGGTTCATTGATATGAATACTGTTAAATGTAACATTAAGCATATCTCTCAGGATGGTTGAAGTTCTGTTCATCTCTCCAATGAACAATTTTGGGGATTTTACCTCTTTCTTTACAGAAATGAAAGCTGCTTCCCATTTCTGTACAAGTTCCCTTAGTTCTGCGTCAAGTGCTGCAACTTTTTTCCCCTCAGCTACAGTTCGGACAATAACACCATAATTCCGTGGCTTAATGCTCTGAACAAGAGCTTTAAGGCGGCTTTTTTCTTCAGGGCTTTCAATTTTTGAAGAGATTGATACCTTATCAGAATATGGCATCAAGACAAGGTTTCTTCCTGCAAGCGAGATTTCAGATGCGAGTCGCGGACCTTTTGTGGAAATAGGTTCTTTTGTGATCTGAACAATAACAGTCTGACCTGTGACCAGAACATCTGTTATTTTGCCGTCTTTGTCAATGTCAGGTTCAGGCTTGAACTTATGTACTGGTGGAACTTTACCTAGTTTCTGAAGAGCTGTCTGATAGTATTTGTGCTGTGTCCTGAACTGCGCACCAAGATCAAGATAATGGAGAAAAGCATCCCGCTCGTAACCTACATTTATAAACGCAGCATTTAGCCCGGGCATGATCTTTTTTACTTTTCCAAGGTAGACATCCCCGACTGAAAATTTTACATTACGTTTTTCCTTGTTTAATTCAATTAACTGCTTGTCTTCCAACAACGCTAAAGAAACCTCGGAATCACCAACATCAATGATTAAATCCTTGTTTATCACTTAACTATATTAATCAGAGTTAATATATTATCCTCCGCATCCGATATAATAATACAATAAACCTAAAGACCATCAGATCTTTAGGTTTAATATATTTGATGACGACCACTTACTGATCTGCTACTTCTTTTTATGTCTGTTCTTCCGCAAACGTTTTTTACGTTTGTGAGTGGCCATCTTATGTCTTTTTCTTTTTTTACCGCTTGGCATAGAGAATTATTTCTTAACGTGTGATTTTACTTTCGTTATAAAAGATTTTGCCGGCTTGAAGGCTGGTATATTGTGAGCAGGAATAATTATTGTTGTGTTCTTGGAGATATTCCTTGCAGTTTTTTTGGCTCTTTTCTTTACGATGAAGCTTCCAAAACCCCTGAGATAAACGTTACTACCTTTTACCATAGAATCTTTTACAGTTTCCATTAAGGCTTCAACAGTTTTTTGAACTGTTACCTTTTCAATACCAGTGTTCTTGGCAATTTCATTAACAATGTCTGCTTTAGTCATTTTTCGTGAAGTTTAAAATTCAACAAATTATTTTGAGTCTTCGTTTTTTCAATTGTGCAAATATAAAAATATTATTTGTTTAAATAGAAACACTTACATAATAATTTTTTTTTTGAGCTATTATTAATGCCTTAAATACAATGAAATAGATAAAAGACGACATTAATTTGTCAGAATCTCACTACAAAAAACAAACCTTTAAGAAATCAGTAAAATATTGACCAATTGGATTTTAATCAATTAATCAGGACTAAGGTTGCTGAAAGTGGTTTTTTTACTAACTTTACAATCCGGAAATCGAATTAATAATAAATATATAACTATATGTCAATCAATAAAGTTATACTCGTCGGTAATGTCGGAAAAGATCCCGTAGTAAGGTATTTTGATAAGGGTGTTGCCAAAGCAACCTTTCCGCTGGCTACAAGTGAGACCTATACTAATCAACAAGGCGAAACGATAACTTCAACCGAATGGCATAATATCGTATTATGGCGCGCCCTGGCTGAAGTAGCCGAAAAAACAATTAAAAAGGGTTCTCAGGTATATATTGTCGGTAAAATTAAAACCCGGTCATATGTAGATAAAGACGGGGTTAACAAGTATATAACTGAAATACTTGCAGATACACTCCTGTTGCTGGAGAAAAAACAAACCGCGGGCACTTCTTCTGCGCATACTGATAGTCCAAGGGGCGAGGCAAATGAAAAAGGAATCTCCGGATCCATAGTAAATGACCCTCCTGCTTCATATCAGCCAACCAGTGAGAGCAATAATAAGAATTGGTCTGGCAAAAGCAATACAAATGATGAGGATTTTGGTAGTGCCAGTAAGTCTGACAATGCTCAGAATGAAGATGATCTACCGTTTTAGATTGATTTATTAATAGAATCTAAGTTGGAACCTGATTATCCACTTTCATACTTAATAGTACTTTCAGGTATTGGTATTAATACCCCTGATTTTAAAATAGTTATTGGCTTTT
>Ga0209539_1001846_pt1 | contig 11357 bp, 8 predicted proteins | sample BarGraNGADG00312_2_FD_184499 | JGI IMG/M metagenome (GOLD analysis project Ga0209539, IMG submission 184499) | Arctic peat soil microbial communities from Barrow, Alaska - Barrow Graham LP Ref core NGADG0011-312 (SPAdes) (version 2) | ecosystem: Environmental > Terrestrial > Soil > Wetlands >... | reverse complement strand
CGCCATCTGCGTGACGAAGATTGCGGTTCCTATGGCCAGAGGGACCCCGAGGATCAGACCGCCGACCGTGGTGAGCAGCGTGCCCACCAGGAAGATCAGCATCCCGTAGTGTCCCGTCGACGGGTCCCACCTGGAGCTGAAGAGGTTGAACGGCCCGGCCTTGGTGAGCGCGGGGATGGATTCCTTCGTGACCATCCCGACGATGAGCAGGATGCCGAGCACCGTCATCATCGCGAGCACGAACAGGACCTTCTTGACGATCCATTCCCTGTCGATTACCTTGGCCGGGCCGTCCGGCGTTGCCGCCGTTTTACTTCTGCGCACTGATCTTGGTCATCGGCACGTAATCTTTCGACACCGTCTGGTTCTGGAAGTCAGGCGACAGGACGAAATCGATGTACGTCTTGGCCAGCCCGGTCGCCGCTCCCTTGGTGAACATGTGCAGGTAGCGGGAGAGCGGGTAGGACTTGTCCAGCGCGGTGTTGAGGTTCCCCGTCACGCCGTTGAACTGCAGCGCCTTGACCGACTTGTTCATGTAGCCGTAGGAGATGTAGCCGATCGAGTTCGGGGTCGAGGCGACCTTCTGCCTCAGTATGCCGTTGCTGTTGGCCTCTATGGCACCCGTCACAGGCTTGACCGGGTTGGTGGCGGTCTTGCCCAGGACCGTCGTATCCCACATATCCCGCGTGCCCGACGACTCGTCGCGGATCACCACGGTGATCGGAGCGTTGGTGCCACCTACCTGGCTCCAGTTGGTAACCTTGCCGAGGAAGACGTCTTTCATCTGGTCTCCGGTGAGGCTCTTGACTGTGACGTCGGGATTCACGATGGCCACGACGATGTCATAAGCCACCTGGTGATCGACGAGCCCCAGGTTCTTTTCGGTGTCCGCGAGGTTCCGCGAGGAGTTCCCGATGTTGGAGACTCCCTGGCTTACGTTGGTGACACCCACGCTGGAGCCTCCACCCTGCACCGTCACGTTGGCGCCGGGGTTCTTCTTCATGAACTGGTCGGCCGCCTCCTGGGCTATCGGCTGCACCGTCGTGGAGCCCGAGAGCGAGAGGTTGCCGGAGGCAGCGGTGCTGCCGCAGCCCGCCGCCGCGACCACCGCGACCAGCGCCATCCCGATCATCAGCACCGTCAGCTTTCTCTTTCCTGTCATCTTCCCTCCTGTTCTCTTGCCGCCCCTCTGGCGGCGCGCTTTAAGATCTTCCGATAACGATTAGAACAAACAGGGATTTCGTCCGGGTTTAATCCAGGTTAAGTTTGCCTAACGGGAGGTTAAGTGTTGCTTAAGGCGCGGTGATGCCTTTGTGAAGCAAAAGCGGCGCCCGTTCGTCCCGGACGCCGCCTCACTGAACGCACCACCGGCGCCTGACCCCAGTGGTGCATTTTGCGTTGTCGTTACTGGCTGAAGCCCATCGTGTCGCTGCCTCCGGTCGTGTCTCCGTGGAAGTTGAAGTACATCGGGCGCTCGACCACTATCGGCTGGTTCGAGGTTATCTTGACCGAGACGTCCAGGCCCTCGGGCACGATGTCCTTCACGAAGACCGTCGCCCTGCTGTGGGCCCCGACCGTCATCGGCTGCACCTTGGTGGTCCCGTCGGAGAACATGAAGGTCATGGTCACGGCGGCGTCGACGTCGCCCGGGTTCATCATGCAGAGCCACTCGTCGAAGCCCGGCCTGGTGGTCCCCTCAGCGAAGGTGAACTCAGTGCCGGGGTCGGTCGTGGCCATCACGTTGTGGCCGCCGACGATGACGCCCTTGTAGACGAAGTACATCGGGCGCTCCACCACCACCGGCTGGTCGGAGACGATCTCCATCGCCACGTCCTTGTCGTTGCCTACGTCGTTACGGACGTCGACCGTGTGGCGCGACTTGCCAACGACGGCGACCTGCTTCTCCTGGACGCGCCCGTCGGTGAACAGGTACCTGATGGTCACGTTGGCCGTCGCGTCGCCGGGGTTGAGTATGCACAGGTAGGTGGTGAAGCCCGCGCGGGTCGTGCCCTCCGCCAGGTAGAAGTGGGTGTCCGGCTCGGTCGCGCCGATGACCACGTGGCCGCCGGTTATCTTCCCGTTGTACTCGAAGTAGACCGGGCGCTCGGCCATGATCGGCAGGTCGCTCTCGACCGTGATCGAGACGTCCTTACCGGGCCCGACCTGCTGGTTGACGTCGATCGTCATACGGCTGTGCCCGGGGACCGTCACGTTCTGCGCCTGCGGGTCCGCGCCGTCGAACATGTAGGTCACCTTGACGGAGGCCTTGTCCGGGTTCGGGTTCTGCAGGCAGAGGTAGGTGTGAAAGCCGTCGCGCGTGGTGCCTTCTGCGAAGTAGAAGGTGTTGTCGGGCTGGTTGCTGCCCATCACCACGTTGCCTCCAGGCCAGCGCTTCTTGTAGTGGAAGTACATGGGCCGCTCGACTATCACCGGCTGCAGCGAGGTCAGCTTGACCGAGAGGTCCTTGTCGGCGCCCACGACCTTCTTCACGTCGATCGTGTATCGGGAGTGCGCGATGACGTTGACGCTCTGGGGGATCACCGTGCCGTCGCTCAGCATGTAGCTGATGTCGACCCTGGCGTCGGTCGCGCCAGGGTTGCATATCGTGAGGAACGTCGAGAACTCGCCTCGCGTCGTGCCCTCGGCGAAGTACCACGCGTAAGGCCTGTAGCGCACGCCCAGGCTCCGCCAGCCCTCTCCGTCCATCTTCGTCGCCACTATGCGGTCGTTGAACGTGTCAGCGACGTACGCGGTCCCTGTCGCCGGGTCCAACGAGATGCCGCGGGGGAAATAGAAGTTGCCCACGCCGTTGCCGAACGACCCGTATGTCTTCCAGCCGCTCCCGTCCATCTTGGTGGCGACTATCCGGTTGTTGCCGTGGTCCGCGACGTAGATGTTCCCGGTGGCCGCGTCGAAGTGCAGGCCCCTGGGCTCGCGGAACTTCAGCGCCCCGGTGCCGTGGCCGCCCAGCGTGGTCCAGCCGCTGCCGTCCCAGGCGCACCTGACGATACGGTCGTTGCCGGTGTCCGCGATGTAGAGCAGGCCCGAGGCAGCGTCGTACTGAACGCCGCGCGGGGTGAGGAACTGCTTGTCCGCGCGCCCCTCGCTGCCCAGCGTCTGCCAGCCGGAGCCGTCGATCTTTGTCCTGACGATGCGGTGGTTGCCGGTGTCGGGCACGTAGACGTACTCGCTCGCGGGGTCGTACCAGATTCCGCGCGGGTAGTAGAACTGTGAGGCCCCTGACCCCTGGGCGCCCAGCGTCTGCCAGCCACTCCCGTCCATCTTCGTCTTCACGATGCGGTGATTTCCGCAATCCGTGACAAACAGGTAGCCGCTTGCCGAGTCGTAATAGATGCCGCGCGGGTCCTTGAACTGGCCCTGCTTGTCACCCAGCGTACCCAGCGTCGACCAGCCGCTCCCGTCCATCTTGGTCTTGATGATGCGGTTCCTGAGCGAATCGGACACATAGACGAAGCCGCTGGACTCGTCATAGAAGATGCCGAACTCCCGGTGGAAGGACGGCTCCTGGCTCTCCCGGCGGAGGTCGTTCTGCAGCGCGGTCTCTCCGGCGAACGCGGCCGGGACGAGACCCGCCAGCAGGACGGCGACCAGCACGAGGGCCAGGCTTATACTTGTGATCTTCTTCATCGGAGACCCCCCTTTTCACTGCCGCCCACCGGCGGCGCTTCCGTGACTCCTGCCCGTTGTCTCCTTAATTAACGGCCGGAGCGGTGAACCGCCGATTAATCCCGTGTTAAAAGAGGGTTAACAATCCCGCGGCGACTCTAGAGGTTGATCGGCGCCACGATAACAAGCCCGAGCAGCAGCAGCCAGAGGACAAGGATTCCCGCGTTGATGAGTATCCTGTTGGTGGCGCGCGCCCTGATGGACATGACCAGTACGAACACCGTGAGCAGGATGAGCGCGCCGATCAGGCCGATCGCCAGCCACCTGGTGTGCGGCCAGAACACGAATGCGACGAAGAACACGACGAACGCCACCGCCGCAACGGTCACCCGCAGCATAGTCAGCTTGTTGACCTTCTGGCCGACGTAGGCGGGGTCGAGCCTTCTGGCGATCTGGAACTCCGCGCGGGCCTCGCTCCTCTTGTAGGCCGCCTGGTAAGCGGCGCCGAGGTTGAAATGCAGCCTGGCGTCGCTGGGAAAGTAGTAGAGCATGCGCTGCAGGAAGTCCGTTGCGTCGGCGGTCCTGTGGAGCTTCATCAACGCGACCGAATGGACCGCCGCTACGTCGGCGTTGTATATGCCCTGAGCCTCGGCCTTCTCGCAGATGTCGACGATTTCCGCGTAGCGCTTCTCATGGTAGAACTGGGTGGCTGCCCGGTGGACCGAGGCCGCATCCGGCGGTGTCCCGATGTTTCCCGTCTGGTCCTTTGTCTCCAACGTTGTCCTTTCCATGCCTGATCGCGTCCTGTCATGTTAAGCCACCCGGCGCGGAGAGCGCCAGTGAACGGAGGCGAAGGATAAGACTCTGTGCAGGTGTAATCAACAGGTTGGAGAGATCGCAAAGGAAGGGCGAATATGCCCGATGAGAACGAGGACGGCGCGAAAGACAACGCTCGCACCAGGGAGAGGACGCTGTTCAGGGGCGGCGTGCTCTCCGCGTTCGGCGAGCGCGACTACGCGTTCCTGTGGTCCGGCGCCCTCATATCCAACATAGGCACCTGGGTCCAGACCGCGGCCCTGCTGTGGTACGTGAAGAACGTCCTGCACTCGAACAGTTGGGTCGGCGCCGTCAACATGGCGAACTTCCTGCCGGTCCTCTTCATCGTCCCGTTCGCCGGCTCGCTCGCCGACCGCCACGACCGCCGCTGGGTCATCATCATCGGGCAGACCGTCATGATGGTAGGGGCGTTCGCCCTGGGCATCGCGGCTTCGCTCAACCTGGACAACAGGGCCGTCATACTGATCACGGTGTCGATAATCGGGGTCGCCTTCGCCTTCAACTTCCCGGCCTGGCAGGCGATACTGCCGGACCTGGTCAGGCGCGAGGACCTGCTGAACGCGATAGCGCTCTCAAGCGCGCAGTGGAACCTCGCCCGCTTCATCGGGCCGTTCATCGGCGCGGCGTTGCTGGTCTATTTCTCGGCGGCGACGGCTTTCTACGCCAACGCGGTGAGCTTCCTGTTCGTGATCGCGGCGCTGCTGCTGATACACCCGAAGCGCGGGGCCATCACCAAGCCGGACGATACGCTGAGGCACCACACTCTCGAGGGCTGGCAGTACGTCTGGCACCGCAAGTGGATGGTGCACCTGCTGGTGGCCCTGATGGCGATCTCGTTCTTCGGCTTCTCGTACATCGTCGTGATACCGGCGCTGGTGCAGGACGTGATCCACAGAGGCGCCGGCCCCTACGGGCTCGTGCTGGGGATGACGGGGCTTGGCGCGGTGGCAGGCGCGCCGCTGGTCACCTACCTCAGTCGCATCGTCAAGGAGCGCAACATCATCAAGGTCTCGACGGTGACGCTGGGCGTCTTCCTGGTGCTCTTCGCGATCTCGCGCAGCCTGCTGCAGATGTGCCTGGTCTCGTTCGTGCTGGGCATGTCGTTCCTGGTCACCAGCGCGTCCGTGAACTCGGTGCTGCAGGGGCGTTCGCAGAGGGAGATGCGCGGCCGGGTGATCAGCTTCTACATCATGACCTTCATCGGGGTGTCCGCGGTGGGAGGCCAGTTCATGGGCTACCTGTCGGACGCGCGCTCGACCACCTTCAGCCTGGCGGTCGGCGGCCTGGGCGTGATCTTGACCGGGCTGGTCCTTCTGGTCTTCCCGTCCCTCATCAAGGGCGCGGTATACCAGGGCGCCAATCAGCCGTTCGAGCCCCAGCTCTAAGTAGAAACAGGGGTCAGGCACTTTTCACCCCGTTTTTTCACCTCTTCAATGCAACATCGGATCCGGAGGGAGAAAAATGACCCCGAAAAGTGCCTGGTACACTTTTCACCCTGATAGAATGGCGTCTAAGATTCGGCAATCTTAACGGGGGTGACACGCGTGGATGCCTGGCACTGGGCGCTCGTCGGTATCGGGGCTGTGGCTCTCATTGTCGCGGTCCTCGCGGCCGTGCTGGCATTTCGAGGGCAGGGCAAGCTCGCGAAGATGAAGTCCACCAACACCATCACCGCGGCCGAGGCTGCCGCGGCGGCGATGCCCGGAGGCGGCGTGACGGTGGAGCTCTACGGGAATGCTGAGGTGGCCGAGCCTCTCATCGCTCCCGGCACCGGCACGCACGCCGTCTACTACAGGCACAAGGTCGAGCAGCTCTACGAGGAGTACCAAACCCGCAGCTATGGTGATCACGGCGGCGGCTACCCGACGACCACCCACGAGTGGCGCACCGTCTCCGACGAGAGGCAGTACCTGCCCTTCCTCCTGCGAGATTCGAGCGGGGCGATTCAGGTGAACCCGCAGGACGCGGAGATCGTGGCCAGGGAGACTCTCTCCAATTCCCCGGCGGGTTTTCAGGGCAAGGCGGATAGCCATGGCGTGCTGGATATGGCCAAGAACCTCGGCCTGGGGGCGTTGTCGACGCAGACCGGGCAACGGAGACAGTCCGAGTGGGTCGTGGCCGCGGGAACGCCCGTCTATGTGCTGGGGGACGCCGTCACCACACCCGAGGGTCCGGTGGTCCGCAAGGGCGCCGACCCGTTCATAGTCAGCTGGAAATCTGAAAAAGAGCTCAGCAAGACGTTTTCCTGGAAGACTTCCGGATGGCTTGTGGGTGCGTTCGTGGCCATCGCGCTCGGAGCGCTGGGCATCTTCTACGGCTTCACCAACAAGACCTGGTTCAGGACAGAAAAGTCGCCAATCGTGCTGATCCTGGCCGGCGTCGTGGTCGTGGCCGGCCTGGCGTTCGAGATGTTCAACTTCATGCCGTATGGGCGGGGCCGCATGCATATGGGGATCCCGGGGGGCGACCCTTACGCGGCCCAGCTCTGGGGAGCCCAGGGTGCACCCATACAGCCCGACATGGTGCCGTCGTTGCAGTCGGGCGGCCCTGCGCCGGACGGTTTCACCACTTGCCCGAGCTGCAGGACGCCCATCCCACAGGGTGTTGCCAAGTGCCCGCACTGCCACTGGAACCTCGGTCCGGGGGACGCGGCTCCGGCCGGTGCGCTGTACGCTGCCCCTGCCCAGAGTCCGATGGCCGGGGGGGCTGAAGCCGCGCTCGGCATGGCCGGCCTCGGCGGGGTCGCGGCGGCAGGGCTCATCGGGACGGCGATGTCCAACCCGGAGGTGGACCGCATGCTCGATGTCAAGGACAAGATCACCTGTCCCAACTGCAACCTCGAGCTGGCTCCCACCATCAAGAAGTGCCCGGGGTGCGGAACCGACCTCACCAGGTCTGTGCCCACCACACCTGCCGCGGCTGCGGAGTTGGCTCAACCCGGTGCAAGCTCGGTGCCGGCGGCCCCGGCCGAGGGAGACGCTCAGGCGCCACCGGCTCAAGCAGGATCGGCGGCCGTCCCCGCGGCTCCAGTAGAAGGCGCGCCTCAAACGGCGGCCGCTCCGCCCGGCCCCCAGGTACCCGCCGCTCCGGCTGACCACGACGTCAAGCTCGGCGTGGTCCAACGTGACGTGGTCATAGGAGGAGTGGTGGCCTTCAAGCAGGGTGAGCGTGTCCAAGTCGAGGCCGAGAGCCCCGACCCCCAGAGGCCGGAGTACCGCTTCGTGGTCCTGTCCAGGACACTCAATAAAAAGTTCCGCCTGTCGGACCTGGACCTTTTCGTGTAGGGCGGGAGCGACCATGGCGTACAAACTCGCGAAAGGCGACGAGTGCATGCTGTCGGGCGACTACAAGTCCGAGGGCAAGCTTGCCTTCAACCGCGGGGACATCGTCCAGATCGAGGACATCTCACCTGACAGGCTTCAGCCCGGCAACAAGTACCTCGTTCATTCTTCCTTGCTGAGCGCGCCGGTCAGGTTGCCGGGGATGGTGCTGAAAAGGGTCTCCTGCCCTGTATGCAAGGAGCGCCTCGCGCCGGTCGGGCCGGACAGGTTCGCCGACAGCTGCGACTGTGGGTGGGGCGACGTCGAGAGCGCGCACGCGAAGTCCGTGCAGAGACTGAGCGATTTTCACGATAACCTCAGCAGGCAGCGGCTCAGAAGGAGCGCCCGCACAGAGGGCGACTCGTACGCGGACGCGGATGACACGCCGTTCGAGTTCGGTCACGGTCATCCGTTCGCCACCAGTGAGCCCCAACGTGGCGACAGCCCACCAACAGAGACAGCCAGGTATGGGTGCCCGAACTGCGGGATTGCCATCATCGTCGCGACAGAATGTCCAAGCTGCGGGTGGCAATACGTGTCAGCCGCCGCGGACACGGGCAAGAAAGCCGCCCGGGCGACGAGAGACATCGTCATCGAAGGCGCGGTGGCGTTCAGGGCCAGAGACTGGGTCGTCGTCGAGGGCGAGAGCCCTGACCCGCAGCGGCCCGAGTACAAGTACGTGGTGCTCTCCATAGCGCTGAAAAAGAAGTTCCTGCTGTCGGATAAAGACCTGCAACTCTGAATCCCACCCCCTCCGCCAAAGCACCATTCCAAGCGCACGCGTTGAATAATCTGAAATATGTTTGGAATGGTGCGTTGGCGGAGGGGGTGGGATTCGAACTCGCCCACGCACGTGACATTATCTACCAAAGAGCCACAAGAAGTACCATTTTATTCGGGGGACCACCGGTTTTCGTACCGTTTAGCCATATTACTTCACAACAAGCTATCAGGACTACGTTAGCATTTTGTGAGCATTATGGGGGCTGCTAATCTTCTTCGTCATCAACTTCATCAAGCTGTCTTAAGCAAGCTGGGCAGACATACTTATCATCAATGTAGCGCAATTCCTCCTCAAGAAACTCACAGCCACAGTGCGGACAAACGATATATTCCCCATCGATGAAGCCGAACAGAACCCCCAGCAGAAAACCACTCACTGGCTTCGCCTTACCCTTTCCTTCCCTGCCAAGCTTCCGAAGAGCTCTTGTTTCACATTGTTCCAGTCGCACGCATCAAAGCCCCCACGACCAACAGTAATATCTCCACTCCGTTTATGTCTCCCTTGCGACGATGTTGGTTTATGAATATTTCAGTTACGAGAATTCTTTTCGAAGGATCAGGCTCTCTTACTCGAGGAATGAACTGACATCTGAAGCTGCCCTCGATGTCACCAAATTCGAACTCACCGATGCCCCACTTCCTATCCTTTTCAGCAGGAGGTGTGTTTGAGAACTTCAGTTTCACTTTGGAAGTCATCTCGGAGCATCTGGAGTCCGCGCTCTGTATCAGGGCCCAGAGTTCTTCCCGGTAGCTCTTTTGTGGGCAACCGTTCAAGATCCTTGCCCTGTCGAAAACCTCAGGAAGTCGCCTGCGTAGTACGGCTTCATCTTTGTCAGAAATAGAGGAACCTGCAGGTTTGACTTCCTTCCGTCGCCACTTCGATCCGTTTTTGGTCTCGAAAACTACATACCTAATAGAATCGATGTCAAATGCAGCCCTTGTATAGACAATATTCTGGCCTGACACTCCGTACGATTCAAGAAATTCAATTGTAGGACCGACCTTCACCTTGTACTTCGCCACGAAAACCTCCCTCAGCCGCCCACTATTCCCGGATATTTCATTGCATATTGGGACGTAACACGACACTTAATTTGGCAAACCGACCTTTGAATAAACAAATTAAGGGATATTTGGTTGGGAGAGGCACATGAAAAAGGTTCTTGTTTTAAAATCAATACTATCAGACTCGGATAATTCGATTTGAATGCAGGTGGTTGCTTCAAGACGTTGATAGGAAACTGGAGTTTAGAGCAGGGTTAGCAGAACTAGCAATAAGCAGGTCAGGCACGAACAACAGTTGCCGCTTCCACTTGTTTCTCTTGGGCAGAGTTCATCTTTGATTAGTCTTTGGATTCCCGACCCGATATGTATAACGGGTTTATTTTAAGGAATCAAAGACCCACCCAATGATTCCAACAATTCATTTGTCATCATTTTCATTTTATATCGCGGGATACCCAGCATCATTTTGCTTCCCTCAAGTTTAAGTTCTTTGCTCCCCATCAACAACCCTAAAATTAGTAATTTGCTGTACTTTGCCCACGACTCCAAGGTGTAAGTTTGGCCACTCCTGGTAACCTCAACGATGCTGACTAATGGGTTGAGCAATAGCCATACCCGTCTGGTATATGTTCTTGAGTTCTGGTCGCTTTCAACAATTCTATATTTATTTGCTTCTGCCCACTTTTCCAGTGAAGACCAAACATCCCCCTCGTTTTCAAATGTTCGCGTGGTTCTCCCATATCCTGATAATTTCGCCATCCTATAACCTCCTTTATTACTTGCTGATTGTTAGCGTCATTCAGGTTACACCGGAGAATATATTTTCTGGTCCTCCTTATCCCTCAGAAATAGATGTAGATCGAACTAGCTTTGGATTGATTATCCTCTATTTGCCTTGCCTCAGAAATTCTATTTGATTGTCTTACTGTATGCAATAGTTGTCGCCGCCGCGAAGGCAAGTTTTCTCGATCCATTCCCTTTGCCCCTCTCCTGCGAGGAAATGCCAGTCATTTCCTCGATAGCCCACCGAACTGCCCTACGGGGTGCCGGCTGTCAAGGCCTTTAGAGCGCAGCGTGCCTTGAAAGTCAGTGGCCGAAAGGCCCCCGGTGCCCAGTGGGCTACTACTAAGTTAGTAGCGGGAATACGACACAGCATGTGAGAAACCCATCGACCGCAGCAGATGAAACCTATGTATAATCGGATTTCCCCATATCAACCTCCCAACATCGTGATTTTACCATGTTCAGGCCCGATATCACGCTTCGAAACCTGGTTGCCGCAAACGCGAGGCCGCCAGCTTGCGCGGCGTTCGCAGAACAACGCGCCTAGTCCGTTTCTGAAGATGGCTGACCGCCAGCAGCTTGTCAATCTAATCCACCTTCTCGTTGTCAGGTCGGAACGGCAGCAAGGGAACGTATACGCTCCAGGAGAGCAGCGAACAGCGCTTCAGGAACGGCGACCTCCGCCATCTGGAAGATTGTCCTCCGGGAGTGACTTATCACCTTGGCTCCGATCTTTATGAGCTTGAGCTGAATGCTGGAAAGGGACCAGTGTGCAACCTCACCCGGGAGTGCGAAACGGCGTAGGAAGTTTCCCATGTTGTACGCCAGCACGAACAACGCAAGCCTCACCTGGTTGGAGGAGAATCTGGTGCAGGATAACCTGGTCCAGGACAGAGCTTTCCCCTCCTTGATCCAGCGTTCACAGTTGCCGCGTTTGTTGTAAAAGCGGACAACGTTCTTTGCCAGGGCGCTCATGTTGGTCACGATGAAGCCTATACGGGG
>Ga0209539_1001845_pt1 | contig 11369 bp, 11 predicted proteins | sample BarGraNGADG00312_2_FD_184499 | JGI IMG/M metagenome (GOLD analysis project Ga0209539, IMG submission 184499) | Arctic peat soil microbial communities from Barrow, Alaska - Barrow Graham LP Ref core NGADG0011-312 (SPAdes) (version 2) | ecosystem: Environmental > Terrestrial > Soil > Wetlands >... | reverse complement strand
GCAATACAACTCGTCGTCCTTCGTCCTCCTCAAACAGTATTGCTTACAGCAGGCCCTCACAGCAAGCTTCAAAACAGTCGCTATTCCCAAAATTCTCTGAGGCCATTATAAATCCAAAAACCATTATGCTCTAACTTAATTTGATTGATGACGGTGAGCAGGCAAACCGAAGAGCGATTCATTGTGATGAGTTCGACGATGTCAAAGTAGCTGGGATATGGGGAAGCGCCTCATATTTACAAACATCTATTTCAAGGAAAATCAGACAAATCTTAATTATTTTCAACTAAAACATAAAATAGTTCTAAAAACATTTTGTGATTTGAGATTTTTTTGTTTAATTTTATAGTTACTGTCGTGTCTAAAACAATATTAATTCTGGCAATAATGAACAAGTTTCAGAAAGAGACTCTAAAAGTGAGGTTACTAAAACTCGCCACTTTAAAAAGCACAGGGGCTCCAGCTGAGCTGGCTTTAAGATTTGAGATTAGTGAACGAAGTGTAAAGCGGATTGTCAAGGAGATCCGCGATGAGGGAACAGATATCAGGTATAGTCAACTGAGGAGATCGTATGTGACCGATAAAAATTATCAATAATATGTTGTATAACATATAGGTCATTCATTTTTCTGTCCCTGTCGTTTTTTAAAATTGTATAATAATGTCAATGTCATTTGAGCTAGTATGGGTTTTAATTTAGCAAATATCAGCATCGGGATGGGTTTTAGCTGCAAGAGTTTTAGGAATTGTGGCTATTCGGATCTATCCCTTTCATTGTCTTTCCTCGCTGCGTTTTTCGTGCTGTTAGTATCGTTCTGTTGAACGCTTGGTCGTCCTGACCGAGACCCCAGTCCCCGGGAGATGGCTGATTGTCTTCCGGGGATTTTTTTTGTAGTTGGTTTTGTGGATGCTTGGTTGGGATTGCTTCCCCTCCTTAGTCGGGGTCGCAATAACAGTGAAGGGAAAGTTAATTCTGAATAGGTTGGAAGGGTTGCGTACCAAATGCCGTCGCACATCACACCATTATACCGTTACTCCGGAAAGACACTTGACATCCCCAATACAGGAGCCGACATTAAGACACAAAGTCCACATCACCTATAATACATAATGCATTACCCCTGTATCAGAAGAATAACTGATAAAATAAGTAGTAATCCCGCTTCAATTAAAAACTGAACAAATCCTTCTTTAGACATTTTCCCCCGTAAAACAATAACAAGTACGATCTGGCCGGTCGCCCAGATTGGAGAAATGCTGATCATGGTTGTTGCCATGGGCCATTGTGCAGCTGCGAAAACAGATGTTATAAACACATTTGCATACAAAAATCCCATAACGAACAACAAAAGAGGATTTCCTTCCGGAAAATAACTTCTGAAGATATACCAGCCCAGAGTCAGGTAAATCATTGAAAAGGCAAATGCGATCCGGATCAGGACTTTTGTTTCAGGGTAGAATTGTGCAAGAGCAGCGGAGATGAATCCGATTGTGAAGATCAGAATGCTTATAACCAGATTATTGCCAGATTGCTTCATGATAAATTTTTTAAGTGATAATTGAAAATTGTATCAGAATGCTTAAAGAATAGCTCCATACAAGTTACAAAATATTTTGGTAATGCCATGTTCTTCAATTATTCACTAGCAAAGGCGAAGAAGGGGGTGGTTTGTTGGAAAAATAGCTCCGGAAAAACCATACCATATATTATATAGTTTTCTGCTCCAATGCAGAGATTTTAGGGTTATTGTATCCTATAAATTTGCATCTCCACGGCTATACGGGGCAGGCTCACCAGGATTTATTTTTTGACTACTTTCTATTTAAGCATTAATAGCTGTTTCTTAAAAAATTCCAATTTGAGAGTTAAAATAGGCCTCAATTACTTTCATGGTATCGGAATTATTTTTACAATCTTTAATAATCTTTCCTTTCTCCATAAGAGCAATTCTTGTACACAAATCAGAAATATGGTTTAAATTATGGCTTGAAAGGATGATTGTTGTAGTATTTTCTTCATGGTATCTTCTTAATATTTGTTTAAGACTGATTTGTGAACTTGGGTCAAGGAAATTGAAAGGTTCGTCTAAAATTAAAACTTCAGGTTCCGAAATCATCGCCCCTATAATACCAACCTTTTGCTTATTCCCAGATGAAAGGGTCCTGATATACTTATTAATACCAAGAACCTCTCCATTCATGAATGTTCCAAATCCTTCAAGTCTCTTTTTTAATTCGGCAATATCCACACCATAAAGAAATCCTATAAAATCAAAATATTCTTCCGGTTTCAAGAATTCAATAAGAAAATTATTATCAATAAATGATCCTGTGTATTTTTTCCAATGCTCCGACTGATAAATTGTCTCTGTTTTTGAACGAACATAACCTCTTTCCGGTTTTAACAAATCAAGCATCAAACGGAGAAGTGTCGTTTTTCCTGCACCATTATTACCTACAAGACCAAAAATTTCTCCCTCGGAGATATTTAAGCTTTCAACATCAACTGCTATTGTCGAGCCAAATTTTTTTATAAGATTTTCTGCTGAAATCATTTTCTGTATCCCGCGAGGTTAATATATTTTCTTTTTGATAATTGCCGAAAAATCATTTGGAACCATTTCTTATAGTTGAGTAAAGAAAATACACTAATGATATTGATAATGATAAGGCCAGCTGTTTGGCTTAAAAAAAATGTAATAATTCCTAAAAAAGCTACTGGTAAAATAATTGCAAAACTCATTGAAATTACCTGAATTGGATTACTCCCCTGATAATTAAATAACAAGCCATTATTTAAATCCATTCTTTCCCTGTTAAAGGTGGCTGTTGAAAAAACGAGGAAATAACCGATACCGATATTATATAGCAAGGCTGAAGCTACAACATGAATATTCTGATTTCCTGTAATGACAATAGGTAACGCAACTAAAATTACCATAAAGCTGATTACTACAATAAGAGTATATTTGGTTTTAAAGTATTTTGTAAAATCAAAATTTGTAGTCGAAATAAAATCAAAAAAGCTGCTTTCCAACGTAAACACGACTTGTAAATAACTGTAACCCCAAATTCCACTTAAACATAAATACCAAAAAAGGATAATATAAATATCATTAATAGGTTTGAATAAAAATATAAAATATGTCATTAAAATAAAGTAAATAGGAATTATAAGGATATTGCGGATTCTCCTGTTCCTCAACAGAAGATTCATTTCTAATAAAATATAAGAGTTGCTGGATTTACTTAAAAGTGAATTTTTCGGGATTCTTATATTAAATTTATGCTTTCCACTGTCAGTAAAAACATTATAAAAGAACTGTTTTATCATGGAGATGGTGACTAGGGTCATCAAGGCGGTCAATAAGGCAAATAAAATTACGGTCAGATAATTCCCTTGTAAAATATCAGCAAACAGATCGGCTGTAAATGTTCCGGGCTTCATTTGGTAAATAAATTTTAAAACTAAAGTAAGCATAACCCAAAGTACTGGGACTAATGCGAATAAAATATGATTGAAGGATAAGTTCTGTATCAAAAAGGTGAAATAAGTCATAAAAACCATTATAAACAAGATGCTAAGCAAGTATAACATAAATGAAAACCATCCATAATCAGGTAAAATGTTGACCCATGAAAAAGGAACTATGAATAAGAGGAGGCAGAGATTAAAAATATTGAAGAGTTTTATAACCAGGATATATGAAATAATCTTACCTTTACGAATTGGTAAATGCATGTAAGCATTGGCTAGTCGGAAATTATTTTTCTGAAAAAAGAATCGTAACAAACAGTCTATGGGGATCAGGTAAAATAAAAATTCATTAAAAAAGTTTATAGGATCGGCCAAAGGTTGAAACTTATGTAAAATCTCTGTAAAATTTGCCCCCAGGGAAAAAATAAGTGAACAAAAATAGAATAAAGAAAATGTAATCATTATTTTCAATACTAAATTTGCATCTAATCTGGTACTCCGGAAAAGACTTTTAAGGTAGTGGGGAAAGAGGAGCTTTAACACTGATTTATTTAAAAGAATAAGCGTCAAAAAAATACTAATAAATCTGGCAGAAATTTTTATCAATCTGCCAGATTTATAATTCTCAATCATTAGGTTATCAGCAAACAACCCAATGTTGTTAATCCACCTACAACAGGATTTAAAGCAGCAGCTATTCCTGCTGCTAATCCAAGATAAAAGCATCCTACTTGTCTATTAGACAACTTCCACCCTCCCCCTTTTAGACTCTCCATTTGTTCAAAATTTAATGTTTTCATAGCAAGACATATTTTCTTTTGCCTACTCTGTTCAGGCTTTTCGGCTTCTGCCTGCAAAATAAAATTTCAAGAATTCTGTATTGCATTTCAAAATAAAACATGAAGAGTCCATTAATACCGGACTAGTCAAAAAATATTAATAAAAATCATCCCAAAATCGTTTATACAGGTTGTCAGATTTGATAAGGTCAGCATGTGTTCCTTTATTTGTAATAACTCTGTCTTCAATAACATAAATATAATCGCTTAAATGCTTAATCATGTTGATTCTGTGAGATATTAATAAAATACCCATTTCAGATTTGAGCCTGGTTATAAGATTCATTATCATGCCTTCAGTGCCGCTGTCCATATTTGACGTCCCTTCATCAATGACGAGTATATCAGGCTTATTTATCAGAACCCTGATAAATGCCAGTAATTGTTTCTGACCACCGGATAGATTAATTCCCTCCTCCCCAACCAATGTCATTAAACCGGAGGGAAAGCTATCAATGAAACTAATTAATCCAAACCCTGAAATAGTTGAGATCATCTCTTTAATTTTGCTTTCAGTAAGTTCCGTTAATAAGTTTTGCAGAATTGTACCATTAAATATATGAATTTCCTGCGGGATAATTCCAATTTTTGACCTCCATTTTTTTAAGTCAACCTCATCGGAATCTATTTTATTATTACAAATTATATTACCTGCTTCTGATGAATAGAACCTCAGAATAATATTTGCAAGGGTGCTTTTACCACATCCGCTTTCACCGACAAGAGAGACTAATTTTCCTTTTTCAATAGTTAAACGGATGTTATCAATCAATAATTTTTGTCCCGGAAATCTGAAAGAAATATTTTTGAGTTCTAATTGCCTGATATTTAAAACTTCATCCTTATTATTATTATTCCCCTCTTCCGGTTTGATCTGTGTAAATTCAAACATCCTGTTAAGAGCCACCTTTGCTTCACTAAGAGGAATGCCAATAAGAGCAAGGTTAAGAACAGAAGGAAGCAGTGTTGAACTTAAAGAAAGAATTGCCATCAATTCACCCTGAGTCATTTTTGATCCCATAACCTGGCTGGAGGAAAAAATGAGAATTATAATCAGGTATAGTGTACCAGCTAACCCGGTAAGAAGATTTAGCTTTACCTTAATCTTTCCGAGTAAGAATGCTCTATCCTGAAAATCCGAGTAAATGTTTTTATTCTTCCCTGAAAAATCATTCTGCCAGTTCATGCTCTTTATTTCCGTAATCCCTACGAGGGAATTAATGAAATTGCTTTCGTTTAGAGCATATCCTGACATCACTGCATGTTGTGCAGAAATAATTTTTTTATTCCATCTGTATACAATGAGGTAAAATCCCGGGAGGCAAATGAGAGACAGAATCGCTGAAATCTTCGAATAATAAAAAAGCATGGTAATTGTAATAAATAAAATCAAAATATCAATAATATAAACACCAACAATATCGGCTATCACCCTTTGAATCCGCATGGTATCATTTAACCTCGCCACAAAATCTCCTGTTTTTCTTGTATCAAAAAATGATTTCGGAAGAAATAGTAATGAGTTGTAAAAGTCATCAACTATCCGAATATTGAAGGATTTGCCTTGTGTAAGCAGAAAAAACTGTCTTATAGCTGAAAGAATGATCCGTGATGAAAGAAGTATTAACACCAATACTGATGCCATAATGAGAATCTTCATCTCCCCTGATGGAAGAATTTTGTCAATAAGCTTTTGTGTGAAAACAGCCATAACCAGTCCTAAAGCTGAGATCAATATTCCGATAATAACGCTGATAATTAACAGATCCTTTTCGGGTTTAATTGTTTTTAAAACCCATTCCCTTTTTCCTTTTTTATCTTCCTTTTCTAATTTAAATGCACTGTTTGGGACCAATCCAAGACATTTCTTACTTACCCATATCTTACCTAATTCATCTTCTGACATGATTGTTAAACCTTTTGCCGGATCCCAGATTATAAATTTGCCATCTTCATAACCAAAACTGATAATATAATGTTCCAGTCCCTCTTCAGGTGTAACATGCAATATTAAAACATTTCCATATTCAATGATGTCTTTTATTGATGCTTCATATCCTGTTGCATCCATACCACATTGATTGGCTGCCTGATAAAGCCCCAGCATTGTGGAACCGGAATGTGTGGTCCCACTCAGTTTGCGGATCTTTTCAATGGTTGAATTTCCTCCATGGTATCTTATTATTGAGACAAGACAAGCGGCACCACAATCAGATGAATCGTGCTGAAGTAGAGAACTCTTTTTAATTTTACTTATCCTATTCACTCCCCTTGAGGTATTTAAGAATAGTTTCAGTTTTCACCTCACCATACAGGACTTTCACCAGATCCAATTCTTTATTATATATATAATTGGAAGGAACTATATCGCTCCCGAAAATATCTCCAAAGAGGTAAGATGTGTCTGTAAGAGTTATGATTGCTGGATATTCAGAATAGTCAAACTGACTGATAAATTTTCTTATTGAATCAGGATCAGCACTTGAAACCATAATAACACTGGCACCTGAGGCTGGAATATTACTTTTCAGAATCTCTGATATTTCATATTGACAATGTTCACATTCCGGATGAAACCGGATAACAAGAACCGGACCCTTCCTGATTTCTGAAGAATTGAAAGTTTCATGAGTTAATGTCATAAAAGAAAAAGAAGGGAGTCTTGCTATTTTTTCGGTTATCTGCTTGTGTTTTTGTACCTTATTAATCATCCTCAGAATCAGAAATGTTGTGGACAAAACAAAAATGGTAATAACAACACCCAGGATAATTTTTCTCATAATGAGGCATCAATTGTTAAAAACATTATTAACGCCACCCATAATATAAGAGCAGGCAGATATGATAATAATACAATCTTATCAGAATCAGATTTTTCTATTTCATAAACTTTGTTAAGTCCGTATGATATGGAAATGATATAGACCATCTGGAATACGTTTACCGTCTGTAATGGGAATATCCATAACCTGTTAACTTCAGATGTTTTAAAAAAATTAATTAGCGATAATGGATAGAAAAATCCAATATCATTAAGATCATAATTCCCTGCAAAAAGATAAAACCAAAGAAATTTTATAAAACCCACTGATACAAAAATTATTTCACTGGCTATTACAATCTTAAAAACAGAGCCCAGAGAAATCTTGTTCTGAACGTCGGAAAGAACAATCCCTATATATATTACAAAACTTATTAATGAAAATTTGATCAGTAGCATTATTGGGCAGAAAGCATAACTAATCCATGAAAGTTTCTTCATATCTTCGAATAACTTGAGTGAACGATCATATGTTAACTGCTCACTGTAGGCATTATAAAACACAACCTCATTTATTAATAAAGCCTTGGACAACCAAATCAGTATAAGGTTTGCAATGACAATACCTATGAAAAGATGTAGTCCCTTTTGACTATAATACCTGGCCAGTAAATTCATAACACGAGAAATATACTTAGATACGAATTACAGCAATTAAAGTCCAATTATACCGGACTCTGGTGTAATAAAAAAAGTTATAGGCTAAAGCCCATATTGAATAAGTTTCCTTAACCACGGCTTAAAAGCCGTGGTTATAAATAATCTCTAAAATAAAGTGTCACCTGTAAAGACTACCTACATTAGGTATTAAAGTGTAGAAAACATTGATCTTAAATAATTGAGCATTCATGAAAACCATTCATCAATTATGAAATTTAGACTGTCAAGTTCATCAAACCTCTGCTTATAGGAAAATCCCTTTCAGATAATTATTGTCAAAAGGGTCTGATACCAGTGGTTTAAAAGCCGTAGTACATTAAGACTGATCAGATCTGGGCTATAAATAAAAATGACATTGAAAATCATTTTCCTCTTACATATAGCTCTTCTTTCTCAGCTCTTTCAGGTAAGATATTTTCCAGCTTAATTTTTATCCTGCGATTATCAGCATAAAAATATGACTGCCTGAAACAGGAATATTTAATATCTACACCCATCTCTCTCATCTCCTGGAGAGACAGAAAAAGAGTACTTCTTCTAATACCAAGCTTCTCAGCAAATTCTTCCGGAGTTCCAGTCGACATCATAGATATCAAAGAATCCATACGTCGCAACCTTTCGATGTACTTAATTAGAGACATTATTTCACGAATTATAAATGCAGCTAACCAAATATATGAAATATTTCAATCAAATGCTATAAAAATGTGAATTATTTAAAGCAGAACAGAAAATATTCCGATATTGGTATACCTTATATTATATAGTACCAAAGTGGGACAAGGAAACCTCTCTGCCGCTTCCTTCGCCTTCGAGCCATGCCGTCGGCAAGCCTTTGGCGGCCGATGGTCGGCGTATCCCCTAAAGGGGCGAAAACATCGTGAGTTTTAGATTATTTCATTTGAAGAATGGATCCGGAATAATGTTTTTACATCATAATCGAAAAATGATTCTTACAATCTAAATTCAAATGATAAACGCCGGAGGCGTTTCATCAATAATAGTAACGAATCAGGATCACATTTATGAACGCCGGAGGCGTTCCATCAAAATCGAATACAGTTGTTATCATATATATTAAACCAGCTTGGTTTTCCGAGAATAAGATACGAAATGTTGAATATCCAACTCGCAATTCATTATGAAACCACTCCGTGGTTTTAAATTTAAAAAATAGCTCTGTATCTATTATTGATACAACCGCTCCGCGGTTCTGGAGTAACACGGAGTTTACGCAGAGTCGCACCGAGCCTTCATTAAGATGTGTATAAGATGATTCTTCCACTCTATAAACGAAGAGATTTTATCTATTTCATCTTCCATGTCAGTGAAATATTAACCATTGACTACCACACCAAACTTTAAAGGATTTTTATTAATTGTTTCCGAATATTTTCGTTACGAATATTTTCGTGAACATTATTACGATATTTTTCGTGAAACAAAAAATCAAACTGGGGTTTTATCTTGGGATTATTACCCCTCTGCCGCTTCCTTCGCCTTCACGTAGACGCTTAGGTGGAGCAAGGGAGGCATTTCCTTTTAATATGATTCTTATAATCTAAATTCAAATGATAAACGCCGGAGGCGTTTCATCAATAATAGTAACGAATCAGGATCACATTTATGAACGCCGGAGGCGTTCCATCAATAACCTGTCAATATACTAAAGTAACGGTCATTGCGAGGATCCCAATGAAATCGGGAGACAAAGCAATCCGTCATTCACAGACCAGAATATCCTCATAAAGTCCTCCGACACCAAAACAAAAGCCCGTCTCTCCTGACTTGTGACGTCTCGCAAAATTAGTGCGGTTTCATTTTCTAACATACTGAATATGAATGATAAAATAATCAGAAAATTGATTTTTACCGCACTAACGCCTATTTTTGTGCCATGCTCAGGATCAGAAAGGTTAAGACAAAGTCAGGATCTACAGCCATACAAGTGGTGCAATATACCGGACACAGTGTTAAAATTGTCAAACATATAGGTAGCGCAAATGATGAGATTGAGCGCGACCTGTTGGTAAACAAGGCCCAAGAATGGATTGAAAAGTATACGCTGCAGCCAAATCTATTCCCCGGTCAAAAACAAAATGTGCTGATTGTTGAAAGAAGTGAATGCGTCAGAGTTACCCACGATTTTGCATACCAGTTTTTCAGAAGTTGTCTCGGGGAATGTCAATTAACACATCTGCCCCCTCTTTTACTTGATCTGGCTATCATCAGGTTAATTGAACCAGCCTCAAAACTTCGATCTGTCGAGTTGCTTTCACGCTATTTTGAGATAAAGTACTCACAGCGGATTTATCGTACAATACCCAAGCTAATATCCTGGAAGGCAGACATTGAACAGCGGGCATACGGTGTAGCCAGGCAGCTGTTTGAGGAGCAGTTTTACTACGTACTTTACGATGTAACCACTCTGTATTTTGAATCTTTCAAAGCCGACGACCTTAAGATACAGGGATTTAGCAAAGACAACAAGTCACAGCAGCCTCAGATAGTGATAGGCTTGCTAGTTACACAAGCAGGTTTTCCACTGGCGTACGATGTATTTGCAGGTAATACCTTCGAGGGGAAGACCATGCTACCTGTGGTGGAGGGCTTTATTGCCAAACACCCCGACACTAAACCCATAGTAGTGGCAGATGCCGCCATGCTCGATGATGACAGGCTGGCCGAGCTCAGGGAGAAAGGCTTATCCTATATTGTAGGTGCCCGACTGGCCAATAGCGACCTGGGTTCAGTAAAGCATATCCACGGCACTTTAAACGCGGTGAATGGGGCCATAACAAGGTTGCATTCCAGGCATGGCGATTTGATATGCGACTTCTCCGCCGCGCGCTACAAGAAGGAGTTAAATGACCTGAACAAGTTAGTTCAGAAGGCAGAAGACCTGGTCGCAAAACAATCTTCAGGCGCCAAGGCCAAGTTCATAAAAAGGGTATCCAAAGAAAAAATCGAGCTTAACACTGCCCTGATTGAGAAAAGAAGACTCTTGCTGGGAATTAAGGGTTACTGCACTAATTTGTCCGAATCTCATATGTCTGCACAACAAGCTATTGAAAGATATCATCACCTATGGCGTGTGGAACAATCATTTAGAATGAGCAAGTATGATCTGGAGACACGGCCTATATATCATCAGAATAAGGATGCAATCAGAGCGCATGTACTGATTTGCTTTCTGGCATTAATCATTGAGAAATACCTGGAGCTAACCACTCAAATGACCCTGAGGAATATACGGCTGCTGGTGTGGAATATTACTGAATCTCACATACGTGATAGCGTAACCAGGGAAACTTTCAAATTTACTTCCCCGGCTAAAGAATTAATGGATAGCCAGTTAGCTCCAATAGTTAAAAGGTGGAAACTTCTACCGCACTAATTGTCACAAGTCAGGAGAATATCCTCATAAAGACCTCCAACACCAAAACAAAAGCCCGTCTCTCGACGGGCCTCTCATAATAAGTTATCTGTTTTTTTTCAATCTTCTTGTGGATCACGACTCAGGACTCACGACACACGGAAATCAATTTTATTCTTCCTTGAGTCGTGCGTC
>Ga0209539_1001844_pt1 | contig 11373 bp, 15 predicted proteins | sample BarGraNGADG00312_2_FD_184499 | JGI IMG/M metagenome (GOLD analysis project Ga0209539, IMG submission 184499) | Arctic peat soil microbial communities from Barrow, Alaska - Barrow Graham LP Ref core NGADG0011-312 (SPAdes) (version 2) | ecosystem: Environmental > Terrestrial > Soil > Wetlands >... | reverse complement strand
TAACTTCGGGTTAGAAGACCTACGACTGATCTGAAGGCTGCCCCCGGCCGGATCACCGCGACCACCACGACCAGGAGGAACAGCGCGGGGGATGACGGGCTCAGTTGTGCCGCACCGGCACGGGAAGCCAACGTCGCACCCTGCGCGTGTACTCGACATATGTCTGGCCGAACGCCCGGCGCAACGTCGGCTCCTCGTACCCAATCACGAACAGGTGGAAGAAGATCGCCATCGCGCCCGCGTAGACCAGCAGCGATCCCGAAACGAACAACCAGGCTTCGCCGAGCACGACCAGGAGCGCCGCCAGGTAGATCGGGTTGCGCACCCACCGGTAGGGGCCGACCGCCACGAAGTGTTGTGGCGGATCCCAAGGGCCCGGCGTTCCTCTGCCGACGACAGCGAAGATCCACACGCAGGCGAGGTAAAGGGCGGCACCGGCCGCGATCACGCCGACGGCGTACCACCCCGTCGGAACGGGCGTTCCACCACTGCGGGTGAGGATCCACCAGGGCAGCACCACCGCACCCAGGCCAGGCACCACCAGAGTGAACAGGAGATTCCGCACCGCGAGGCTGGTCATCGGCATTCTCATCCGCGCGACCGCTCAGGCTGGTGCTCGGGGAGCTGTCCGATGACGAGGATGGTGAACCAGCGGGCAATCTTCATTATCGGGCGGGCCGGTCTGGCGGAGACACCGTCGATGCGTGCCATCGTCAACCTCCAATCTCCAGATCGGTACGACGACGTGTCGCTAGACAGCAGGACGGTACCGTTTCGATGAGCGGTGCGGCGACATGTCCGAGAGAGAATTCCGGATGCGATCGGCGGGATGTCACGGAACACGGATCGGCACGTCACCCGATCTCGCGCGGCGCACGCGCCGAAGAGTGCGTGCTGCTCAGCATCGCGACCGCGTTGGTGAACGCGATGTGGGCGGCGTTGCTGGCCCTGGTCTTCAGGCGGGATGCAGAAAGGGCCGAGGGTTCGGACGGCGCCGATGGGCGGTGGAGGATCGGTGACCGGTGGTCGATCCCTTACGGACGCCCAAAGGTCTCGCCCCGTGGCATCTGAACGCACTCAATTGGTCGAGTTGAGGGCGCTAGGGTCGACCGGATCCTCCGACGAGGGGGCGCTCGGCGACGGTCCCGAGCCTGACGAGCTTGCCGACTTCGGATCGGCAGTGATTCCTGGCCGGCGGACGTCCCGCCCGAAAGGCCTCTTCGTTGCGGACGGAGGATCACAGCGCCCTGAAGGACCCTGCTGTGCCGCGGGGTCTGCTACGTCGTGCGGGGAGGCCGGGTGTTCTTCTGCCCGGCGAAGTCGGCCCCGGCTTTCCCTGGGGTTCCCTCGTGTTCCTTTTTGTTCCCTGAGGCCTCTGTCGCGATTGCTGGGAGGTGGGACGTCGCGCGCAGGGCACGGCATTCCCGCAGGTCAGCGACCTGTGGCACTGGTCGGGGTGACAGGATTTGAACCTGCGGCCTCTTCGTCCCGAACTTCACGCAGCCGCAACTATGTTGGTCGCTGAGCACGGAAGAGTGGCACAAGGCCCTGCTGGATGCCAGATCGCCGTGTTGGTGTTGCGGTACTTCGTTGCGGTACTGATGGTGGGCAAGTCCAGCGCTTGTCGACGGCACTCGGATCCAGGTGGTCGATACTGTAGCTTTCAGCGCCCGGACATCTACCCTGCCGACGGCGGCCACGTCGCCGCGAGGGCCTGGATCTTGGCGGCAGCCTGGTCGACATTCATCCCGCCCGCGACAGCCACGCCAAGCAGGGAGGTGGTCACCGGCGCGGCCGGTCTTTCGACGCTGTGCGCGGCGACCCGGGCCACGTCCAGGATCACCTCAACGTTGACGTCTGCCGGAAGGTTCAGCTCCGCGCTGACTGCGTCGGCCCAGCTCTTCATCATGGCTATCGCTCCTTGTTCGCCGTGGTGGCCAGCTCAGCCGCCAATGTAGGACATCTCGATCTTCTTCTTGCCGGTCGCCCGCAGCTCACGGGTCTTGACGCCGCGCAGGTCCGAGTAGCGGTCGGTGCGCTGTCGCCATATGTGGGCCATGGCCGTTGAGAGCTGTTCGTCCGAGCATCCGCCGCGCATGAGGGCACGCAGGTCATGCCCGTCCGTCGCGAACAGGCAGGTGAACAACTTTCCTTCGGTCGACACCCTGGCCCGTGTGCAGGAATGGCAGAACGACTGGGTGACGCTGGAGATCACGCCGATCTCCCCGCTGCCATCTCGATACCGCCATCGGGCGGAGGTCTCGCCCTCGTAGTTCGCGGGCACCTCCTCCAGGGGAAGCTCGGCGTTGATGAGTCTGATGACTTCGGCAGAGGGCACCACCTCTGCCATCTTCCAGCCGTTGCTGGTGCCGACATCCATGAACTCGATGAAACGCACGATGTGTGGCGAACCCTTGAAGTGGCGTGCCATCGCGACCATGTCCTGGTCATTCTGGCCACGCTTGACGACCATGTTGATCTTGATCGGGCCTAAGCCAACCTGATGAGCCACCTCGATGCCGTGCAACACGTTCGCCACAGGGAAGTCGACATCGTTCACGGCCTTGAAGGTGACGTCGTCCAGGGAGTCAAGGGAGACCGTTACCCGTTTCAGGCCTGCGTCTTTCAGAGACTGTGCCTTAATGGCAAGGGCTGTTCCGTTGGTGGTCAGCGCAATGTCGATGTCTTGGCCATTCGGTGTCTTCAGTGCTGCGAGCATGCCGATGAGCTGTTCAAGGCCCTTGCGCAGCAGTGGCTCGCCGCCGGTGAGGCGGATCTTCTCCACCCCGTGTGCCACTGCGATCCCGGCCAGCCGGGTGATCTCTTCGAAGGTCAGTAGCTCATCTCGGGGCATGAACGTGAAGTCCTTGCCGAAGACTGCCCTCGGCATGCAGTAGACGCAGCGGAAGTTGCACCGATCGGTGACCGAGATGCGCAGGTCCCTCAGCCGGCGGTTCGAGACATCGGTGACCGCAGCTGTGGGCGTCAAACCGGTTCGCAGGGACTTGACCGGGTCTGGCTCAACGGCTCAGACCATTCGTGGCGGGGCGGGCTCCAGCGTATATTGCTGCCCCCATGGGCTTCATGGGTCACTTGTCTCGCGGTCGCCGATGTATGCCGCCAGGGCAGGGTCAGGGCTGGTGAAGCGGTGAGCCTCCTCGCCGGCGTCGCAGCGCAGCAGCGCGACGATGAGTCCGGACGGGCTACGGGACAAGACCTGCCAGTGCCCGCCTGCCGTCTCCCACCGTCGCAGGGTCTCGAGCGCCGACCACTGCGCACTCTCGGGGGTCGCACGGGTGGTCATTTCGCGGGCACCTCCCACGGTGCGCCGAGATCGGACCGGTGTTGATGACCACAGCCGCATTCGCCCCCGCACCTGCACTCGGCATCGGCCTCGGCGGACTCACTATGGTCCTGGCCGCCGAGCAGCTGATGCATGCCGTCGAGGTTGACCGTCCATGAGGCCTCGCCGGACTCAGCCAGCAGCTGCAGGATCTGCTCGTTCGCAACGACAGCACTCATAAGACTCCTCCGGCGAACGTGATGGGCACCCTCGTGGCGCTCTTGCCCGCCCTGTCTGGCGGAGCGTGATGAAGAGTTTATTACACTTTGCTCCGTGAAAATTAGATCGAACGCAAATTCATTCAGGCAAGGGGATGCAGGCGTACCGTCTTGCGTGCTGGGCCTTCCGGGTTACCTACTGCGATCTTGGAGGGGTGTTGCACGAACGGATCGAAGGCGATCAAGCTGGAGTCGGGAGAAGACATGAGCAAGGCACGGCAGGCCAGTGTGCCGCAGGACGTGCCGGTCAGTTCATCGGTCACCCCGCCTTCGGGCAAGCGCAGGATCCCCCTGGCCAGCACCTGCGCTCTGCCGCATCACTGTCCCAGACCCCTGCGTATGCAAGTGCTGGGACGAGTCTCCCTCTTCGCGGGCCTGTCCCAGCAGCACCTCGAGGGCATCGACAAGCGCATGGTTTCCCTGTCCTGGGCCGCGGGAGACTCACTGTTCAGTGCCGGCGAGCCAGCTGACCACCTGTATGTGCTGGCCGAAGGCCAGGCAAAGCTCTCCCAGCCCACGGCCGGCGGGCAGGAGGTCGTCGTCGACCTGCTGATCCCCGGTGACCTCTTCGGTGCACTCAGCATCCTGGGTCAGCCGGTCTACCCCGAGACCGCGTGGGCGCTGACCACCACGTGTGCACTACGGGTCGACCCGCAGTCCTTCCGGGAGATTCTTGCCGAGCACCCTCAGGTGGCGCTTCGGGTCCTCGACGACGTCGCCGGGCGGCTCGCCCAAGCCCGATCCGAGGTCGGCCAGCAGTCCACCAGCACCGTCGCGCAACGGGTGGCAACCACGTTGCTGCGCCTGGCCGACAGACTCGGGCAGGAGCGTTCCGGCAACCGCGGCACACTGCTCCAGCTTCCCCTTTCCCGGGCGGATCTGGCAGGCATGGTCGGCTCTACGACCGAGTCGGTCTCGAGGGTAATGAGTCGGCTGCGCAGGGAGGGCATCATCGACTCTGGGCGTCGCTGGACCGCGGTGCTCGACCGCGACCGCCTCGCCGCCATCGCAGACATGGACCACTGAATAGCGGTTGATTGATCAGGATCATGGTTCCCCCGTCGTGGCTTGCCTAACGTCGTGGGCAACACCCCGGAAGGGGGTATCCACGATCTGAAAGGGACAAGAACATGAGCACTATGACCACCGCAACCACTCGCACGATCCTGCGTGCCGAGGGCTTTTCGTGCCCGTCATGCGTGGCGAAGATCGAGAAGCAGGTCGGGCACGTTGACGGCGTGGCCGCTGTGAAGGTGCACTTCGCCTCCTCCCGCATCGAGATCGACCACAACCCGGCCACCGTCGGGGTCGACGAACTGGTCGCGGCTGTCGCCAAGGCCGGGTACACCGCCCGCCCGGCCGCCTTCTGACAGTCCCCTGACGGGGCGTACGACGTGCGCCATCGCTCGAGGTCTCCTGACCTCAGCGGTGGCGCACGTTTCGTCTGTCTCCCCACGTCGTCGTCGCCGCCCGGTGTGGGTCCGGCACCATGGTTGGGGGTGGACAACACCGCCTTCCGAGACCTTCTGCCAGCGGTCAGCAGTGATGTCGTCACAGGGTTTCAGGACTGTTCTGCCGTTGATTGACGTGCGTCATGGCCGGGCTCATGCGGCCCTCGTAACGTCCATACCAGCACCCTGGCATGGGGTAGTGGAACGTCGAGAAAGGACAGGGAAGATGGGCGAGCTGCACAGCAAACTGCACGCATGGGGGAACGGTCGCTGGACGACCCCAAGTATCTCCGGGCTGCTGATCGTCGTCTCGTTCGTCGTGGCCAAGGTGTTCGGCTCGGACGACGTGGGCAGCATCTTCATGGTGGCCGCAGCGGTGCTGGCCGGTACCCCGATCGTCCGCAAAGCTGCCCGCGCGCTGACGGCGAGGGTGATCGGCATTGACCTACTGGTCAGTGTGGCCACCATCGGTGCGCTGATCATCGGTCAGTACTGGGAGGCCGCCGCAGTCACGTTCCTGTTCTCCATCGGCCACACCCTTGAGGCGGCCACGTTGAACAAGACCCGGTCGGCGCTGGCCGAGCTGGTTGCCGTCGCCCCGGATGTCGCGGTGGTGATGCGCGAAGGCCAGCAGGTCGAGGTCCCCGCTGCCGGCGTCGTGATGGGTGAGACGGTGCTGGTCAAGAACGGGGCCAAGGTTCCTGTCGACGGAGAGGTCATTGCCGGCACCGGCGCGCTGGATGAGGCTTCGATCACAGGTGAGTCGATCCCTGCGGAGAAAAGCACCGGGGACAAGGTCTTCGCCGGCACCGTCTCCATGGGCGGGTTCCTGCAGGTCCGGGCCATCGGTGTCGGAGCAGACACGACCCTTGCCAGGATCATCCACCGCGTGGAGGAGGCCCAGGACGCCAAAGCCAGTACTCAGCAGTTCATGGAACGGTTCTCGGCCTGGTATACCCCGGCCATCATGATCCTGGCCGTGGTCGTCGGCCTGATCAGCGGCGACGTGGTTCTGGCTTTGACCTTGCTGGTCATTGGTTGCCCGGGGGCGTTGGTCATTTCCATCCCGGTTTCGATCGTGGCCGGGATCGGCAGGGCTGCTAAGGACGGCATCCTGATCAAGGGCGGGGAGTTTCTGGAGACTTCGGCGAGGATCACCGCTGTGGCGGTGGACAAGACCGGAACCCTGACCAGAGGGCGTCCGCAGCTGACCGACGTCGTCGTGCTCGATCCGAAGATGGATCGGGCCCGGGTCCTCACCTGGGCCGCCCGGGCCGAGGCGGGCTCCGAGCACCCTCTGGCCCGCCCGATCCTGGCTGCCGCTGCCGCGGAGGGTCTTGCCTTTACGGGACTTCCCGAACACACCGAACCCGTCCCGGGAAAGGGCATTGCCGCCACCACCGCCGGCCGCCGGGTCCTGATCGGCAACCTGGCCCTGCTCGAGCAGTTCGGCGTCGCTGACACCGTCGGTGCGGCCCGGGCCGCCGAGGAGCTTGCCTCAGCCGGACGCACCCCGATGATCGTCGCTGTCGATGATGCCGTGCTCGCTGTGGTGGCGGTAGCCGACGAGGTACGTGCGGACGCCGCTCGCATGGTGGCCAACCTGCACAGGACTGGCGTGAAGAAGGTCGTCATGCTGACCGGCGACGGGCCGCTGGTCGCGAACGCCATCGGCCAGGCCACCGGGGTTGACGAAGTCCACGCTGGGCTGCTGCCCGAGGACAAGCTCGCGATCGTTCAGGACCTCCAGCGACAGGGCTACACCGTCGCGATGGTCGGTGACGGCGTCAACGACGCCCCCGCCCTGGCCACCGCCAACATCGGCGTGGCAATGGGCGCTGCCGGCTCGGCCGTTGCCGTGGAGACCGCAGACATCGCCCTGATGGGAGACAACCTGCTCAAGCTCCCCGAGGCCATCTCCTTGGCGAGGCGCACCGTGGCCAACATGCGTCAGAACATCACCATCGCCCTGATCACCGTTTCCCTTCTCATGCTCGGCGTACTCCTGGGCGGGCTCACCATGGCTGTCGGGATGCTCGTGCACGAGGTCTCTGTCCTGGTGGTCATCCTCAACGCCATGCGTCTATTGCGTCGCAAACACGACCACGACACGTCGACAGCACCGACTCAGGCCACCGGTGTCCGGCCGCTGCTCCTTCTGCCCGGCTGAGTCTTCGTCAGGGGTAGTCGAGGCGGGCTAGGGACGCGGTTCATCCTCTGCCACGACCGCCTCAGGCCTGCGGGGGGAGGGCGGCGATCAGCGGGTGGTCCTTATGGATCAGGCCGAGCTTGGCCGCGCCGCCGGGGCTGCCGAGGTCGTCGAAGAACTCGACGTTGGCCTTGTAATAGTCGTCCTTCCACTGCTCAGGGGTGTCGTCCTCGTAGAAGATGGCTTCCACCGGGCAGACCGGTTCGCACGCACCGCAGTCGACGCACTCGTCGGGGTGGATATAGAGCGAACGCTCACCTTCGTAGATGCAGTCGACCGGACACTCCTCGACGCAGGCCTTGTCCTTGACATCAACACATGGCTGGGCGATCACGTACGTCATGTTCTTCTCCAGGTCTAGATCATTCGTGGGGTCAACAGGGGTACTTACTGGGCAGGGTGGCGGGCACACAGGCCAGGACGGGCACAAGATCTGTTATTAATACGAGGGCAGTGTATTAAATGGTGAGTTCGAAAACTAGGGTCTCGGAGGGACAAAGTTCCACGACAACCACAGATCTGGCAGTACCGACGGAGACCGACCCGACATCGTCGGGGCTGGTGCTCCAGCAGGCGTTGCCCATATTTATTACACCAAAACTGTGATAAATTAACCAGCATGAGTCAGGAACTTGCTGAACGTGGTCATATGCCGGCTTCGGACGAGGCCTCGCGCACCCTTGTCATCTACGGAGACTTCAGCTGCGCCATGTGTTATCTGGCCAGCCAGGGGGTTGACGCGCTGAACAACGTGGGCGTCGCGGTTCAGTGGCGTGCAGTCGAACACCGCCCGGACCTGCCGGTCGGCGGCCTTCGCCACGACGCGGACACTCTGTCCGCCATCGAGCGTTCACTTGGTGACGCCCGTGCACTTCTCCGGCCCGGCGAGCAGTCGCCCGCTACCGTGCCGGCCCTGGTCCCGAAGACGATGGCGGCACTCTCGGCGTATGCCGAGGCGTGCGGTGCGGAAGTAGAGGATGAAATTCGACGACTGCTGTTCTCGGCGTACTGGGAGGGCGGGGTGGATATCGGCAATCCCACGGTGCTCCACACCCTGCTCGCAGGCGCCTTCATGCGGGGGAAGGCCACCTCGGACCCTATTCGTGAGTCTGGTTATGCGGTCGCGGTGACAGGAGGACCGATCACCAGCCAGGCCTGGCGGCTCATCCGCGACTGGAGGCAGGAGTGGCAGACCCTTGGTGCACCCGAACTGCCCAGTCTGTGGGACGGAACCCGAGTCAGGTCCGGCGAGCGTGCGGTGAGGCAGCTGGCCGTTGAGGTCAGTCAGGCGTCGCCGCCAGAGGGCACCCTGGACCGTGCGGGCACACGTGCCATGGTCGGGTCGAGCTGGCGGCCACCGACGACTGTCTGCCCGCTGGCATCCTGGGTTTCACAGGTGGGCGATCCTTGGAGGCGCGCCTTTCGGATGAGCCACTGAGCGCGGACGACTTGTGAGGGCGAGTGCGTCCTCGCGGATACCGTCGCGTCGCCCCCTCACCCCAGCCCCGCGGGTTCGTAGAGATCCAGGCACTGCGGTGTCTGCTGACGCCGCACATGTCGTGGTGGCCGATGGCGGCTACCTTTAACACGGAAATTGGTGTATTAAATAGTAGATGCGAGAACAAGGATCTTGAGTTAACGAGTACGTGACCACGAGATGACGGAGGCAGAGCATGGCGGTATGGCCGGATTGGCGCAGCACAGTTGCCTTCTCCGAGGACGGGCCGGGGGTGACTCTGCTGCACGAGTCGCCGGAGCTGAAGGTGGTTCTCGTAGGCCTCGGCGTTGGGCAGGCCCTGCCGGTTCACCCGGGGCCTTCGGCATCGTTCCACTTCCTGGATGGTGAGGGTGTCATGGTTGTCGGCACGGAGGAGATCGCGGTGGCGGCGGGGGCGACGGTAGTGGTTCCGACGGGCGTCGCGCGGGGGGTCCGGGCGACGTCCAGGATGGTGTTCCTCGGAAGCCTTGGCGATCCGGCCTCGGAGAACGGACCGCACTGACGAGGGCCGAGAATGGCAGCGCCGAGCGCCGCACCTGGGGGTTGATGCGGAGCCCCGGATCAGGCGGCGGACAACACGTTCTGGGTCCGGGTGCACGCCGACGAGGTCGACGCACCCGGTCGCCCAGCCACAAAGCATGAGGTATCACGACTGATCGAATGAAGGAGAGTGTGATCATGCGGGTCGACTATCGAGTCCAGTTCCCGAACGGCGTGGCGGCGCTGCTGAGGCTGGAGGAGGCGCTGCGCGATAGCTCGCTGGAGCCGGCCCTTCTGGAGCTTGTCCGGGTCCGTGCGTCGCAGATGAATGGCTGTGCCTACTGCCTGGCGATGCACACTCGTGACGCCAGGGCTCGCGGTGAGGGTCAGGTGCGGCTGGACACCGTCGCGGCCTGGCGCGAGACCCCGTTCTTCACCGCGCGTGAGCGGGCCGCCCTGTCTTGGTGCGAGTCCCTGACCGATCTGGCGCACGCCGGGGCATCGGCCGAGGAGTATGCCAGGGCCGAGGCTCTCTTCTCGCCGGGCGAGCTGGCGGCCCTTACCTTCGCGGTGGTAGCGATCAACAGCTGGAACCGTCTCGCGGTTGGCCTCGGTGCAGAGGTCACGAGCTTGGACGGCATCGAGGCACCCTTGACTGCTCCGGATTCATGGACCAGCGTGGGCGCAAAAGGAGATCAGTAATGGCTGAGCCTATGTACCCGGCGGCGACGCCCGAGATCGCCGCTCAACGCAGACAACTCGCTCCAGAGATCAACGAGGCCTTCGAGAACTTCAGCCACGCCGTCTTCGCCGAGGGGGCACTGCCGGAGAAAACCAAGCAGCTGATCGCTGTGGCGGTGGCGCACGTGACTCAGTGCCCCTACTGCATCACCGGACACACCAAGCTCGCCCGCCGCAAGGGGGCAAGCCCCGAGGAGATCATGGAGGCGATCTGGGTGGCCTCCGAGATGCGGGCCGGGGGCGCGTACGCCCATTCCACATTGGCCCTGCACGCCATGGGCGAAGTGGCACCACGACCGACATGACCAAGGACAGCTTCGGCACCCGCGACCGGCTCACCGTCGGCGACACCACGTACGGGATCCACAGGCTCGACCGGATCGACGGCTCGAGCCGGCTTCCCTACAGCCTGAAGGTGCTGCTGGAGAACCTGGCCCGTAATGAGGACGGCTTGCGGGTGACCGCTGACCAGGTCAGCGCGCTCGCGTCGTGGGATCCCGTAGCCGAGCACGGTAGCGAGATCGCGTACACCCCGGCCCGGGTGCTGCTGCAGGACTTCACCGGGGTTCCGTGCGTGGTCGACCTGGTGGCCATGCGCGACGCGATGGCGGCGCTGGGCGGCGACCCGGCGAAGATCAACCCGCTCATCCCGGCCGAGCTGGTCATCGACCACTCGGTCATCGCTGACGTGTTCGCCCGACCGGACGCTTTCCGGGTCAACGCCGACCTGGAGTTCGGGCGCAACCAGGAGCGCTACCAGCTGCTTCGCTGGGCGCAGCAGGCCTTCGACGACTTCCTGGTGGTGCCGCCGGACACCGGCATCTGCCACCAGGTCAACCTGGAGTACCTCTCCCGGGTGGTGTTCACCAGGGCGGGGCCCGACGGGCTGCAGGCGTACCCGGACACGCTGGTCGGCACCGACTCGCACACCCCCATGGTCAACGGGCTCGGTGTCCTGGGCTGGGGCGTCGGTGGTATCGAGGCTGAGGCCGCGATGCTCGGCCAGCCGATGAGCATGCTCATCCCCCCGGTGCTCGGTATCAAGCTCACGGGTGAGTTCCGGGAAGGGACCACCGCGACCGATCTGGTGCTCACCATCGCCGAGCTTCTGCGCCGCACCGGGGTGGTCGGCAAGTTCGTCGAGTTCTACGGGCCGGCTGTGGCACGCATCCCGCTGGCGAACCGGGCGACGCTGGGCAACATGAGCCCGGAGTACGGCTCCACCTGTGCGATCTTCCCGGTGGACGACGAGACGCTGACCTACCTACGTCTGACCGGGCGCAGCGAGCAGCAGATCCGCCTTGTCGAGGTATATGCCAAGGAGCAGGGCCTGTGGCACGACCCCGACCACGAGCCGACCTACTCCAAGAGCATCGAGTTCGACCTGGCCAGCGTGGAGCCGTCGATCGCCGGGCCGAAACGGCCACAGGACC
>Ga0209539_1001842_pt1 | contig 11379 bp, 14 predicted proteins | sample BarGraNGADG00312_2_FD_184499 | JGI IMG/M metagenome (GOLD analysis project Ga0209539, IMG submission 184499) | Arctic peat soil microbial communities from Barrow, Alaska - Barrow Graham LP Ref core NGADG0011-312 (SPAdes) (version 2) | ecosystem: Environmental > Terrestrial > Soil > Wetlands >... | reverse complement strand
TCTACTGTGGGAAAGATTCGTTCGATATTCTTCAACCGTCCTGCCTTGCGATAGTCAAGTACCTTCCGATAGCCGTCCAGAAACCAGTAGTCACAGATCCCAATAACCTTGAGATCATCTGGCAGCGCCTCCAGGTTAGTGATGAACGCCTCCCAAGGATCGACGACGCCGTCGCCATAGTGCACGTTGACAAGAGACGCGGGGGTGTGCACATGCAAGTCCCAGCGTCTCCATTCCGAGCCAACTGCGTATACAGATTGACTGTTGCTCATCTTGCCCCCTTCAGATACTGTGCTTCCAAGCACTAGACCCGAATCGCGCGATGAGTTGACGAGATTGCATCGCTAGATGCAGCGGCTATATGGAAGCGATTTGATGTACTTCTCCATGAATGCGAAGTCAGGTTCTCTGCCAGGGGTGGAAGGCAGTCTAATGGTGCTTTGCTCCATCCGCTCTTTGTGCCACTTTCGTCCGTAGTTGAAACGATACTTCTCTGCCCTGATCATGGTGATGATGAACATGGCTACGTATCTATTCAGTTCGAACTTGGGGACGAGCACGTTGATATCATCCGACGCCCAGAAGGGCTGCTCTTGGTAGAACGCCTCTCCGACGGATCCGTTGTAGCTTACAGTTATGCAGTTGCCTTTGAACAACTCGACAAGGCCTGCGTATTGTCGTATGCCGTTGTTCTTGTCCGTGGCACTCACGAAGGGAGTATCGCCTGATATCATATCTTGCTTGGTGACTCGCTTGCCTTTCTGGATGTCAAACAAAGCGCTGTACTGGAAAGTCCTCCAACGCTGCGAGTCAATCGGGGCATTTGCCTGCCTCGAATAGGGCTTGCCAATTCCGGAGAGGTCCGGTATCACCTGCTCAGAAATGTCCTTTGGCACTTCATCGATGTCCGGCACAAAGATGTCTCTCAGTGTTCTGTTGGCCTGACGCCCATAGTTGTATCGATACTTGTTGGCGCGGATGCACACACAGTAGTAGAGCTTCTGGGCGTCACTCATCTCGAACTTCGGGGCAAGGCAGTACAGATCACGTCCCGAGTAGTACGGTCTGGGCTGAAGAAACGTCTCCATTACTGACCCTCCAGCAGCTACTGACAGGGTCCCCGCGGCGAGAGGGTCATGTCCTGCTATCAGTTCCACGGTGGCAGAGACTCCGTTGTTGCGCGACGTCCGCGACACGAAGTTGACTGCATCAGGGCTCTCGGGATCGCAGAGACTCAGAGAGTTGAGCTCAAGGTTCACGCCATATGTAACGTCAAACAGCTCACTGATCTTCTTCATCATCGTCTTCTTCTCCGCCCTCGGAGCCAGCAAGTCCTATCTCCTTGAAGATGGCATATTTCCTCATGGCAGTCTCGAAGTCGGCCTGTGTGATTTTGGAGTAGTCAGTTTGCATGTACGCCTCAGCGCACCACTCATCTGAGCAGACGACTTCCTTCTTCACGGACAACCCGGCCACTTCGCTGTTGTTGACATAGGAGTCTAGGAAGCTGGACTTGATGTGCTGCCATTCTCCACGACTGTCGATTCTTCCACGGTTCTTGTTCTTCACGAATCCGTCGTCCTTCAGATAGCCAAACCATGTCTTCTTGCCGGCGTTGGGGCTGCCTGCTTCGAACACCATGACGCAAGCAACGACGCCAACGCGGTTGAAGAGATTGTCTGGCATGGAGATTACGGCTTTGAGCGTGTGGCTGTCGAGCAATCGTTTCCGGGCAGCTTTCGTCCTGCCGTCGCCCCCCACGGCGCAGCTCATCTGGACAATAGCTGCAACTCTCCCGTGCTGCGGCGCCACGACCTCAAGTGCTTTCTCGACGAACGACAATTGGTCAGCAGTCCCGTGATCATACGGAGGATTTAGGAAGGCCACCGTAGGCCTGAGCTTCTTGATCCTCTCGAGGGTCTCCGCGGCAAAGCAGTCCCCACGGTCTATGTTCGATCTACCGTCGCCGCGCAACATCATGTTGGAACACGCGAAGGTGAACATCTCTGCTCTGAGTTCCGTGCCAAGAAGCTGCTTGTCTCTTATGTTAAGTTTCCTGCTCTCATCGTTTCCGGCGAGGCGGAACATTCGTTGCATGGCCGCGATCAGGAAACCACCTGTGCCACAGCAAGGATCGTAAACGACATCGTCTGCTCTCAGTTGAACTAGGTCACAGAACAGGTCCGTCACATGAGCTGGTGTCAGAACAAGACCCTGTTTCTGTTTGCTGGCAGCGTAGCGGATGAATTCTGTGTAGAATCGGCCGAGAATGTCATAGCCGGCTTCCTCATAGTGCATCAGGGGAAACACCTGCTGCTGAAGGTAGGAGATGATCTCCTTGAAAAACTCCACTGAGGAGATACTCTTCCCCTTTCTCTTGATGACACTCTGTTGGACGAGGGCTTCATTGAAAATACCTCTGTAGACTCCCATCATGTCGTCAAGCTTCTTGACTCCGGCCTTCTTCAACACTTTTTCGAGTGCCATCATCATCTGGTCTGCGATCTCATGAGACGACTCCGCCACAGGATACGAGGTCAGAAAAGTCGTATCCTGGAGGGCCAGTAGAATTCCACTGACAAGGGTGTTTCTCATGCTTTCCGAAATGGAGCACGCATGGAAGTCGTTATTCAACTTCACCGCTTTCTCGATTATGTTGACGTCCTTGAGGTTGTAGCTGAACTGGTCATTCCTGAACTTGCTGACGTAGTCGTAGATGCTGAGGAGTTTCTTGTCAGGAAGCTCTGTTGCGCTGACAGCGCCCTTTGTCTGCAGAAAGCAACTAACTAGAGACGACTCAGCGTCTTCACCACTGACAGCTATAGATATGACACTGAATTCGGCAGACAGGAACCTCGAGTAATGCAGAGCCCCATCCACAGCGTAGTCCTTTGGCTTGTTGCGGTGCTCACTCTCATGCTTGTCGACTGATGCCTTGCACTCCACGACAATCAGATAGTCCATGTTCTGCGTCGGGAAAGTGATTATGAACTCGGGCCTGCCGCCCATTCCCCTTCCGCTCTTCGATGCCTTGGCGAGGCATCGGGCGGCGCGAGCGTTCCTTGTCTGCTGTTCTTCGAACTTGATCGATGAGAACAGGGGGTCATTCTTGAAGTGATCTCTTACTGTACTCTCTGCTAGTCTCTCATTTGGCACGGCAATTGTCTCCTCCAGGTGGCCACGTAGTCAGCCTTGGCAGGTTGTCCTGCCAGCCGGTACATGTCGGGTTTGTAGCGTGTGAACTACGCAAAGGAAGCTTGCCTCGGGAAGTGCGTGATAACCATTGGTTTGTGCTGCCGCGGGTGCCAAGAGTCGTGTGAATTGCCCTTCCAGAGGACACTAGAGCGAATGCGCTGAGGCAGCGCGTATTTCCTCGCCTGCTCCTTGCCGACGAGGGGATCCTTGCCCTCGGACTTTGCTTCCAGCACAACAAGGGGGAATGCATGGCTGTCGAGCAACAGGAAGTCCACGAAACCGTTGACCGTCTTCTCGAAGTCGTCTCCATACGCGTCAAGGGAGGGCTTGGTCATCTTGACCCGGTTCTCCAGAACGACGTTGGCCGGACCGCGGTCATCCCCGATCAACCTCCAGCCCGCCTGCTCCAGGAGCTTGTTGATCTTGATTCTTGCTGATGCCTCTTTCTGCATGCCCTTCTTGTCACCTCACTTCAGTCGCTGCGCGCATATGGCGCACCATGAGTAGAGGTATACCACGAACGGGCGAAAAGACCACCCCAGGCGATGGATGCGCTCTGCTATCCAAAGCTCTAGGGTACTATGGGTGACCGGTGCGTGCCCGCTGGTTTCTACGAGTCTATGCAGGATGGCCCGAGGCCCTGGCCAAGAGAACACGTTGGTCCAAGGGCCTCGGCGCTGGATGGGGCAGTTTTCTGCATTTCTTGACACTCCGTGCGATGCATGGGTGTAACGATATTGACATTCTTGGGACCAGACATGGGGGGTATCGCGCGCATCCAGGCATGGCAGACAAGGTCAAGAAACACGCGTTCGACCACTGCATAACGTGGGCGATTGAGGAAGTGGGAAAGGTGCTGAGCGCCCCAGAGGTCATCTTCTTGGTCATTCGACTGCTTGTGCTGTCGGCAGTGCGGAACACCAGTTCCATGGCATACCTCGCCTCGCAAGGGCGGGAAAGGAGTATGAAAATGGACGATGGAGGAATCATAACGACGATTATTCTCGTTCTAGTCGCTATCGTGGCTTATTGGGTGATCAACTCAAACGACAACTGACTGAGATACGTTCCAGGATACCAATAGGAGCAAAACCCCGCGTTCTTGCGGGGCTTCTGCATTCGATGAGAACTGTTCCTGCCACTGCATCTCGTACGTGTCTATCGGTCATGCCGCCGTGTCCCTCAGTGCTTCTCGCCGTGGAATCGGTCATGACACGAATCATGGCAGCAGGGGGGTCGAGACGATGACCTTCGTCGGCAACCAGGTGAGGGTCATCAGGTACTAGAGTCTCCAGTCTTTTCACAAAACTAACAAAACCTGTCTCCAGTGGGTATTGATGCCCGTCCCACAGGAAGCAGGTTTTTTCATGTCTTGGATTCCCGTTGGTTGTGGGGAACGAGGGAGGTTCCGGGGGTACCTGCCTTCTGTTGAGTGATACAGAAATCATCTTCCAGGCTCATCAATACTTATTATTCGGGCGACAGGATACTCCGGTGTCCTGTCGATGACAAGGTCCGACCTCCAGAAGTGTGACTAATCCGGCCAGTGTGCCTTCTTTCCCGTGTCAATCAGTGCGTCTCGGACCTCTCACCTGCCTCTTTTCTGTCAAGAGCCACGGATCGCTCGACGTGATCTTCGACACACCATAGTAGGAACTCTTTCGCCTCTTCTCCCATAGACTCTCTTTCTCGCCCGCCCCTCCCGTCACTTCTGTGCAATTGCGCCTCTACCGTCCATAGACAGGACGATGGAGGCGTTTTGCATTTCCTTCCCTTGTCGATTGAAGGCTGCTGCTAAAGCAACCTTGAGCCGGCAAGAGCTGACTCTCGTCTGACCAGGCCAAGCAGTGCTGGCAGATGACACCCTGGAGGTGTAGCATGCTCACTAACGTCATGTCGCTTTCCTCTCTTCTCAAGTGTACGACGCACACGTCCGACGGGCAGGTCATCACCCGCCCCATCTCCGGCCGCATCAGCGCAGTCCTCGACAAGTGCGGGACCGCGAAGAAGCTCTCCGAAAACTTCGGTCGCATCAAACTGTACGTGTACGACAGCAACATCAGCGACGTTCTCCGTGACGAGAAGGGCATCCCGATCAGTTTCACCCGCCAGTATTCCAGCATGTCCACGACCCCGTGGCGCCAGACTACGACCGGTGGAGAGGCAAATGCACAAATCAAGCACGCTGTTCTCCATTGCGAACTGGTCAGGGACGGCAGGGGCAACTACGTCCTGAACGCAGATGGTGGCAAGACCTTCAAGTGGTCCGTCGTTCAAGGCGAGTTTGTGTATATCGCCAATGCTGAACGGCCTGAGCTTGTCGGGACACACGCTTACAGCGATACCATCGAGTGCATCGTGCTGGCTGCTCAGACCAAGGCCCTGGATGCCATGCCTGATGCCTTCGAAGACTTCGACCCCGAGCTGCTTGGCGACTTCGATCAAGTCTGGGCGTAGCCTGTCTCCCCTCCGGAATCTTGGAGATCACATGAAATCGTACAGACTCGTCCTTCGCGATCACTGCGGCGCAAAGTTGCAGGAAAACGTGTCTCTCGACCAGCTGAAACAGGAAAATCCTGCTGATGCCACCGATATCGAGCGCACCCTGGCCGCTGGCCTGGACTTCAAGGTCTGCAGCAGCAAGGGTTCGATGACCGTTTACGCGCACTAGAGGAGAACCCAGAGAACCGGGTTCCGCCAAGCGAAGCGCGCTCAGTAGGCTTCCAAGGCAATGTTCGATTGGGGGGACGCCAAGGACAAGTGCTGCGTCCCCCTTCCTCATGCCAGGGCCCTGGCAGTGAATCCAGATCCAGACCATTGCATGCCACAACGTATTCCAACAGTTACGATTCCAAACCTTGAGGATCGAGAAAGGAGACCACTATGCTCGAAACGCTATTTGCCAGCTCAGATTCGGTTGGAAGAACCGTCCGACACGCCCGATATACTCAGAAGGACGCCGCCGACTACATTGCCACGGTCCGAGATTTACCCCATGATGCCCACAGTTCGCCGAGTGCAGCACTGGCAGCCATCATCGGTCCTGACGCCTCCGCCCGGCTGCTGCGCTTCCAGAACCAGCACAACCCGACCAACCGTCCCACGTTGCGTGAACTCTATAGGGCGCTGCGCGAGAACCCCTGTGACTACGCCGGTGTATTGACCACCCGTGAATCCGCTGCCATTTTGGCGGCACTCGACCTCGCACGGAGCATGACGGAGGAACAGGACCTCCCCACCAGACGCATCACATCGGCAGAAGACTGTATCGCACACGTGTGCGACAAGTACACGCTCCTGCTCCGCGACACCGGAAAGGAGTTCTTCTACGTCATCCTGCTGGACATCCGCAACAAGGTCATCCGGGATGCCGAGGTCAGCCGGGGCAGCATCAGTGCGAGCGTTGTTGACCCTGCCGACATCGTGCGGGAGGCCTGCATCCACCACGCCAGCCGGGTCGTTTTGGTCCATAACCACCCCTCTGGGGAATGTGATCCCAGCAAGGAGGATATCGATACCACGAACAAGATCGTCCAGGCGCTCAAGTATGTCGGCGTCCGTGTCCTCGACCACATCATCGTGGGGCGTACCCGCCAGGACTTCTTCAGCTTTGCACTGACGGGAATGGTGTAGCGCGTCACAGACTTGCACGACCGATTCCAAGAGCATGACGGAAGCCGGAGACCTCGCCGGCAAAGGAGAAGACTATGGAAGTGACAAGGAACCGTACCAGAGGACACCGGCAGAAACTGCCACGGGCAGAACGGCAAGCATTGCAAATGGCAGCCCTTGAAAGGGCGCAGGACGGGAGAGAGTGTGCCAATGACCTGCTCATCATCGCAGCATACGCAGCCAGGGGAATTGACGCACATCCGAGGGTCGACGTCTTCACGTTCGCAGCGTGGAAAGCCCTTCACCGCCACGTACGGAAGAACGAGCATGGCGTTCACGTCGCGACCTACGCCCACCGCGAGGAAGTGAAGTCCGATGGCACCATAGAAGAGCATAGTTTCCCCACATCTGCCGTCGTGTTTCACCTCAGCCAGACCGATCCGGACCAGGCCGAGGGAGAGTAATGCCATGCTGAACAAAGACCAACGCGAAATACTCCAGGACGCCATCAACCGCGCACGCACCTTCAACCTCTACGCGACCTGGAACACGGCCGATGACCTGCACGGAGCCGCGATGATGATTGACCTCGCCGCCCACGTCCTCTGGTGGGACTTGAGCGACGAGGAAAAGAATGACATCAGCAACGGCAAACGGCCCACTGCTCACGAAGGCACCATGTATGAAGACGCTCGCCACCTCTGGTACAGCCTCATCAAGGCAAGTGACGCGCGGCGTGAGAAGGACATCGAACGAGCACGAGCGCGCGCCGAGGAGTGCCATTCCAACAACCTCTATCGCCTGCATGTGCAAAAGGAAGACGTCGCCCGGTGAACCCGGGAGGAGGAGAAGGTGATTCTGCCGCTCCGGAATGGTCTCTGACAAGAGGTGAAGGCGGAGATGACAACCGGAGAACAATGCTGACAAAAGGAGGTTACATGAACAAAGGTTTGCTCCAGGCAGTGGTTTCAATGCTGGAAAACACTCAGTCTATCCGAAACGGGATAAGCAGCATCAACGGAAAAGACTCGTCCACGTCTGTGAAGCTTCTTCTGCGGTCCGTCTTCGTGCACTGTGATGCAATCGATTGCATCCTCCAGGAAGCTCTCGCCCGGTCTTGCGACGTGTCCATCAACGTGCTTCCCCTTGAGGAGGACGAAGCCGTTGACAGAGAGACCGTGCTTTCCAGAATCGTTCGATGAAGTGGTCCGGCTGGTCGTCCAGGGCCAGATGGAGGCGGCAGGCATTCTCTGGGACGGCACGATGGAGGGCATGGCCGAAGGCATGGACATCGACAGCAACCTCGACATGCACCAGGACATGGACTGAGGGGAGGGCACGACCTGGCCAGGAAGGTTATTCGAGAGCTCGAATCTACTAAGTCAAACCCAAAGGAGAACCAAGTATGCCAATGTACACGATCAGCAAGTGCGAACCAGCCAAGACGTTCGCAAAGAAGGATGGTTCCGGTGACGGAACGATGCAAAAGATCGTCCTGAGGGACGATACAGGGAAGGACTACAAGTGCACGGCCTTCTCGTTTGAGGAGGCATTCGTAGGAGACATCGTCGAAGCACAGATGAAGGGATATAACGAGAAATTCAGGGAGTATCAGTTCACGCTGAAGAACATCACTCCCGGTCCACGGGAAATCCCGAATACGCCCCAGGAACCGACGGTTTCCGTCGAGTCGGAAAACAGGGGGTCGTACGCGAGATCTCCGGAGGAAAGTCAGAGAATCGTACGGCAGTCGACACTAAAGGTCGTGGCAGACCTCTTTAGCGGCAAAGGCGAGCCTGAGAGCGTGGGAACCTACCTTGGTCTCGCAGACCAGATGACCGAGTGGGTGATGACGAGTTCGGTCACTCCACGAGTCAGTCGTGAGGAGCGGGGAAACCTCGTCAAGCGATTCGGATCGGTGGAAGGAGCAAGGTCCGCTGCGATGGGGACGTGCAGCATTCCTTTCCTTCACCTCCTGACCAAAGCCCAGTATGATGTGCTAATGGGCGGGTCCGAACGTTGATGCTTGTCGAGACGTCATCTTGCACCTGAGGAAAAGCCATATGCAACTTCTACCACAAGCAATCGCAGCAACCCTTCCCGCCCTCTACACCACCGAGGAGACACGAGTCGGCGAGAAGGTCCTGCTGGTCAAGTTTTTCGATCCCTATACGCAATGGACCTGGTACGCCTGTGAGTATGACCCTGAGGAACGAATCTTCTTCGGGTACGTTGTCGGCCAGGAAAAGGAGTGGGGAGAATTCAGTCTCGACGAACTCGAGTCCTTGATGATGCTCGACGGCGTCACTCCCAGAATCGAGCGGGACGTGAACTTCGCCCCGACCAGCTTCAAGGATCTGACCATCTAAATCGTCCTGGCCGAGCAGTCGTCTCCGGTGCCACCCTTGGTGCAGATGCCAGACGAGGGGAATTGTCAACGATCAGAACAACAGGGGGCGGTGCGATTCCGCCCCTTCCGTTTGCCCATGCAAGCCCAAAAATGACAAACAAGGAGAGAACCTTATGAAAATCGTCGGAGTAGTCGTGGTATTTCTGGTTTGTGCACTTGCTCTTTGGTACATGAATTCACCAGGAGATTAGGCTTGGTTCCACGAAAGTTCTCGAGGCCATTCAGCAAATGAACAGAACGCTTGATGTTTTCCGACCGCGTGGGTATGATAGTTTTATAAGCAAAGGCAATAGCCTGAAGGAGGCATATACTATGAAACAGTCAGTCCGTTGCGTCTTGACACTGGTTTTGTGCATTGTCCTGAGCTTTTCGAGTGTGCTGGTTGGTGTTCTTGCCGCGTGGGCCGCCGATACGGGTACCTGGGTCGCCATGAATGATGGTCTGGCGGATCCTAACATTATAGCCCTTTCCATCAATCCGCTCGCTCCAAGCATCCTGTATGCTGGTACTCCCAGCGGCGTCTTCCAATCCACCGACAGTGGAGTGAGTTGGACTGAAGCGAGCACGGGTCTCGACAGCACAACAGACGTCCAATGTCTTGCCATCAATCCTCTCTCCCCTACAACCCTCTACGCCGGTACTGATCAGGGGGTCTTCCGCTCCGTGGACGGAGGTGGGGTCTGGACCGCCGCTGGTCTCTCATCTGAGAGCGTCTCCTGCCTTGACATCAACCCCCGCTCGCCAAGTACCATCTATGCAGGCACTCTACACGCTGGCGTCTGCCGCTCCACAAATAGTGGTGCCAGCTGGATGGCGACCGGTCTCTCCGATCAGTACATCTGGGCTCTCGTTATCAATCCCGTTACTCCGACGACTCTCTATGCGGGTACCGACGGTGGCGTCTTCCGCACCACAAACGGTGGAACTACTTGGACTCTCATGAGCACAGGTCTCACCGACCCTAACGTTACGTCCCTTGTCATCAATCGCCTAACTCCGACAACCCTCTATGCCGGTACCTGGGTTGGTGTCTTCCGCTCTGCGAACAGCGGCTCCACTTGGACAGCAACCGGTCTACCCAGCCAGTACGTCGAGTCTCTGGCTATCAACCCTCTCGTCCCCACGACACTGTATGCCGGCACCAAGGGCGTTTTCTGCTCCACCAACAGCGGTGCGACCTGGACGCAAGTAAACACTGGCTCCAACTGCCCAAGCCCTAGTACTGGCTGGGTCCACTCGCTCGCTATCAACCCCCTCACTCCGACGACCCTCTATGCCGGTACCCAAAGTGGTGGTGTCTTCCGGTACAGTGCGTCGTCTTCGTATGTTCTCACGACCACCATTTCCCCCGCGGCTGGCGGATCCATCAAGAGGTCCCCTAATGCAACTTCCTACGCCGCGGGCACCGTGGTTGCCCTTACCGCCATGCCAGCTACGGGTTACACCTTCACTGGATGGTCCGGCGCTCTCACCGGTACGAAGAACCCAATCACTGTTACGATGGGTGCGGCGAAGAAGATAACGGCATCTTTTGCTGCGAAGGTCAAGAGCGTCATTCAACTGAAGATCGGCAGTAAGACGATGTACGTGAATGGGAAACCCCTTGCGCTGGAGGCAGCCCCCATCATCCTCAATTCGCGTACCCTCCTCCCCATCCGGGCAGTTGTCGAAGCGGTTGGGGGAACCATCGCTTGGGATGCCTTGGCCCAGAAGGTCACTATCGTGCGGAAGGGCCAGACTTTGAAACTGTGGATTGGGAGAAACGTAGCGGAGTTAGATGGCAAGTCAGTCAAGGTCGATGATGACTCCAAGGTTGTTCCCGTCATCATGAGTGGAAGAACGCTCCTTCCATTGCGATTCGTCGCAGAAGCGCTTGCACTGGACGTTCAATGGGATGCGGCTACGCAGACGATAACAATATCAGATGGAGACGCGGTCGTGACAGTGCCCAAGAACCTTTCACAAATCGCATGGATGGATAGCGGGACTGGGTGGGGATGGGCGTGGTCTACAAACGGTCATATCCTGCAAACGCTGAATGGCGGAGCATCCTGGAAGGAGGCTCCGACGCCAGATATGGCAGGGAGATCAATCGTTGCATCGAGTTTCCCTGATGGCAGCACTGCGTTCTTGGCAACACGCGCCGGCGGCGCCGACCTGCA
>Ga0209539_1001840_pt1 | contig 11380 bp, 1 predicted proteins | sample BarGraNGADG00312_2_FD_184499 | JGI IMG/M metagenome (GOLD analysis project Ga0209539, IMG submission 184499) | Arctic peat soil microbial communities from Barrow, Alaska - Barrow Graham LP Ref core NGADG0011-312 (SPAdes) (version 2) | ecosystem: Environmental > Terrestrial > Soil > Wetlands >... | reverse complement strand
CAGATGCACAGTCAAGATATTACAGGAGGTCCCAGCCTAAATTTGGTGTGGGCATAAAAGCCGGATTAAATTACGCCGGGCAGTCCACTACCGGGGGAAGTCCAAATGTTGATGTAGAAAGTATCATAGGCATCAATGGAGGCGCGTACTGCAATTATTTCCTCTTTGATTACCTCGCAATACAACCTGAATTAATGATATCAGGCAAAGGAGTCCACTGGAAAGATCAGTTTTATAATGCCCAGGATATTCTGACCTATATCGATATGCCGATACTGCTCAGGTTCCAGCCTGTCAAACTGCTAAATATTCATGCCGGACCTCAGTTTGGTTACAGAGTCAGTGCAATGCAGAAGAATCTAGATAATAATCAAAAAACCGACATAAAGGAATATTACAATAATTTTGATCTGGGTCTTGCTTTCGGGGTTGAAGCAAATTTCCCTATAAAGGTTAACCTGACAATCAGGTATGTTTTAGGATTGATCCCTGTGACTACCGATTCACAATATAATGAACCGTGGAAAAATAATTTTTTCCAGATATCAGTGGGCTACAGGATACTGGGCCAATGATTCCGGTAAAATCCGGAGATTCCTTATCCGCAGGTTGACGAACTACTAATGACTACATTTAGTATCTCACAGATTGAGAGATACTTGATTATCATGTTAAAAAAACTTTTGATCTGGTTTTTTGAACCGCGAAGCGGCTTCATATGAATAACCCCCAGCTGGGGGGACACCTAATCCTCTGACTTAAAGCCCTGAATGGGTGTAATATATAAGGACAGCCTGCCGTTATGACAACTGATACCTATATTATATTGGTGTATGGTTCTGGGAGATCCCGAGTCCGCCAGCTGGCGGACTCGGGATGACAGCTCATTTTGAGATATAATGGGGGGCAGAAGTGGCGATCGCAAAGTCATGTCTTTTTTAAAGATAATCAACGTTGCGAATCGCCACTTCTGCCCCCCATAACCCACTGATCTTCATGTCATCCTGAGCGAAGCGAAGGATCTCCTTCTCACCAAAACTCCCTTAAGCGGGACGAGCTCATATAAATACAGGCTGCCCTTTTGAGACAGCCTGTTATGCTTTTAAAAAATGTTCCAAAGAAAATGCTAACGCAATGCCGGAGTAAGTATAACTGACATTAACTTAGTGTCATTAACCTGTGCAAAGTTATGGGATTCGACCTTATCTGCAACGACTTTTTCACTTATAACCTGGATATTATATTCTCCTGGATCTGAAACATAAATTGATCCCACATAAGAGTCTGCCCTGTAATAAGGATAAGGTACATCAATTGAATTTCGTACAATTTTATCGCATGCAGGATTCACTTCCAGGTGATCATCCAGAAGGCTTATTCTTACGGAATTAGCGTAGTGGAGAGCCGAAGTGTCTTTTGTGGCAGTTGAGATCCAGACCTTAAAACGCCCCGGCTTGGAAATAATAAAATTCCAATCTGCCGTATTGTTTGATGGGTTATTCAGGTCGCTATAGCAGGCCGCCTTATCCAGTTTCAAAGAAATAGTACCATCTTCCTGTTGAGAAATCCTGGTCTCTGCATTGTTCAGATCTTTCGTACTTCCTAAATGGCTGCATGACCAAACCGGGATTAATACCAGACTTATCAAATACGCTAAATGTCTTCTTCTCATGTCTCTCTTTATTAATAGTATGTTTCTTCTCTTATTTGGAGATGGATTTTGGATTATTTTATCCTGATCTCTGATTTCTGATTTCTGATTTCTTTAGTTTAAAAACCGCCCTCCCTGATCCGGAAGGGCAGTTTCCTCTTTTATAGTTTACTTATGTATCAACTTACCGGTGAATGCTATCTTGTCATCGATTATCAGGCGGTAGAGCAATACGCCGCTGCTGAAATTCTCAGGTGTATATTCAAGCTGATAGCGATTGTAAGCCAGCACGACATCATTAAACAGTGTAGCAATCCTTGCCCCGGTGACATCAAAGATCTCAAGGCGTACTTTTGACTCTGTTTGCAGCATAAGCTCGAAGTACACATGATCAGTAAATGGGTTCGGATAAGCCTTCACGCCGAGTTCAGCAGAAAGCATGTGTTCATTATGGTTATCATCCGGAGGATTGTTGATATCTCCAAAACTAGAGCCGGAATGAACAATCAGATTACCATCACCTATTTGTTTTTCTGAGGTGTTTGAACCTGTCCAGTTACTTGAGAACAACAGCGTGCTCCCGTTCCAGAGACTAATTCCTATCATATCGCTTACGCCGGATTCTCCGTTATCAGTAAGGCTGACCTGCAATTTAAGCAGACTTCCTAGCAGAACGGGCGAACCAGGATCAGTAATATCATTCAGAATTGCTTTTGCAACGATAAGTGCTCTCAAAGCATGATGTGATGCTACATTCACACCCAAAGAAGTAATGGAAGTGGAATTTACCTGGTAGGTATGAATTACTCCATCCACCTCTCTGCGGAATATGATGTCCATATTGCCTTGCAGATTGGTCCCTTTATTTTTGTACTTCACAACAAAGCCGAAGTTTGTTTTAAGACCAGGATCTCCTGCGTAAGTGCCATCAGTATGGTATGGATTTGCTAAATATCCGCCACCTGCAACATAGTCTCCGTTTGGTGCATATAAGGTAACCACTGATAAATCAGCCGGGTTGTTCCTTACATAGTATCCGCTGCCACCTACTTCAATGTTAATATCACCAGGAATGTCAGCAGATAATCCAAAATCTCCCCATTTAGCTGAAACAACGCCTGTTTTAGAGTCTCTCCCATTTACTAAATCCGGAGTCAGCCAATTTGTTATAGGAACGGATCCTTTCAGGAAGCGGACTTTTGCATTGCGTATATCACCGGCAGATGGATCCCAATCATGATCACCTCTCATCGCAGATATATCCTGTACAGTTGCTCTCAGGAATACATTGGAATGATCATCCGATGATTTACTGCCACTACCTGAAGAAGTTTCAAGATATGATCCGGTATAAATCACGCGTGCATCTTCCCGTGTGATAGTAAGGTCTGTGGTGGCCGGATTCGGAGTTACTTTAATCTTGCTGTTCGGGAAGTTAAATACAGCATAGACAGTCTTGTTACCCGGAGCCATCTGACCATTTATCTTTTCAATCATTGCCGTAGTTAATTTGCCTTCGAGGTCAAGACCTTTTACTTTTAACGGTACGGTACCCATCTCCTGATTTCCAACTTTGAATGTAACTGAAGCTTCTGGATGTGACCGGCCGCTGATTAACATAGCTCCTACGCTTATCTTTGCTGTAAAGGTAACCATGTCGCTGTACTGGACAGAGGTTGGGCTTACAGTAACTGAAGGCATAGTAGTTTTTGCCGTAATGGTAAAGTCAGCTCCAACAAAGGAAAGTGCATAATTGCTGGTTAGAGCCAATGTTCCCTGGTTGATCGGATAGGTGCCAATATTCTCACCGGCCAGACGTGCCAGAGCGCCGGAACAAACTTCACCGAAGACAAGGCTCCCTGAAGTGACTTTGTATGTAAGCGGAGGATCAGATTCTCCAAACATCTTGGTCTTGGCCTCAGCTGATACTGTTATTGGCCTTGCTGTAATATTCAGATTAGCCCCGATATAGACAAGATTGTAATTGGTTAGTGCCAATGTTCCCTGCGTAATAGCATGGTTACCAACATTCTCACCGGCATCGCGTGTTAAACTACCAGTGAATGAATCACCGCTTAAAAGTGCCGGGTTGGGTGTATAAGTCAGTGGAGGATCTGAATCGCCATAAACTTTTGTTTTGGCAACTGCAGTGACTGTAATAGTTATTGGGGTTATATTGGCAGTTGTAGTTGCCGTTGTATTAAGCAGGTGGTAATTGCCTGCATCTGCACCGCTGATACTTATACCGGTTACTGTGACAGTTTTGCCATTGCCAACGTTCTTGTCTGCAAAGTTTGCAGTAAGATATGCAGCTATAACAACATCTCCGGATACCGCATCAGTCGTCAGATGTGCAACTGCTGTGGTCAGACCATCATACGTCTTGCTATCTGCTGTCGCAGAAGCGGTCAGATCTTTAGCTGTAATGTTTGCTGTTGTTATCGCAGTTGTATTGAGAAGGTTGTAATTTCCAGCATCTGCACCACCGATACTTATACCGGTTACAGAGACAGTTTTGCCGGTGCCAATGTTCTTGTCTGCAAAATTCGCAGCAACATATGAACCCGTAACAACATCACCCAACAGAGCATCTGTCGTAAGATGTGCAATTGCTGCTGTCAGACCGTCATAAGTCTTGTTATCTGCTGTCGCAGAAACGGTCAGATCTTTAGCTGTAATATTAGCTGTCGTTATTGCAGTAGTACTGAGCAGGTTGTAATTACCGACATCTGCGCCACCGATACTTATACCGGTTACTGTGACAGTTTTGCCAGTGCCGACATTCTTGTCTGCAAAGTTCGCATCAATATATGCAGCTGTAACAACATCTCCGGATACCGCATCAGTCGTCAGATGTGCAACTGCTGCGGTCAGACCATCATACTTTTTATTATCTGCCAGAGCAGAAACGGTAAGGCCCTTAGCTGTGATATCCGCTGTTGTTGTTGCAGTTGTATTTAGCAGTTTGTAATTACCGGCATCTGCACCGCTGATACTTATACCGGTTACTGTGACAGTCTTGCCAGTGCCAACGTTCTTGTCTGCAAAGTTCGCAGCAACATATGAACCCGTAACTACATCACCCAAGAGTGCATCTGTCGTAAGATGTGCAACTGCGGTGGTCAGACCGTTATAAGTCTTGCTATCTGCTGTCGCAGAAACGGTCAGATCTTTAACTGTAATAATAGCTGTCGTTATTGCAATAGTACTGAGCAGGTTGTAATTACCGGCATCTGCACCACCGATACTAATACCGGTTACTGTAACAGTCTTGCCAGTGCCAACATTCTTGTCTGCAAAGTTCGCATCAACATATGCTGCTGTAACAACATCACCAGATACAGCATCCGTCGTCAGATGTGCAACTGCTGCGGTCAGACCATCATACTTTTTACTATCTGCCAGAGCAGAAACGGTAAGGCCCTTAGCTGTGATATCAGCTTTTGTTGTTGCAGTTGTATTGAGCAGCTTGTAATTACCGGCATCTGCACCGCTGATACTTATACCGGTTACTGTGACAGTCTTGCCAGTTCCAACATTCTTGTCTGCAAAGTTCGCATCAACATATGCAGCCGCAACAATATCACCCAGCAGTGCATCTGTCGTAAGATGTGCAACTGCTGTGGTCAGACCGTCATACGTCTTGTCATCTGCTATCGCAGAAACGGTCAGATCTTTAACTGTAATATTGGCTGTCGTTATTGCAGTAGTACTGAGCAGGTTGTAATTGCCCGCATCTGCACCACTGATACTTATACCAGTTACTGTGACTGTCTTGCCAGTGCCGACATTCTTGTCTGCAAAGTTCGCATCAACATATGCAGCCGTAACAATATCGCCCAACAGAGCATCTGTTGTAAGATGTGCAACTGCTGTTGTCAGACCGTCATAAGTCTTGCTATCTGCTGTCGCAGAAACGGTCAGATCTTTAGCTGTAATATCCGCTGTTGTTGTTGCTGTTGTATTAAGCAGGTTGTAATTGCCTGCATCTGCACCACCGATACTAATACCGGTTACTGTGACAGTCTTGCCAGTGCCAACATTCTTGTCTGCAAAGTTCGCATCAACATATGCAGCTGTAACAACATCACCAGATACAGCATCAGTTGTCAGATGCACAACTGCTGCGGTCAGACCATCATACTTTTTATTATCTGCCAGAGCAGAAACGGTAAGGCCTTTAACTGTAATATCAGCTGTCGTTGTTGCAGTTGTATTGAGAAGGTTGTAATTGCCCGCATCTGTACCACCGATACTTATACCGGTTACATTAACAGTTTTGCCGGTGCCAATATTCTTGTCTGTAAAGTCCGCACTAACATATGCAGTCGTTACAACATCGCCAAACAGTGCATCTGTTGTAAGATGTGCAACAGCTGTGGTCAGACCGTCATATATTTTGTTGTCAGCGGTCGCAGAAACAGTTAGTGGAGCTTTTTCAACATTAATCAATACATCCATTGATGCTTCTTTGTAATAATCTGTTTCAGCAGCAGTAACATGAAGTGTTTGTGGACCTGCAGGTAATTTTGTACCTAAAGCGGGGGTATAAGTCAATTCTCCCGGTAGAGCTCCACCTGATACTCCTGATACGCTTGCATTTAACTGTGCAACACTCAAAGGTGTACCATAACTGATAGGTGTAAGAGGAGTCCATGTAATTGTCTGTTCGGCCTTTTCAATTAATAAAGTAGCCGGAGCTCTGCAATCAGGAGCATTTGAACATACGGTGTAGAAAGTATGTGATCCCGGAAGGCTCATATTGGTGAGACCCGAGGAAGCCTCCAGAAGTGTATTGAAAGGATTCCCTGTGAAAATTGGAGATCCGCCTAAAGATGCAGCATACCATTGAATATTTCCAGGTAAGGTATAATATACAGTAATTTGCATATAATCAACTATTGCATCTCTTGTACGGTTATTACCAGTATTCGAATTGAGTGCAGAAAGAACAACACCAAAGTTGGCATCATTTATATCACCAACTGACCAGCTGTTTGTCCATAAGTCAGTCTGTCCTCCATAGGTTGCTGTACCAAAATTACCGCCACTAGTCCAGTCTTCCGTAGTTTTTGCTTTATCTTCAGCGGCTTGAATTACTCCTGCTTTTACGAGCCGAACCCTGTTATCTCTGATTAATGGTGAATTGGAACCACTTGATTGACGACGTATAACTACTTCAATACCTTTGATGGTAGCTCCTGATGGAATTGCAAAACCATACCCTGTACCCCTAAGATAATTAGAAGTCCCGCCATTTTCGCTTAGACCATTTATTGTAGCATAATTATTGTCAGCTACATTAGTAATATTTCCAAATCCTGACCAGGCAACCGTTCCCACTCCAGTAACATTTGAACCAGTTGAAGCATTAAAAGGTCCCTTTAATGAATTAACCGGATCGCAACTTGATGTGAATGTCAGTGCTCCACTGCTTCCTGTCTGTCCGTAAGTAATAGTAGTCCCGGTTGTTGAAGGCAGAGGAATGACCGTAACATTAAGAGTAGCGGGTGATGCAGCAGCACAATTATTTGAATTCATATAATTAACTCCCAGAGAGGTGTTAGTAGCGGAAGTCCAGGTAACAGTTACCGCATTCGTACCTGCACCTGAGGTGATGTTACCTCCAGATATACTCCAGGAATAACCTGAATTACCAGCCTGAGTGGTATATACATTACCCGATGAATTGAGACATACCGGGGAAGGACCTGTGATTGTGGGCGATGGTATCGCGTTAACTGTAACCATCATAACACTTGCAGTTGCAGGTCTGCAACCTGATTGATTAGTGTAGTTTACGGAAACATATTTATCTCCGGTTGATGTAAAGGTTATAGTTACAGAATTTGTACCTGCACCGGAAGTGATTGAACCTCCGCCTGATATACCCCAGGTATAACCTGTCATTAACGCTTCTGTAGTATAAACCCCTGATAATCCGTTGCAAATAAAAGCCGGACCTGTAATAGTAGGAACTGGCCGTTCATTAACCGTAACAGGATAAACTGTCGGGACAACTGGTGAACAACCGTTACCATTGGTATAAGTTACACTTACTGACTGTGAACCTTTAGAAGTCCAGGTAATATTTACTGAATTTGTGCCATTACCGGAATTGATGATTCCTCCTGAAGATACAGTCCAGACATAGTTTGACATTCCAGGCTGAGTATTATAAACGAATCCGGAGGATCCTTCCTGGCAAGCACTGACCGGACCGGTAATTACAGGAACCGGCAATGGATTTACAGTGACATTATGTATAGTCGGAGATATAGCAGTGCATCCATCCGGGGTGGTATAATTCACACCAACCGATTGAGCACCTGCTGTGTTCCATGTAATGGTAACTGTGTTGTCTGTTGAACCTCCTCCAGCAGTAATTGTACCACCTGCAGATACTGTCCAGACATAATTGGTCATACCTGTTTCAGCTGAATAGACATTATTAGTTGATCCGATACAGGCAGAAGTGGGACCAGAGGAGATGTATGGTAGTATAACTGAAACATTATGAGTCGAACCGCCGGAACATCCGTTTGAATTCATATAATTTACACTGACCCATTGAGGCCCGGGAGCGCTCCATGCGACAGTAGCCTTATCACTGGTCGAAGTACCTCCGGCAATAATTGTACCTCCCGGAGATACGGTCCAGATATAGTTGGTCATACCTGACTCAGTGATATACTCATCGCCTGTATCATTGAGACAAGTTGAAGAAGGACCTGATATGCCTGGCACCGGGTTTGGATTAACTGTAACATACGTGGCCGTAGTAATCGAGCCGCAAGTAGGAGTTATTACAGTAACAATATAAAGTCCGGTTTTAGCATTGGTTAAAGGGAAAATTACCGGATTTTGCAGTGTGGAAATAAAACCATCCGGTCCGGTCCAGCTGTATGAAGTGCCACCAGCTGTTGAATGGAGATTCAATGTGGAGCCTTCACACTGTGGAGAGTCGCTTGATGCTTCTATATCAATTATGGGAACTATAGAAACAAGTGTTGATGCAGTTGCAGTGCATGTATTGGCATCAGTAACTGTTACAATGTAAGTCCCTGTTGCAGCGGGGGTAACGCTATTAATGACAGGATTCTGGTCCTGAGATGAAAAACTATTCGGTCCTGACCAGACATAAGATACACCGCCACCTGATGAAAGATTCAGGTTATATCCGTAACATACGGGGGAATCGCTCCCGATTGTTGGGACAGGCGCGGGGTTAACTGTTACATTAAACTGAGTACTGGATAGAGCATCACATCCATTTGCATCATGGTAATTTACTCTGACATAACGATTACTGCCTGATGCAGTCCAGGTTATGGTAACATAATCATCCGAGGAACCACCACCTCCGGTGATTGAACCGCCGGTTGATACTGCCCATGCATAGCCGGACATACCTGTCTGGGTAAGATACGTATTCGAGGTTCCCTGACAAACTGTATTATTACCTGTGATGCCTGGGGTCGGCCGGGGATTTACTGTTAATGTAACAACATCACTATTTCCACTGCAAATAGAATTATTACTAAGCACCCTCCTGAAATAATATGTTCCGGCAAGATTATAATATGTCGAACTTATTGTCCAGCTTCGTGTATTACCAGGATTGGGAGAGACTGTAGCAAATGGTCCTGAAGGAGCTGCAGTTGATACCTCCCAGGTTGAAGTTTCCGAACCTGAAGGATTACCTCCATCAATAGTAGTACCCGTAGTGCCGGCACATATTGAAAGTGTATTAGTATTAAAATTATTATTAAACCCAATGTCATTTGCGACAGTTGTTGTTACTGCAAGTGTTCTTGGAGAACTTGAACCGCATAAGTTGTCAGCTGTTACGCTGATATTTCCGGCCAGATTACCTGGCACAACCGTAATATTTGTTGTTCCTTGTCCCAAGGTTATTGACCAATCAGCAGGTAATGTCCAAGTATAACCTGTAGCGCCACTAACTGAGCCAATTGAATACTGAATACCGATAGCATTTGGACAAACAGTTGCCTGGCCGGTTATACTACCGGGATTCCCCGGGAAAGGATTAACAGTTACATTAAACTGAGTATCCGATACTGGATAACATCCAAAGGAATTGGTATAATTCACCTTAACGAATTGAGGACCTGCCGTGTTCCAGGTAACTGTAACACTATTGTCTGATGCACCTCCTCCGGATGTAATTGAACCTCCGGGTGATACTGTCCATGCATAATTCGACATGGATGCCTCAGTGGTGTAAACGTTATTCGTTGAATTGATACAAACTGGAGATGGACCTGATAAACCAGGAACAGCAGGTCGCGCATGCAGACCAACAAATGTTGCCCATGCATAACCAGCAGGGTAACAATCACTATAAATAAAGACATTATACTGCCCGGCTGCAGATAAAGGTACAGAAGTTCTTGTAGGATTCTGATCAGGTGATGACCATCCATCAGGACCAAACCACTCATAACTTGTGCCGCCGGAAGGGGCAAATAGCTCTAAAGTAGAGCCTTCACATATTGGGACTGAAGTCGGAGAATTGCTATATACATTTGTACTATTAACAACAATAGTGGAATAAACAGTAAGTCCAATAGTCGCTGTATTTGAGCATGTTCCGTCATTGTATGTGTATACGACTGTAACTGTACCTGGTGTCAGCCCGGTAACAATTCCGCCTGCATCAATACTTGCAGTACCTGTTCCATTGATTCTTGACCATGATCCACCAAGGGTTGCATTCGTGAATGCTGGAGTTGAAGTACCTACACATACTCCTGGTGCTCCATCTGCTATCGGAGCGACTAACGGTAACGGGTTTACTGTTAAGGATGCTGAAGCCGTATTTGAACATGTTCCATTGCTGAATGTATAAACAACGGTAACAGTACCGGCTGTCAGACCCGTAACTACCCCACCTGATGTTATGTTTGCACTACCTGTCCCTGGGGTTATTGACCATGATCCTCCCAAGGTTGCGTCGGTAAATGCAGGAGTTAAGGAATTTACACATACAGAGGATGCTCCACCTTCTATTGCAGCCACTGTTGGTAAGGCATTTACAGTAAAAGTAGCACTGCTTGTTGCAGTCCCTAATGGAGTGGTAACAGAAACAGTACCTGTTGTACCACTTCCCACTGTTACAGTAACTGAGGCAGCTGTGTTAGCAGTTATACTCGCAGCAGTACCGCCAATTGCAGCTGATGTAGCTCCTGATAAATTAGTTCCGTTGATTACAAGTGAAGATCCCACGCAACCGCTGGTTGAGCCTAAACTTGTAATAACAGGAACAATAGGTGCCGCTTTAAGGCTCATTCCTGTCATGGAAACAAGAGTAGAACCAGTTAAACCAGTTGTAGAGACATCCGTAATATTTGTGCCCGGAATAGCGCGATTAGCAACACCATTTCTTATTGCATCAGAATTTGTAGAAGTTTCATCAGTTGCCATTGTCCAGTTTGTAGCATAATTAATAGTACGTGGACTAGAGCTATTTGTACGAACAGAACTTACGATCTCCACAGCCTGATCATTGCCATTTATATTTAGGGCTGTTGAAAAAGAAAAGTTATTTGTTGTATTTGTTCCACTGTTATAGTTCCTGCTATTAGTTATTGTAGAGGTCTGATCAACGCCATCGAAGACAGTGACAAATACGTCAGTAATTCGTGTAGTTGAGCCTCCAGTAACACTAAATGATAATGTGCTATTGGCAGCAGCTTTGATACCTGC
>Ga0209539_1001831_pt1 | contig 11406 bp, 10 predicted proteins | sample BarGraNGADG00312_2_FD_184499 | JGI IMG/M metagenome (GOLD analysis project Ga0209539, IMG submission 184499) | Arctic peat soil microbial communities from Barrow, Alaska - Barrow Graham LP Ref core NGADG0011-312 (SPAdes) (version 2) | ecosystem: Environmental > Terrestrial > Soil > Wetlands >... | reverse complement strand
CTCCAGCCGTCGGTTCGCCTCGATCAGCTCATCGATTCGCATCAGCAGGGCGAGCGCCGTCTCCCGGTCGCCGTCGAGAATCGCCTCCGCCTCGGCACGTTCCATAGCGCCCGTGTTCGCCGGACCCGGGAAGGTCCCTGCTCACCCAATGGCCAGGGGGACCTGAACGGTTACTTGTTCCGCTCTTTGCCTACCTCAGCGAGGTGCTCGCCGCCAAGATTCGCGGCGACCCCATCCCGCTGCTCACCTGATTCAGCGGGGGACCGACTGAACGGTTACTTGTTCCGTGGGCCAGACACGTCATCGAGACCTGTGTCAGCGAGGCGGCTCTCCGGCAGGCTCGGCGTTCCGCGCGACCAGCCTGTAGAATCCAAGCGACAGAAGGGGTCTTGCAGGGGTGCGCGCGCAGCCAGGCTGAACTTGTGCCTACACTCTTCGCAGATGAGGTAGACCGGCATCGGCCACCTCCGTGAAGACGCCATATACTCTCAGAGGCGAGGTGGCCGTCGCGTTCGCTCGCAGCAAGCGGTTCGGGCCTGCATCGCAGAGCCTTTCGGGGTAGGGCGGCCTCCAGAGCCCGACTACCGTGGCAGTATCGCGGGGCGTGCCGCGAAGCCGCGGGGAATGCCATGGGGGCCGGCAAGACCGCACGCGATGTGCCGAGGTGCAGTCCCATTGAATGACCAGCCAGCCGGAAACCCGATGAAACGCCCCTCCCGAGACGGGCGCGACCGCAGCCCGCGCACGCCGTCACCGTCGCCGCCACGCAGCACCCCGTCTTCGGTGTGGCGCGTGCTCATCGGCCGGCCGCTGCGGTTCGCCGAGTCGGCCAAGGAGGAGATCGGCTCCGTCGAGGGCCTCTCGGCGCTGTCCCTCGATGCCCTGACCTCGGTCGCCTACGGGCCTGAGGCCATCCTCATCGTCCTCGCCGGGGCGGGAGTCGCCGTCCTGGGGGCCATGCTGCCGATCACCGTCGCCATCGTGGTGCTGCTGGCGATCCTGGTCGTGTCGTATCGCCAGGTGATCGGCGCCTACCCGGGCGGCGGCGGCGCCTACGCGGTCACCAAGGACAACTTCCCGCGCGGCGTGAGCCTGCTCGCCGGCGCCGCGCTCATCGTCGACTACACGCTGACCGTCGCAGTGTCGATCGCCGCCGGCGTCGCCGCCTTGACCTCCGCCTTCCCCGGCCTGAGACCGCTCACCGTGCCACTCTGTCTTGGGATCCTTGCCCTCATCACGATCCTCAACTTGCGGGGTGTGGCCGAGGGCGCCCGGGCGTTCCTGCTTCCCACCGTGCTGTTCATCGTCGGGCTTCTCGCCGTCTTGGCCGTGGGCCTCGTGCATCCGCTCGCGGCACATGCGCCGCAGCCGGGCCGGCCGGTCGTGGCCACCACCGGCCTCGAGGCCCTCGGCGTGTTCCTCGTGTTGCGCGCTTTTGCCTCCGGCTGCAGCGCTCTGACCGGGGTGGAGGCCATCGCCAACGGTGTCCCGCTCTTCAAGAAGCCGCGGGCGGCGCGCGCCAAGCGTACCGAGCTACTCCTCGGCGTGTTCCTCGGCGCGATGCTGCTGGGCATCGCCGTGCTGGTCGTGCGCTTCCACATCGAACCGCGCGTGGGTCAGACGGTGCTCAGTCAGGTGATCGCCGCGTCTGTGGGGCGCGGCTGGGCCTACTACGTGATGTCGGTGACCATCACGGTGACGCTGGCGCTGGCTGCCAATACCTCCTTTGGCGGGCTGCCCGTTCTCGGCAGCCTGCTGGCGCGCGACAACTACCTGCCGCACCTCTTCGCGCTGCGCGGAGACCGCCTCGTCTTCGGCAACGGCATCTGGGCTCTCGCGATCATGGCCGGTGCGCTGCTGATCGCTGTCAACGGCGATACCAACGCCTTGATCCCGCTGTTCGCCATCGGCGTCTTCATCGGCTTCACGCTCTCCCAGGCCGGGCTCGTGGTGCACTGGCGGCGCGAGCGGCCCGCGGGCTGGCAGCGGCGGGCGGCGCTGAACGCCGTGGGCGCCGTGGTGACCGGCGTCTGCACCGTCATCTTCCTGGTCACCAAGTTCACGGGCGGCGCCTGGGTCGTGGTCATCGCGATACCGCTCTTCATCCTGCTGTTCACGCGGATCAGCGCGTACTACGGTCGGGAGAAGGCGCGCCTGGCTTTGGGGGAGGTCCCGGCCGTCCCGCAGGGCAGGCCGACTCTCGTGATCGTGCCCGTCGCCGACGTCTCACGGCTTACGGCGCAGGCCATCGCTGAGGCGGAGTCATTGGGGCAGGAGGTCATCGCCGTCACCGTGGCCTTCGATGACGAGGGCGACGAAGGGCTGCCCGCGGGGCGCCTAGGGGAACGTGGCGGCGCCCTCGGGCACGGCACCAGGATCGTGGAGCTCGAACGTGAGTGGCGCCGCTGGGATCCCGGCGTGCCTCTGCAGGTGCTGCACACGCCCTATGCGTCCGTCGTTCGGCCGATCGTCGAGTTCATCGACGACTTGCGGCAGGAGCGCACCGACCAGATCGTGGTCCTCATACCCTTCGTGATCCCGGACCGGCCGTGGCACTGGGTTCTGCACAACCAGCTCGACCGCGTGCTCTCGCGGGCGCTACGCTCCCGGACTGACGTGGTTGTAGCCCGCGTGTCTGCATCCCTGAGCGAGCCCCCAAGCACGGGCGAAGCGGCAAGGAAGCGCCCCGTCTGAACCGCATGCTCGCTCGACAGCAGGCTTGCCCGGGGCAGTCTCGGAACGGATGGCCATGGCCCTCTGCGTCCCGGCTGCGTGGTCTGCTCCCCCCGCGGACAGCCTTGAGCAGGCTTTCTCGGTGTAGGGGGGCGAACAACAAGCGACGTCCGACATCTGCGCAGCTCGACCGAGGCTGGAGGGAAACCCATGTCCGGCATCTTCGATTACGTCCCGCACCCACACGCGGAGGAACGCAAGGAAGCGGGGCCACCCACGGTCGCCGCCGCGATGCTCGACGCCGCCGATTTCTTTGCGGGTCGACTGCCCGAGGCGTTTGGCGGCTACCGCCGCGAGGTCACCAAGTATCCCGTCCGGTACCCCACCTCATGCAGCCCGCAGGCCTGGTCGACCGGGGCGCCGCTGCTTCTCCTGCGAACCATGCTCGGATTGGAGCCGGTGGGCGACAACCTCGTCGTTGACCCCGTCCTGCCGCTGGGCATCGGCCGTGTTGAGCTCCTCAACATTCCCGGACGCTGGGGCAGAATCGATGCTTTCGGCCGGGGAATGGTCGACACGCGCAAGAAGTCGCTGACCCATCAGGAGCTGGGCATCCTCGGCGAGTACAAGGCGCTCAAGACGAAGTAGGTACGCCGTCTACGTATGCGCTGAACGACGCAATCACCTGAGCCTCGGAGTCTGCCCACCGTCCGAAATCGGGCTCAAGGTCGGGAATCCAGAGTTTGACCTGAGACGCGGAGAGCTTCTTGCGCGCCCTCGCCAGACGCGCTGTCGAGGCCAGCGAACTCATGCCTCGCGACCTGTACCCCCCAGGCGATCGCCGTGATGGTGGAACGCGGCATCGACATCAGCGAGCGATGTTGACTGCCCGCGCGACGATCACGGCCAGGGTTGCGATCGAAAGCACGTTCTCAGCGCCCATTGCGAGCTTTGCCCACCTCGAGTACGGCATCGCATCCGTGGGCGAGAAGGCGATGGAGCTTGTGAGCGAGACGTAGACGTAGTCGTAGAAGCTCGGCTTCCACGTCGCTGAGGCGAGCCCCTGCTGGTCGGCTTGCTGCTGCGGGAAGACGAGGTCGGGGTAGTGTGATCCCTGTAGCCGTCGGCGCGCGCCTCCGGCCCCCCTCCGTCAAGTTCCCAGTAGAGCAGCGCGAAGACCGCGAGGTTAACCAGCCAGAGAGCGAGGCCAGCAAAGAGGAGTCCGCTTGGCCTGAGAGTCGAGCCCAGAAAGACCCCCCCGAACGAGCATCACCAGGCTCACCGCATTGGCGAAAACGAGCACCGTGCTGAGCGCATGCGACAGGATTCTTGCCACCAGCCCCGGCTCGTCGCGACCCTCGTACGCCGCGATGGAGGCCGCCAGCAGCACTGTCGAGATCAGCGGGAATATCCAGAAGGGACGAAGGTGCAAACTGTGCGCGACCCATGCCTGGCCGGCGATGACCACGAGGGCGGCGACGAAGACCGGCCGTCGCGACTCCTGCGCGGTCTTGCACTTCCATTGCGGCTCGGCGGCCATACGATATCCTTCCGGCCGATCTGGACTGACGAGCGGCCTTCTTCGGCGGCATCTCGCACACTTCTGGCGCCGTCAGGACGTATGCCAGTCGTCCTGTTGCTCGGTCCGCTTTGAGGGAGTCTCCCACCCAGAGCAGGATGACGCCAGCCGTGTGGATGATGAATCCACAGCATTGGACACTCCGTCTCTCATGCTCTAACGCGTCGCCCCGCGCCCGCCGCATGCTCACCGACATGACCCCGACCCAGCGCCGCCTGGCCGAGCTGTTCAACATCCAGCGCTACGCACCGACGCGCTGACCCCGCCGTCACAGGGCCCACTTAGGTACTACACCCAACAACACCGAAAACACCCCTGAGCAGCACAAACACCACTCAGCGCAGAGCTAGCGGGGAAACTCCCGCTAGGCGTCTTGCTGAGACTCAAACAGTCGTTTCAGTTCGTGACGAAGGTTCGAGAGTTGTCCGCTTAGGTGCACCACGCTTTTGCCCAGCCCATCGGCATGTTCTCCCTATTCTCTTCGCCACTCCTCCTTGTCGTGGTGCCTTGCGTTGGTGCCTCTTCGAGATACGACACAACCAAAGACATGAGCGGAGAGAAGGCCGGAATGAGGCATGACGTCCCGAGTCCGCCCCTGGCCGTCCGCGCAGGGGCCGTTCGAGATCGATTCGGCGTCATTCCCGTCCGGGGAACGGTCAGTCCTAGTCGTCGGGGGCGCCGCCGCGCCTCGACCAGGACGCCGGCGCTCGGCCCGATGGCTGCTCCGGCGTGGCGAGTGGCTCGACAAGGGGCATGGGCCTGACGACGGTCGCTCCGGGCTGAAGTTCTACCGGCTCGCCGTCGTAGAGAAAGCGCAGAGCAGCGCCCTCTTCTCGCGACGTATAGGACGCCCCCTCCGGAGTGAGCTCGACGTGAAGGGTGTTTCCGGCAAACGTCACGTGGAATGCCACCCGGGAGAGTGCTGCGGGGAGCCGAGGTGAGAAGGAGGGCATCTCGCCGTCGTCGCGCAGCCCCCCGAGGCCGGCGATGACGGCCAGCGCTGCGCCCGAGAGCGAGGCGATGTGCAGCCCGTCGCGGATGTTGTGCTCTAGATCGTAGAGGTCCATGAAGGCGGCGGCCGCCAGGTAGTCGAGGGCGAGGTCCAGGTGCCCGACCTCCGCGGCCACGATCGCCTGGATGCCGGCCGAGAGGGAGGAGTCCCTGACCGTGACTCCTTCGTAGAAGTCAAAGTCCCGCCGCTTCTCTTCTGCCGAGAACGAGGCGGAGCGCAGGTAGAGGGCAAAGACCAGGTCCGCCTGCTTGACCACCTGCTTTCGGTAGAGGTCGAAGTAGGTGTAGTGCAGCAGCAGGGGGTAGTTCTCCGCGGGCGTGTGCTCGAAATCCCAGCGCTCGTGCGTCAGGAAGTCCTGATCCTGTGGGTGGACGTCGAGCCGCTCGTCGTAGGGCACGTAGGCGGCGTCGGCAGCGGTCCCCCACGACTCGATCTCATCGCCGGTCACGCCGAGCTGTCGCGCCGCCTCCGGGTGCCGGGCCGCGGCGTTGACCGCGGCGCGCAGGTTTGCCTGGGCCATCAGGTTCGTGTAGACGTTGTTGTCGACCACGGCGCTGTACTCGTCCGGGCCGGTGACCCCGTCGATGCAGAAGCGGCCGTCTGCTCGCAGGTGGCCCAGCGACCGCCAAAGACGCGCGGTCTCCACGAGCAGGTCGACTCCGTAGTCGCGCTCGAAGTCACGATCCCCCGTGGCCAGCACGTACCGCCGCACCGCGTCCGCGATGGAGGCGTTCACGTGGAACGCCGCCGTGCCGGCGGGCCAGTAACCGGAGCACTCTTCGCCGTGGATCGTGCGCCAGGGGAAGGCGGCGCCGCGCAGTCCGAACTCGCGGGCGCGGTCTCGGGCAAGGCTGAGTGTGGAATGCCGCCAGATGAGCGCCTGCTTCGCCGGGCCGGGCAGGATGTAGGTCAGGACGGGCAGGACCAGCGACTCCGTGTCCCAGAAGGCGTGACCGTCGTAGCCGGTTCCTGTGAGGCCCTTGGCCCCGATGGCTCGCTCCTCCGCCCGCGCGCTCGCCTGGAGGGTCTGGAAGAGGCCGAAGCGGATGGCTTGCTGCAGCTCGACCTGATCGTCGATCTCGACGTCCGCCCGTGACCAGAAATCGCTCAGGTAGTCCTTCTGGGACTCCTCCAGTCCCTGGAAGCCCTCCGCCAGCGCGCTCTGCAGGCTGCCGTCCACCTGGTCTCGCAGCCACTCCACGGACTGTTGAGAAGACCAGTGGTAGGCGAGGAACTTCACGAACCGGAGCGGGTTCCCCGGGGTCAGCGTCGCGGAGAGGGTGAGGCGGCCCAGGTCCGGCTCGCTCTCGACGAGCGGGTCCACGTCCTCGCGCGCGTCGATGATGTGATCCATCCCGGATGCCACCGCCAGGCCGCTCGCCTTTGTGGAGTGCACCAGGACGACGCGCGTCCCGTGGTGAGCGTGGAGACGGCTCTCGAGCACGGAGCCGAGCGCCGACGCACCTCTCGGGTCGGCACTCGCCACGACGTCATCCTTGTTGGCGACGAGGCTCGACTGCAGGGCCACGCTCATGGGCTCGTCCAAGGCCTCGACCTCGTAGCTGACCGCCGCGACGCTGCGATAGCGGAACGAAACGAGCCGCCTGGTGGTCACCCGGATGGAGCGCCCGCCGATGGACTGCCACAGGAGGCGCCGTTCGAGGATGCCCGAACGCAGGTCGAGGACTCTCTCATGACTCTTCAGGCTCCCCCGATGGACGTCCAACGGCTCGTCCTCGATGAGCAGCCGGACCAGTGTGCCGTCCGACACGTTCACGATCGTCTGGCCGGCCTCGGGAAACCCGAACGCCCGCTCGGGGTAGTGGATCGGATACGACTCGAAGAAGCCGTTCAGATACGTGCCGCTTAGGGCGCACGGCTCGCCCTCATCGAGAGTCCCGCGGATCCCGAGGTGGCCGTTGGACAGCGCGAAGATCGATTCACTCTGCGCCAGCAGACCAAGATCGAGCTTGGTCTCGCAGATCGTCCACGGCTCCGCCTCGAATGAATCGTGCGCGATCATCGCCCGCCCCCTCCGTCGTTTTACTGCGAGTGACTCTACCCGCAGCTCAACACCTCGCCATTGTGCACAGATGCCGGCGGCCACAGCCAGGTGCTGGGCGGCGCCCAGCACCGATTGCGGACGGAAGGCTACAAGCCAAGGTCCGACAGGCCTGGGTGGCCGTCCGGGCGTCGGCCCAGAGGCCAGCGGTACTTGCGCTCCGTTTCCTTGATCGGCAGGTCGTTGATACTTGCGATGCGACGGTGCATGAGGCCTTGCTCGTCGAACTCCCAATTCTCGTTGCCGTAGGAACGGAACCAGGTACCCGAGTCATCGTGCCACTCGTACGCGAATCGTACCGCTATGCGTGCCTCATCAAAGGCCCACAGCTCCTTGATGAGGCGGTAGTCGAGCTCCTTCGCCCATTTCTGCTCAAGGAACTTCACGATCGCCTCACGCCCCGACAAGAACTCGGCACGGTTTCGCCAAGAGCTGTCGACACTGTAAGCGAGTGAGACCCGTTCGGGGTCTCGGGTGTTCCATGCGTCCTCAGCCATGCGTACCTTCTGAGCTGCTGTCTCGCGAGTGAAGGGTGGCAAGGGTGGACGGCTACTCGGGTCTGCAGTCATCTTCATGCTCCTCGTTGCGCTGTTTCTGTCTGCATACCCGTCACCAGGATTCTGCGGTCTGCGTAGGCGGCCGACTCCAGTCTGTGCAGGCGGGTACCCGCAGCGGCTCCGCGGCCAGTCTGCTCCCTCGCCATCCGACAGGCTGCAATCATTCGGCAGCCAAGGAGTGATCCCGTGATCGAAGCGACCGAACCGACACGTCCCGATGGTCTTTGATCACGTGACCCGATGACCCGTTGGCGCCGATGACGCGCGGCGCGACCGAAGCGACGAAATCGACAGACCCGACGGATCCCAACGGTACTTTTCGGTCACGTGACGTTCCGTCGCGTACTACTAAGCGTTTTGGCACCCGGAGCGTGTCCCGGGCCTCCTGCCGGGGGTCTCGATCACGCGTGGTTGCCGCTCGTGCAGCGCTCGCGGTTCTGCCACCGGATGTCCGGCAGGCGGCGCGTGATGGGTAGATTACGAGTGACACGTTGCTCTGAGACCCAAGGGGGATTCCATGTCCTCGCCATTCACCTGGACTCGCGAACACCTGCGAGTCCGCCGCCCGCGACTCGCCGGCTTGCTCGTGGCCCTTCTGATGACCGGCCTACTCGTTCTTGTCCTGGCGCCGTTGGCATCCGGCGCGGCCATGGTCACTCCCCACGGCACGGTGACGATCGTCTGGGACCGCGCGGACCTGGCGAGTGTGCAGCTCGCCCACAACGTAATGGTGCTTCCGACGGCGCCGACGGCGCTGGTGCCTGTCGGCCACTCGGTCGAGCTCACCTCGACGATCTCCGGCGGCTCCATACAGACCGCCGTGCCCTACTGGGGCCCGGTCAACTACAGGGGTGGCATCCGCTTTCTGAAGCTGACGCCGGCTGCCCATTGGACGCAGGTCACCGTCACCAAGCTCACCTTCAACATCAGGACGCAGAGCGTGAAAGCCTCCATCAACGGCCACGCGCCGGTCCTCTTTGCCTTTGTCAACGAGATGGGCATGACCGACCACCGCTTTGCCAGCGGCGGCCACACCTACGTGCGCATCCAGGGCGCCTCGCTCTCTTACGCACCCAAGGCGGCGGCCGCTCTGAAGGCAGCATTCGGCTACACGGTCCCCGCCGCGCCCACGCCGTTTGCCTCGCTCACCGAGGTCGTCCGGCTCAACTGACGAGCGCTATCGCCGCTCGTGTCCCGGGCCTCCTGCCGGGGGTCTCGGCTGTAATCGGTGAGATGGGTCGCAGCGTCCGCCGCCACACGGCCCGGCCTGCCCGGGCGCGTATCAAGGCCTCGACCCAAACGGACTGGCCCGTGAATCTCTGTTCGCTTGGGAGTAGTCTCCTTGTCGCTACCGGCACAGGGAGGGCGAGGGGAATGGCCTTGGACGAACACCCGCAGATGCTCTATCGGCCGCTTGGCAGTACAGGCGAGAAGGTTTCGGCCGTCGGCGTGGGCGGCTTCCACCTGGCTTCAGAGCGGGTGGACGAGAGGCTCGCCGTGCGGATCGTGCGCACGGCCATCGACCGCGGCATCACCTTCATGGACAACTGCTGGGACTACAACGCGGGCGCCAGCGAGATGCGCATGGGCAAGGCCCTCCGTGACGGCTACCGTGACCAGGTCTTCCTGATGACGAAGATCGACGGGCGCTCGAGGAAGGAGGCGACGAGACAGCTGGAAGAGTCACTGCGCCGGCTGCAGGTCGATCACATCGATCTCGTACAGCATCACGAAGTCATCCGCTACGAAGATCCACATCGCATCTTCGCCGAGGAAGGCGCGAATGCGGCGCTGGTCGAGGCTCGCGACGCCGGCAAGCTGCGCTACATCGGGTTCACGGGCCACAAGGACCCCCACATCCACCTCCACATGCTGGACGTCGCCGCCGACCACGGCTTTAGGTTCGATGCCGTCCAGATGCCGCTGAACGTGATGGATGCACACTATCGGAGCTTTGAACGGCAGGTGCTGCCGCGCCTGGTCAGGGAGGGCATCGGGGTTCTCGGCATGAAGAGCATGGCCGAAGGGATCATCCTCGAGACGCGCACAGTGACGCCGATTGAGTGTCTGCACTACGCGCTGAACCTGCCCACGTCGGTGGTCGTCACCGGCATCGACAGTCTGCAGATCCTGGACCAGGCGTTCGAAGCGATCCGCACCTTCCGTCGATTCAGCGGCGAGGAAGTCGAAGAGCTGCTTTCGAGGACGGCGCCCTTGGCGTCAGCCGGCGAGTTCGAGCCGTTCAAGACGACGTCTCTCTTTGACGGCACCGCGCAGAACCCCGAGTGGCTTGGCGCGGAGCTCGAGGTACGCGGTATAGGCGACTAGAGCGAGCTCGAAGAACAGCCGACGCTCAGCGTCAGGGCTAGTGCGACAGCCGACGGCCGTGTGCGGATCATTCGTGGTTCGTATCCCCGTGCGCCCACCAGTCGCATCCAGGAGCCCCCCTCTGACCCCTCGGTTGTGCCGGTCGGCCGCAAGGCTCCTGGTGAGGACCGGTCACAGGCGTTCGCGAAGGATGCGAACCGTCAACCGGCCGCCAGCTGCCAGATGAGGACCCCACCGATGACCAGGGGTGTGGAGACCGCGACGAGCAGCCGTGCCAGTTCGCGGTCCAGGTCGAAGACGGCCGAGACGACCAGGGTGTTGAACGCGACCGGCATCGCGGCCAGCAGCAGGAACACGCCGGGGATCTTGACGCTGAAGAGCCACCCCAGAGCGAGCAGGGTGAGGGCCATCAGACCGCACCGCAGGGCGATGGTGAGCGCGGCCCGCCACACGTCGCCGCGGTCGTGGGCGAGAGGCTCGAGCGAGATCGCGAGGCCGATCTGCAGGAAGCCGACAAGCCCGAACAACAGCCCGATGGCAGGTCCAACGGGCGCGACGACCTCCGAGATGTCCACACCGAGCAGCCGCAGGGTCACGGCGGCCACGCCTGCGATCACCGGAGGGTTGACGAGCCAGCTGCGCAAGAGCTTCCGTAGGCCGGGCGCGCGGAGCCCTCGGGAGTGTGGTCCTGCGTAGTGCCTGCCAAGACCCAGCACCACTCCGTCAGTGGGTAGCAGGTACTGGAACTCCGCGTAGATGACCGCCAGCGCCAGCCCGGGGCCGCCGAAGGCGAGGGTGGTGAGGGGGAACCCGAGCGTGGCGCTGTTGCCCATGCCGGTCGCGAAGGCCATGACGCCGGACTCACGCCGCTCGCGACCGCCGAACCGTCCCCAGAGCATGCCGGCCAGGAGGGTGGTCCATGTGGCCACCATCACGCATGCGAACGCCGCCAGGAGCTCCGGGCGAAGCACGACCGTGGTGTACGCGTAGATCACCACGAGTGGCGAAAGCACCCAGAGCACGATCATGAAGATCAGGTGCGAGGCGCGACGCGGGTCGCGCAGGCGGCGCTGTAGCGCGACCCCGATGGCGAAACACACCAGCCAGCCGGCGATGGAGATCAGCACGTGAGGGCCTGACGTGGGCGGCTGGCGATCCGATGGAGGCGGGACATGGGGCGCCTAGTCTTTCACAA
>Ga0209539_1001830_pt1 | contig 11406 bp, 13 predicted proteins | sample BarGraNGADG00312_2_FD_184499 | JGI IMG/M metagenome (GOLD analysis project Ga0209539, IMG submission 184499) | Arctic peat soil microbial communities from Barrow, Alaska - Barrow Graham LP Ref core NGADG0011-312 (SPAdes) (version 2) | ecosystem: Environmental > Terrestrial > Soil > Wetlands >... | reverse complement strand
TTCTGTCTCCCGGGCAGTCACCCGAGCCTGCATCACTCCCAGAAGAAGTGCTTGTCTCGCTTGTCCCTGCGGCCTTTGCGGCCCTTGTCCGACTCGTCGGGGGGATCTGCGTCATCGAACTCGCCGAAGACCGACTCGTCGTCCGAGTCCATCGCGAGGACTTCGTCGACGAGGTTCGAGCTCGGCGGAGCCGGCTTATCCGGAGGGGCGGCCGCGGCGGGCGCTGCCGGCGGTGCGGCTGGCTTGCTCGGAGGCGTCACCTCGCGCATCTCCCGGGCTGCGGGACGTTCCAGGTCAGGCTCGGGCATGGGCTCGGCCGCCACGCGCTGTGGAGCCTCGGCTGCTGGAGCAGGCTGCGGTTGTGCGGGAGCTGCAGGCGCCTCCGCCCGCGTCTCGGGCGCCGGCGCCGGTTCAGCGGCCGGCTCGGGGGGCTGCGCCGCAGCCTGCGGAGCGGGCTCCCTGACGAGCGGCGGAGGCTGCACCGGCGCCTGGGGGGTGACCTCTACGACCACACCCTCGCTCTCGTCACGCGTTTCCCACTCCTCGATCTGTGTCAGGTGCGCGTCCGCCAGCTGGCGGATCGATTCCAGGTATCTCTTCTTGACCTCTATGAGGTTCGTGATGGCCCTCTCTATCTTCTGCTTTTCGTTCTGAGAAGACAGGATCATCTGGCGGGCCTGCTCCTGTGCGGTCCTCATCATCGAGTCCGACTCGGTCTGCGCCTTGCCCAGCATCGCCTCGGACTCCTGGCGCGCCTGCTCCTTCACCGCCTCGGCCGACTTGCTCGCGGCCAGCAGGGCGCTCTGCAGCGAGGTCTGCATCTCCTCGAACTCGGCCAGGCGCTTCTTCATGTGCTCCATCTGCTGCTGGAGGTCGTTGTTCTCCTGGATGGTCTTCTCGAACTCATCCGCCACCACGTCGAGGAATGAATCCACGTCTTCCTCGTTGTAACCGCCGAAGCGCGCGGTCTTGAACTCCTTGTGGTGAATGTCCATCGGAGTCAATGCCATCAGAACTTACCTCCATCTCTCACGAGTGTCATTGCGCGAGCTCTCCAGCCCTTCTCGTGGCTGCGTCGATCGCACGTTTCATCATGTCCGCGAAACCGCTCGAGTCCATCTCGCTGAGCGCTGCCAGCGTCGTTCCACCCGGGGACGACACGGCCTTTCTAAGATCTCCGGGATCGGTGCCCTTTTCCTTTATCGTCTTGGCCGCTCCCCAGAGGGTCTCTCTCGCGAGCTTCCTCGCGATCTCGGGTGGGAGCCCCTGCTCTATCGCGGCTTTTTCCATCACCTCTGTGAGGTAGAAGAAATAAGCGGGTCCGCTTCCGCTGACCGCTGTCACCAGGTCCATCAACTTCTCGTCGACCTCTTCCACCTCGCCGATGGCCCCGAGCAACTCGCGCACCACTTCTTTGTCGAACTTGCCGGTCCCGGCGTCCACCGCGAAGGCGGAGACCGCCGCGTTCACCTGGGCGGCCATGTTCGGCATCACCCTGACAATGGTCGGCCCTTCACCCAACCTCTTGCGCATTGAACCGATGGTGAGGCCCGCCGCTATGGAAAGGAAGACGCCATCCTCGGGCAGCTTGCCGGCGGCCTCGTCCAGGACGAGAGCGCTGTCCTGCGGTTTTACTGCAAGGACGACGATCTGAGATGACGATGCGACTTCCGCCACACCGGTGCCGAGAGCCACGCCGAACTCGGCGGCCGCGGACTCCGACTTCGAAGGCTCTTTATCCGTGACCGTTATCTCATCGGGCGCAAGGACGCCCGATCCCAGCCACGCACTCATCATGGCACGGCCCATGTTGCCGGCCCCGATCAATCCGACGCGGTACAAGGGAAACCACCCTTCAGATCAGAACTGGTTGAAAAATCCTTTTTCGCGCATCCACTTGCGGTCTTCGGCCGAGACCTCGATGTTGGCCGGGGTCAACAGGAAGACCATCTCCGCGACGCGCTGGATGCCGCCGTCGAGCCCGTAGGTGAGCCCGCTCACGAAGTCGATGAGACGCTTCGCAAGCTCGCGGTCTATGCTCTGGAGGTTCACGATCACGGGCGTGTCGTTCTTGAACTTCGCCCCGATCTGCTCCGCGTCGTTGAAGCTCTTCGGCTCAATGACGTGGACCCTGGACGTGGTCTCGGGCACAGGCTGAAGTATCCTCTCGGAGCTTCGCCTGCGCGGGACCCTGTCCGAGATCTCCTCCACCGCTTCCTCTCGAGCTCGCATCTCTCCGAACTCGTCGGGCTCCTTGAGCCCCAGCCACTCAGCGACCCTGCCCCAGAAACCGGGCATCTACTCGACCTCCTTGCCAGCTTTCACAGTGTTCGAGAACGCGGACCGAATATCGCGGTCCCGATCCGCACTATCGTCGACCCTTCCTCGACGGCGACCTCGAAATCGTTCGTCATCCCCATCGAGAGCTCTCTGCCGGTGAACCATTCAAACCTTGCATCCATCTCGGATGTGAGCTCTCGCAACCTCTTGAACACCCAGCGCACGCCCTCGGGATCCTCATCAAGTGGGGCTATGGTTGACAGCCCCACGGGCTTCACGCTCTCGAGCCGCCCCAGCTCTCCGATGAATTCTTCCAGCTGTTCAGGCTGAACGCCGCTCTTGCTCTCCTCGGCGGCCACGTTCACCTGCACGAGCACTTCCTGACCGGCGCCCATCGAGCCCGCTCTCGCATCGATCGCCTCGGCGAGCCTGATGCTGTCCAGGGAATGGATGAGCTCCACCCGCCCGACCACCTGCCTCACTTTGTTCCTCTGCAGGTGCCCTATGAAGTGGACCTCGGCCTCTCCGTGGACGAGGGGCTCTTTTTCCAACAGCTCCTGGACCTTGTTCTCACCGACCAGCGTGATCCCGGCTGCTATCGCCTCGAGTATCTCCGGCACGATCCTGTTCTTCGTGGCTGCGAGCAACCGTACGCTGTCGGGCTCTCTTCCGGCCCTGCTCGCACTGCTGTCAATGCGCGCACGAATCCGGTGGATGTTGTCTTTTATGTATTCGTCCATATTTTTCGCTTGTGTGCTGCTCGAATCCTTTAACCGCCGTCCTTCGCCCGTGGCGCAAGCTCAAGAATGGCGCACGCTGAAGCCTTTCACGCCCGCCGGCTCTTCCCAGGTGACGTCGACATCCTGGACCCGCGCGGCCCCCGGGCCTACCCTCGCCCACTCGACCGCCCTGTCGACGGATTCCCTCTTGCCCTCGAAAACGGCTTCGACAGCGCCGTCTGCCCGGTTCATGACCCAGCCACTCAATCCGAGCCGGCGGGCGGTCCCGGCCGTCTCGGCCCGGAAGAACACTCCCTGCACCCTTCCCGTGACGACCAGGTGCGCCCGCGCCTCGTCACTCACGACCCGCCCTCCTCGATCCAGGCAAGCGAGATCTGTCTTCCGCACTCAGGGTCACCCCGGAATGAAAAATAATCCTGGGAGCATGCCGTGCACAAGCCGCCGTCGAAGATGTGGCTTTCCGGGAGCCCGGCGCCCACAAGCTGCTGGCCGACCGCGGCCCTCAGGTCCACCAAACTCTTCTCCGTCCCTTTCAATACCCCGTCGCCAAAGGCCTCTGCAAAGAGAGAGGCGACATCTTCTCCGACCTCCATGCAGCAAGGCCCGATATGCGGGCCGACGAACGCGTACATAGTGCCTGGAGCGCCGTTTGACCTCTTGGCCAGCTTCCCCACTCCAACGGCCGCAATGCCCGAGAGCACCCCGCGCCAGCCCGCGTGTATGACCGCGACCGCGGGCGCAACGGGTTCGACGATGATGAGCGGCACGCAGTCGGCCGTCAGCACCCCGATCGCAGTTCCGCAACTGCTGGTGACCAGCCCGTCGGTCCTCGGGATTCCGGAGTTCCTGTCCGTTGCGCCACGGCCCTCCTGGAGGCCTCCCACGACCGCAACCCCCGTGCCGTGCACTTGCCGGCAGAGCACCCACCTGGAAAGCGGCACCCCGAGCTGCTCGGCCAGGAGAGACCGGTTTTCCCGGACGATGCTCGGATCGTCACCGACGTTGTAGGAAAGGTTGAGGCCTTCGAAGTGCCCCGTGCCGACGCCCCCGGTACGGCCGCTAAAGACGAAACGCACCCGTGTCTCCTTCTCGAGCACCGGGGAAGTCAAGAGGGTCATGCGTCCGCGCTGCGAGGCCTGAAGCATCAGCGGGCCACCTACTTGGATTCTGAGGCGATGATGTCCAGCAGGACTTTTGAGATGCGGTTGTTGCGCACTTTCTCCACCCTGACCGATACGCCGTTGTAATCGAAGATCTCCCCGGGGACGGGAACGTGCCCGAGTACCTTGAGCACGAGGCCCCCGACAGTGTCCACGTCCTCTTCCTTCGGGAGCTCGATCTGCAGGATCTCGTTGAGGTCGTCGATGTTTATGCGGGCGTCGACCCTGTAGCGTTTTTCTTCTATCTTCTCCACAAGGTTGATCTCAAGGTCGAACTCGTCGAAGATCTCCCCCACTATCTCCTCGATGAGGTCCTCGATTGTTACCAACCCGACGACGGTGCCGTACTCGTCAACCACGATCGCCATGTGCACCTTGCGCTGGCGGAAGTCGCGGAGCATGTCGCTGAGCACCTTGGTCTCGGGCACGATGAAAGGCTCGCGCACGAGGTCGCTCACCGGCTTTTCGAGGTCGCCCCGCTGCAGGTACTTGAGGAGGTCCTTCGCGTAGAGCACGCCGGTGATGTCGTCCAGGCTGCGGCCGTACACCGGTATGCGCGAGTAGCCGTGGTCTATCGTCTCGATGAGCGCGTCCTTGACGTTTGCCGTCGCCGGCATCGCCACCATGTCGGGCCTGGGCACCATGACCTCGCGCACCATCGTGTCCGAGAACTCGAAGACGGAGTGGATCATCTCCTTCTCCTCCTCCTCGATCACGTCGTGCTCCTCGGCCGCCGTGACCATCGCCCGGATCTCGCCTTCGTCCCGCACCAGGGCTTCTGATACGTCCATCCTTCGGCCCAAGAGCCTGAGCACACCCTTCGCGATGTACTCGAACCCCATGGCGACCGGGTGCAGGATAAAGCTCAGGAAGGCCACCGGCCTGGTCACGCTCAGCGCAACACGCTCGGAATCGTGGCTCGCCGCAGCCTTGGGCACCAGTTCTCCGAAGATGAACATCAACACTGTGAGCACGGCGGTGCCTACCAGGACCCCGATACCCGCGTTGTGGGTGAGCCTCGTCGTGATCCACGTGGCGAGCGAAGCGGAGGTCAGCTGCACGAGAAGCACCATCAACAGCAGAGGCGGGAGAAAGTAATCCGGGTCTTCGATAAGCCTCTGCAGGCGGGTAGCCTTGTTGACTTTCTTGTCAGCGAGGTAGCGGACCCTTATACGGCCTACCCTCATGAGAGACGTCTCGGAGGCCGCGAGGAAAGCCGCGAGCGCGATCAGCAATACGAGACCTATAATCCCAAGGACGACGGCCATTCAGCATTCTCCAGTCGTTTTCTCTATTATACTGCGACCGACGAGTTCGCTCTCGAGGCGCGCCATCTCACGCGCAGCCGATGGCTCGTCGTGACCGTATCCCATCAAATGCAGCAGCCCGTGAGCCCCGAGAGCGCGAAGCTCGTCGGATAGCGGCAGGCCCGCTTCGGCGGCCTGCTCCCGCGCGACGTCCATGCAGATCACTATGTCACCCAGAGGCTCAGGCCGGCCCCGGCCGCCTGCGGGGATCCCGGAGAGCTCACCAGGCTCCAGGAGCGGAAAGGAGAGCACGTCCGTCGGCTCGTCGCTGGCGAGGTGGGCGCGGTTCAGGCGGGTGATCTCGGCGGCCCCGACCAGGGACAGGCTTATCTCCAGGTTCCTACCGGGCGCCAGCTTCTTTGCCATCGCCTTGATCGAGTGCTTGAGGCGGCGCGCCTCCCGGCTCCAGCCCCGCTGCCGGGTGCTTGTTCTTACGAGCATTTTCCCTAGCCCTTGTGGCCATCTCGGCCGGGTAGTCGATCCTGGGGTGGTAGGTACCGATGAGCACTTTCGAGAACGCCGTCTTGAGCTTGTTGAGCTCATCGAACGTAAGCGAGCATTCATCGAGCTGCCCGTCGGCCAGCTTGCCTTCGACGATCCTGTCCACCATCTGCTCGATCGAGGCCGCGGACGGGTGGTCCAGCGTCCTTGCCGTCGCTTCTACGGAGTCCGCCAGCATAAGGATGCCCGCTGTCCTCCGGTGCGGCTTGGGATGGTGATAGCGGAACGGTTCCTCGTCGACCGACGGGTCTGCCTCCAGGGCTTTCTCGTAGAAGTAGCGGACGATGCTGGTCCCGTGGTGCTGTTTGATGATCTCGACGAGGTCGGGCGGGATGTGGTTCTTCTCGAGCATCTCCACCCCGTCTTTGACGTGTGCGATTATCACCAGGGCGCTCAGGCTCGGGCTCATGCCGTCGTGCGGGTTCGCATCGGGCAACTGGTTCTCGACGAAGAACTGAGGCCTCTTTATCTTGCCCACGTCGTGGTAGTAGGAAGCGACCCTGGCGAGCATCTGGTCTCCCCCGATCTGCCGTGCCGCAGCCTCCGCGAGGTTCGCGACCATCACGCTGTGCGTATACGTTCCCGGCGCCTTGACGGACAGCTCTTTGAGCAGCTCCTCATCCGGGGACGCGAGCTCGAGCAACCACGTGTTCGTGGTCACCCGGAAAGTGGTCTCAAGGAAAGGCAGCGACCCCATGGCAAGGACGGTGCATATGGCGCCGTTCAGGAAACCGATGCCGGTGTTCAGGAGCATCCCCTGGTGAGTCTGTGTCAGCGCGCTGGCGCAGAAAGCCACCGCGGCCACCCAGAAAGCGGTGTAGAGGCCGACCCGCCGGAGCTGGTGACGGTTCGAGGTCCTCGAGGCGTACAGCGAAGGCAGTATCCCTCCGAGGAAGGCGAGCGTTACGAGCGAGAAGTTTCCGCCGGTCACCACTCCGGTTATCAGTCCACAGAACGCCACCATGACCAGCGCCGTGCCGCTGTCGAACAGGACGGCCACTATCATCGCCACCGCAGCCGAAGGCATCAGGTACCCCCAGGCGGGAGACCAGCTGCTCGCGGCTACCGTGAGGACCTTGGCGATCGCCGCATACATGACGATCGTCCCTCCAAGAAGGACGAGCAGGCCCGGGCTGTCGTAGTACATCCGCCTGAACCTGGCCAGGTACATCGCAACAGCCGCAAGGAAGAGCAGCACGAACACGGCCGTGTAGAGCATTTTCAGGGGCGTGAAGGTGGGCTGCTTGAACCCCAGGCTCTTGAGCAGGTCGACCTCCTCGCGGGTGACCACCTCGCCCTTGCTGACGATGACCTCTCCCTGCAGCTTCGTCGTGATGACCGGCTTGATTGCTTCCCTCGCGGCCTCGCGGCGCCTGTCTGTCTCAACTCGATCGATGACGAGGTTCGGCTTAAGCGTGTCCGCGGAGATCTGCCCCGCGACCTGTCGCACGGCCACATCCGTTGTGGAGTTGCCGGCGGAGGTCCTGGCCTCGGACCTCGCCGCATCGAGCGAGCCGGTCGATACGCCCTTGTCCATCACGACGCCCACCGAGTGTACGGCGACGTCTCTGACCTCTCTGCGCTGCTGGGGGCTCAGGGCAAGCAGCGCCGTGAGGTCTCCTGCCAGCCCCTTGTCCTGAAGGCGCGCGGCGCCCGCAGCGGCATTCTGCCCGGGGTCCCCCGGGAGAGCCGCCGTCTCGTCGGCGATCCTCAGCAGGTCGTTCAGATTTGCGATGACACCGTCAGAGACCTTGGAGTCAGGGAGGTAGACGTCCTGTACGGCCGCGGCTGCCGCGTTCTGCTGGTCCCGGGTCCTCGCCCTGTCGACGTACTGCACGGTGGCCGGGGCAAGGATGACCCTCGGACTCGGTTTCCCCTCGGCGATCAAGTACCCGAAGGGTGAGATATCTATGGACAGGATCAGCACCAATAGCACGAGGAGGATCGAAGCGACTATGATGCGCCTCTGCTGCAGTGTCAACCTTCGCGCGTACGTCCTCAGCCGCGCGATCATGTCCAGGTAATCGTTCTTGAAGCTCATTTCATCTTCCCGGGGGAGGCGGATGCGCCTGGGACTCGTACTCCTTGTACGCCTCGACTATCTGCTGCACGATCTTGTGCCTGACGACGTCGCTCGCATCGAGGTTGACGAACGAGACGCCTTCGATCTTCTGAAGTATGTCGCGGACGACCTTCAGGCCGGACATCGTCTCCTTGGGCAGGTCGACCTGCGTGACGTCACCGGTGATCACGGCCCGGCTGCCGAACCCGAGCCTGGTCAGGAACATCTTCATCTGCTCGGGGCTCGTGTTCTGTGCCTCGTCGAGGATGATGAAGGAGTCGTTCAGGGTCCTGCCTCTCATGAACGCCAGCGGGGCCACTTCAATGATCCCCTGGTCCATCATGCGGTGGAACTGTTCAGCGCCCAGCATCTCGTAGAGCGCATCGTAGAGGGGCCTCAGGTAGGGGTTCACCTTCTGGTACAGGTCTCCAGGAAGAAAGCCGAGCTTCTCGCCTGCTTCCACCGCGGGGCGGGTGAGGATGAGCCTGTTTGTCCTCTTGTCCAGCAGGCACTGCACCGCGTACGCGAGCGCGAGGTAGGTCTTGCCCGTGCCGGCGGGCCCGATGCTGAAGACTATCGTCGACTTCCTCATCTTCTCGACGTAACGCTTCTGGCCGACAGTCTTGGGGCGGATTATCTTTCCGCGCGCCGTGAGCACGGCTTCCCTGAAAACCTCCGTGGGTCGCAGTTCTTCCCCGCGCTTGATCATGTCTATGGCGATGGCGAGGTTCTCGGGTGTGATGACCAGGCCTTCCTCGAGGAACTCGATCAGCTCCTCGAACAGCTTCGTGCACGAGGCCGTCTCGGCGGGGTCGCCCTTTATGTCAATCTCGTTGCCACGCGCGACTATCCTGCATCCGAAGGCTCCCTCGACCTCTTTGAGGAACCTGTCCTCCTGCCCGAGGAGTGACACCATCGGCTGGTGGTGCGGCACGACCATCTTCACTTCGACCGATTCACTCAAATGAAGAATCTCCAGTTGGCGTAAGGATGGGATATCCGTGAGGGCTCTCGTGGTATTTCACTGCTCAAGCATCTCGCGCACAAGCTGGTTGACCTGCTTGCCGTCGGCCTTGCCTTTGACCTTCGGCATCAGCATTCCCATGACTTTTCCAAGGTCCGCGGGCGACGAGGCGCCCGACTCCGCGATCGTATCTGCGACGATCCGCCTGAGCTCATCGGCTGAAATCTGTTGGGGCATGTACTCCTCGACCACGGCAAGCTCTACGGTCTCTTTTTCGACCAGGTCCTCGCGCCCTCCCTTGCCGTACTCTTCGATGGACTCACGCCGCTTCCTGACGTCGCTCGACACGACAGCCAGTATCTCCTCGTCGCTCAGGTCGCCCTTCTTCGCGATCTCCGCGTTCTTGATCTGCGCCAGCAGCATTCTAATGGCGGAAAGCCTGCGCTTGTCCCTGGCCTTCATCGCCGATTTCATGTCTTCGGTCAGTCTTTCCTTGAGATCCATCTTTCCTCTTTCGTCCGCGGTCTATCCGGGAGGCCACCCCATGAAGCGCCCACCCAGGAGGTGGAAGTGAAGGTGGTCGACCGCCTGGCCCGCTTCCTCGCCGACGTTGGCCACGAGGCGGTATCCGCGCTGCGAGATACCCTCGCTCACGGCTATGTCGTTCACGAGCGAGAAGATGTCGGACAGAATCTCGCAGCTCGCGTCGGACGCGAGGAGGTCCGCGACCGTCGGAAGGTGCTCCTTCGGGACGATCAGCACGTGCACCGGGGCCTGGGGGTTCACATCCCTGAACGCGATGGCGTTGGGCAGCTCTTCTACAATGTCACTGCCTAGCTCTCCCGCGACTATCCTGCAGAACAGGCAGTCATCGGCCACAGGGCTCCCCTTCCATCCGCCGTTCATCAGGGCCGGCCACGACTCCCCTCAAACATGAGGAGTCGGAACCCGTCACCTCGAGCATCACGCGCCTGCCGACAAGGTCCCGCCGGCCTTCAAACACAGCGCCGGCAAAGCTCTCCGCCCGACCGAACACCATGCCCGGCTCGTCTTTCATGACGTCCTCCACCAATACTGGGATTATACGACCAACGAGCCCGGCGTGAAAATGCGAAGCCAGGCGGCTTCCGAGCGACCGTAGCTCCAGTGCGCGTGCGTGTTTTTCCCCTGGTTCGACGGGGTCTCCGAGCGAATACGCTCTCGTCCCGGGGCGCCTCGAGTACTTGAAGACGTGCAGCCGCCCGAAGCCGATCCTCTCGACCAGCCCGAAGGTATTCTCGAAAGCCTTCCTGTCCTCACCGGGGAAGCCGGCCATGACGTCGCTGGTGATGCTTACCCCGGGCACTGCGTCGGCGATCTCCCGGACGCGTTCCTCGAACCGCCCCGGGTCGTAGTCGCGTCCCATTGCCTTGAGAACGTGAGCGTCCCCACTCTGCAGCGGGACATGCAGGTGCCGGCAGACGACTCCTTCCCTCATCAGCTCCAGCAAACCCTCGTCCACATCGAAAAGCTCGATGGAGCTCAGGCGGACCCAGGCTTCCGGGGCGGCTTCAGCCACGGCCCGAGCCAGGCCGGAAAGCCCGGAGGTGGTCTCGGGATCGCGATAGCTGCCGAGGTCGATCCCGCATAATATCACTTCCCCGACGGCAAGCCCCGCGAGGCTTCGCACCTGCCGGACGACGTCCGTGACAGCCCGGCTGTGATGTTTCGGCCTCAGGTACGGGACGATGCAGTAGGTGCAGAAACGCTTGCAGCCTTCCTGGACTTTCACCGGCACCCGGGAGAGGTCCACCGGCGTCCATGGGATGCCCGGGGCCAGGGCAGTCGAATCGCACGCCGCGCCGGGGAGCTCGGATTTCTGCTCGTTCTTGAAGAGTGATTCGACGCCGTCGACCTCGAACGCCTGTGCCTCGAGGTCCACGCCGCAGCCGGTCACCATCACCCTTGCGCCTGAGGCGGCGCACTTTCTCACTGCCTTGCGCGACTTGCGCATCCCTTCGGCGGTGACGGCACAGGTGTTGACGACCCAGACGTCGGGGACCGTACCGGTCTCGGCGCGGGTGAAGCCGCGAGCCATCATCTCCCGCTCGATGTCGAGGGAGTCGGCGCGGTTTACCCGGCAGCCGAGAGTGGTGACCCGGAAGGTCGGCTCACTCATCGAGAAGCCTGCCCTTCGGGATCAGAAGTCCGTAGTGATACCGCACGAGCATCGAGGCGTAAGACGCGGCGCTCTCCGCGCGGACGTTCAACCGGCCGATGCTAGCCGACGTCGCGCCCATCGACCTTATGAGGTCGACCTCTCCGGAGTCGAATCCTCCCTCAGGGCCGACCACCAGCCCGATGGACCGCGGCGGGTGCTCCGGCAGCGCGCTTTCGAACCGCCTCACCTCTT
>Ga0209539_1001829_pt1 | contig 11410 bp, 14 predicted proteins | sample BarGraNGADG00312_2_FD_184499 | JGI IMG/M metagenome (GOLD analysis project Ga0209539, IMG submission 184499) | Arctic peat soil microbial communities from Barrow, Alaska - Barrow Graham LP Ref core NGADG0011-312 (SPAdes) (version 2) | ecosystem: Environmental > Terrestrial > Soil > Wetlands >... | reverse complement strand
AACTTCAGCGTCTCGACGACGGTCACCTCCGACCAGCCGGTGGTCGCCGAGCGCGCGATGTACTGGAACAACCGCTCGGGCGGACACGACTCGGTGGGAGTAACGCAGGCCGCCACATCCTGGTTCATGGCGGAGGGCGTGACGATGCCCCCGTTCGAGACCTGGATACTGGTGCAAAACCCCGGGAGCAAGACCGCCAAGGCCCAAATCACATACATGACCAACTCGGGGCAGGTGGCTGGACCCGCGCTGACACTCGCGCCCCACACCCGCCAGACGATCAACGCGGCCGACACCGTTGCCAATAACTTCAACGTGGCGACCACGGTGACGTCCGACAACCCCGTGGTGGCAGAGAGAGCGACATACTGGAACAACCGCACCCAGGACGGGACGGAGTCCATAGGGTTCACACCCTAGGCGTGGCATAATGGCGTGGACGCTATACGGGATGTCACCCGCAGCCTGAGGGAGAGCGGTGAAACGAGAGCGCTGGTACATACTCTTCGGGACGGTTCTGATCATCAGTTCCGCGCTGCTGTACCTGCTGCACTTCGCCGTCTTCCGCAACGCGCACCACATCTACCTGTACCTTCTGGGCGACATCGCATTCCTGCCCCTCGAGGTGCTGGTCGTAACCCTCATCGTGGACACCCTGCTGAGCTCAAGGGACAAGCGGGTCGCGCTGGAGAAGATGAACATGGTCATCGGCGCGTTCTTCAGCGAGGTGGGCACGGCGCTGCTGCGCGATCTCTGCCGTTTCGACCCCGAAGCCGATGAGAAGAGATCGCTCTTCGCGCATTCCGGGGCCTGGCAGGACGCCGACTTCACCAGGATCAGGAAACGACTTGGTGACATGAGCTTCGCTTGCGAGAGCCGCGCCGGCGACCTCGAGCCCGTTCGGGAGCTGCTGGTCGCCAAGCGGGACTTCATGGTGCGCCTGCTGGAGAACCCCATGCTGCTGGAGCACGAGGCGTTCACCGACATGCTCTGGGCGGTGTTCCACCTGACCGAAGAGCTGGCCAGCCGCCCCGCTCTCACCGGCCTCCCCGACCCCGACCGCGACCACCTCTCGGGTGACATGGGACGGGCCTACGGCCTGCTGGTCAGCCAGTGGCTGGACTATATGCGGCACCTGGAGAGCGCCTACCCCTACCTGTTCTCCCTGGCGGTGCGGCTGAATCCGTTCGACCCCGATGCCGAGGCGGTGATCGGGGCCGGCGCGTGATAGAATCCACGGTGACACGGGATCCAATGATCTTTAGGCGTGGGAAGCGGTAGCATCCATCGACGAGGCGCCAGGATGACACTAACCAGTTTGTCCAGGGTCAGGGCCGTATCCCTCACATTGTCCGGCACACTCTTTCTTCTGGCCATCATCCTCTTCATATCCCCTCTTGCGAGCCTGGCCCAGGACACTTTCACCGTGTCGGTCTCGCTTTCCACCGATGCCGGCCCCAGGGCCGTCAAAGTTCCAGTCACACTGGGCGGGTCGAGCGTCAGCGGCTCGACGAAGTGGAATGAAGGAACAGCCGGGCACACCCTCCAACTCAGTGGAACCCTTGAAAAAGGGCTCGATGGCAAGCCAAGGATCATCGTCGACGTCAGGGACGAGTGGTACCGTCCATCATCCGGAAAGGGTGACCCCGGCACGTGAGGAAGGTTCACGGCCCGTGGGGTCGTCATGCAGATCACCGGGCGGTCAGCCACATCAAAACGGGTCGTGGCCACAGGTTCGTCGGAGCCGTGCGACAGTAGTGCGGTGGGCGTCAACAATGCCAACGTCAGGCTCAAGCTGACCGCTACGTTGCCGCTGGGACTCGTCGACAAGGCGCTCCTGAGCGCGCAACAAGCGACCAGCAAGCCCCAGGTCCGGGGGGGCGCCACGGACGGCAAGCCATCCTGGTGGGGTGCGATAACCTCGGTCATCGTGGGGGGCGTAGCAAGCCTGATGGCGGTACTCACCCTCGCTACCGGCACCGCCGTCGGCGCATCGGTATCCGCCAGCGCTGCCACAGGTCCCCCCGGCGGCCTCTCACTATCAATGGAGGAGCCGGCTGCGCCCGGATTCAGGCCGATGCCTGACCTCGGTCCGGCCCCCGGTAGATTCGAGCCCCCTGTCGCAGGTGAGCCCTTTGTCGAAAAGCAGTATCCGATGGACAGTCGGGAACTGCTCGAGTCGGTCAAAGAAGAGTACGGGGGCCTGGAGGGCAAGAGGTTAAGGGACTACGTCGAGTATCGTGATAGCGGGAAGTACAGCGAAGACGACATGTACTTCCTGAAGAATTGGCTGAAGTACAAGCATATTACGTTGCGTGAGGTGGAGATCAGGGCGGAGATGATGGCGAAAGAGCCTGTCGATCTCAGCCCCTTCTGGGACACCGTGCGCGCCAAGGCTGGGGCAGGGCTGTTGGGCTTGCCGGTCGCCCTGGGCGCGAGCGATATCCTGCCACCGAGCGTCGTGGTACCCGTCAAGGTGGCGCTGGCCATCAAAACTGGTGTCGACCTGGTGTCGAGCTACAACAGTGCGCATGTCGGGCTGACGAGCAGACCCAAACTCTCGGAGTTCGTCGCCAGCTACGACTGGTCGCCGGAGTTCCTGAAGCTCAAGTACGAGCAGGCCTGCGATGAAGCGTGGAAGGCACAGCAGACCATAGATGCGAAGGAGTCAGAGATCACGAAGGTTCAGGCCGCGGAGAAGCTCAACTCCGACCAGCTCGACCAGCTGGAGCAGCAGGGCTATGTCAGCGAGCGAGAGGCACAGCCCTATGTCCACGAGCTGATGAAACAGACCTATATCACCCATCTGAGGGGACAGATATACGGACTGAAACAGCAAATGCAACAACTCGATTTGAGGACCAGGGTTTATAAACAAAGAGAAGCAACGGGATGGGCTACTCCCGGTTCTGAGGACGGAGGGGGTCATGGAGGATGGAGTGATTGAGGAAAGGCACTTGGTGGAGAGCGAGTCGATCGCCAGCATCCGGCAGGCGTTCAATTACCTGACCGAGCTTTGGCTCCTGGACGGCATCACCGGCGAGGAGTATCGCAACAAGCTCGAGGACTTCGCCTGGTTCGACGAGAAAGGGCAACCCTGGATAATCTCGCCCGAGAACGGCAACTGGTACAGGCTGACCGAATCTGGTCCGGTGCTGGGGGAGCCGCCGGACACTCTTTATCGCCCGGTCGAGCTCGAGGAGGAGGCGTCGTCGGCGGGACAGGAAGAACCATCCGACCGCAAGTTCTGCTCGCGCTGCGGTAAGCCACTCAGGGAAGGGGCCCGCTTCTGCGCAAGTTGCGGGAAACCGGTCTGACCGGCGCTCCTCATAGGGGGTAGCAAGTGTTTTGTCCTCAATGCGGCCACTCTGAAAGAGACGACACGAGATTCTGCACGGCCTGTGGCAAACAACTCCTGCCCGTTGCGAGGACCCTACCACAGGGGAAACACGCCGGGCCGCGGACCCCCCTGCTTATCGGGATCATAGCCTCGATCGTTGTCTTCGCGATAATGGTCGCAACGGCGATAGTGGGTTTCACCGCCAGTAAGTCGGCCAAGAGCAACACCGTCAAGATGTCCACTCCTAAGGAAGCGGCAACGCAGCTACTTCTCGCAATGCAGCGGCGCGACCTATCCAACCTGAAGTCTCTCCTCGACCCCGACTTCGTCAAAAAGTTCAACGAGACAAACCCTGGCGGCTACGAGTCCCTGCTGGAGAAACACTTCTTCGGAAACGTGCCCGGCGACGCCGAGTTCGAGGACCTGACATTCGATACCAGCGTGAACGGCAACGCTGCGACGGTGCAGCTTACGGGCGGTTCCGCGCACTACGAGGACGCCTGCGGCAATCAGGTAAAGAAAAAGGCAATAGAGCTGTTGCCGCCCAAGACAGACCTGGTCAATAGAGACGGTGGCTGGTACGTCTCGATTCCAGAGGAGTGATCGCCGAGATGACCTGGTGGAGCTATATCCTGGAGCTGCTCAGCCTGGGGCTGCTCGCCTTCACGATCGGTCTGACCGCTTTCAGGGCCGGCAGGCACCCTGACGTGAAGCCGTTTTCCCTCCTCGCCGGCGGAGGAGGCGCGGTTATCGCCTCGTTCTTCGTAGTACTGCTCAGCCCGGCCAGGCCCGTGGGAGCAGTGATAACCGTCCTGCTGCTGCTTGGGGCGGCCGGGGGAGTGTTTCTCGGTTCGAGGGCAAAGTTCGAGGTCCGGGGCGGCGGGCTGAAATCGGCCCAGGGCATCTGGTACCTGGTCGTATGGAGCAGCCTCGTTTTCCTGAGTTCGCTCCTGCTGGTATCGGGAAGCGGGTTGGCCAAGGCCGGGGTCTCGATCATGTTGATCTCGTCGCTGGCGGTCGCCGGCTATACCTACTGCCTCTACATGCGTTATGCGCTGTCGGCTCGCCAGTAAACACCCAGTACGGGGGGGATAACATGTTCTGTCCCAACTGTGGCTATGAGGAACAGGAAGACAGCAGGTTCTGCACCAGTTGCGGCGCGGCATTTGGCGGAGAAGCGGCGAGCGCGAACGAGGTGCGCCAACCCGTGCCGCCATCCTCGCCAGGGCCGGCTCCCGGAGAAGAGAGGAACCTCGTCCCCTGGCTCATCGGGGGCATAGTCCTGCTGTTGGTTGCGCTGGTAGTGGTGATACTCGCGTTCACGGTATTCTCCTCCGGGAAAACGAGCAAGCCGAAAGAAACAACCAAGGTCGTGAAGACGACCCCGGGCACGGCGCCCGCGACAACACCCGGGAGCACCAGCCCCAGCCCGCCAGCTCCGGTTTGACTGAAGGGCAAAGCACAACTCTGGGAATAGCGCTCGGTTATCCGCCGGGATGGACGTTCTACGACTACCCCGCAGAAGGATGGGCGGAGATCAAACCACCGGTCCCGACGCAAGGCAACCTGTCGATCATCGCTGATGTCACGGGACCTGGTCCGACGACGCTGGAGACATTGCCGCGCAAGCGATAGAGACCGCCCAGGCAAGCCAGAACATGACGCTCCAGAAGACCGACACGACACTGGGAGGAAACCCCGCCGTCCAACTGGTGGGCTCTTACATCGGCGAGTCTCAACAGCCCTACAAGACAATGAAGGTCATCACGATCAAGAACGGGTACGTCTACACGGTCGAGTACCTCACGATAGCGGACGCCTACAATACGTACCTGGACGACGTCCAGAGAATGCTCGGCTCGTTCAAGTTCCTCTAGGCGCTTCCTGGAAGTGAGCCGGCAAGGGTAGCTCATACAGGTTCCCGATAGATCCAATGCTCTTTTCCGGCAGCAGATGTCGGCTATAATAGCTGCAATGCACTGTTGGGGAGGCTCCATTGGATCGCATGTCGGGTAAGCGCATACTCGTCGTGGAAGACGAAGCCACAGAAGCCAAGGCCATATCCTTTATCTTCAAGCACAGTCTCGGCGCGGAGGTGGAAACCGCCGCGTCCTGCGAAGAAGCGCGCAAGAAGCTGGAAGAGTTCTGTTTCGACCTGATCACCATCGACTACCAGCTGCCAGATGGTGACGGCCTCCAGCTCCTGAAAGAGATCAGCGACAGACCGGATTCTCCGCCTGCCATCATGATCACGGGACACGGCGACGAACAGACCGCGGTGTCGGCTTTCAAGCTCGGTGCCTCGGGGTACGTCATGAAGGACAAGCGGATGTCCACCATGATAATCGAGGAGGCCAGGAGCGCTCTTGCGCGCGCCAGGGTGACCAGCGCCGAGGCCGCCCTTGCCGAAACCGAACGCCGTCTGCAGGAGATATTCGACGCTTCCTCGTCCGCCATCATGACTTTTGGCCGGGACGGTCGCCTGGAATTGATAAACGACGCCGCGCTGAACATCCTCGGAGTCGGGAGCCTCGAGGACACCAGGGACTTCAGCCTTTTTGACAGGCCGTACCTCTCCGATGAGTTCAAGAAGCGACTCAAGAAGGGCCAATCCGCCAGGCAGCAGGTCGCCTATGACTTCGAGCTCGTCGGCAGGACCGGACTCTATAAGCCGACCAGGTCAGGCAGGGTCATCCTCGAAGGCACGGTCACCCCGTTGATGAACGCCAGCACGGAGTCTCTCAGGGGCTACCTGGTGCAGTTCGAAGACGTCACCGAACGCGTGAGGAACGAAAAAGCGGTCAAGGCCCAGCGCGACCTTGCGATCGGGGTGCTCGCCACCGAGTCCCTGGAAGATGCGCTGGGGCAGGTGCTGTCGGCGGTCCTCGAGGCGACCGATCTCGACGCCGGCGGGGTATACGTCTACGACAGCGGTTCCGGACTGCTGACACTGGCCTGCCACCAGGGGGTGTCCGCCGTTTTCGCGGAGACGGTCAACGCATACGATCACGCTGATCCCAGGGCGGAACTGGTCCTCAAAGGGCAGGCCGTCTACACGCTCTATGATGTCATACCCTCCAGTCAGGCAAACTTCAAGACTGAAGGCCTCAAGGCCTTCGCGGTGGTCCCCCTGGTGGCGGGAACCGAGGTGCTGGGATGCTTAAACCTCGGCTCCCGGTCCCTGGAGGAGATACCCGCCGAGCTCAAGGATGTCATCGATTCGCTGGCAGGCGAAGCCGCACAGGCCATCAAGATGGAGATGGCGGCCGTCGCCCTGCGTGATGAGCGCGACCGCATCAAGCGCATAATGGACGCTCTGCCCGTCGGTGTGGTCCTGCTCGACCGCGAGGGGAAGCTGATCACGCAGAACAGGGCGGCGCGGGAGATGTCCAAGCTCTCCGATGAAGACGAGCAAACAAGGACCGACAGTTCGCCCGAATGGAAGACCACCGACTGGGAGGGAAACCCCCTACCCATTGAAGAGACGCCCTTCGTCAAAGCCATGACCACGGGGAAGCCCGCCTACCGGCATAAGGCTGTCCGCCCTGACCGGCCGCGGCGAACGGATCTATGTCACCGAGAGCGCCGCCCCCATCCTCAACGAGAGCGGCGAGATAGAGTCCGTCCTGCTCTCCCTCGAGGACATGACCGACCTTCGAAACGCGCTGGTGACGGTCCGCCAGGGCGAGAAGCTTTATCGAGAGACGGTGGAGAACCTCAATGAAGGGCTCTGGGTCCTTGACGCGGACGGCGCGACGACTTTCGTCAGCGATCGCATGGCCGAGATGCTCGGCTACCAGCCGGAAGAGATGATCGGTGTCAGCGTCTACGACTTCGCCGATGAAGAGGGCAAAGCAAGAATGAGACATAGACTGGCGGTTCGCCAGCGAGGGGTCTCCGAGCAGTATGACTTCGAGTTCCTGCGCAAAGACGGCACCAGGTTGCAGGCATATCTCGCCGCAGCGCCCATCTTCGACGAGAACAGGAACTTCACAGGCTCGCACGCGGGGGTGCTGGATATCACCGATCGCAAGCGGGCCGAGGAGGAACTGAAGGAGAGCGAGGTTCGTTTCCGTACCGTCGCGGATTTCACTTTCGATTGGGAGACCTGGCGGAGCCCCGGTGGCGCTTACGTCTACGTCTCCCCTTCTTGCGAGCGGATATCGGGTTACCGCCCCGAGGAGTTCACGGCCGACCCCGAGCTGTTTGTCCGCATAGTGCACCCCGACGACCGCGATTCGATCGTCTCGCACTTCGAGCTGGAACTCACAAGTGCGCTGGCCCTGCACATGGAGTTCCGCATCATCAACCGTGACGGATCGGAGCACTGGATCGGCCACACCTGTCAGCCGGTCCACAAAGAAGACGGCACACCGCTCGGTCCGCGCGCCAGCAACCGCGACATAACCGAGCGAAAGAAGGCCGAGGCGGAGCTCAGCAAGCACAGGGAGAATCTCGAGGAGTTGATCAAGGAGAGGACTGTCGAGCTGGAGAAGCTCAACGAACGGCTGCGGGTGGAGATATCCGAGCGCGAGATGGCGGAGAAGGAGTTGCTCAGGCTGAACGAGGAGCTGGGCGCCTACGCCCGGACGGTTTCGCACGAGCTGAGGACGCCGCTCGCCGGGATATGGCTCGCTCTCGAGTACCTCGAGCGTATCTCGGGTGAATTCTCGACCGAGCGCTTTGAAGAAGAAGCCAAGGACACTGTGCTGAAGGCGAAGTCGACGGTGAAGAAGGCCGACGAGCAGGTCAAGCGCCTGCTGGAGCTGGCGGAGGCGGGGCAGGTGCCCGCCAACGTCCTGGATGTGGACGTGTCCGAGGTCGTCGACAGCGTCCTCTTCGATATCGAGGACGAGCTTCTGAGATTGGGAGCAGAGGTTGTGGTGAGTGGCGACCTGGGTCTGATCAAGGCCAACCCGACCCACATCCACCAGCTCTTCTCAAACCTGATCGTGAACGCGGTCAAGCACTGCGACAGCCCGGAGCCGCGGATAGAGGTGTCGCTGCTCGGCGACGAATCGGATGCGGGCAGGAGGTACCTGGTGAGGGACAACGGTTCAGGGATACCGCCCGAGCTCATAGACCGGCTTTTCAGTCCCTTCGTGAAGCGGGAGGGCGGGGGGTCAGGCACAGGGCTCGCCATCGTGGATAAGATCGTCAAGATCTACAACGGTTCGATCAGGGCCTACAACGACGACGGAGCCTGCTTCGAGTTTGTCCTGTACGACTACGAGCGCTCGGGAGTCCCGGCTTCGGATCAGGGCTAGAGCTGAGCCAGCCTCTCTCTACTTGGTTATGGCGATGACCTTGTACTTCTTGATCCCTCCGGGTGTAGTGACAGACACGACATCGCCCAGCTTTGAGTTCATCAGAGACATCCCTATCGGGCAGAGGTGAGATATCTTGCCGTTATCGGGGTCAGTCTCGGTGGGGCCGACAAGCCGGAATTCCTGCTTGCTGCTGCCGTTCTCGATATCCTCGATCTGCACCAGTGACCCCACGCCCACACTCTCCGTGCTTATGTCGCTGTCCGCGATGACCCTGGCCCTGGCTATGAGCCCGGCAGCCGCATTGATCTGCTTCTCCAGCTGCAGATAAGCGTTCCTGGCTTCGTCATATTCGGCGTTCTCCGACAGGTCCCCGTGGTCGATAGCCTTTTTCATCTGGGCGGAAACCTCGCGCCGCCTGGTGGTTTCGAGGTATTGCAGTTTTTCCTCGAGTGCCTTCATGCCTTCGGACGTAAGTACTGGCTCTTCCATAATCTCCCCTGAATGAAATATTGCCCAGGCAATCCTGGGCTTCTATTAGATTACCATACCGGGGAGCGCGACACGGCAACTCACAACTCGAGAACCCGATCAGGCACATCTTCGTCGTAGGATAACGACGCCGGGCAGCCGGACGGGGAATACCGCTCTATAATGAAAGCAGGATGTTACGGGCTTGAATCGAAGGGTTGAAGAGGCGTAACGCGGAAGTTATTCAGTGTATTGGTGATGAGAGGGAAGTTGTCTCGAGTGAAGGCATGGCTAGCATCCAGATCGACCCTCCGGGTGACCCTGACTATCGGGGTCACGTTCTTCGTGCTGCTCGTTCTCGGCCTCGCCGGCTTCCTGTTCGTCCAGGACATGACCAGGTGGGGCAAGTTCCCGCCCGGCTCGAAGGTCTCGGGAGTCAGAGTAGCGGGCTTGAGCAAAGCTGACGCCGTCGCCAAGTGCAAGAAAGAACTCCTGCCGATCGAGCAGAAGCCGGTGACGCTGACCCTGGATAACCTCAAGTACACCGCGCAGCCGGACCAGCTCGGCCTTCACCTCGACTACGCCAAGATGGTCGACGAGGCCTGGGCCCAGGCGTGGGCGCCCAACCCGCTCATCAGGATGTACAGCTCGTTCATCAACAGGCCAAGGGCGGTGAACGGGATCATCATGGCCGACAACGAAGACGCCCTGGTTGCCCAGTTCGTGGACAACGTCTCAAAAGACGTCAACCAGCGGCCGAGAAACGCCTACGTCGACGTGACCAACGGCACGCCGGTGTTCGTGGAGGCGAGGAACGGCTACCAGGTGCCGGCCGACACCATCAAGCAGGAAGTCATTGCCGCGGAGAACTCAAAGGCCCGCACCGTCGAGATCAAGGCTGAAAAGAGCCCCGCGACCTTCACGGCGGACAAGTTCCACAAGCTCATTATCGTAAGCCTGGCGCAACATATGCTGACGCTGTACGACAGGGAGACGCAGATAGCGCAGTTCGGGATCGCGTGCGGCCAGCCGGCCTACCCGACCCCGGTGGGACAGTGGCAGATCGTGGGGAAGCAGATGAACCCCACCTGGTACAACCCCCACGACGCATGGTCCGCCTCGATGCCCGACACGATCGGCCCCGGGTACAGCAACCCGCTGGGCCTGAGGGCGCTGCCGATCGACGCTTCGGGAGTGCTCATCCACGGGACCTCCAACGACGGGAGCATCGGCACGTCGGCATCGCACGGCTGCATGCGCATGCACATGCCCGACGTCATCAAGCTGTTCGACATGGTCGCAGTGGGAACGCCGGTCTACATCATCCAGGGCCCCGGCAATCCGGGGTTCAACGTCGCGACAACCGCGCCGTGGATGATACGCACCGGCAAGCCGGGCGCGATACAGTACACAGGCGACTGAAAAGTGAAAAGAGGGGTCAGGCACTTTTCGGTCTTTTTTTCCACTTCTGCTGGCAATCCCCACGAAAAGTAGAAATAACGGGCGAAAAGTGCCTGACCCCTCTTTCCACTCGTAGACTCAGCCCGTGAGGGCCTTCTTGATCTTCTCGAATTCCTCGCCCGATATCTCTCCCGAGGCGTACCTTCGTTGCGCCGCCCCCAGCGGGGTATCAGGTACGGGTTTCCGGGGAACTATCTCGCTGCGGTAGAAATACCTCACCAGCGAGAAGACGACCCAGACGAAGAGAAAAACAAATATCAGCCCGAGCACGAACATGATCGGCATCATCCAGAACATGCCACGCCCTCCACCCTGGCCGCCGAAACGAGCCAGGACGCTCATCACACCGAGTAAACCGGCCATCAAGCATCTCTCCTTCACTAGTACGGCTGCAACCTCATGCGATCATCGCGGTCATCACCTGTCATTATAGGACATCATACTGGATGACCTAGATGCTGAAACTACGCTCGCCACTTCATCGAGAACCCCAACACCCAGGCGGCCGCCATCAATCTCACATTCGTGAAGCCCGACGGGATAAGCATCGTGCAGAACATCACTGTTGGGCCGGGGACCCGCTCCACCGTCTCGGTCAACTCGGTGCTGGGCCCCGACATGGACGCGAGCCTTATCCTGGACTCGTCCATCCCGGTGGTGGCGGAGCGCCCGATGTACTTTAACTACCACGGCTTCGCCCAGGGAGGGCACGACACCAGGGGTTACGGGCTGTAGCGCCGGCGTTTCGCCGGCTGTCCGTGAATTGACGGAGTATTCAGGCTGACGACCGTATTCAGCTGCGTCGCCGGCAAAGTGACAGGATGCTGGCGCTCTGGCCGACCATAGTTAATACTATTTGAACGAAGGGACC
>Ga0209539_1001827_pt1 | contig 11422 bp, 13 predicted proteins | sample BarGraNGADG00312_2_FD_184499 | JGI IMG/M metagenome (GOLD analysis project Ga0209539, IMG submission 184499) | Arctic peat soil microbial communities from Barrow, Alaska - Barrow Graham LP Ref core NGADG0011-312 (SPAdes) (version 2) | ecosystem: Environmental > Terrestrial > Soil > Wetlands >... | reverse complement strand
CGGGGGCGCTACGGTCGCCGGGTCGCCCGCTCGGCCTCGGCCCAGGCGCGCTGCGCCGCGGTCGGGCCGCTCACACCCGCGGTGGCCGTGCCCGCCGCGGCACGCCACACGTGGCAGATCGCCAGCGCGAGAGCGTCCGCCGCATCGGCCGGCTTGGGGACCTCCGGCAGCCCGAGGATGCGGGCGACCATCGCCTGCACCTGCGCCTTGTCGGCGCGCCCGGAACCGGACACCGCCGCCTTGACCTCGGTGGGCGTGTGCACGGCCACCGGGATGCCCCGACGGGCCGCGGCGAGGATCGCGATACCCATCACCTGGGAGGTGCCCATCACGGTGTGCAGGTTGCGCTGCGCGAACACCTGCTCCACCGCGACGGCATCGGGCCGATACCGGTCCAGCCAGTCGTCGAGCTCGGTCGCGATGTGCAGCAGCCGGTCCGCGAGGGCCGCATCGTGCGGGGTTCGACTCACCCCGACGTCGACCAGGGTGACGCGCCGCGACGGCAGCGAGTCGACCACGCCCAGCCCGCACCGCGTGAGGCCCGGGTCGACGCCGAGGACGCGCATCAGCGGCCGGCGCGCAGCTACTCGGCGTCGAGGGCCGCGAGGACCTCGTCCGAGGCGTCGAAGTTCGCGAACACATTCTGCACGTCGTCGCTGTCCTCGAGGGCGTCGATCAGCCGGAAGATCTTCCGCGCGCCGTCCTCGTCGACCTCGATCTGGGTCGCCGGGACGAACTGGACCTCGGCGGAGTCGTAGTCGATCCCGGCGGCCTGGAGCGCCTTCCGGACCGCGACGAGGTCGGCCGCCTCGGAGATCACCTCGTAGGCGTCGCCGATGTCGTTGACTTCTTCCGCGCCGGCGTCGAGGACGGCGCTCAGGACGTCGTCCTCACCGAGCGAATCCTCCTTGGCGACCAGGATCACGCCCTTGCGGGTGAACAGGTACGACACCGAGCCGGGGTCCGCGAGCGACCCACCGTTCCGGGTGAACGCCACCCGCACGTCCGACGCCGCCCGGTTGCGGTTGTCGGTCAGGCACTCCACCAGCATGGCGACGCCACCGGGTCCGTAGCCTTCGTAGGTGATCGACTGGTAGTCGGCGCCGCCGGCCTCCTGACCGGAACCGCGCTTGAGCGCACGGTCGATGTTCTCGTTCGGGACCGAGGACTTCTTCGCCTTCTGGACCGCGTCGAACAGAGTCGGGTTGCCGGCGAGGTCACCGCCACCGGTCCGCGCCGCCACCTCGATGTTCTTGACCAGCTTCGCGAAGAGCTTGCCGCGCTTGGCGTCGACGACGGCCTTCTTGTGCTTGGTGGTGGCCCATTTGGAGTGACCCGACATCTGTGCAGACTCCCCTAGCTGTTCTCGCGGACGATCTCGACGAACACACGGTGGACGCGGTCGTCGTCCGTGATCTCCGGGTGGAAGGACGTGGCGATGACGTGGCGCTGTCGCACTGCGACGATCCTACCGGCGGCCGGACCGGCGCTGACGGTGCCCAGGACCTGCGCCTGGGGCCCGACGCTCTCCACCCAGGGCGCCCGGATGAACACCGCGTGGAACGGGGCGCCCTCGACGCCCTCGACCGCGAGCTCCGCCTCGAACGAGTCGACCTGCCGCCCGAACGCGTTGCGCCGCACCGTCACGTCCAGACCGCCGAGCGTCTGCTGGCCCTCGATACCGTCCAGCACCCGGTCCGCGAGCAGGATCATCCCGGCGCACGAGCCGAAAGCGGGCAGCCCGTCGCGGATCGCCTTCTGGAGCGGCTCGAAGAGCTCGAACGCTCGCAACAGCTTGTCGATCGTGGACGACTCGCCCCCCGGGATCACGATGCCGTCGACTGCTCCGAGCTCACGCTCGCGGCGGACCGGGACCGCGTCCACGCCGCACCGCTCGAGCATCCTGACGTGCTCGCGCACGTCTCCCTGGAGCGCGAGCACACCGACAGTCGGGGTCATGAGCGGCAATCTTACGGGGCGGGCCGGGGGCCGATGCCGGTCGGCGGGCCTCAGTGCCGGCCTTCCTCGAGGTGCCGCACCTTGCCGTCCCAGCCGTTCAGGAGGCCGCGGACAAGCCGGGCCAGGCCGAGCGGGTACACCTCGTCGGTCACCGCATCGAGCGCGTCGAGGTCCCACCAGCGGAGCTCGTCGAGCACATCCAGCTCGATGTCGGTCCAACCGTCCCGGCTCAGGCCGACCACGTCCACCGCCTCGGTCCGGGCCACGAAGATCTCCTCGTCCTGCCGGCAGTGCTCGGCGTAGAAATCGAAGATCGCGGAGCGGGTGAAGACGGGGCCGACCAGCTCGCCGGGGTCCAGCCGGACTCCGGTCTCCTCACGCAGCTCGCGCACCACCGCCGCACGGGCGTCCTCGCCGACGCCGATCCCACCGCCGATCGTGAACCACCAGTGACGTTCCCTCTGGTCGACGTCATGCCCGCGGAGCAGCAGGACACGATCGGAGCGGTCGAGCAGGATCACCCGCGCAGCGCGTCGATAGCGCAGACCGTCCGCGCCGAGGACCCACTCGGATCCCAGGTGCGACCCGGAACCCTCGACTCCCGGCGAACCCTCGTCCGCCGGCTTGCGGGCCTGACCCGAGGTCACCAGCCGCGATCGGCCAGCCGGTGCGGCTCCGGGAGGTCGGCCACATTGATACCCACCATGGCCTCACCCAGGCCGCGCGACACCGAAGCGATCACGCTCGGGTCATCGAAGAACGTGGTGGCCTTGACGATCGCGGCGGCGCGCTCGGCGGGGTTCCCGGACTTGAAGATGCCCGAGCCGACGAAGACGCCTTCCGCTCCCAGCTGCATCATCATCGCGGCGTCGGACGGGGTGGCGATGCCGCCGGCGGTAAACATCACCACCGGGAGCTTGCCCGTCTTCGCGACTTCCACCACGAGGTCGTACGGCGCCTGCAGCTCCTTCGCGGCGAGGTACAGCTCCTCCTCGGGTAGCGAGGTCAGGCGCCGGATCTCGTCCCGCAGGGTGCGCATGTGCTTGGTCGCGTTCGAGACGTCGCCGGTGCCGGCCTCGCCCTTGGAGCGGATCATCGCGGCGCCCTCGCCGATCCGCCGCAACGCCTCGCCGAGGTTGGTCGCACCGCACACGAACGGCACCGTGAAGGCCCACTTGTCGATGTGGTGGGCGTAGTCGGCCGGCGTGAGCACCTCGGACTCGTCGACGTAGTCGACGCCGAGCGACTGAAGCACCTGCGCCTCGACGAAGTGCCCGATCCGAGCCTTCGCCATCACCGGGATCGAGACAGCCGCAATGATCCCGTCGATCAGGTCCGGGTCGCTCATCCGGGCGACGCCGCCCTGGGCGCGGATGTCTGCGGGTACGCGCTCGAGCGCCATCACCGCTACCGCTCCGGCATCCTCGGCGATCTTCGCCTGGTCGGCGGTGACCACATCCATGATCACACCGCCCTTGAGCATCTCGGCCATGCCGCGCTTGACCTTGGCAGTGCCGACGACGGGCTGGTTGTTCTCGATGGTCACAAAGGCCTCGCTCATCCGGTTCACAGGGATCGAGCCGCGACGCAGCGGCATGCCGCCATCGTAGTCCGCGCTCGCTACTGCCGTGAGGCCGGCCCCGACTTGCCGAGGGCGTCCGGCCAGGCATCGTCGATCTCGAAGGTTTCCGGCATCGCGGCGTGCCCAGCGATCCGAAGCCAGCGCACCAACGTCTTGCGCCGGACCCGGCGCGCCTGGGTCACGGCCTCGTTGTGGAAACGACGGGCGAGATGCACCCGGTACCAGGCGCCGGCCAGCTCGTCGAGCAGTTCCGGTCCGCCCGCCATCGCGTGCATCCGTTCGACGTCGTCAGCGGCCCCGAGAGCCGCGCGGACCGTGCGCGAGAGATCGCTCTCGATCTCCTCACGTGTGACGTACCGCGCGCCGGCGCCCTCGTCGCCCGGGTCCGACGGCAGGCGCTCCTCCACCAGGATCGCGAGATCGGGTGGCACCACCACCATCGCCGGGCTGTCCCCACCGGCCGCACCGAGAGCCGACCACGCCGCGTCGGCGACCAGCACCGAGCTCACCGGATCCATCAGCTCCGAGGACGCGAGCTCGGCCGCGACCATCGCGCGGCGCACCAGCTGGTGATCGAGCGCCACCCGCGAGGCGGCCACCTTGCGGTGCAGCCGGTCCATCCGCGACGTCGCGACCCACACCCACCAGCCGAACAGCAGCACGATCACCAGGACGAGGACGACCAGCTGTTCCCCATTCATCGTCGACCTCGCTCGTTCTCGTGACCGCGGTGGCCGGACACCCGCGGGTCGTCGCCGACCCGGACGGCTTCCGGTGCGCCCGCAACCACCATCTCGTACACCGCGATCACGCGGTCGGTCACGGAAGACCAGTCGTACTGCCGGACGACGGCCGCGCCGGCCCGCGCGATCGAGTGACGGAGTTCGTCGTCGTCCAGCATTGCGGTGACGGCCGCCGCGAGGTCCGCCGGGTCGCCGACCCGGAACAGCCGGCCGGCCGCACCTTCGTTCAGGACCCGCCGGAAGGCCCCGAGGTCGCTCGCGACAACGGCCGCGCCCGCGCTCATCGCTTCGACCAGAACGATGCCGAAGCTCTCCCCGCCCGTTTGCGGTGCGCAGTAGACGTCGATCGAGCGCAAGAAGCGAGCCTTCTCGGCGTCCGTGATCGAACCCAGGAACTCGACGTGGTCGGCCAGCGGCCCCAGCGTGGTGCGGGCCTCGTCCGGGCCGGTCTCGCCACGGCCCGCGACCAGGAATCTGGTCCCGGGGTGCCGTTCGAGGATCGCCGGCACGGCAGCCAGCATCACCTGCAGGCCCTTGCGCGGCTCGTCGATCCGACCCAGGAAGCCGACCGTCGGAGCGTCAGGCGTGCCCCGCCATCGAGGCTCGGGCTCGGCCGTCTCGAACTTCTCGACGTAGACGCCGTTCGGGATCACGACGGCGTCCCCACCCATGTGCTCGACCAGGGTGCGGCGAGCATCCTCGGACACCGCGATCCGCGCCGCGATCTTCTCCAGGCTGCGCCGCACCAAGGGGTAGGCGAACTGCAGAGCCCGGGACCGGATCAACGCCGTGTGGAAGGTCGCGACGATCGGGCCTTCCGCGATCCACAACGCGAGCATCCCGAGGCTGGGCGTCACCGGCTCGTGCAGGTGCAGGACGTCGAAGTGGCCGGCGGCGAGCCAGCGCCGCACCCGTGAGGCGGTCAGCGGGCCGAACGTCATCCGGGCGACGGAACCGTTGTAGCGCACCGGGATCGCCTTGCCGGTCGAGGTGATGTAGTCCGGCAGCGGCGTCTCGTCGTCGGCCGGCGCCAGGACCGAGACGATGTGGCCGCGCGCGATGAGCGCCTCCGCAAGGTCGCGCACGTGGAACTGGACGCCGCCGGGCACGTCGAACGAGTACGGGCAGACGATGCCGATGCGCAGGCTCCGGCCGCTCACCTCGATGCTCCGTCCGCGGACCGGATCGCCGCGTCACGCGCGGCGTCGAGGTCGCTCACGAAGACCCGCTGCAGCATGTGCCAGTCCTCGGCGTGAGCACGCACCTGAGCCTCGAACCGAGTGACCCAGGCCTGGGTGACGTATGGCACCAGGTCGGCACTCGGAACGCCCGTCGGGACCACGACCTGTTCGGCGAAATCCAGGACGACGCCCCAGGGCGTTCGCGCGGCCCGACGCCGCACACCGGTCAAGCGCTCGTAGTAGACGACGACGGGGATCAGCACGCGGCCGGTGGTGACGGCGAGAGCAGCCGGCCCCGCGGCGACCCGCGCTCGCTCCCCGAAGAGATCGACCTCGACCCCGGTGGCCGTGAGGTCGCGATCCGCGATCAGCGGGATGACACGGGCGTCGGTCCGCGCGACCCGAACAAGCCGACGGAACACGTCCGCACCGGAACCGGACAGCGGGATCGTCGCCATGCCGAATCCGCTGCGGAATCGGGTGAACGCCTCGAACAGACGCTCCGGCTCGAGTCGCTCGGCAACGGTCGTCACGGGTCCGAGGTGACGGTGCGCCCAGGCGGCCGCGAGGTCCCAGTTGCCGAGGTGTCCCAGCGCGAGGATGGCCGAGCGGCCCGCGGCGATCTCGCTGACCACGAGCTCATGGCCGACCGCGCGGACGCGCGCGTCGATCTGTGCCTCCGAGAGCGCCGGCATCGCGAAGATCTCGGCGAAGTACCTCAGGTACGAGCGCATCCCGCGGCGGCTCAGCGCACGGAGCTGCCGGCGCGTCGCGTCCGGCCGCACCCGGGCGAGGTTCTTCTCGAGCCGGCGAACGCCGGCCCCGCGCCGGAGCCAGGTGGCGTCGGCCGCCCCGGCAGCAAGGGTTCGGCGAAGCCAGTCGGGTAGCCGCCCACCCCAGCGCCAGCCGAGGGTGAACAGGGTTGCTGCGTTCACTCCGCGCTCATCGCCTGACGACGGACGGTCAGGATTCGCTGCACGACGGTCACGGCGCTCGCGACGGCAAGCACCCCGAGGACCACCACCAGCACGCCTCGCGGCAGCCCGAGACCGACCAGGAAGGCCGCGACCAGGGCTGCCACCAGGCGATCTGCCCGCTCGGCGATGCCGACACTCGCCGTCATCCCGAGTGATTCGGCGCGGGCCCGCGCGTACGGCACGAGTGCCCCGAGGGCGAGGCACGCCATCGCCAGGCCGGCACCGAGGTGGTCGGCGGTGCGGAGCACGAAGTACAACGTGAGTCCCCCGAACACCGCCGCATCGGCCACCCGATCCAGGGTCGAGTCGAGGAACGCTCCCCACGAGCTGGCCCGCCCGGACCGGCGGGCCATCACGCCGTCGAGCGAGTCCGAGAAGACGAAAACCGTGATGACCAGGGTGCCGGCAAGGAGGTGCCCCAGCGGGAAGAGCCACAGCGCCGCGACCGTCACACCGAAGGTGCCGACGATCGTCACGGCGTCGGGCGAGACGCCCCATCCCAGGAGTACGTCGGCCACGGGGGTAAAGAGACGGTTCAGGCCCGCGCGCAGACCTCTCAACATCCGCGACTCCCGATCACACAGTGCTCCCCGGCCACGCGGCGGCGATCCGCCGGCGGGTGTCCCCGAGCAGCTCGGGCAGCGCCTTGGTCCGCGCGATGATGGGCAGGAAGTTCGCGTCGTTGGACCAGCGCGGCACCACGTGCTGATGCAGGTGGCCGGCGATGCCGGCGCCCGCGACGGCACCGATGTTCATGCCGACGTTGAACCCGCGTGGTTGCGAGACCGAGCGCACGGTACGCATCGCTGCCTGGGTGAGGCTCACCATCTCGCCGGACTCGGCCAGAGTCAGCTCGGTGTACTCCGCGACGTGCCGGTACGGGCAGACCAGCAGGTGGCCCGGGTTGTAGGGGTACAGATTGAGGACGACGTACGCATGCTCGCCGCGCGCGACGAGGAGCGCCGCTTCATCCTCCCGTTCCGGCGCGTGACAGAACGGGCAGCCCTGCCCCGGCGACTCGTCGACGGGGCGGTCCGCACCCTGGATGTAGCGCATCCGGTGCGGTGTCCAGAGCCGTTCGAAGCCGTCCGCGACCCCTGCGGGGTCGATCGGGTCGGCGTCGGAGGGGCGCTCATCGGCTTCCTGGCCCGCATCGCTCATCGTGGTGTCACACCTGGACCCGATCGCGAATCGCGGTGACGACGCGCGAGATCGCCTCGTCGATGGCCACGCCGTTGTCCTGCCGACCGTCGCGGTACCGGAACGAGACGGCACCTGCCTCGACGTCCTCACCGCCGGCGATCAGCACGAAGGGGACCTTCTGGGTGCTCGCGGTACGGATCTTCTTGCCGAACCGGTCGTCACCGTCGTCCAGCTCGGCCCGCACGCCGGCCGCACGGAGCCGTCCGACGACGTCGGCGAGGTAGTCGTTGAACGGCTCGGCCACCGGGATCGCGAGGACCTGCACGGGCGCCAGCCAAGCCGGGAACGCGCCCGCGTAGTGCTCGGTCAGGATGGCGACGAACCGCTCGATCGAACCGAACAGCGCGCGGTGGATCATCACCGGACGCTGCCTCGACCCGTCCGACGCGGTGTACTCGAGCTCGAACAGCTCCGGCAGGTTGAAGTCGAGCTGGATGGTCGACAGCTGCCAGGTCCGACCGATCGCGTCCTTCGCCTGGACGGAGACCTTGGGTCCGTAGAAGGCCGCACCCCCCGGGTCGGCGACCAGGTCGAGGCCCGATGCCGTCGCGACCTCCTCGAGGGTGCGGGTCGCCTCGTCCCAGACCTGGTCCGAGCCGACGAACTTGTCCGGGTTCCGGGTGGACAGCTCCAGGTAGAAGTCGTTGAGGCCGTAGTCCTTGAGCAGCTGCAGCACGAAGGTCAGCAGGCTCGTCAGCTCACCCTTCATCTGTTCGCGCGTGCAGTAGATGTGCGCGTCGTCCTGGGTGAAGCCGCGGGCGCGGGTCATGCCGTGCACCACGCCGGACTTCTCGTACCGGTACACCGTCCCGAACTCGAACAGCCGAAGCGGCAGCTCCCGGTACGACCGGCCCCGCGAGCGGTAGATGAGGTTGTGCATCGGGCAGTTCATCGGCTTGAGGTAGTAGTCCTGGCCGACCTTGCGAATGTTGCCCTCCGCGTCCCGCTCCTCGTCCAGGTGCATCGCCGGGTACATGGACTCGGCGTACCAGTCGAGGTGACCGGAGGTCCGGAACAGCTGGCCCTTGGTGATGTGCGGTGTGTTGACGAAGGAGTACCCCGCCTCGAGGTGCCGCCGCCGGGAGTAGTCCTCCATCTCCAGGCGAACGATCCCGCCCTTGGGGTGGAACACCGCAAGGCCCGAGCCGATCTCCTCCGGGAAGGAGAACAGGTCGAGCTCGGAGCCGAGCCGTCGATGGTCGCGGCGCTCGGCCTCAGCGAGCCGCTCCAGGTAGGCGCGCAGCTCGTCCTTGCTCGGCCACGCGGTGCCGTACACGCGCTGCAGCTGCGGGTTCTTCTCGCTGCCACGCCAGTAGGCCGCTGCCGAGCGGGTCAGCTCGTAGCCGTTGCCGATCAGGCGGGTGCTCGGCAGGTGCGGGCCGCGGCACAGGTCCTGCCATGCGACCGTGCCGTCCTTCCGCACGTTCTGGTAGATCGTCAGACCGCCCGCGCCGACCTCGACCCCGGCACCCTCGGCAGCCGCGACGCTCGAGCTCTTCAGAGAGATCAGCTCGAGCTTGTACGGCTCCGCGGCGAGCTCCCGGCGCGCCTCATCGTCGGTGACGTCGACCCGCCGGAAGGTCTGACCCTCCTTGACGATCCGCGCCATCGCCTTGTCGAGTGCCTTGAGGTCCTCGAGGGTGAACGGGCTCTCGACGTCGAAGTCGTAGTAGAAGCCGTCGGTGATCGGCGGCCCGATGCCGAGCCGGGCCTTCGGGTTGATCTCCTGGACGGCTTGCGCCAGCACGTGCGCGGTGGAGTGCCGGAGCACAGCGAGCCCCTCGGGCGAGTCGATCGTGATGCCCTCCACGGCGGCACCGGCGGGCATGACGCGGTGCAGGTCCCACAGCTCGCCGTTCACCCGCGCCACCACGACGTCCCGTCGGTCGGGGTACAGCTCCGCACCGGTCGTGCCGTCGTCCACCGTCCGTGGAGTCGAGTCGACGGTGATGGTGATCTGGGGCACGGTGGGCTTCTCCTCGAGTTCGGCGCGCTGCACTCAGCGTGTGTCGATGTTACCGAGCCGCGCGAACCAGATTGACGCGACCCGGACGCGAGTGTGCCGCGCCGACCGTCAGCCGACACGGCACCCCCCACGTGACCAGCAGACTCAGATCAGAAGATGTCCTTGGCCTTGTCGGCGATCTTGCCCACGACCGGGTCGACGGCGTCCGAAGTCTGGTCCTTGATCGACCCGGCGACGTCGTCGATCTTGGCGTCGTCGACCTTCTCCGAGATGGTCTCCTTGGCCTCGGCCACCTTCTCCGAGAGCTCGCCCTCAGCTTCGGCGAGCGTGCCAGACACCGTGCCCTCCGCACCCGCTGCGCCGACGGCCACGCCTGCCTGGGCGTCGCTGGCGTCGTCAGTCTTGTTTCCGAACAAGTGCTTCGCCTTGTTGATGATGTCGTCGATCCCCACCGGCATACCTCTCCTGCTCACTCGTCCGGCAGATTCTGCCGGCTGGTCATCACGCTAGCCCCCGCGCTGCGCCCGTGCCATGCCGCGCTCGTGGGGTGCGCCGCCCTCGCGGTCCACGTCGTCGTGGCCCCGCACCGAGAGCGCCGCGCATGCCACGAAAGGGTCATTCCGGCCGATCGGGTGATTGCCTCGGACCAGGGTGGGTGGGCGATACTGGATTCGAACCAGCGACCTCCTCGGTGTGAACGAGGCGCTCTACCACTGAGCCAATCGCCCGCGACGCCGACGAGGAGACTTCTTCGTACGACGTCCACAGGGATGCTAGCGAATCGGCCCGGGAATACCGAACCGAGAAGTACGTCATCGCGGGCTCAATCTCCGGCAGGATGCTGTGTTCGGAACCGCCGCAGTGCGCACCGTGGACGCGCACCGCGCCAACTGAGTGGGGAGGTGGATGATGGTCAAGCGCACGAGCGACGTATGCCACGTCGTCACGATGCAGCTGGTGCTGACGGACGGGACGGCTCGGCCGGTCACCGCCGAACTCACCTATGCGGCCAACGACCCGTACTCCGTGCGGGCCTTCTTCTCCGCCCCGAACAGTGCCTCCACCTGGCTCATCGGCCGCGAGCTCCTGAGCAAGGGCCTCCGCTCGACGATCTCGGGCCCGGCGGGCAAGGGCGACGTGCAGGTCTGGCGGGACGAGGACCCGAGCTACGCCTTGTTGTCCTTGACCGGCGTCGAGGGCAATGCGCTGCTCGCCACCTCGGCGATCGCGCTCGAGCGCTTCCTCGCCTCGACCGTGGCGCTGGTCCCCTTCGGCGACGAGAGTGCCCGGATGGACGCCGAGCTCACCGACCTCATCGCGGCGCTCTTCACCGCCTGACTGTTTCCCGTCCTACCTGACCCAGGCCGTCGAACACGACAAGTCGGCCGCTGCGTGCCGCGGGTGACAACGGCGTCCCCGCGGTGCTTCATCTCAGGGGTCCACATCCAAGGCAGCGCGCGTTTCGAACAGCTCTCGGGCGGCCCTGGTGATCACGCCCACCGTGAGCTCGACGCCGTCCAGGCTGATGACCGGGGCGACATGCCGGGTGGACGACGTGATCGCGAGGCCGCCGCGGCCCGCGCTGATCTCGTCGAGGATGCGGTAGGGCAGCTCTGCGGGGGCGACCTCCCGGACCGGCAGACCGTCCTGGCCAGCCCACTCCAGGAGCAGTGCCCGGGAGATTCCGGCGAGGCAGCCGGAGCTGAGGCCTGGTGTCAAGAGCTCACCGTTGAGCTCGACGAACACGTTCGACCCGGTCCCTTCGCACAGCTCGTCCCGGGTGTTGGCGAAGAGCGCCTCGTCGGCGCCTG
>Ga0209539_1001823_pt1 | contig 11435 bp, 13 predicted proteins | sample BarGraNGADG00312_2_FD_184499 | JGI IMG/M metagenome (GOLD analysis project Ga0209539, IMG submission 184499) | Arctic peat soil microbial communities from Barrow, Alaska - Barrow Graham LP Ref core NGADG0011-312 (SPAdes) (version 2) | ecosystem: Environmental > Terrestrial > Soil > Wetlands >... | reverse complement strand
CGGCGCGCCTCGAGGCGCTGCCGCGGCCGACGGTCGTGCCAAGATCACGCCGGAGCTGGCCGCGAGGCTCGAGGTCGTGGAGACGAACGCCAACGAGGCTCCCGTTCCGGACGGCGCGGCCGACCGGGTCGTCATGGTCGACGTGCTGCACCACCTCCACGACCTGGCGGTGGTAGCGGCGAAGCGGTGGCCGGCGTCCGCGACCGGCGGTGGCGTCGCGGCGCTGAGGCCGTCAGGCGAGAGCGCTCAGTGCTGGCAGGCGCCCTCGCGACCGACCACGGGCAGGCCGCCATCGGTGTAGGCCTGGACGGCCGCTTTGACGTCGTCGCCGCGACCGGCATGCACGGTGATCCCGACCTGGTTGAAGCCCATCAGCGGACGGCCGCCGATGCCGTCCACGACGATGGCGTCGACGTTGTGCTCGGCCAACAAGAGGACCGGCGACATGCAGCCGCCCTCGGTGTGCGGGGCGTTGTGAAGGATCTCCACTTCGCCTACCTTGCCGTCAGCCACGTCGACCATGGTGAAGCAATCACAGCGGCCGAAGTGGCCGGAGCGACGGGCTTCGAGCCCGCCGGGCTGTTCGGACGGGATGGCGATGCGCGTCTTCGTGGTGATCTCGTCGGTCATGACTCTCTCACTCTCGTTTGTGGATTCGTCGGTACGTCGATCTATGCTTGGCGGCCGCCGCCGCAGCCACCCCGGCGGTGACCGCCGCCGGCACCGAAGCTCCGGCCCCGGCCGCCACCTCGGCCTCCGCGGCCCATCCCGCAGCGCCCTGCCGGATCCCAGCAGGTGCCCACGTCGGGCGATGCGCAGGAGGGGCATGCGGCAGCGGGTGTTGCATCGGGGACGGCGGCCCAGACGGCGCCGCAGGCCGAGCAACACACCTGTCTCGGTTCCACGCGGTACTGGCCGCCACCGATAAGGATCGCCTTGCCGGCGACCAACGCCTCCGCGACCTTGGCCCTGCCTCGCTCGAGGACACGACCGACCGTCTGCCGCGACACGCCCATCGCCGAAGCCGCCTGCTCGTGACTGAGGCCCTCAAGGTCCACAAGGCGGATGGCCTCGAGCTCGTCGACGGCCAGCGGCAGCTGCTCGAGCTCTCGACCGGGGACGCCGGCGGGCTTGAACAGGGTCACGCGTGGCACACTGCCGACGGCGCGTTCAATCGACGGCCGTGGCAATGAACCTCTCCTGCTGTTTCACTCCGGCGATAAGCGGCGTCGTCGTTGAGGAGCGCAGTTCCGCCGCCGAGGGCGGGTCGCGGTGCAGGTAGACAGCGCCGAGTCGCCTGAACGCCAGCCGTCGGCTGACAACCATGCGTGCGGCGGCACCACGCAGCAGCGGTCGCACCAATCCGTGGGGGTCGCGCAGATCCTGAGCCAGGCAGGCGCCGAGTGCCACGACCGCCCTGCCAGCTGTGCGTCCACTGTCTGCGCCGCTACACGTCGGCCCGCCGCGCCTCGCTCGGCGAGATCCGGCGTCGCAGCCGCGAACTATGCCGTTCTCGCCGGTTCTCATGACCAGGGGCCGCCGATGGTGGGTTCCTCGAGCGCCGGCAGTTCCCCGCACCTCAGCGCCGCAAGTGCCTCGCGGGCGCGGATGCCATTGCCGGCCTGGTGGACGGAGATGCTCGCCGCTGCGAGGGCCTTGTGTGCCTTGGGGCCGACGTGGCCCGCGATGACCGCGTCCGCGCCATGTTCCATCAGGAACTCACCGGCCAATGGGCCGGCTCCTCCGGCGGCGTTGGTGTTTGCGATGTTGTCGTGGGCTTGCCATTCGCCGGTCCGCAGATCAGCGATCACGAACCAGCGAGCGCGGCCGAAGCGCGGGTCGACAAGGGCATCGAGGTCGCCGCCCTGGGTCGCGATGGCCACCCTCATGCAAGGCCTTCCCGTCGAGTAATGAGCATATGCTAATAATAGCCGGCGTCGGAGCAGAGTCAAGTCAGGGGGTCAGACCCCTCCACGCGAAGCCGCCCGCCCGAGCGGCCGGCCGAAGAGGCGAAGGCCGCTCAGGCGGTCGTGTGGAGAAGCGCCATCAGGCGCGTAGGCGACCGCTGTCAGGCGATCGCGCTCAGAGCACCTGTACGACGTCGGCCTCTTCGCAGCGCGTGATGTACTCGGCAATCCCGACGATGTCGTCGACGAGGTCGACGAAGTCGCCGAGCTCGCCGGCGCCCCAGATCTTGCCGGCGGTGCCGCAGGCGTGGATGTGCACGGTGCCGTCCTCGCGCAGCTTGCGCAAGCTGTCTAGCGGGTCGGGGACGGCGTTGCCGGCCATGCCGGCGAGCATCTCATCCTCGAGCTCGGGCCGGTCGCTGTAGGTGCCCGAGCCGGCGACGTCCTTGCGGAACGCGTACGCGCCGCCGAGCAGCAGGTAGACGTCGACGTCCATGTCGAGCGCCACGGCTCCGCCGGTGAGCGTGCTGGTGACGACGAGCTTTTCGATGCTGCCGCTGGCCAGACCGATGATCATCGAGCTCATAGTGGTACTCCCTTTCGACTAGATGAACAGGTTGACGTTGGCTTCGTCGGCTTCGCCCAGGTAGGCGGCGACTCCGGCGTACTCGAGGCCGTCCATGAGCTCCTCTTCCTTGAGACCCATGACGTCCATCGTCATGGTGCAGGCGACCAGCTTGACGCCCTGTTCCTGGGCGCTCGCGATGAGCTCCTCGAGCGACATGGCGTTCTGCTCCTTCATGACCTTCTTCATCATCGGGGCGCCCAGGCCGGCGAAGTTCATCTTGGACAGGCCCAGCTTGCCGGGGCCGCGCGGCATGATCTTGCCGAACATGACCTGCAGGGTGGACTTCTTCTCCTTCACCTGGACCTTCTCGGGCCTGCGCAGGGCGTTAAGGCCCCAGAAGGTGAAGAACATCGTGACGTCGTCGCCCATGGCGGCGGCGCCGTTGGCGATGATGAACGCCGCCATCATCTTGTCGAGGTCGCCGCTGAAGACGATGATCGTCTTCTTGGTCGTGTCCATTCCAGCACCTCCAGTGCTGCTCGGTCGCGGGTCGTTGGGCTCGGCCTCAGGACGCGTAGGCCTCGCGCAGGTACTGCGAGATGTCCCTGAAGCGCATCGTGTCGCCGGCCGCGCTGCTCAGGTTCACGAAGCACATCGGACACATGGTGACGGCGTCGGGCGCCGCGGCGCGCAGCTGCGCGACGCGCTTCTCGGCGTTGGCGGCCGCCTTGGCCGGGTAGAGCGACTCGATGGGGCCGCCGCAGCACCACGTCTGGCGACCCGCGTTCTCCGGGTCGCGGATGGTGACGCCGGCGGCCGCCAGCAGCTCGCGCGGCTCGTCGACGATGCCCTCGTAGCGGGCGAAGACGCACGAGTCGTGGAAGGCCACGTCTCCGGAGAGCATCGCGCTCGGCGTCAGCCCCTTCTCGGCCAGCACCTCGAGGTAGCTGCGCACATCCACGTCGTAGCCATCGAGTACTTTGGGATAGACGCTGCGCAGCATGGTCGTAGTGTGCGGGTCGACGGTGATCACGGTCTTCACGCCGTGCTTCTTGAAGACTGCCTGGACGCGCCGGGCATGCTCGGCGAGCGCTTCGTCGGCGCCCAGGTCGTAGGCGAGGGCGCCCGAGTACAGGTCGTCCTCGAAGAGGGCGCCGAACGCGACGCCGGCTTTGCGCAGCAGGTGGACGACGTTGATCGGCACCTGGTCGTAGAGGGCGCGCTCCTCTGCCGAGGGGCGCGCCATGAACGCCGAGACGTTGACGACGCGGTTCACTCTGCGGCCGAAGCCGGTCAACTTGGCGAGCCACGAGTCGCCGAGCCGCTGCTCGACCTTCACGAGGCCCTCGATGTATGGGATGAGCTGGTACATCATCCCGGTGTAGAGCACGGTGTCGCCGCCGCGCCGCAGGCCGAGGCCCTCGGTCCACTTGGTGGCGACCTTCTTGGGGATCGGCAGTACGGAGCGCCTGAGACGCAGGTTGTCGGCCAGGATGCCGATGACGTCGCCGGTCGGTAGAGGCATGGTCATCTCCTCCTAAAGACCGAAGACGGTACGGTTGATGTGATGGCGCAAGGTGCGCACGTTCTCTGCGATGTGCACGCCCGAGGGGCAGTTCTCCTCGCACATCTTGCAGAGCAGGCACGAGAAGACGTTCTCCGTCTCCGCGTGCACCTGGTCCTCCATGCCGAGGAGCACGTAGCGGAACAGCTTGCGCGGCTGGACGTCGACGCCCATCGGGCAGATGGCGGAGCACACCCCGCAGTTCATGCAGGCGTCGGCGTTGAACTCGTCGGCGCGGTCCAGTTCCTCCGCCAGCCCGGGGTTCACGAGAGCCGTCATGAGCCCTCCCTCTCCACCACTTGGTAGCGGTAGTAGCCTTCGTCGGTGGCTTCTTTGATCTCGCCGAGCCAGCCGTATTTGCGCAGACCCATCACCCAGAACATCACTTCGTGCGATGGGCGCTCGACGGCCGCCGCGATCTCGGGCACCGTCAGCGGGCCGTCCTCGAGCGCCTCCAGGATGCGGCGACGCATGACCTGCTCGTCGCGGACGATCTCGCGCACACTGCGGTTCGCGGGGTCCGCGTCCTTGATCGTCTTCTCGCCGGGGGTCGGTGTCATGTGCAGCTCACCTCCAGGAGACCGTCGATCGTCGCTTTGATCTGGGCGTCGGTGTAGCCCTGCAGGTCGACGGCGTCGGTGGGACACACCGGCACGCAGCCGCCGCAGCCCTTGCAGGCGGTCTTGATGACACCGGCGACCGCCTTGTCGCCCTCTTCGACCTGCTCGATGGCGGCGTATGGGCAGGCCTCGAGGCACTTGCCGCACCAGGTGCAGGCGTCGGTGTCGACGATGGCGACCATCGGGTCGAGCTCGGCGAAACCGCGCTTGAGGATGGCGCCGCTCTGGGTCACGGCCGCGAGGCCGCTGGCGACGCTCTCGGCCGAGTTCTTGGGCGACTGGCAGGCGCCGCAGATGAGGACGCCGTCCACGATCGTCTCAACCGGGCGAAGCTTGGGGTGGATCTCGTTGAAGAAGCCGTCGTTGCCCACCGGGAGCTTGAGCACGCTGACGAGCTCGCCGTTCTCGCGCGGCACCATGCCGGTGACGAGCACGACGAGGTCGGCCGGGACGGCGACCTCTTCGCCACTGGTGAGCAGGTCCTTCGTCGTGATCCTGAGGCCGCCGGAAGCAAGCTTCTCGACCGCCGGCGGCTCGTCGTCGGGCACGCGCAGGTAGAGCGAGCCCTTCTCGCGCGACTCGGCCCACAGCAGCTCGTACTTACCATAGGTGCGCATGTCGCGGTACAGGTGGTACTGGCGCAGCGACGGGTCGCCCTTGGCGGCCGCCTCGAGCGCCGCGTCCACGGCGGCCGTGCAGCAGTAGCGCGAGCAGTAGGTGTGGCCGCCTTCGACGTCTTCGCCCTGGCGGCTGCCGACGCAATAGACGTAGGCGATGGTCTTGACCGGTCGGCCGTTGTACTTCAAGGGGCCGACCGACTCGTCCACCATCTTCTTGAAATCGGGCAGCGTGACGACGCCGTCGATGCCGTAGCCGAACTCGCCGGCCGCCGGTTCGTAGGTGTCGAAGCCGGTGGCGACGACGATCGAGCCGACGTCGACGGTGATGGTCTCCAGCCGTTCACCGTGCACCGCGATCGTCGCCTGGAGATTGCCGAAGCTGCCGGACTTGTTCATCACCTCAGCGTTCGTGAACACCGTGATAGCGGGGTGCGCGCGCACTGCTTCCTCGAGCTTGGCGACCAGGTCGGCGCCGTTGCGGCCGTGGGGGTACATATGGCCGAAGCCGGCGACCCAGCCGCCTAGCTGAGGCTCCTTCTCCACGAGGAAGACGGAGAGCCCGATCTCGGCGAGCCCGAGGGCCGCGCGCAGGCCGGCGATGCCGCCGCCGACGACGAGGCTCTTCGGCGTCGTCTCGACGACGATCGGCTCGAGCGGCTCGGTGAGGCGCGTCCGGTTGATGCCGGCGCGCACCAGGCGCACCGCCTTGTCGGTCGCGCCCTCGTGGTCGTCGGTGTGGGTCCACGAGCACTGCTCGCGGACGTTGACCTGCGTGTACTGGAAGGGGTTCATGCCGGCGCGCTTGGCGACGTCGCGGAAGGTGACCGTGTGGAGCTTGGGCGAGCACGAGGCAACGACGAGCGCGTCGAGGCCCTTCTCGTGCGCGTCCTCGATGATCTCCTGCTGGGTCGAGTCCGAGCAGGTGAACATCGCCGAGCGCGCGACCACCACGTCGGGGTCGTGCTCCACGGCGACGACGACCTTGTCGACGTCGACGTAATCGCTGATGTTGCCGCCGCACTGGCAGACGTACACGCCGATCTTGCGGCCGCTCATGCCTGTACCTTCACTTTCGCGCGTTCCAGGTGAGCGGCGGCCTGTGCGACCGCGGCGCCCGCGTGGAGGATGGAATCGGGGATGTCCTTGGCTCCGGCGGCCGAGCCGGCGACGAACACGCCGGGGAGGTTGGTGCGGCCGGGGTCGAGGTCTTCGTCGGCCTCACCGACGTAGTAGTAGTCGTCGAGCGCCAGGGCGCCGTCCTCGAAGAGACGCTGTGCCTCGGCGTTGGGCTGCACCCCGACGGCAAGCACGACCATGTCGTGCTCGGCCTCGGCAAGCGTGCTGCCGTTCTCGATGTCCTCGTAACGGAGCACGAGGTTGCCCTCGTCGGTCTCGATGATGCCCGAGACGCGTCCTTTGACGAAGTTGGCGCCCATTTCCTTGGCCTGCTGGTAGAACTCGTCGTAGCCCTTGCCCACCGAGCGCACGTCGATGTAGTAGACGGTCACGTCGGCGAGCGGCAGGGCGCCCATGATGAGCTGGTTCTGCTTGACCGAGTACATGCAGCAGATCCTGGAGCACAGCGGGTTGCCGACGGTGTCGTCGCGAGAGCCGGTGCACATGACGTAGGCGATGTTGTCCGGCAGCTTGCCGTCGCTGGGGCGCAGCACGGCGTTGTACGGCCGCGTCGGCGCCAGCAAACGGTCCATCTGCATGCCGGTGATGACGTTCTTGTAGCGGCCGTAGCCGTACTGAGGCTTGGCGTCGGCCGGGAAGAGTTTGAAGCCGGTGGCCAGGACGACCGAGCCGACCTCGACCTCGATCTCCTCGCCCTGCATGTCGAGCTTGATCGCCTCGGCGGGGCAGGCGTCGACGCAGGCGTGACACTCGGAGCAGACGCCGCAGTCGAGGCAGCGGGCGGCGCCGAGGAACGCTTCGTCCTCGGTCATCGGGCCCTCGGTCTCGCCGAAGTCGGTCGGCGCCGCGTTCATGACGGCGCTCGACTCGAACGGCTCGCGCCGGTCGTACACGTCCTGCCGCCCGAGCACCTCGGCCTTGTCCACGACCGGAAGCGCCTCGTCGAAGGCGCCGGGGTCGAGCTCGGCGCCCTGGAGGTATCGGTCGATCATGAAGGCGGCGCGGCGGCCTTGGCCGACGGCCGTGGTGATCATCGTGGGGCCGGTGACGACGTCGCCGGCGGCGAAGATGTGCGGCGCCGCGGTCTGCAGCGTCGCGGGGTCGGCCTTGAGCGTGCGGTTCGCGTTGGTCTCGAGGCCGAACGCCTCGGTGTCGGCGCCCATGCCGGCGGCGACGATGACGACGTCGCACGCGAGGCTCTGGCGCTGGCTCTCGTCGTACTCGGGGTGGAAACGGCCGTCGGGGTCGAACACGCAGGTGCAGACCTTGAGCTCGGCGCCCTGCACGCGGCCCTCGCCGGTGAAGTGGTCGATGCCCCAGCCGTCGTGCAGTGTGATGCCCTCGGCACGAGCCTCTTCTACCTCGAAGTCGTGGGCCGGCATCTCCTCGCAGGGCTCGAGGCTGGCTTGGGCGACAGAGGCCGCGCCGAGGCGGCGCGCCGTGCGCGCCGCGTCGATGGCGACGTTGCCGCCGCCGACCACGAGCACGGGCTTGCCGGCCAGGTCGATGCCCTCGTCGAGCTTGACGGCGCGGAGGAAGTGGAGGGCGTTGTCGACGCCGTCCAGATCGTCGCCGGGCACGCGCAGACCCACGGACTTGTGCGTGCCCGTCGCCAGAAGGACGGCGTCGTAGCCGTCGCGCTTGAGCTGGCCGACGTCTTCGACGCGCGTATCGGTCGCGATCTCGACGCCGATGGCGGTGACGTTGGCGACGTCGTCGGCGACCACGTCGTTGGGCAGGCGGTACGCCGGGATGCCGAGGCTGAGCATGCCGCCCGGCGTGGGCGCCGCCTCGAAGATCTTGACGCCGTAGCCCTTGAGGGCGAGCTGCCAGGCGGCGGTGAGGCCGGCCGGGCCCGAGCCGACCACGGCGACCTTCTTGCCGTTCTGCTCGGGCTTCTCGACGGCCTTGGGCTCCCGCTGGCCGTACCGCGTGTCGGCGATGAAGCGCTTGAGGCGGCGGATCGGCAGCGGGCCTTCGAGCTCGCCGCGCGTGCATTCGTCCTCGCAGGGCGCGTAGCAGGCGCGCCCGAGGCTGCCGACCAGCGGCGTCGCCTCGAGCACCAGGTCGAAGGCCTGGTCGTATTCGCCGCTGCGCACCCGGGCCACGTATCCGTGCGCCTTGATGCCCGCCGGGCACGCGTAGGTGCAGGGCGAGACGCCGGCGCGCTCGATGACCGCCTTCTTCGGCACGGCTTGCGGGAAGGCGATGTACGCTGCTCGCCGCGACACCATGTCGGCGTTGAACTCGTCGGGCACCGCCACGTTGCAGGCCATCTCGCACTGGCGGCAACCGGTGCACGCGGCCTCGTCGATGAACTTCGGCTTCTGAGTGATCTTGGCGTGGTAGCCGCCGTTGCCGTCGTCGCGGATACCCTCGACCTCGGCGTACGTGAGGACGTCGATGTTGGGGTGGTGGATGGTCGCAGCCATCTTGGGGGTGGAGATGCAGCTGGCGCAGTCGAGCGTGGGGAAGACCTTGCTGAGCAGGATCATCTTGCCGCCGACGCTAGCATCCTTCTCGACGACGAGCACCTTGTAGCCCATGTCGCCGAGCTTTATAGCGGACTCCATCCCGCCGATGCCGCTGCCGACCACCAGAGCGTCGTACTTCATGCGGTCGCCTTCCGGGACGGTCCCAGGCCGGCCAGGGACGCCGAGTATTCGTGCATGTAGTTGGTGAAGGGCTCCGCGCAGACGGAGCAGATCGCGGCCATGCGCACGCGCTGCGGCTCGTAGCCCTTCTCGACGAGCAGCGCCTGTGCGTCGGTCATGATTCCGGCCGTGCGCTCGCTGCAGTCGGTCAGGTAGGCGCACTCGTCGCCGTCGGCGGCGATGAAGACGCCGTCGAAGCCCTGCTCCACGGCGTACAGCACCCAGCTCGGCTTGAGGCCGCTCGTGCAGGGCAGGCTGATCACCGTGACGTTGGGCGAGTAGTGCATGTGCGAGCTGCCGGCCAGGTCGATGCCCGGATCGGAGATGTTGTTGGTGGAGAAGACCAGGATCCGCGGCGCAGCCGCCTGCTCCTCGTGTGTCTGAGCCTCAGCCGTCATTACTTCATCTTCTTGACGTACAGCTTCATGAAGCCGGGCTCCTCGACGACGCCCATGAACTCGTGACCCATCTTCTTGCACCAGGCGGGGAGGTCTTTCTGGGTGCCGGTGTCGGTGGCCATGACCTCCATGACGCCGCCGACGCTGACGCCGGGGATGCCCTTCTTGGCGGCCAGGATGGGGCCGGGGCACGAGGTGCCGCGCGCGTCCACTACCTTCTCTGCTTGGATGGAGCTGAGGTCCTCTGACATGATGCTCTCCTTCGTGACGACGCTTGTGCTTGTGTTCCTTATCGCAAGCGTGGGCGTAATAGAGGCCCGATCCTTCAAGTCGTGCCGTTGGGCTGTGGACGTCCCCTCTTTGCGACGCGGTCTAGGTGTTGTCGCTCCCGCCCCCGGGAGCGGTCTTGTCTACGCCGGCACCACCGGCAACGGCGTGTGCTGAATGGCGTGCAGGAGCTCCGCCGCCATCAGCGATCCACCCCGGGCCTGGTGCTGCTCGATCAGCGCCTGGCGGATGAGCGTGCAGCCCTGGATGAACTTGGCGTTGGTGATGGAGCAGTAGACGGTCTGGTCTTCCTTGCGCGAACGCACGAGCTGCCGCTCCTTGAGCAGCCGCAGGTGCTGCGACATGAGGTGCACGGAGATGCCCACGTCTGCCGCCAGGTCGCGGACGCACTTCTCGCCCCGGCTTAGGTCGTAGAGGATCGCCAGACGATGCTCGTCGGCGAGCGCTTTGCACAGCTCAGCGTGCATCCGGAAGAGCGGTTTGAGCTCAGCGGGCGCCGCAGCGCCTTTGTCCATCACTTGCATGCTTGCTTATATACGCCCATACGCATCGACGGTCAAGCATATGGATGTGAATCGCAGGGTTTCAGAAGCTTGTGACGCTTGACACACACCCTTTCGAGGCGGAGAATCGGAGGCGTATTCGGATGAGCGCATGTCCGAATGTATCTGCGACCAAACGAGTCGGGCTTCGCCGGCTGGTGCCGCAGGCCACGCCGGTCGGCTCCCCGGAAGGAGTGCGTCAGTGGACGAACGCCTCGAGAAAGAAGTGAACCTCCTTCACGCGAGCATCTGCCAGGCGCTGGCGGACCCGAAGCGCATCCTCATCCTTTACGCCCTCTCCGAGGGGCCCAGGACCGTCACCGAGCTCACCGAGGCTCTCGACGTGCCGCAGCCTACTGTGTCGCGGCATCTCAAGGTCCTCCGAGAGCGGCGCCTCGTCTCGACCGAGCGCGAGGGCACCAGCGTGCGCTACTCGCTCGCCGACGATCGCGTCATCGGGGCGCTCGACACCATGCGCGCCGTGCTCGTCGGCGGCCTCACCCAGCAAGCCAAGCTCGCCCAGGGGCTGAGCTGACCGCGGCCGGTCCTCTGCCGGACCGTCCGACTTTCAGAAAGGACGTGCGAATCAGTGGCATCACTGAACACCCAGGATAGGGAGTTCCTGACCACCATCTTCGGCGATCGCGTGACCTTCGACAGGATCGAGCGGAAGCTGTACAGCCACGACATCGCGGCCATGCCCGGGCTCGTGAAGCCGCTCGTGGGCGACGCGACCTGCGACGCCGTTGTGCAGCCCCGCACCGAGCAGCAGGTCGTGGACCTGCTCACGTGGGCGGCCCGGCGCGGCGTCGCGCTCACGCCGCGCGGCAAGGCCACCAGCGGTTACGGCGGCGTAATCCCCGTCAAGAAGGGCGTCGTGGTCGACTTCTACTTCATGAAGGACGTGCTGGAAGTCGACCACGACGCACAGACCGCCCGCGTCCAGCCCGGCGTCACCTGGGAGCAGCTCGACCGCGAGCTCAAGAAGCAGGACCTGACGCTGCGCCTCTACCCGACCTCGTACCCGTCGTCGTCGGTCGGCGGCTGGCTCGCCCAGGGCGGCGCCGGCATCGGCTCCTACCAGTACGGCTACATCGCCGACAACGTCGTGTCCGTGCGGGTCGCTTTGCCGTCGGG
>Ga0209539_1001822_pt1 | contig 11435 bp, 20 predicted proteins | sample BarGraNGADG00312_2_FD_184499 | JGI IMG/M metagenome (GOLD analysis project Ga0209539, IMG submission 184499) | Arctic peat soil microbial communities from Barrow, Alaska - Barrow Graham LP Ref core NGADG0011-312 (SPAdes) (version 2) | ecosystem: Environmental > Terrestrial > Soil > Wetlands >... | reverse complement strand
GGCGAGCACTTCGAGCAGCCTCTCGACCTTGTCCACGGTAGGAGCCGTGAAGCTCGACGCGGTCGAGAGCAGGGGCCTCATCCGTGCAGCCAGTCGAGATACGGAAGCCCCACCGGAACATACAGCCGCCACGCCGAGACGAATTCGTACTCGACGCCGGGACGGCGCCGCTGAAGCCAGTATGTGCCGCGGCCCAGCGAGCGCCGCATCTCGTGCAGCGGCGCCGGATCGCAGAGCCAGTCGTCTGACATCAGGTCGAGCAACCAGCCGGCACGGGCGACGAGGGTCGGCGAGCCGAACGACGCCGAGTAGCGCGCGACGTGTTCGGACGTCATGGTGGTGAAGGAGCCGACGCTGCGCAGCAGTTCCTCGAGGCCGCCGGCGAGGTCGAGGCGGGCGAGACAGTCGACCAGCGTCCGCTCACGTGTGGTCGCCGACACCAGAGCATCACCGGCACGGACATCGGTCACGTAAGTCGTCGCGACGGAAGGGGACAGGCGCTCGGCCTTGGCCGCCACTCGCCTGAACCGATAGCCGCGCACCGTGAACGGCGTCATCGTCTTCGCCGAGAGGAAGTAGACGGTGCGTGCCGGCGTGTGCGCGACGCCGTGGGCCTCGAGCGCCGTGTGATAGACCAGTACGGAGTCGGGAGCCGCCTTGCTCGCGACCAGCAACACGTTGGGCGTCTTGTCGCGAAACGCGCCGACGTTCGAGGCGTACAGGCCGCGGGCTAACCGCCGGGCCTGCTCACGCTTGACGGCGTTGCGCAGGTTGGTCTCGCGGGTGCGTTCACTCACGCCCGGATCGACGGCGGTCATGAACTCGTCGAGGGTGAAGACCTCGCGCGATTCGAGAAAGCGGAGCGTCATAGACGGCTTGGTGTTCATCGGCACCTCGCTACACGTAGAAATCTACGTGTTTGGCAGCATACACGAACACCAGGCCCAGCGCACGGCCGATTCATTTGAAGCCCCGAAACACCTCCGCCCCATGCCACTCCAGCAGCTCCGCATCCGGCCAGCCGGCCCGCACCTTGGGCACCGCGATCTCGCGCGCCGCGAAGCGCTCGTGCTCGCCGCCGTTGTGGAAGTCATCGAACAGGTCGCCGCTGACGCGGAAGCGGTGGTCGGGCGTGACGGAGCCGGTGTCGTAGAGCCGTTGGATGTTGGCGCGCAGCAGCAGTCCGTTGACGAGCGCGTGTTCGCCGCCCCGCGCATAGGGACGCACGTGCACGGCCTCGAGCGCCGGCAGCGAGTGTTCTTGACTGAGCCTTCACCGTCGCGTAGTCTGAACTCAATCCAGTCATCTGGAGGTGGATGGCGAATGCCATCGAGGGGGCCGCGAGGCCCCCTTTCGTCGTCTACAGCATCTTCTTGCCGAACACCCGGCCGTCACGCCGGTCGTACTTGCCCTGCAGAACGGCGATCACCTTGGCGGCGAACGGCGCGATGGTCATCGCGTGTCCATTCTCGTTGAGGATCTCGTTGCGGCTGGGGTGCGCGACGAGGTCGGCGAGTTGCAAACCGGCGAGGTTGAAGCGATCGGCTTGCGGGCGGAATCGGTGATCGACTTGCACCGGAATACGCAAGATGGCTGCTCGAATCCGGCAAGGCGCCGTGGCCGAAGGGCTCGCCGCCGACCTTCAAGCTGACACCCGTCGAGCGGGGGCGCTTCGTCCTCTCGGCCTAGTTGCGAAGTCGCCGCAGCCCGTCCTCGTAACGCTCGCGGCCAACGCCGTCGGGCGTCGCGCTGTCGAAGACCAGAAAGCCCTCTTCCTCGTTGAGGACGCCGGCAGCGACCATCTCCAGCGTGAGTCGCGCGGTGGACATGACCGTGAGCCCGTGGAACTTGGCGGCGAAGTCGCTGCCCCAATCGTCGTCCATGATCACCAGGTCGGAGCGGCGATGCTTGGCAATGAGGACCGTGGCGATCTCGCCGGCGTGAGCCCGTTCGTGTTCGCCGATGGCGCGCTTGAGTTCGAGCACCGTGCTGAACTCGGGCTTGAGTGCGCCGGGTATGTTCTTGGTCCGTTTGGGCCACTTGCCCTCGCTGCGGACAACGGCGCCGTTCTTGGCGAGGTAGTCGTGTAGCTGCCGGAACTCGGACCTCGCCGAGAGGCGCAGCAACTCGCGCTCAACGTCAGGCGTGATGTGGGCGCGGTCACCGAGGTAGTCGCGCAACTTCTGGAGCAGGCCGTGCTTGGCGAAGCGGCACAGCACGCTCGCGTCGAGCAGCACGTCCGATGCCGTCCGCGAGCGCACGGGAATCAGTAGTCTGGCTCGTGGCGGCCGGGCTTGACGCCCCTCCGGTCGAACTCCGCCTCAACGAGATCAGGCTCAACCTCGAGGAGCCCGGCGATCTGGTCGACGGTGAGGAGGCCGCGCTCGAATGCCGTGGCAGCCTCGGTCATGGTCGCCCGCGGTAGCCGTGGCAGGTGGCCGCCCGCGCGACTGAGCGTGTCCTCGAAGTCCCCCAGGCCGAGACGCCGACAAAGAGCAGTGTGGTCGCCGTTCCTGATGCGCTCCCCGATGGGCTCGACCTTTCCCTTGGTGAGGTGCCGTGCCGCCTGGAGCCGGTAGAGTGCTAACTCTGCGCTCACGTGACAGTAGTCGGCGAGGCGCACGACGGTTTCGAGATCGTCGGGCGGCTCGCCCACTGCCGCCAGCCATCGCTGTACGCCGTCGACCGGCGCCAGGAACTCGGCGGCAAAGCCGTCGGCCTGCACCTCCGGCGGCGGCTTGCGTCCGTCGCCGAACACGTCTGCCACGTAGTCGACCGACCCGGCGTGCTCGAGCTCAACGTGCCCGAACTCGTGGGCCAAAGTGAATCGCTGTCGCACCGGGGACTCGGTGCCGTTCACGAAGATGAAACTCCGATCGTGCTTGCGGCCCTGCAGGCCGGCCAGCCCCTCGGGCAGCGCCAGCACGCTGACTGGGACGCCAGCGAGATCCTCGATCGCGAGGAGAGCGTCGACCAGCGGAGCCTCCAGACCCAAGCCGAGCCGTACCCGCGCGGCGCGTGCAGCCGCATGACCTCGCTCCGATTCGGCGACGTAGCTCATCGGCCGACGGCCTCGATCTGCAGCATGGCGTCGATGAGCCGCGAACACCGATCGACCGCGGCCTGGGTCACGGCGTCGTCGGCAGCACCGCGCTTGACGAACGCCGGTTGCTCGTCGAACAACAGCTCCTCGACGCGCACGCCGAGGAAGTCGGCGATGTCGACGAGCTCCGACATGTTGAAGGCCCGCTCGCCGGCCAATGCCCGGCTGAGCACGGAGGGCTGCATGCCGACCGCATCGGCGAGCTCTCTCTGCGGGCGATCGCCCAGCAGCCCGACGATGCGTGCACCCACCTCACTGTCAGAACGGATCTTCACGGCCCCTCCCAGAGTGCTACTCAGACTGATGCCAGTATCGCACGTTCCCTCCACCTATCGTCAAGTATCGTGCGGTTTACAACTGTGGGAGAGCTGGCCATGGTCATGCGTCGTGTATGGAGGAGTGAGGGTCCTGGCTGGCGCGCCAACGCAGTGCCGCCCCTACCCGCGGAACAGCCCCGCCGCGTGCCACTCGAGCAGCGCCGGGTTCGGTTGGTCGGTCGGCGGGCTCGGTACCCTGATCGCGCGGCCGGCAAAGCGCTCGTACTCGCGGCCGTTGTGGAAGTCGTCGAACAGGTCGCCGCTGACCCGGAAGCGGTGGTCGGGCGTGACGGTGACATAGCCGGCGTCGCACGAGGCGGTGGATGTCGGCGCGCAGCAGCAGGCCGTTGGGGAGCGCCTGCTCGCCGCCGTCCGCGTAGGGGCGCACGTGCCCGGCCTCGAGCGCGGGCAGCGAGTGCTCGCCCGACACGGCGCAGGCGCCGTAGGCGCTGGTGACGGCGATGCGGAAGGTGCCCTGGCCGAGGCGCGGCTGCACGGTCTGCGGCGCACCGTAGCGGCGCAGGTCGTCGACGAGCGACTGCGCCTCGGGCGCGAGATGGGCCGTGCGCGCGAGGCACTCGGCGAGGATGCGCTGTCCGTCGCCGCGCGAGACGTCGATGGTCTTGCCGCCCTGGATGCACGGGTGCCAGTCGGCGTGGTCGGCGACCCACTCGTCGCGGGCGAAGAACAGCGGCTGCGAGATCATGATGCAGCCGACCTCGTGGTCCTGGGGGCGGGCGAGGAGCGCGCTCCCGGTGCGACGGCGGATCGCCTCGATGCGCGCCGTCATCTCGGCGACACCACTACTCCCAGGCGAGTCACGCGGGCACGCGCTCGTAGCGCGCGAAGAAGCCGTAGCCGGCGGTGGCCTTGTGGGGCGCGCCGAGACGGAAGAAGAACGGCGCGCCCGGCGGGATCGCCTTGAAGCCGTGCGGCGACGGCTGCCAGAAGTCAGCCTCGTCGGGCGGCTCGGCGCGGTTGAGGGAGTGGGAGAACCAACCGAAGTCGGAGTTGGCGATGAAGGTGTGTGTGGCGACTGTGGTCATGTGATTGCCGACAGCGTCACGGAACCCCGCCATTCTGGCGAGAGATCCGGCGAGATTCGTCCCGATCAGTGCACACGCCCCCATATCTCGCCATTCTGGCGGCACCCTTGGCGAGAGAAGAAGGTGGAGTTAGTCATGCCTCACGGCCTGATGACTTCGTAGTACGTGGAGCGCGCCGATCCGCGCTTGCGCACCAGTCCCAGCTCTGCGAGATGCCGGAGATGATTCAGAGCGGTACGGTTGGGCACCGCCATGGCGGCACCGTACTCGGCCGAAGTAGCCGTCTCCCGCTTGGCGAGCCACTCCCATCCCATACGCTCAGCCTTGCCCAGCGCGTGCAGAACCTCATCGTCAAGCGCTGTCAAGGACGAAGCCGATGTCGCATAGATCGTCAACGCGAGGTATGGGTCCTCCCAAGAGTACTTGGGCAATGGGAGCCCTGCCCCTGAGCACCAAGCTTCATGGACCTCATGCCCAGCCCACGTTCTTCGGCCAACTCCATCTGGGCGAATACGTAGTGCAGCACGGGATTGCGGCTGAGCATCGGCGGAGAACGACTGCATCTGTTCCAGAGTGATGGGCTGCGGCGGGCCGCCAGGACTCTTGATCGTGACCACATTCGCTGCGACTACCAACTGGCACTTGGCTCCGCTGATGTCATAGTCCCGATGAACATGACGTCCATGGCGGGGTTTGCCGTCGGCACACCTGCGCGAAACAGAGCGCTACTCGTACTCGACTACGATCGCCAGTGCTGCAGTGATCTCGTCGAGCTCATCGGCCGACAAACGGCCCTGCTTCTCCACGAACTTGCCGGTGTCGAAGCTCTTCACCTGCATCACATCGGCGGCCTCAGTGCGCGTGAGTCCGTTGGCCTCAGTGGGTTCGATGCGGACGACCCATGCCCACCCTGCGAAGCGGTCCTGCCAGGTCTTCAATGGCACGACGATCTTGACCGGGACGTTGCCCATGACGTCCGCGCTGATCACGACGTATGGCCGCTTCTTCTGCAGCTCAGCGCCCGCGGTCTTCCCCGGCTTGACCCACCACACCTCGCCGCGCCTAGGGTGAGGGCGGTCGACCATCAGTACTCGACCAGCTCGTCGGCGTCGTCGGTGAGCTCCGAGGCATAGAAGTCCGCGGCGGCCGCGGCCTGCTTCGCCAGCGCTGCCGCCCTCTTCTCGCGCGGCAGCGCCGCGAACGCCCGCCGCCGCCGCGACGGGGCATCGGAGCGCTCCAGCGGGCGGTCGAGCAACGCCTCAGCGTCTGCCTGCGTGATGAGTCCTTCTGAGAAGGCGCGCAGAGCCGACTGAGCCAACCACCGTGGCTCCTCAGGCGGCGTTTCGTGCGGCTCTTCCTTCCTCCAGCCCATGCTGCCGATGTACCTCCACCACTCCTGAGAGTAGCGCTCGCTGATCACGCCCAAGTCCCGCAGGCGATGCAGCAACGCCGCCACGCTCATCCCGAACCTCTGCTTCAGTATGAAGAGCTCCGCGGACGTCATGTCGGTGCGACGGTGCCCCACCTCACGCAACAGCGTCTCGCGTGGAGCCAGGAAGGCCGTGCCGAAGCGGTACGCCGCCTTCTCCTCGTCGAGGCCGCCGCTCGGGGCCAGGACCAGATGCCCGAGCTCGTGACCAAGGCTCAGGCGCTGCCTTTCGCGGCACACCCCATTGCGGGTCACGACGGCGACGGCCACCGGTTGCCCCTCGACCTCGGCCACGGCGGACATGCCGTCGAACTTCTCTGAGGCATCCACACCGACCACGTGGAAGCAGTGCTCCTCCAGCACGTCGACCATCTGCCCAAGTGGGTCACCTCCTAGATCCCACTTGTCACGCAGCGCTTCGGCCGCCAGCTCCACGTCGTCCAGACTGCTCACCGCGTATGCCTGCAGGGGCACTTCGCCGGAGCAACGCTGCCCAACCAACTCCTGGAGCTCGGCGCGACGCTCTAGTTGCAAGGCCACATGACTCTCCAACGCATGCTGGGTGCTCTTCGGAAAGCTTGCGCGCTTGCGAAAGGCGATCACACGAACGTCCGCGGCCGGCGGCGCGGCCAGGTCAATCGCCTTGACGCGGAGAGCCTTCGCCAGTGCGACAAGCACGCGCGGCGTCGGCGCGCTCGCGCCGCGCTCGTACTTGGACAACGCCTGCTTGGTGACGAGTCCACCCATCGCAGCCGACAGCTCGTCGAGTGTCAGGCCGCGCGCCGTTCGAATGGTCTTGAGGCGTGATGCGTTCATGCGGATGGCCCCCGAGAGTCAGCCCGTGTGGTTGACAAATACTAAAAGTATACCACCACCTGTCAACCACTGGCAGCAGCAGGCGTTGCCCACCTGGATGCGGAAGGAGGAACCTCGCAGCCGCTCCGGCGCGGCCAACGAGACTGCCGCAACGGCATGTCTCTGCGACGCCTCACCCCGCTACCCGACGGCGAGGAACTCCTCCACCGTCAAGCGGATGTCCGCCGCAATCTTGCGCAGCAGGGTCGGAGAGATATCGCGCCCGCTGTGGAACGGCACGGTGGTGGACCGGCCGTCATCGTGCCGGAACTGCTTGTGAGAGCCACGCTGTCGGACCTCGCGAAATCCGTGCGCCTCGAGGAGCGCGATGACCTGCCGAGGTTTGAGGACCGGGGGACTGCCCACCGTCAGGCGACCTGTATCGTCCTCACGTCGACGAACTCCGACTCAAGAGCAGGCTCGCCGTCTTCAAGCAGCATCTCGATCACCTCGTGGAGGTTCTCCTGCAACTCGGTGAGGTCGGCGCCCTGCGAGTGCGCGCCGGGCCAGCCAGGGACGTAGCCGACCAGGAGCCTCGTATCGGGATCACGTTCGACCACGAAATGGAACGTCCTCATGGTCTGCACCTCCTTGTGACTCGGCTTGGGTCTCATGTCATGCCGAGCCAGTGTACCGCGCGCGCGCCGGAGCTTCTATGGTGAGCATCGAGGCTGACCTCGCCTTCAGGAGATCGATGCGGCCTTCCTTGCCACGGCTGCGTTCAAGGAAGCGCCATTCATGTCGCCTTGGAGCGTAGCCAGAGCCACTGCGCCGCACAAGGATGACGATCGGCCGTGGTGGGTGGCAGTCAGCCGCGGAATACCTCCGCCGCGTGCCAGTCGAGCAGTTCAGGACTGGGCTGGTCGGCGAGCACGCGCGGCACGGCGATGGCGCGGCCGGCGAAGCGCTCGTACTCGCGGCCGTTGTGGAAGTCGTCGGCGAGGTCGTGGCTCACGCGGAAGCGGTAGTCGGGCGTGACTGTGACGTAGCCGGCGTCGTAGAGGCGGTGGATATCGGCGCGGAGCAGCAGTCCGTTGGGGAGCGCGTGCGCGCCGCCGTCCGCGTAGGGGCGCACGTGCGCGGCCTCGAGCGCGGGCAGCGAGTGTTCGCCCGAGACGGCGCAAGCGCCGTAGGCGCTGGTGACGGCGATGCGGAAGGTGCCCTGGCCGAGCCGCGGCAGCACTGTGAGCGGCGTGCCGAAGCGGCGGAGCTCGTCGACGAGCGGCTCCGCCTCGTGCCTGAGCCGCGCCGTGCGCTCCAGGCTCTCCGCGAGGATGCGCTGCCCGTCGCCGCGCGCGACGTCGATGGTCTTGCCGCCCTGGATGCGTGGGTGCCAGTCGGCGTGGTCGGCGACCCAGTCGTCGCGGGCGAAGAACACCGGCTGCGAGATCATGATGCAGCCGACCTCGTAGTCCTGAGGACGGGCGAGGAGGGCGCTCCCCGTGCGGCGGCGGATCGCCTCGATGCGCGCCGTCATCTCGGCGAACGTGTCGGTGCCGTTCAGGTCCCCGAAGGACTCCCAGGCGAGCCACACCGGCACGCGCTCGTAGCGCGCGAAGAAGCCGTAGCCGGCGATGGCCTTGTGGGGCGCGCCGAGTCGGAAGAAGAACGGCGCGCCCGGCGGGATCGCCCTGAAGCCGTGCGGCGAGGGCTGCCAGAAGTCGACCTCGTCCGGCGGCTGCGCGCGGTGCAGGAAGTGAGAGAACCAGCCGAAGTCGGTGTTGGCGATGAAGCCGGTTGACCTGGCGGCTGAGCTCACTGCGCGTTTGCCCGTTGACTGAGGATCGAGCGCGGCAAGAGGACGGGTCGGCAAGCGCGCGAGTCGGCAGAGCCGATGGTCCGCGCCACCGCTACCGCCCCAGTTCGTCGCCCAGGCGTTGGACGACTCCGTCCCTCACGCGCTTCGCCAGCGCCACGCTCTCCCTGGCCGCCGCGGTCGGAACCGTCGGATACTCACCGGGATAGCGATACTCGACCTCGTAGGGCGTCAGCTGCGAGGCGCCGCCGAGGGACTCGGCCAATCCCGGGTCGACAGACCGGCACAGCGCGAGCAGACGCTTGATGTCGTGCGTCTTCGGAAATTCCACCTGGTTCCAAACGAGGAACGCCTTCAGCGCCTTCTCGGCGGCCTGCTGAGCATGGAACGCCGCGATCTCGGAGAGCGCGGCCGTGGACAGCAACTCGTCGCAGGCCCTGAGGTCGGCGTCGGCCTTCGCCAGCCACTCGCCGGCCATCTCGCGAGCGGCTTCTTCAGGCGGCTTCATAGATGACCCTGCCGTACTTGTGGGCGGGATACGCGATGCCGCCGATCACATGCTTCGTCTCCTCGAAATGCTTGGTGCTCATCACGATCACGTCGATCGGCATCTCAATGTCGCCGAGCGCGTCACGAAGACGGATGCTCTCCTGCCGCGTGTCCGTGACATCGTCGAGCAGCACCAGAAGGTCAAGGTCGCTCTCCGCAGTGGCTGTGCCGGTCGCCACGGACCCGAAGACGATCACGCGCACCGGCGAGGAGGCCGCGCGAAGACGGCCGACGACCTGCTCCAGTAGCTGCACCGGATCGTCCATACCGCCCATCATATCTGCAGCGCCGAAGTCGCGGTGGAAGGTGACACCTCGTACACCCTCAGCACCTCATCCCCGTAGTGGTTGATGACCTTCACGGCGATCTTGCCGGTCGACGGCACCTCGAACGGGCGGCTGACGGTGCTGTAGAGGGTTGACCAGGCGTCCTCGTCGATCTCGGCCTTGAGGGCGCGCTGGAGCTTCTTGTAGGGCTCGTCGGCGCCGGTGAAGTAGGCGTGGCGCACGAAGAAGCTCTCCTCGTTGTAGCCAGTGTCGATGAACCAGCAGGCGATGTCGTCGGTGGAGGAGCTGCGGATCTCGCCGGTGGTGGGGTCGTAGACGTCGAGGCCGCGGAGCTCCACCTGCAGCTTGCCGCCCGGGAGGGTGCGCAGCTCGAGGTCGGGCTCGCCGAAGACCATGAAGAGGTTGCCGGCGCCGGTGCTCTTGAGGAGCTTCTGGTCGGCGGTGTCCATGGCGAGGTCGGGGTTCATGCGATCATGATGCGCTCTGTGACTCTCGCGTTGGTCTCGACCACGCACCGTGGATCGACTGCGGTAGCCGCGTCCATCCACATCGACCGCCACGTGTCGCCCCGCGTCAACGAGCCTGGACAGTCAGACTGAGACTGGTGTCAGCGTGTAGACCTTTGCGAGCCTTGACGCCGATCTCACGTCTCCTTGTCGCAAGGCTTCACGGACATCGTCGAGCCTGTAGGCATCTTCCAGAGAAAGGTAGGGAGACCACCCTTCATCCGTGTAGATGAGTTCGACGTCCACTTCGGCTACGTACTCGCCCTCGTGAATCATCTTGGCGAAGTGCTTGGCGTTCATTTCTGCCTCCGTAGAAGGTCTGCCTCCCAGCGCTTCGGGTCCGGCTTGTATGCGGTGACCAGAACGGCTGGAGATGAACTGCCTTTCGGAACTCCCCACAGAACATGAATGGGCTTGCCTTGGCGATCTGTCTGGAGGACCAAGACGCAGGGCCCTTTTGGGTAGTCAGGATAGTCCTCGACAACGGTGCCGTCCCGGACCGAGCCAAGCACTCTCGAGCGGAGATCCCATCGGCTGCGAGCTCATCGTAGCCGTGATCAGACACTCTGACATCCCCCAGCTCCGCCAGCCGAAGGATATGGGCGTAAGTCTCACTCATCTCGCCCCCGCTCGTGCCGGTACACCCGATGGCCTGCGCAATGCCCAATAGTACATCCGGATGTGTCCGGTCCGCGGCGGTTCACCAGCTCCTTGCGATGAAGGATCACCGGGTCGTCCGGGTGTGAGCCGAAGAACGTGGACTTCAGGCCCTCCATCTGCGGATGCACGACAGACTCGACGTGACCGCGCCCGATCACGACCCCGGTAAGGCTGAGAAAGCGGTGGTTGGGGTCATCTGAACTGCGCAGGTTGGCGTTGCCGACCTCGTCCACGTACATGCGGCACTTCGCCGGCCTGACGCCTCCCCGTGCTGCTCGACCGTGGTGGCCGACAGGCTACGCCGCCGCGGGGCGAAGCGGAAGGCCACCACAGGTGGACGTTGCCGCGGGTGGGAAGGGGGCGACATCGATGGTCTTGCCGCCCCGGATGCGCGGGTGCCAGTCGGCGTGGTCGGCGACCCAGTCGTCGCGAGTGAAGAACATCGGCTGCGAGATCATGATGCAGCCGACCTCGTAGTCCTGGGGACGGGCGAGGAGGGCGCTCCGGGTGCGGCGGCGGATCGCCTCGATGCGCGCCGTCATCTCGGCAAAGGTGTCGGTGCCGTTCAGATCGCCGAAGGACTGTCAGGCGAGCCACGCGAGCACGTGGGACAGGTGACAACACGTCTAGCCTCTTGACCAGGTGGGCAGTGTAGGTATCAAATGATACCATGCCAACACCACCAAAGCGCTGGCCGCTCAAAGACCGCAAGATCGTCAAGAGTCTGCGTAGGCTCGCCGGCGAGCCAGGCAAGGTGCACGCCACGACGCGCTCCATGCGTGACCTGGCGGCGCTGCGGATCACCATCGCCGGCGTCTGCCAAGCCATCTGCGATTGGATCGACGCAGACCAGCAGATCACCGAGACGATCACCCGCTACGACGCGGAGCACGTCGGCGAGCCGGCCTACGAGCTTTACCCCGTCTT
>Ga0209539_1001821_pt1 | contig 11436 bp, 11 predicted proteins | sample BarGraNGADG00312_2_FD_184499 | JGI IMG/M metagenome (GOLD analysis project Ga0209539, IMG submission 184499) | Arctic peat soil microbial communities from Barrow, Alaska - Barrow Graham LP Ref core NGADG0011-312 (SPAdes) (version 2) | ecosystem: Environmental > Terrestrial > Soil > Wetlands >... | reverse complement strand
CATCGGGCGCATGCTGGATGTCGTGCCGGTGAAACCGTGGATGAGAAGGCAGCCGGTCTTGCCGCCCTCGAAGAAGAACGGCTTGCCGTCCTCCATGACGTCGAGCCCCGCAGGAATCGTCAGCGTCATCGCACACTTGTCTTTGACAGGGGTCTCAGGCATGTTTGGTCCCTCCACTTCACTCGCCGCCCGCGGCTGCCGGTCAGTTGTCCGGGTTGCCGAAGATGTCCATGCTATCTATACCGGCGAGGCCCAGGCCCTCCTCGTGGACCACGCTGAACTCTCCCCAGTAGGTAAAGAAAGTCTCGAGAGTCTCCGACAGCCATCCCCGGGTGGCGGGGCCGTAGAGCTCGTGCCCGCCCGAGGGGACTATCATCGCGCAGACCATCGGGTTCTCGCCGGCCGCGGCAAGGAGGTCGTGCGCGTCTCCCACGGGTGACATCAGGTCGTCGCGCGCGTGCACCAGCAGGCACGGCACTTCGATCTCCGACATCATCTTGACCGGGCTCGCCTTGCTGTAGAGGTCGCTCTCGGCCATCTCGTAGTACTGGCAGGAGACCTCGCGGGTGTATCTGCCCGGATCGAAGAACCCCCGCGGTCCGTCCGACAGGGTCTTGAAGAACAGCAGCACCCGCTGGAGCGCGCGCCGCACCGACGCCGTGGGGGCCGACGGGCTCCGCCCCGACAGCCTGGCGACCTCAGACGCCGCCTCTGCGTAGGCGCCGATCGCGACCACGCCGCCGGCAAGCGGACGGTCGAGACGCGAGCGGCCCGCGGCGATCAGTGCCGCGGAGCCGGCCATGCCCGCCGCGCAGACGCCGACGGTGCTGACGATCTCCAGCGAGTCGAGGTAGTCGGCCGCGGCAAGGACGTCGTCGGACTCCCGATAACCCCAGCTGGTGGGCGCCTCGGAGAACCGGCCCGAATCGCCGCGATTCCTGAGGTCCATCGCCAGGACGTGGAAGCCCCAGTCGTAGTAGGCGTGGAGCGCGAGCGAGAGAACCCAGCCGGCGTTCTTGCTGGCGCAGGCTCCGCTCGCCAGGATCAGCGCGGGCCGCCTGGCGTCGCCGGCCTGAAGCGCGAGGTGCCCGCAGACCGGAGTGCCGTCCTGCGACTCCAGCATGATCGGCTCGAACGACGGGGGGTACGGGTAGACCAGGCCCGCCGTTATCCTGGTGGCGGCAAGCGCCGAAGGGATAAGGTCGATGAATATCGAGACGGCCGACGAGAGCGGCCCGGGAAACGACGAGGAGAACTTGATCTTCTCGAGGAGCTCCATGACCTCGGACATCGTCTTCACGCCCGTCCTGCGCTCCAGTGATCTCCCCTCGCGCGGCGCGGCGGGCGCCCCCCGGAAGCGCGTCCACATGTAGACGATGAATCCGACCGCGATCAGCACGGGCGAGAGAATCACCAGCAAGAGGGCCAGCAGGGCCTTGTTGACTTCCCGAGGTGTTCTACTGTCGGGGTAGGTGATCATTCTCATTTCGCGGCTATTCTATCACAGGCCCGACGGCGTTCCGTCACGGCCGCGAACGAGAAAAACAGCCCGGCGCAGGCTTTGCGGTCTTAATGACAAAAACAGCTATATCAGTTAGTTTAGTAAAGACTTTTGCTTGGGTTGGCTTTGACAGACACCGACGGGAGAACGATGGCTAAAAAGGTGAAGCGAGCGCTGGTGACGGGAGGGGCCGGGTTCATCGGCTCCCACCTCTGTGACGCGTTGCTCGACGACGGGTGCGAGGTCGTATGCCTGGATAACTTCGCCACCGGACGGGCAGCCAACATCGAAGGCGCGCGCGCGAACCCCCTCTTCAGCTTGATCGAGGCGGACGTGACCGAGCCTCTCGACGTCGAGGCCGACATGATCTTCCACCTGGCCAGCCCCGCGAGCCCGCTGGACTACTACGCGATGCCAGTGGAGACCCTTATGGCCAACTCGCTCGGCACGATGAACTGCCTGGATGCCGCCGCAAGGCTGGGCGTCCGGATGCTGATGGCCTCGACCTCGGAGGTCTATGGCGACCCCGAGGTGTCGCCGCAGGGTGAGGATTACTACGGGCACGTCAACCCGATCGGGCCGCGCTCCTGCTACGACGAGGGAAAGCGGTTCGGCGAGGCGCTGTGCAAAGCCTGCGAGAGGAAGTACGAGACGGAGGTCGTGATCGTGCGGATCTTCAACACCTACGGCTCCCGCATGCGAAAGGACGACGGCCGCGTCATCCCCAACTTCGTGCGGCAGGCGCTCGACGGAGAGCCGCTCACGATCTACGGCGACGGCAACCAGACGCGCAGCTTCTGCCATGTCTCCGACATGGTGACCGGCCTCAGGGGCGCCATGGGCACTTCAGATGTGGCCGGCGAGGTCATAAACCTGGGCAACCCCAACGAGATGAGAGTGATAGACCTTGCCGCGAGGATCCGCGAGAAGACTCAGACCGACTCCGGCGTGGTCTTCGAGCCCCTCCCGCAGGACGACCCGCTGCAGCGCAAGCCGGATATCACCAAGGCGATGAAGTTGCTGGGCTGGGCGCCTCGCGTCGGCCTGGACGACGGGCTCGACGACGTCGTGGCCTGGTTCACCGAGGGTCGGGGCTGAGGGTGGAAGCCGGCGACCGCGTCTGGGGGGCGTGCACCCAGGAGGAAGAGGAGCGCTACAAGGAGATCATCCGCGAGCGCGTCGAGAGCTCACCGTTCTACCGGCACATGGGCCTGGAGGTCACCGGTCTCGGCAGCGGATGGTCGACCTTCAGGATGGAGGCCGGTCCGCACCTCTACAACGTCGGCGGGATCGTGCACGGCGGCGCGGTCATGTCCATCGCGGACGCCGCCTCGGGCGTCGCGCTGGCGACGCTGCTGGAGAAAGGCACCGAGCGCCCCATCACGATCGAGCTCAAGATCAACTTCTGCTCGCCGGCGACCGCCGGAGCCGTCGAGGCGAGGGGGAGTGTGGTGCAGAAGGGCAGCCGGATCGCCGTGTGCGAGGTCGAGGTCACCCAGCAGGAACGCCTGGTGGCCAAGGGGATATCGACCTACATGGTCATAGGCTTCGAAGGCACCTAGCGAGGCTGGACCCGGTCTATCTCCCAGAAATCCGAGACCCAGTGGTAGGTGAGCTTGAACCGCTCACCATCGCTGTCGAGGACATCCCAGACAGAGAGGGTCAGCCCCTCCAGACCCTGGATCTGCTCGACGCGCGCGGAGATGACCTTCGAGATGGTGTGGTGAACGCCAGTCAGGTAGAACTCCCGGGGCTCGTTCGCGTACGAGCATCCGCTGTAGGCGATGACGCGGTTCTCTTCCAAGGCCGCCTCCAGCCCTTGCGGGCTGCCCGGACTATTCGGAGACGGGGTTGCGAAGGTCCTCGAGGTCCTTGCCGTTGCCCATCTGCCCGGTGGTTATCATGCCGGCCTCGTCGCCGTGGATGAAGGCCTCCACCATGTCGCGAGCGTCATTGTCGGCGAACTGCACCGGGGGTGACTTCATGAAGTAGGCGGCAGGCCCCATCAGCGCTCCAGAGAGGCCGCGGTCCATGCCCAGCTTGCAGCAGCGCAGCGCGTCGATGACGATGCCGGCGGAGTTGGGCGAGTCCCAGACCTCCATCTTGAACTCCATGTTCAGCGGGACGTCGCCGAAGGTCTTGCCCTCGCAGCGGATGTAGGCCCACTTGCGGTCGGTCAGCCACTCCACGTAGTCGGAAGGCCCGATGTGGATGCAGCCCTTCTCCATCTTGTGGTCGAGCTGGGAGATGACCGAGTTGGTCTTGGAGATCTTCTTGGACTCGAGGCGATCGCGCTCGAGCATGTTCTTGAAGTCCATGTTGCCCCCGACGTTCAACTGGCTGGTCCTCTCCAGCGTGACCCCGCGGTCGTTGAACAGCCGCGCCAGAACCCGATGCACGATGGTCGCGCCCACCTGGCTCTTGATATCGTCGCCGACGATCGGCAGCCCCGCGCGCCTGAACTTGCCCTGCCACATCTCCTCGTTGGCGATGAAGACGGGGATGCAGTTCACCACTCCGCAGCCGGCTTCCAGGGCCTCGCTGATGTAGAACCTGGTGGCGTCCTCGCTGCCGACGGGCAGATAGTTGATGAGGACCTGGGCGCCGGTATCGATCAGCGTCTCTGAGACGTCGACTACCGGCTCGCTGCTCTCGGTCACGACCTCGCGGTAGTACTTCCCCAGCCCGTCCAGGGTGGGGCCGCGCAAGACACGGACGTCCAACGGGGGCACGTCGGAGAACTTGACCGTGTTGTTCGGCTCCGTGAAGACCGCCTCGCCGAGGTCCTTGCCGACCTTGTTCTGGTCGACGTCGAACGCCGCTACGAACTTCACGTCCTTGATGTGATATGGGCCTACCATGACATGCATGATGCCGGGGATGCTGTTCCCGTCAATCGCGCCACGGTAGTACTCGATCCCCTGTATCAGGGATGAAGCGCAGTTACCCACACCGACTATTGCGACCCTGACCTCTGCCATTTCCCGCTGCCTCCTTGCTTGCCCCCGCGGTAGTCCTAGGCGCCCGAAGCCGCCTGTACCTTCCTCTGTGGTTCTTCTACTTCTATGTCCTCGCCGCCGCCGCCGACATCACGCTTGCGTATCGTCTCTCTCTCGTGGGCCATGAGCTTGTCCAGCCACCTGATGTCGCTGCGCGCGAGCTCCACCTTGTGCCGCATCAGGCCCTTGCGGTAGCGGTCCTCGTCCCCGTTGTTCGACCGGTAGGCCTTGAACTTCGCCACCTGGTCCTCGAGCAGCCTGCGACGGGTCTCCAGGAGCGCCAGGCGCGTCTCCGGCTCGAGGTACTGGAAGAAGGCCATCCGCAGGTCGAACTTCTCGGTGTCGACGAGCGAGGAGTCGGACGTGTCTTCCGTCAGCAACCTCATAAACTCGGCCTCGCCTCGTCCGGTTATCCTGAAGACGTTGCGGTTGCGTGTCTTCTCTTTCACCGAGTAGGCGCGCTCGATCGAGCCCGATTTCTCCAGCCTCTTCAACGCCGGATAAAGGGAACCATAGCTGACTGTCCAGAAATGCCCGAGCATGTAGGAGAGCCGCTTCTTCAGCTCGTACCCATGCATCGGTCGTTCTTTCAGAAGGCCAAGAATGGCTACTTCAAGCAATTTTCCGCTGCCTTTCATACGCAGTGGGGGAGCAAATATATCAAATCGATATATCGCCGGCAAGTATATATCGATTCGATATATATGTAAATAGTACCGCCCGCCGAAGTCAGAACCTGTCGAGGTATTCGAGGATGTAGGCCCGGACCGCGTCCGACGGGCTGTAGATGCCGAAGTGGCCCTCGCACAGGACGTCGGCGTCAAGCTCGAGCAGCTTCGCCATCGAGGAGCGCCAGGCCTCGATGTCCGAGCCGAAGTCGGGGTGGAAGGGGCCGTGTATGTCCTGGCCGAAGAGCACGCGAAAGCCCGAGAAGTCGACGTAGGCGGCGACCGAGCCCGGGGTGTGCCCGGGAGTGGCGACCACGTTGAGCTCCAGGTCCCCGACCTGGAGGGTCGATTCGTCGTCGCGGATCACCAGGTCCAGCGGGAGCGGATCGAGCCTGATCCCGTACATGAACGCGGCCGTCATCAGCCGGTCGCCGGACTCGATGGCTTCGGCGTCCTGGTGGTGCGCGGCGATCTCGACGCCGTAGTCCCGCCTGAAGAGCGCCGCCGCCCCGATGTGGTCGATGTGGCAGTGGGTCAACAGCAGCGTGGTGAGGTCCTCGGGCTCGAACCCCAGACGGATGATGTTCGAGACCAGCGTCTTGTAGCTGGGGCCGCAGCCGCAGTCGACCAGGGCAAGCGGGCCGCCACCGTCAAGCAGGTACGAGCAGCAGTCGTTGCCGTCCGAGATGTCCGGGCCACCGACCTGGTAGACGCGCTCCATCACTTTGATCGGAGCCTTGTACGACTTCATTGTTTTCCCCCGTCTCGCGATTGCTCCAATGTTCTCATACTTCATTTTCGCCAGGCAGAAGACGATTCATCCATTAGCAGCGCTGTCGCGCTCGATGTCGCGCGAAGCGCTCTTTGCTACAATGCTTTTACGCGGTTCAATCAAGAGGAAGGCGCCCATGGAGCTGTCCGAAGCCCAGTCGAAGACGCGGGACATCGTCGACAATATAGAGAAGGTCATCAAGGGCAAGCGCAGCACCGTCGAGCTGGCCGTGGTTGCGCTCGCGTGCGGCGGGCAGCTGCTGGTGGAAGATGTCCCCGGCGTGGGGAAGACCATGCTGGCCAAGGCGCTGGCGCGCTCCATCGAGGGGTCGTTCCAGCGCATACAGTTCACGCCGGACCTGCTCCCCTCGGACGTGACCGGCGTGTCCATCTTCAACCAGAAGACGGGGGAGTTCGAGTTCCTCCAGGGCCCGATATTCGCCAACGTCGTGCTCATCGACGAGATTAACCGCACCACGCCGCGCACCCAGTCGAGCCTGCTCGAGGCGATGGAGGAGCATCAGGTCAGCGTCGACGGCCAGTCCATGAAGCTTCCCGAGCCGTTCTTCGTGATCGCGACCCAGAACCCGGTGGAGTTCTACGGCACCTACCCGCTGCCGGAGGGTCAGAGAGATCGCTTCCTCATCGCGATCGGCCTGGGCTATCCCTCCTTCGCCACGGAGAAGCAGATAGCCAACGACCAGATGATCGCCCACCCGATAGAGTCGATAGGCCCGGTGGTATCGGCGGCCGAGGTCAGCCAGATACAGGAGGCGGTGAGGCACGTCCACCTCGAGGGCGACCTGATCGACTACATCGTCACGATAGTCCACGCCACGCGCAACCACCCGGCGCTGCTGCTGGGCGCCAGCCCCAGAGGAAGCCTGGCCCTGGTCAGGACTTCGCAGGCTTCGGCCCTGCTCGACGGGCGCGACTACGTCATCCCGGACGACATCAAGGAGATGGCACGCTGGGTGCTGCCGCACAGGTTCGTGACGCGGGAGAGGTCGCGGAGTTACTTCCGCGAGTCGGCGGAGATCGTCGCCGAGATACTTGAACAGGTGCCCGTGCCCGTCGAGGCGGGCGGGCGCCGGGGCGAGGGGAGTTGAACCGAAGGACTCTCGTTTTCATCCTCGTCGGCGTGGCCCTGCTCCTCATCGGGGCCACCATCAAGTCCGGCTGGCTGTACCTCGTCGCAAGCTTCCTGTTCGGGATAGCAGTCGTCGGCATCCTGGCCGGCTGGCTCGCCGTGCGCAAGATAACCATCAGGCGGGACTCGCCCGCCGAAGCCTTCGAAGGCAAGCCGTTCGACGTCAGCCTGAGACTCGACAACAGAGGCAGGTTCACCCGTCGGCTCATCATGATCGACGACCTCCAGTTCCGCTCCGGCAGGAGGCAGGGCCCGCTGGCCAGGGCCCGCCAGCAGAGGGCCGAGTTCAAAGAGTTCATCCGTACCGGCAAGGCGCTGGACGCGACCGCGCGCGCCGGGGACGACGATCCGACTCTGCTGGTCGTGGAGGAACTGCCGCCGGGAGAGCTCGAGGTGGATTACCAGATGTCGGCGCCGAAGCGAGGAGTCTATCCGCCTGCCCGGCTCAGGGTAGTCTCGGGAGGCGTGCTGGGCAGCGCCGAGATGCGGAAAGTGCGCAGCGCCGCCCACGGGATGACCATCTTCCCGACGGTCTTTCCGCTCGACTCGTTCCGGTTCGACCCTCGCGCGGAGCTTGCCGCGACAGAGGCCATGGAGTCCTCGCGTAAGGGCATCGGCAACGACTACTACGGCATCCGCGAGTACAGCCCCGGCGATTCCCTCAGGCACGTCCACTGGCGGTCCAGTGCCAGGATGGGCAAATTGATCGTCAAAGAGTACGAGCAGGAGCTGCGGCCTTCGGCGGCGATCGTCCTGGCCCTCGGCAGGCCGGAGTTCGGCAGCCCGAGCAGGAACAGCCTGGAGGACGGCCTGAGGGCCGCGGCTTCGATTATCGGCCTTCAGGAATCGCTGGGAAGCCTGCCGATGGTGGTGCATCCGAGCGGCGGCGGGTTCGAGGCGGCCGCGCCTCCGACCGCGTTCGGCTGCTACGAACTGCTGGCGCGCTACCAGGCTCCTGAAAGCCCCGCGGGCGCACGTCCATCCCCGCTGAGCTCCTCGACGCTGGCGCGGGCTATTGCCGATGCGCTTGATGCGATGATCCCAGGGTCGGCCATGATCGTTGTGACCAACACGCCGCCGCTGGAGGCTGCCGCCTCGCTGGAGATGTTCGGGGATATCCCGGGGGGTTCTATGGTGCTGGTGCTGGAGGATTCCTACGGGCCGCGCTGGGAGGACAGTTGGCTCGACGAGGCCCCTTGGCTCGCGGCCTTTGCCGGGCTGAACATGAACCTGTACGCCGTCGTCGCGGGCCGGGAGATGCGTCGATGTTTGAGCGAACCGTTGAATACTATCGGCTGATAAACAAGCCGGGCGAGCCGGAGGATTCCGTCTGGTTCCGCGTCGCGGTGCTGGCAACGGTCCTGGTGAGCGTCGTTGCCGCGGTGGCCTACGGAGGGGCCGCGGTGCTGACCGGCTTCCTGGTCGCCCTGGGAGTTATCGCTGGCTCGGCATTCTCCTACTTCACGCGCACGCGCCAGAACCTGCTGGTAAAGGCGGTGCTGAGCGTCCTGTTGATCGCCGTCTTCATCTTGTTCTGGGCGGAGCTGGGCGGCTCGATCCACGACCTGAGATACCCGCTCATCAGGCTGTTCCTCTGGCTGCAGGTCCTTCACTCGTTCGACCTGCCGACCCGCCGCGACCTGGACTTCTCGCTGGTCAGCGCGGCCATACTGATGGCCTTCGCCGGAGCGATGAGCATATCTACCGATTTCCTCCTCCTTCTGCTGCCGTTCTTCGCCGCCGGCCTCGCGAGCCTCTACCTGGGGCACAGATCGTCTCTCCGGTCCCGCGCCAGTGTCCTGGTCACCTCGAAGCGCTCTGGAGGAAAAAGCCTCGTCCTTGCTTGCCTCGTCCTGGTACCGGTGACGATGGGGATGTTCATGCTGCTGCCAAGGCTGCCCGGCTTCAGCGGCTACTACCTACCCGTCTCGAGTTCGGCAGGTAAGGTGCCGGCCACTTTCGGCCCGCTCATCAACAACCCCGGCTACGCCAGCACGGACCAGCTCCCGGCGACCCCGCTCCCATACAATCCCGGCGTGTACTTCGGCCTGAACAACTTCCTCGACCTGAGGGTGCGCGGGACGCCGAGCGAAGCTACCGTGATGAAAGTACGCAGCAATTCGCCCGAGTACTGGAGGGCCACGGCCTTCGACAAATACCTGGGGAACGGCTGGGAGAACACCGAGAAGAAGCGCGTAGAGATAAAGTCCAACGACATGCCCCTGAGCATCTCTTACCCGGGGGAGAACGCGCGCCACGGGACCGCCGACCTGGTGCAGACGTTCTTCATCGAGAAGAAGCTGCCCAACACCCTCTTCGCCGCATACATCCCGCGCGACGTCTACTTCCCGACCTCCCGGTTGAAGGTCGACTCCATGCTGTCCGTGCTGACGCCCGGCGCGCTCGACCCCGGCCTGGTGTATACGGTGGTCTCGGAAGTGAGCGACGTCAGCCCGGAGATGCTGAGGGTCGGTTACGGGAACACACCCCAGGCCGTGACTGACAGGTACTGCCAGCTGCCGCCGATGTCCCCCGCGGTGGCGGACCTGACCGCCAGGGTCGTGAGCGGGCGGAGGAACCAGTACGACTGCGTCCAGGCGATCAGCGATTACCTGAAGAAGACCTACCCCTACGACCTCAACGTGGCAAGGCAGGGCAACAAGGAGAACACGGTCGAGTTCTTTCTGTTCAAGGCGAAGCGCGGCTTCTGCGAGCACTTCGCCTCGGCGATGGCGGTGATGTGCAGGACCATGGGTTTCCCCGCCAGGGTCGCGGTCGGCTACGACAGCGGGAAATACAACTCGCTCACCGGCTACTACGAGGTCAGCGCCAGCGACGCCCACGCCTGGGTGGAGGTCTACTTTCCGGCGTGGGGATGGATACCCTTCGACCCCACCCCCGGCTGGACCGACCCCAACTCGCTGGCTACCAGGAGCACGACCTGGACCGGGTTCAACCTCATGCAGAACATCGGGAACGCGCTGAGCAGGGTCTTCCCTTCCAGTTGGGGACGAGGCCTGAAAGCCGCCGGGCTCGCGACGGGGCGGGCTCTCAAGGCCGCCGCCAGGGGCGTGGCCGGTTTCGTGGGTGTCGCGTGGCCCGCGATCATCGCGCTGCTCGTCCTGCTGCTGGCGGGCTTCGGGCTCTCGAGGCTCCGCCGCGCTCGCTACCCGGCTCCATCGAGAGGCCCGCCGGACACCGGCCCGCGCCACGCCGCGGCTGTTGCCTTCGAGCGCATGACCAGAGCGCTTGCCAGAGCCGGCATCGTCTGGAGGCCCGCGCAGACCGCGACTGAGTTCGGGGCCGTGGTGGACGCGTCTCTGGGTACGGACCTCGGAGCCCGTGCCGCGGAGCTGTTCAACGACGTGCGCTACTCCGCGGAGCCGGCGGAGTCGGACCTCGAGCAGCTTAGGGCGGTCGTAGGCCGGATCGAGGCCGCCGCCGGGGCAAAAGAAAACCCCGGGCCTCGCAGACGGAGACCCGGGGATAAAGCCTGATGCTGTCTTTCTACAGGCGCTCGACTATCATCGCCACACCCTGTCCTCCGCCGATACAGAGGGTCGCGCAACCGGTGGTCGCGTCCTGCTCGGCCAGGATCTCGAGTATCGTCGCGATCAGCCTTCCACCCGTGGCACCGACAGGGTGTCCGTAGGCCACTGCGCCGCCCCATAGGTTGGCGCGCTCCGGGTCCACGCCCAGCTCGCGCTCGCAGTACAGGTACTGGGCCGAGAAGGCCTCGTTGATCTCCCACACGTCGATGTCCGAGACCGCCATCCCGGCGCGCTCGAGCGCCTTGCGTGAGGAGGGCACCGGGCCGTAGCCCATGTAGGCGGGGTCGACGCCGGCGACCGCGTAGGAGACGATGCGGCCCAGCGGCTTGATGCCTTCGTCCTGAGCGCGCTTCTCCGACATTATGATCAAGGCCGCGGCCCCATCGTTGATCCCGGAGGCGTTGCCGGCTGTGACCGTCCCGTCTTCCTTGACGAAAGCGGCCGGAAGCTTGCCCAGAGCCTCCAGCGTGGTGTCCTTGGGGTGCTCGTCCGTGTCGAAGACGACCGTGCCTTTGCGGCTTTTTACCTCCACCGGGACTATCTGCTGCTTGAGCTTGCCCTCGGCGATCGCCTTGAGGGCCTTCTGGTTAGAGCCCAGCGCGTGCTTGTCCTGGTCCTCACGGGTGATGCCATGCCTCTTGGCGATGTTCTCCGCCGTCTGCCCCATCATCAGGCCTGTTATCGGGTCCTTGAGGACCTCCCAGCAACTGTCCACCAGGGCCGAGTCGCGCATGCGTAGGCCGAAGCGCGCGTCCTTGGCGAGGTAGGGCGCCATGCTCATGTTCTCGACTCCGCC
>Ga0209539_1001819_pt1 | contig 11442 bp, 7 predicted proteins | sample BarGraNGADG00312_2_FD_184499 | JGI IMG/M metagenome (GOLD analysis project Ga0209539, IMG submission 184499) | Arctic peat soil microbial communities from Barrow, Alaska - Barrow Graham LP Ref core NGADG0011-312 (SPAdes) (version 2) | ecosystem: Environmental > Terrestrial > Soil > Wetlands >... | reverse complement strand
CTCGGTAGCCATGCGGTTCCCTAATGTAATTGTTCCGGTTTTATCAAGCAGTAGAACATCTGTATCACCTGCTGCTTCAATAGCTTTACCACTTGTTGCAATAACATTTTTGCGCAATAACCTGTCCATTCCGCTTATGCCGATAGCGCTCAGCAACCCCCCAATGGTTGTTGGAATAAGGCAGACAAGAAGTGAAATCAGAATAGGCAAGGTCAGGTTGTGATTTGCTGGTATACCTGAAGCTTTCAAACTATAACCAAAATATGCTGGCAAAGAAACAACTACTAAAAGGAAAATAATAGTAAGACCTGATAAAAGGATGATCAATGCAATTTCGTTTGGTGTTTTCTGTCGTTTTGCACCCTCAACTAAAGCAATTATGCGGTCCAGAAATGTAAATCCAGGTTCGGAAGTTACTTTAATCGTAATACGGTCGCTGATAACTTTAGTACCCCCCGTCACTGCACAACGGTCACCACCACTTTCACGGATTACAGGTGCTGATTCCCCTGTAATAGCAGATTCGTCCACACTCGCAATACCTTCGATTACATCACCATCGGCAGGGATAATATCTCCTGCATCACATTTGACAATATCCCCTTTTCTCAAATCATTGGCAAGAACAATTTCTTCCTTATTATTAATAAGCTTTCGTGCTTTTGTCTGTGTACGGCTTTTGCGTAAACTATCAGCCTGTGCTTTACCCCGGCCTTCAGCGACTGCTTCTGCAAAATTTGCAAACAACACGGTAAACCAAAGCCAGAGCATTATCTGAAAGTTGAAATTAGAAAAGCGACTGTTGAAAATTTCAGAAATAACTACCACAGTAGTCATTAGTGCTCCAATGCCCACGATGAAAATAACCGGATTTTTTACAAGAACACCAGGGTTCAGTTTGATAAAAGAATCCTTTAATGCCTGGACAGCTATTTCCCTGGTAAAAAGCTGACTCATATTTCGTTTTTCCATAATATCTATCTTAAAAAATTAAAAAGTAACGCCCAGATTCATCAAAAAATGTTCCACCACTGGACCAAGTGCGAGAGGCGGGAAAAAAGTCAAACCTCCAATTATAAGAATAACACTTATCAACAACATGACAAACAACCAGTTGTCGGTTCTGAAGGTACCTGATGAAACCGGGGTGACCTTTTTCTTAGCCATGCTCCCTGCAATAGCCATTACCGGAACAATTATTCCAAAACGGCCAATCAGCATACCAAATCCTATCATCAGGTTATAAAAAACAGTATTTGCATTGAGACCCCCAAATGCACTTCCATTATTTCCTGCAGCCGAACTGAATGCGTATAATATCTCAGAAAGGCCATGCGGTCCGGCATTATTCAGACTCGATAGCCCAGCAGGTACAGAACAGGCAATAGCTGAAAATAATTTGATTACTATACTGGGAGCTAAAACTGCAAGAATTGCCATTTTCATCTCAAAAGCTTCAATTTTTTTGCCCAGGTACTCTGGAGTACGGCCAACCATGAGTCCTGCAATAAAAACAGTAAGTATTATAAAGATGATTATCCCATATAATCCTGATCCTACCCCTCCAAAAATGATTTCGCCCAGCATCATATTGAACATGGCTACCAACCCTGACAAGGGAGATAAACTATCATGCATAGCATTCACAGAACCATTCGATGTAACGGTTGTAGTAACGGACCATAGAACGCTGTTCATAACCCCAAATCGGGTTTCCTTACCTTCCATGGCACCTGAAACATTCAACACATTGTTATGACCGTACTCTGACCAGAGGGATATGGCAATGCCCACCGCAAAGAGGATAAACATTGTAATAAATATTGCCCGTGCCTGGCGTTTAGACTTCATATAATGACCAAATGTAAATACCAAACCGGCTGAAATGATGATGAGTGCAAACATTTCCAGAAAGTTGGAAAAAGGTGTTGGATTTTCGAAGGGATGTGCACTGTTGGCATTAAAAAATCCCCCGCCGTTTGTTCCCAGTTGTTTAATTGCAATCTGGGATGCTGCAGGGCCGAGCGGAATAACCTGTTCTGATCCCTGTAAAGAGGTTGCTTTAACATAATGCGAAAGTGTCTGCACAGCACCCTGTCCTACCAAAGCTATTGTTAGAATAATAGCGAGTGGCAATAACACATAAAGCACACTTCTTGTCATATCAGCCCAGAAATTACCCAGAGCATCAGTTGTTTTTCTGGTCAATCCGCGTATCAGGGCCAGTACAATTGCAATTCCTGTTGCAGCGCTGACAAAATTCTGAACGGTCAGCCCCAACATCTGGACCAGGTAACTCAGCGTATTTTCACCGCTGTATGATTGCCAGTTAGTGTTGGTGGTGAAACTCATTGCCGTATTAAATGCCAGATGCCATGAAACATTGGGCAATTTCTCAGTGTTTAGCGGTAAATAAGCCTGGAATATCTGCAAAAGGTACAAAAACACAAAGCCAAACAGGTTGAAAAGGAGGACGCCATACATATATGTCTTCCAGTTCATTTCCTCCTCGCTTTTAATACCGGATACCCGATAAACTAATTTTTCAACCCAGCCTAAAACCGGCTTCATTATATGCTTTTCACCCATGAAAACTTTTGCCATATACTTGCCTAACAAAGGCGACAGCACAGCCAGTAAAACCAGGAAAAGGATCAATTGAATCGCTTCGTTCATATTTTTTTTGAATTAAAATTTATCAGGTCGTAATAAAGTGTAAATTAAATAGCCCATGATAAGTAGGGCTATAATTCCTCCGATAAGATAACTAACCGGGCTATTTGAGACAGCAATATCTGAATGGACAGGTACAACTAAAAGTGACATGAGTGATGTTGGAATTTTTGTTTTCATAATATTTTCTATTTATTTTGATACATCAGAATGTTATACCGAATATCAGATGTATATAATCGTTCCTGGAATATGTAGCAGAAGGATTAATAACCAAGGTAGCCTTAAGTGGTAAAGAAAAAGTTTCATTGATTTTCAGTGCTTTTGTAACGCTTGCACCAATATTGACTATGGAAAAGTTTTTTTTGCCGGCTCCCGGATCAAAAGCCGTTACTCCGTAATTATTATAATAACCTGCCCATGGAGTAAATCCAAAAAAGAAACTGGCTGCACCCTTGGAATAACCAAGTTCAATATAAGTTGAAAAAGCCTGCCTGGTTGAATCTTCAGGTTTTTTATCTAATCCATAAAAAAAGGTATTCCATGAGATGCTCACAGGTATGGCTTCATTGCCGGTAAAGCCGATAGTACCTTCAAACCTGTGTCCTGTTTCACTGTTCTTATAATTAAAGTAATTTGCTTTTTCAAAATTCCAGTTATAATCAGTAAATGCGAGTTTTAAATGTCCGGCAGTTACAGAAATATACGGGTCAACTTCTTTATAGCTACCAACGAAATCCGTGGATCCCCAGACGCCAATCTCGAAATTCCCTTTTGTGAAAGCTAAAGTTGGCTGGAAGTTGGGTGTCGGACTTCCTGTTGCCATAGAACCTCTCCAGACATAGTGACTTACCAGATCAGCTGTTACTTTAAAATGTGATGCAGTTTCGTTAGTTTGTGCAACTAACACAAAGTTTCTAAAGATTAAGAAAGAGATAAACAAAACAATCAAAAGATTTTTGGTTTTCTTATCTGATTTTTTTTGGATTTGGCCAGCGTGTGTTTTTGGAAAAATTATTGAATTCATTTTGTATAGTTTTTACGATACAAAATTGCAACAGAATTTATAAGGGTTTTGTAAAAATAAATATCTAAATCATAAAGATTTCATAAATATATCCCCAAAACCACCAACTACCCTTAACACACATAGTTAATTTAGAGTGGAATAATTAGACTTAAATACCTTATATAATTAGAATTACTGGTCATGAGTAAGAGATCTCTCGTCCGCCACAGCCGGCGACCGAGGGATGACATCGCAACTTCTTCCCTTAATCTATACAATTTGACTTTGTCATACCAAGTCTCTATACAAATTTTGCACACCAAGTATTATGACAGTTATGGAAGTATTAGATTATGATTGATAGATGAGATATTGTCATAAGTAAATGGATAGGGTCTTTAAGCAAGGATATATGATAAAAAAGGCCGTAGGCCTTACATATATTAACGTCGGGTAAAGCCCGACGTATGAACTACCACTATAATATCAAGCCCCGTAGTGGGCGTAATATATACATTAGAGATATTTGTCTTCATAAGGAATCCCGTATGCCTGCAAAATGTTTGTATTACGCCCGCTACGGGGCTCATTAAGCTTCGTTGCCTCCATAAGCAGGGCGCTGCCCTGCTTTAAATCTAATGCCCCTGACGGGGCTTATCAAAAGATTAAGTTTCTTTAAATGTGTAACTTATAAAATGTTGTCATTAGTAGCGCTAGCGAGGAACCCAGTCCCGCATCGCGGGACGAGCTCACCGAAGGTAATCTCCTTCTCATAACCTGTGCAGTTTCTGGTTATCTCAGAGAGACTTGCTATTAAGAATCACTCAATAGATGTGTATAAAGGGAAGATCCCCCCAAAAGGGATTTAACTGTAGATTATTCAATCTTTATAGGGAAAATTACAATCGGTATTCCGAATTTAAAGAATCTCTTCTGAATAGAAAAAATGGTATGGTTATGAAGTAATTTAGAAAGGTAAAATGTTTTAGAAAACACCAGTTGACCTCCGAAAAAAGCCGCACCCGACAATCTGGGTCTTATTCTTTTCACAATCCTGTATATTTCATTTACAGGGTCCGTCCCTATTGTCCAGAGACTCTTGCCATACAAACCAAACTGATTGGCAACGGTAACATACTTTTCACCGTCCTCCTTTACCTGCTTTGTAAAATGTTCCAGTTCTACTGTGCCTCTGTAAATCTTGGAATTGATTATGCCAATTCTTAAAAAAACTATATTGCTGTATACACCTTTAAAGTTTTCGAGAATTCGTAAAAATGTATACAATCCTGTACCTCCAAAACCACTGACTAATATAATTGCAGTTTTACCCTCTTTATTAAAACTTACTTTTTTCAGATTTCTATCTGCACAAGGATGTTGTCCGATTAATTTTTCAATTTCTTTGAATGCGCTTAATCTAAGCTTCTGCAGCTTTACAGCAGTATTAAAATAATGACGTTTAATATTAATTGTCAGTAAGATCAGCATACCTGTAATGACTATAGTCACCCATCCCCCATGTCCAAATTTGAGAATAATAACTGAGATGAGTATGAAGGAAGTAAGTATTAAACCGATGCCATTTATTGCTAATTTTCGCTTCCATGGCACCTGTTTGCCTTTCATCTGCCACCAATGTTTCACCATCCCTACCTGTGAAATCGTAAATGTTATGAACACATTAATACTGTACAGGACTACCAGTAATGCCACAGATCCTTTTGACAATACCATCATAATAAGAGCTCCGGTACCCATTAACAAAACTCCATTCATAGTTACAAGCCGGTCGCTGAGGGAAGCGAATCTTTTTGGCAGCCAATGATCAATTGCCATATTTGCCATAATTCTCGGGCCATCGATAAATCCTGTTTGTGCAGCAACTAACAAAAGGGCAGCCTCAGAAATCAAAGTAATAAGAACAAAACTTTTTGACCAGAAATAACCCCATCCGGAAGTAAGATTATCGAGCAGTACAGCATTTAAAGTTTTATGAGTATCAAGTTGAACATTAAAAAGCATATAACAAATCATCAGACCTAACACCATAAAGGAAAGTGATATCATCATTAAAAACATGGTTTTCCTTGCTGTGGCAACTTTAGGTTCCCTTAGTATTGGCATTCCATTACTTACTGCTTCAATTCCTGTATAAGTCCCCGCTCCCATACTGTATGCCCGGAGTATTATGAAAAATGTGGCAAAAAAACCAAATTGTGAGACTGTTGAATGAATTTCCTGAGTGGTTTGGCTGGCAACAGCAGCAAAATTTGAAGAATGAATGAAAATACCATATAATATCGCTACCACATGTGTACAAATAAAGACTATAAATATTGGAGTTAGAGAGAGTACTGATTCCTTAACGCCTCTTAAGTTCAATAGTATTAGAAAACATACTCCTGCAAGAGCAAAAGACAGTTTGTATGGCTGCCATGTAACAGGGAAAAAACTAAAAAATGCGTCAGCACCACTTGATACTGAAATAGTAATTGTAAGTACATAGTCGATTATAAGAGCTGAACCGGATATCATTCCAACAGTAGGCGACAACAGTTTACTGCCAACCAGATATCCTCCGCCCCCATGTGGAAAAAGACGTACTATCTGGTTATAGCTGGAACTAATGATCACAATTGTGAAAACGGTACCAAGAGCTACAAATATAGCTAAACTCGTATGCCCGAGTAAATTCCGGTATGCCTCCTCCGGTCCGTAACATGATGATGATATTCCATCCGCTCCTAATCCAATCCACGCAAAAAATGCAACTAAAGTCAACTTGTGAAATAACCCCTTGTCCTGGATAGTCTTGGCTTTACCAATGAATGTATTTTTTAATCTATCAATAAAGGAAAATCCTTCCGTTGATTGCTCCATCTCACTCCTGGTCATACTCCCCTATTATATAAACTCAACTGCAGATTTTTATAAATATATATGTCTGAAATTACGATCGCGCGAAATTAGTCCATACACTATAAGGAATTAATAAAGATTACTTAGGAACATATAAAGATTTTATAAAGAAATATTCAACATAAAGCAAATATTTGGCACAAGGGCACAAGGGCACAAGGGCGCAAAGGCATAATGGTACTAAGGCGGAAGAATTTTGGAAGGTTGAGGTTAAGGTTAAGGTAATATTCTATTTTCCCATTGAGCCGTTGAGCCGTTGTGCCGATCCAAATGCAAGTAAGATCTGAGTCCTTTGCAGTTAATAGCTTTTTATTTATATTTGTTTTAATAACCTAATAATCATACCACATGCCAGTTTTTACTAGGACAACTAAGAACCTGATAATCAAGATTGATGAATTCTTTGATGATATCGATTTAGGACTTTTGGTTTTCAGGGAAGGTATAAAGGCATACCTGGAAAAAGATATGGATTCTTTCAAAAGACATCTTCAGAAAGTGGATGCTCTTGAAAACAATGCTGACAGGCTTCAACGATCAATTGAAAATGAGATGATAACTCATTCAATTTTGCCTCAGCACAGAGCAGAGGTCAGTGCATTAATAGATGAACTCGATGAGATCATTGATGCTCTTAAAAGCTCATTGAATGAAATCAACATCGAAATGCCAGTTATTCCTTCAACACTTAATAAAAACTTCATAAGTCTCACGGAAACTTCTATAAACGCTGCTGAAGAACTAATACCTGCCGCAAGGGCATATTTTAAAGCACCATATACTGTCAGGGAAAAGTTGCTTAAAGTTTATTATTTTGAAAGTGAGACAGATAAACTGTCATTGAGTACCAAGAAAATAATCTTTCAGGAGATGAACGAGCTGGATCTTGCACATAAAGCACATTTAAGATATATAATACATCATATTGAAAATATTTCAGACCTGGCTCAAAAGGCGGCTGATCTGCTTTCGGGAATGGCGATTAAAATTGTGATGTAGGCAAGGTGCAGGATGCAGGATGCAGGATGCAGGATGCGGGGTCCAAGGTGCAAGGTGCGGGGTGCAAGGTGCAGATACTTAAAGAAACCTTGCAACATGCAACATGCAACAATTAATAAACTGATTTAAAATATGTCAAAGGTTGAAAATTCTTAAACAATGATACTCTTCTTCCTGACAAGCGGTCTTTTCCTGGGCTGGTCCCTTGGGGCAAATGACGCCTCTCATATTTTTGGCTCTGCCGTAGGTTCAAAGATGGTGACATTCAGGAAAGCTGCAATTATTGCTTCTGTCTTTTTTATACTGGGCGCAGTTATTCAGGGTTCCGGGACATCGGATACACTTAGTAAGCTTGGTGCTGTTAATGCATTAGGAGGATCATTCACGCTTGCACTTGCCGCTGCTATTACCATTTACATGATGACAAAATTTGCACTTCCCATTTCCACTACCCAGGCAATTGTAGGTGCAATAATAGGATGGAACTTTTTTACCGGTAACCATACAGACAGCAAAACTTTAGAAAAGATAGTATTGGCGTGGATTGCTGGTCCGGTAATCGGAGCTGTCTTTGCTATTCTTTTATACATTATTGTGAAGAAATTTAAGAAATCAGCAAGAATTCATCTTATAAGGTTTGAATCCTATATTAAAACCGGACTTATTGTGGTCGGGGCATTCGGAGCTTATAGTCTTGGCGCCAATAACATAGCCAACGTGATGGGAGTTTTTGTACCTGCCTTCAATCTTCAGGATATCGACCTGTGGATTTTCACACTGAATTCAGGCCAGCAGCTGTTTCTTCTCGGAGGTCTTGCCTGCGCTGTTGGAATTCTCACATATTCATGGAAAGTAATGAATACTATTGGGAACAACATTCTGGAACTTTCTTCGGAAGCTGCACTTGTTGTTGTGCTGGCACAGGCGCTCGTGTTGTTTATCTTTTCATCAACAGGGCTTTCCAATTTAATTGTAAAAACAGGTTTACCCCCTATTCCTATGGTTCCAGTTTCGAGTTCACAGGTAATTGTCGGATGTATTCTTGGGATAGGCCTGTATAAAGGAGCCAGGAATATCAATTTCAAAGTGCTCGGGGAAATAGGTCTTGGCTGGATCATTTCTCCGGTTGCATCGGGATTGCTGACATTTTTCTTACTCTTCTTTATGAAGAATATTTTCGGTCTGAATGTAGGATCAAAAGTCAGTGAATCAGTCGATACATCTCAGCAGATATCCATGATATACGGGCAAACTGATGTTTCGGGTATCATAAGATACCTGTTATTTGGCCTATTCATCTTTGGAACTATCGGGATAATTTTTTATATCCTCCTGGAAAATAAGAAAAGGAGAGAGATGCAGAGATCGGAAGAGAAGTTCTGGAAGAATATGAAATGATCTATTCGTACTTCATTTTTTGCCCCCCAACCCCCCTAAAGGGGGGCTCGTTCACGTTTTTAAAAAAGTTTGGTTCATGTTTGAGAACGTACCCCCCTTTAGGGGGGCAGGGGGGCAAAGGGGCCGACAGACTACAGAAACGAATAATCCCTCCCATATTCCAGCATCTGATCCAGGTAATCATTTACATATTCAACTTCCACATCGGTTATTTCACCAATTGTGTTAAAAACAGGTATCAGTTTTGGGTTGACAAAGCCTGTATAAGGTGCAAGGTTAAGCTTCTCATAGCGTGAAAGGATTTCAGCATGAAGTTTGTGATCAACCTTTACCCCGAAATCTTCAATTATACTTTTTCCTGCCTCATAATCGCCTTCCGACTTAACTCTTTGAACTTCTTTAAGCAACTCGCCAAAAAGAGTTCTGAGTTTACGATAATCGTTTATCTTAACATGACTCTTTCCGCCATATTTGAAAAATTCAACAACATTTTCAGTCTTCCCCTTTTCATATACCCAATGAGATATGGCTGATCTGTTTCTCATATGTGCCTCTTCAATATCTTTTCCAGGTTTTATCCTGACAATCTGAGTAAGCAACCCATTACGCAGATATGCATCATATGAAGCTTTCGCAGCATCCTCATTTGGAAGCAAACCGAGTTCCAATAATTTCTTATCCATCATATAATAGAGGGCAAAAAGATCTGCCCGGGCTTCTTCAAGAGGTGAAGCATAATTCTTCAGGGCATTGGGATCAGTTCCTTCTGCAAGTTTTCCGCTGGCATGCCCAACACATTCATGAAGGTCGGTATGCAACGCATCGGAAATTGAACCATATTTTTTTATACGTTCAACTTCTGCCTGATCAGATGCAAACTCCTCAAGAAATCCATTTCCCTGGGATGCCACATCATATGCGTTGGTAATATTAGCCAATGTAACTGACTTAGAACCAACCTCCTTCCTTATCCAGTTTGCATTTGGAAGGTTTATGCCAAGGGGAGAAGCCGGGTAGCAATCTCCTCCCAGCATTGCGATATTAATGACTCGTGCCGCCACACCTTTAACTTTTTCTTTCCTGTATTTTGCATGGATTGGAGAATGATCTTCAAACCATTGGGCATTGTCAGTTATTATTTTTGTACGCTTTGTGGCTTCCAGGTCAGTATAATCCACGATTGCCTCCCAGGTTGCTTTCATTCCCAGCGGATCTTCATAAATTTCAATAAATCCATTGATATAATCAACCATTGGAGAAGTGTTTCTTACCCAGGCAATATTATATTCATCCCACTTTTTAAGATCGCCTGTCTTGTAGTATTCTATCAGTATCTTAAGCTCATCCTTCTGTTTTTCGATCTCGGCTGCATTTATAGCCTTTTCAAGCCATTGAATTATTTTATTAATGGCTGCGCCATATTTTCCTCCGGACTTATATACCTCTTCAGTCACCTTTCCATTTACTTTTACAACCCTGGAATTTAAGCCAATCGAAATTGGATGAGTATCATCAGGTATAGTTTTACCGGCATAGAATTCTTCAACTTCCTTCTGTTTCACCCCCTCATAAAAGTTTGATGCTGATTCAGCAATCATATCAGCACCTGATTTCTGCTCCACTTTTCTGGGAAACAACCTTTCGTCACAAAGGATGGGCGTCAGAAATGCTATAAGCTGATCTGAGCTTTGTCCCTTAGAAAGAGGCAGATCTTTATATTTTGTGCCATTAATGAGCTTTGCGAAAAACCCCGCATTAAAGCCAGGTTTGAACTTATCATTTGAATAATGATGATGTATCCCATTTGCAAAAAACACTTTCTTCGCATATAGCATGAATGCTTTGTAGTCAGTTGTTTCCTTGTCACCAGTGTAATTGCCGATGATGGCTTCGAGGGTTTTTCTGATCAGTAGATTATGCCTGAAGTTTTGATCCCATAAGATATCCCTGCCCGCAAGAGATGCCTGACTCAGGTAATAGATATACTCTTTTTGCCGGGGAGATAAGTTTTCAAAACCAGGGAGTTTATACTTCAGAACCCGTATGTCATCAAACTGCTCAACAAAATATTTAAAATCGTCTGTATTTAAATTGGTTGGCTTCATATTATTGATTAAGGTATCAAAATCCAATATCATAAAGAATTTAAAATTCAATTAACCGCAAAGGTCGCAAAGATTTTTCGCAAAGACCGCAAAGCAAAAAAAATATGGTTTAACCTTACGTACTTTGCACTACTTAGCGTACTTTGCGGTTAAAAAGCAAATAAACCATGAACAAAATTTTTGAAGACTTAAGATCGGAATTGATCAGGAATGCTGATGAAAAGACAAAATTATCCGGTGAAAGATTCTTCAAAGAATCTGTAACAATGTACGGTATCAGGTCTGCAACTGTGATAAGGATCGGAAAGGATTATTTTAAGACCATTACAGATAAAA
>Ga0209539_1001817_pt1 | contig 11445 bp, 7 predicted proteins | sample BarGraNGADG00312_2_FD_184499 | JGI IMG/M metagenome (GOLD analysis project Ga0209539, IMG submission 184499) | Arctic peat soil microbial communities from Barrow, Alaska - Barrow Graham LP Ref core NGADG0011-312 (SPAdes) (version 2) | ecosystem: Environmental > Terrestrial > Soil > Wetlands >... | reverse complement strand
GTGGACTCGAAAAGTTCCTTGAGTTCCGACGAGTCATCAATGAAGCAGAAACCCCAGTAAACAGCAGGAAGGAATTCCCGCTTCCATTGCTCTTTTTTCTTTTTATCAAGAAACTGGTATGTTTCGGAAGATGAAAGGCGGCTTACGAAACCTAGCACCTTTACGAGATCCGGGATGGTTTTCTGGGCAGAACCTAGCTTCAGGCATTTAAGCCTGTGGCTGTCTATCTTTCTAAAATCTGATTCGAAGCCCAGAGTCCTTAAGATCCGGTTTTTCTCGGGAATCGACAGGCGTGAGCCTTCATATTTAAGGGAATTTAAGGCCTGAAGTTTCAGCAGCCACTCAACTTCCCCGAAGACCTTGGGTTTGTGCTGCCTTGAGAGATCTCCTAATCTGCGGTCTTCGTAAGCTTCCCGCTTGAGTTTGTTTATCTGGCCGGAAAGGCTCGAGAGTTCCTCCGCGTCCCTGAGCTCCCTGACTCTGAACCTGAGGGCAGCTCGCATGAGTTCACGTTTTTCCCGCTCAAAAACTCCGATATCCTTCTCCTCAGTCAGGGCGAGCAGGCGTGAGAAATACTTCGCCCTTAGGGCAGTTGGGGGGAGCCTTACAGACACTTCCCTGATCTGCGTATCTTTTCCTTTGCCTTTTCCAAGAGCTCTGAAGTCAACCTTATTGATCTCGATCTTTCCTTCTTCAATAGCCCGGGCCGCATCCCCCTCGGAAAATAGCTCTTCAAGGCGGATTTCGGGCTGCAGCATCTGGACCTGATCAACTTTTTCCCCGTTAAAAACCCCTTCTCCAAAGCGCTGGTAGAGAGAGTCAATACTGTTCGAAATCTCAAAAATATTTCCCTTCCGCTTTCCTGAGACAGCGGAAAGCCTTGTCACCCTTCCGACCTGCTGCTCAAAGAGCCGCATGCTCAGCGTGGGCCGCAGCAGGACAAGGGCTTCAAGAGCCGGAAAATCAAAACCTTCAATCAGCATACCTACAGTGCACAGGACATAGGGAGGCTTTCCGATCTCTCTGAAAGCTGCAAGAAGGTTACTTTGTTCTTCTTTTGGTAGTTCGGAGGTCATAAATACCGCATCTCTGAACTCTCCTTCAGGAGTATAATTCTCAAAATCTACAGGCAGGACAGGGTCTGAGTCCTGTTCCAATTCCGCAGCAGAAATCTCTCCGTTAAAAACAGAGGCAGTAAGCTTTGCATGGAAAGCGTTAATACCTTCGCCGCTTGCTCCTGCACCATAGACTCGCTTCCGGACAGGGGCACAAAAGACAAGTGTCTTTGCGGATTTCTGTTTTACCATAGAATCGTACACATCTTTTCCAAGCTGCGTTCTTCGGATTACTTTTTTTAACTTATCGGCAGTGCTGCAGTCAAGGAAAAGATCCTGTTTATCAAGTTCATCCAACCCTTTTTCAAAGTCAAAGATCTCAAAGATATCTTCCGAACTTTCTGCAATCGTATATTTAAGGGGGGCAAGTTCGTCGTCCAGAATACATTCAGGAAGCGTTTTTGCGTAGATCTCCCTCATATCCCCTGCAATTTCATCCACGAACTTGACATTTCCTACCACACCCTGGAATGGAGTTGCAGTCATCCCCAGGATCTTTGTCTTTTCCCCAAACTCATTGAGGAAATCGTTTCCTCTATTATTGATGAAGTTATGGATTTCATCCACGATTGCAAGGTCCGTATATTCAAGAATAAGATCTTTGATTTCAGAACCCTGCTTCCCGAGTACTGTCTGTAAGGAGGCAAAAATCACAAAACCTTCACTTTTTTCTTTTCCGAGAGATTTCAAAGCTTCAGCAAGCTCATTTCTATCCATTTTATTCTCAGAAAAGAGGAGTGCACTATTAGGAAAAAGAGGATGGTTTTTCTTCCTGTCATAATAGGTCTGACTAAGAAGAGGGTTGTTTTTCGAAACCAGGAAAAGCACAAGTTTTTCTTCGTCGTAGTACTTTTTCATTATATGTTTCGAAAGAAAAGTCTTGCCCCAGCCCGTAGGAACCTTGATGTAGCCTTTCTGATGGGTTTCGAAATATTTCAGAATGTCCTCAAATATTTTCTTCTTATCTTCCCTCAAGGACTCAAGCTCAACGGTTTCCATACCGACTGCGGCTTCATTTAGAATTGTCATCAATACGCTTTCCTCAAACTTTTTACTGTAAAAACTCTTTTAGTGTTTTCTCAAAACCAGAAAGGTACCTTTCAAAGAGGTTTCCGGTAAAGTGGAATAGTCCACGCAACAGAAGATATTACACGCTATTACACGCAACTGTCTGATTATAAGAAGTAATTCCCCGCAACTTACAGATAACCCATAAAAGGCTCCAGTCCAGAAAACTTTCAATAGATTTCCTTTTAGAAGCGAAAAGAATAAACTTGGAACTGCACTTGGTCAATAGCTTTCCTTTCAGAAGCGAAAAGAATAAACTTGGAACTGCTTTTCTTAAAAAGGAATCCCTTTTGAATAATAAGAATTACATCAATATATATTTTATGCCAAAAAAGTCAAAGGGGAGAGGCAAATGAGGAATTTTTGATCCCTTTAGTCGCCTAAGAAGCTTTTTAAGGAATTTATATGAATTTTGGCCTTGCCGAAATATATTTTGCAAGTGGTAGTTTCCTATAAGGTTTATCTGCTATTTCGCCTCTGACCCGCGTGTTGAGTTCTTCTGGAATTACCTGCACTTTTTTCGGCTTATCCTGTCCGGATTCAGCCCGAATGGTGACGTTGATGGTGCCGTCTTCAATTTCTTTATCTCCAATAACCACCACATAAGGTATCCATTCCCGGCCTGCTTCCCTGATTTTCTTTCCTATCGACATGTTGCGGTCGTCAATGTCAACTCTGCAGTCAAGTTTCTTTGAAACTTCTTCGGCAAAAACGAGGTGCTTCTCTGAAATCGGTACAATCCGGACCTGGGTTGGAGAGAGCCAGAAGGGCAGCATGGGGACCTTTCCGTCCTCGGATTCCATTGCAGCTTTTTCGAGAAGAGCGTAGATACAGCGCTCAATTGCCCCACTAGGAGAGCAGTGAAGCACCGTTGGCCTTTCCAATTTACCTTTGGTGTTTACATAAGAAATGTCATACCTTTCGGCGTTTTCCACATCTATCTGGACAGTGGAAAGGGCACTTGCCTTGGCCAGGGCGTCTACAAAGTTAAACTCGAACTTAAGCACGAAGTAGAAGAAACGCGTGTCCCACATCTCAACAAGCACGGGTTTGTCGACAGTTTTTGCCATGCTGACTACAAGGTATTTATTCGACTCGTAAAATTCCCTGGTGAAGCGGATGGCAACCTCGTAATCACTAATATGAATTCCCATATTTTCGAGCACGTCGATGCAAAGGTCATACTGCTGCTTGAACTGGTTCACAGCCTGGGTCATGTCCTCACAGAGAGTATGCATATCTGGCATCGTAAAAGCTCGAAGTCTTCTCAGGCCCACGAGCTCACCCCTTTGCTCCTTCCTGAAGCTGTAGCGGGTCATTTCGATCATCCTCAGAGGCAGGCTCTTGTAAGAGATCGTCATGTCGTGGTTCATCAGGAATTGCCCGAAACAGGCTGCAAAACGCAGGAACATCTGCCGCTTATCAGACTCTATAGAATACTGCCTTGCAGGGAACCTGTCCAGATATTTCTTCAGAGTAGGATGGTTCATGTCGTACATGATAGGAGTTTCAACTTCCATTGCTCCAAATTCGGTTGCGACATCAAGCACATAATTTTCAAGAAGGGATTTTACAAGCCTCCCTTTGGGGTAATAGCGCATGTTTCCGGAATCTGACCCAGGTTCGTAATCCGCAAGTTCAAGCCTCCGCATAAGTTCCACATGAGGAGGAGCTCGCTCAACAGCTCTGCTCTTTGAAATTTCATAGTTTACAAACTTCTGGAGTTTAGGGTAAGGGGTCAGGTCAAAACTCTCAATTTCGTGAAGCTCTCCATCAGTGGTCAGAATTCGCCAGTAAGATCTTGCAGTACCTTCAGCTTTCAGGGCTTCGGAAACAACCTCTTCCTTTTCTCCGGCTGTTTCTGCTTTGCTTGCAGTCTTTGCCACTCCCTCAGGGCGGATGCTTCTTGAGAGTTCGGATAGGGGATGTCCTTTACAGCTTACAGTAAAGGCCTTGTACCATCCAAAAGGAGCACGCTTGACCTCATATTTACCTGAGAGAGCCGCTTCTATCCCTTTTAATATCTGCACTGCAACTTTCGGGGAGGAAAGATCAGAACTTAAGTGAGCGTAAGGATAGATCATTATGCAGTTGGTTTTTACCTGGGCTGCTACCTTTTCGATTTCGGAAACAGCCTTTTCTATAGCTTCCTCAGGATTTATCTCATCTACGCTTTCCACAGCTGTGAAAGCGGTAAGTGCGTCTTCAAGCCTGCAAGACTTTAAGGACTCATCTATTTTTTCTGCAACTGGAGTTTGTTTTTTGGTTTCGTATTCAATATAATCAGAATGAATGAGCAATAACTGCATTCTATCACCATGTTCTCTAAAACGCTGGAATATGCTTCCGAATTAACTTTGGTTCCGAATCGAATAATTGAATTATTTCAGGACTGTCTGCGGTCTGTACCCGTCAGTAGATCTCGATTAACGTAAGTAAAGAAGAATATATGAAAGTCTAACACCCTGCAACAATATAAAGCAATCCCTTTCGACTGATGTCTCTTATTTTAACCTGAAAGCTTTCTTGGATTTTCTGTGTTCTTCTGGCTCACCTTTTTGATTCTTGGGATTACTTCTCTGATTCAGCATTACAGGAGTATCTCAGATTCTTGAGTTCCAGGTTAGCCTCAATCAGTTCGGGATGGATATATTCTTCATAAACCCTGTAAGCTGCAACCAAAGCTCCCAGCAGAATAGGAGCTGCAAAAAAGCCTGCAACTCCTCCAACAAAAGCTCCTCCGAGAAAGGCAAGTATTAGCAGCATCGGATGAATTCTGGACTTCATGCCGGTCAGGTAAGGCCTGAGAATCAATTCGGAGGGGGCCATAAATTACAATTGAAGAAACCACAAAGAAAAGAGCTGCACTTTCAAACCCGGCCTGAATGTAGTGCATTAAAGCCAGAGGCACGAGCACCATATATCCGGCAAAAAGAGGAACAACTGATGCTATGAAGATCAGGGTTGCAAGTGCCAGTACATGGGGAAACCCGAAAGCATAGAAAACAACAACTGAAGTCACGCTTACTATAAGGGAAGAGTAGGCAGTACCTATGAAAATTCCTGTAAGTATTAGATCCAGGTGACACGCGTAATGGTTTACAATTCCCCGGTATTCTTTTGGCATTATGCCAAGAAAAGCGCTGTAAAGCCTTTCACCGTCAGCGAGTATATAAAAACAGAAGACTATCGCGACAATGAAATTAATGACAAAGAGACTGATACTCTTGGCATATCCAATAATACCTATGCTGCCGACTGCAGGAAGCAAGGAGGTAAAAAGGTTCCTTTAGGACTCCTATCCTTATAGAATCATTGACACTTCCGTAAAGTTCTGGAGGGATATTAAGGGCGCGTATGAAATCCAGAATTGCGCCGATGACTGCAGTTTTATTGTCAATAATCCAGGAAATCTGGTTCAGGATTTCAACAATTCCGACTCCGACAATGAACACTATAGGGACGAAAATACATAAGCTGGCAACGAGAGCCCCGAGTTTTCTGTGCTTTTCGAATTTTATCTGGATAGGTCTGGCAATGTAAGCAAAGACTAGACCGAGTATGATTCCGTCCACCAGAGGCAGCAGAATTATAAAAGAAAAGCACAAAAGCATTGCTATTGCCAGGGCTGCTCCGATTTGCCACCGGCTGGCAATTATCTGGCTGACTCCGTCAGGGGTTTGGCACCATTTCATTCTTCAGTTCCGTTTGGATAAATAAATGTAGAAAATTTAAATCTGATTTTGAAGGAAGATATAGGAATACAGTATCTAAATATAATTAGAAACTATTTAAAAATATCATTAAACTGGTAAAATCTGGCGAATTTAACTTGAGATTCAAACTTTTAATTTTTGATCCAGATCAGGTACAAGCTTATTATAATATTTCGTCACCACACAGGACTCAGTGCATTTTCCGCATCTGATGCAGGTCTCGCTTACACATGGCTTTTCCTCATTCAGAGAAGCTGCCCCAACCGGGCACGCTTTTACACAGATACCGCAGCCTGTGCAGCGGGAAAGCCTTATAAATTGTTTTGCGGTCTCCTTAAAAAGCCTAACAGCTTTTTCCTTTGTTTCCGAGCTTACAAGAAGATTCCCATTTGAAAAAAGCTTTATAGTCCCGGTTCCGGTTTTAACCATCAGCATACCCAGTTCTTCCGCATAAACCGTACTCCCAAGTACATTGATGAAATCTGCGGCTTCTTTTTCCCCGATTCCCCTGACTCCTGCCTCGATTGAGAAACCTCCAGCCCTGCAAGGGGAAATTCCTGCCACGACTTCAATTTCAAAGTCTTCAACATTTTCTTTAGCAAGAATGGAAATTCCAAGTTCCTCTGCTAGCCTGAGCATTTTTGGGGGCAACTCCTTCCAGCGCCAGAACCCATGCTCTATGAACTTTTCCGAAAATCCTCTGGCTTTTGCCCATTCCAGCAGGAAGGCATTCCATTTTTCATGCATTTCAGGATGCAGTTCTTTTACCCTGACATATTCGGCAGCAAGGGCAGATGGGCAAAGCCAGCACCCTACTCTTTCGAAGCCAAGGTCATAGAGAGGATTGTATGAAAGCCCTCTCCAGTAAATATAGAGCCAGACTTCAAGCGCCTTCCAGTCCCTAATAGGGAAGATATTGAGCTGGGAGGGGACAAAAGGATTTGTTTCGCTTGCCGCAATCCTTGCCCTTGAGAAAGATTCGTGCTTCCGCTTACCATCAATTGTCAGATAAGCTACGGTATTACCTGTTCCAGTATCGGGAAGTGAACAGATTTCTTTTCCTGTTTCCAGCTCTCCTGCGGAAGCAAGTTTACAGATTTTGCAGCACCAGCGGAAATCCTTTGCAGGAGGCCCGAATTTTTTCACCTGTTCCCAGAAAGCAGAACCTGCATTCACTTCCTCAAGCGAAATTTTAATCTCCTCACAAAAATTTCGAACAAACTCGACAGTTTCGGGAAATTCGATTCCTGTATTTAGAAAGAAAGCCTTGAGCTCCCTTTGCTTTAGCGAAGCCCGTGCCAGGTCCAGCACCACAAGGCTGTCTTTTCCACCGCTAAAGGAGACGTAGACAGGCAGGTTTCTGTGTTCGTTTCTGGAAATAATCCCACGAATGGTATTGATTGCGTTTTTGCCAAGAACCTGCAGGTGTTTTTTATTAGCCTCTATGCATGCCCTGAGATCCGGAGTCTCAGGGTGAAGGGTTGCTTCACCACTATCAATTTTCCTGATCCTCAGGACTTTCGTTTCGACATCCAGTGAAAATTTCTGTTCCGTTTTGGGTGAGGTTTCAGGTTCAGTTTTGGGGAAGGTTTCAGGTTCAGTTTCGAGTGATGTTTTCGGTTCAGTATGGGCTTCAGTTTCACGCAGGGTTTTCAGGTCTGAAAATTTTGTCCCGTCAATGTAAGAAACACCATATCCTGTCAGGCCGCCTGCAGTCACAAGAACGAAATCCCCTGCTTTTATATTGTCATCAAAGGATTCTACAAGCTCTGCTGCCACATTTTTCCCGTTAAGGTGCCTGTTTGTTTTCTTGAGTTTTACTTTTCTGCCTTCAGCATGTTTCAGTAGAATTTTTGCTCCCTGAAGGGAAGGCTCAAAGCTATAATCCATTTCCAAAAGCTCAAAACGGAGAATTCCGAAAACGAAGCCGTCTACGAGCACTTCATCAGTTTTATCCTCACCAGGTATTTTATTAAGGAGAATTAGCCTGTCTCCGAGAGGATTGCAGCCGAAGGCTGAAAAAAGCTGTCTGGTCAGGACTTCCCGTTCGTAAGGTGAACAGAAGCGGACATCTGCAGGCTGGGAAAGATGAATTATTTCTCCTTTGCTGCCACATCTGCCGCACTCTTCCCCCAAGAGGGGCAAATTGCATTTCCTGCACCAGAAAATATGTTCATCTTCGTATTCAAAGCGCTGGAGGTTTCTTTTCTTCTGAAAATTAGAATCCGTACTTTTCTCAGGGCCAGGGCTCTTATTAGAAGAATATTTTCCTTTAAAGCCTTGAGAATTATCTTCTACTTTGTTTTTACGGGTCTGGGGATTCTTTCTGTTTTGAGTTTGAAAAACTTTTCTTTCCAGACTGTTTCTTTTTTGTTTCTTTGGGCCCGAAGCCTGAGATATTTCTTTTTTCTGCTGCATGGAAACTCTGGCCTTTAATTCGAAGAAATGATTAAGGAATGACAAGAATATAATTTCAAGTATTTCAGTTGCCGATATTATCTTTGATGAATATTTGGGGAATAGAATTATAGAGCTATTCTCAAAGTGAAAACTTGAAGTTATTTTCTAGCTATTCCTAAGTATTTGATTATTCAGTTTTATCATTCAGTTTCACGATGGATATGTTTATCAATATATCAAGATTCTGAAAGTATTAAAATTGTGAAAGAAGATGTTGAAAGTATGGAAAAGTTAAGAAGTCATAACGGAATCTAAATAGAAGTCATAACAGAATCTAAAAATCTCACTTAAAATTCCACTCTGTATAAAAGATCCAAAAATCACTCAAACGTCACTTGTAAATTCCTCAAAAAATTATCAAAAGCAACTCTTTGATATTAAAAAGCAAGTCTTTGATATTGAAAAGCTGCTCTTTGATATTAAAATCAAGTCTTTAATATTAATATAACTCTACCCATATAATTAATTTGTCATTTTAATTCCATTTATGAGTTATAAATATATTAAGCTTCCTGCTAAGGTAAAAGCATATCTCGAAGGTGATGCAGCATGAATTATGATGTAGTTGTGGTTGGAGCTGGTCCTGTGGGTTCCACGGCTGCTCGCTATGCAGCCCTGAATGGAGCAAAGGTTCTCCTACTCGAAGAGCATCAGTCCATAGGATCTCCGGTAGGCTGCACCGGACTTCTAAGTACGAGAGCTGTTGCAGAATGTGAACTCAAGCCTTCGGATGAATTTGTGTTCAATTCCGTGCGCGGGGCTTTTGTACATGCTCCTGACGGACAATCCCTGCCAATAGACGGGAAACAGACAAAGGCATATGTGGTCTCGCGGAAGAATTTTGACCGTAAGCTTGTAGTAATGGCTTTAGAAGAAGGTGTAGAACTCTCTCTGAGAACAAGGGCTATAGGGTTTGAAAAAGGGAATCTCGAAACCGGTACTGGAGAAAAAAAAAGTTATCCGGTAAAACTCAGGATACTTAGAAACGGCATGCTTGGAACCATATCTACATCCGTTGTGATAGGAGCAGATGGGGTGAAGAGCAGAATAGCCAGTTATGCAGGGCTTGAAAAACCTGCCCGTGTGCTTCCCGGAATCCAGATCGAAGCTCCGTATTCCTCAGAAGATAGTGATTTTGTTGAACTGTTCCCAGGCTCTTCAGCTCCTGGCTTTTTTGCCTGGACAGTGCCTATTGACGAAAAAATCTCAAGAATTGGGCTTGCCCTTGAACCAGGGCTTGCCTACAAAAATGATCGGCAGGAGAGTTCTCCCCTCTATTACCTTGAAAAATTTCTTTCTTCCAATCCTCACGTGAAATCCAGGTACTCAGGAGGCATGCTTGATTTTGTAGTAGGGGGAATACCAATAGGCCCTCCCGAAAGAACGGTTTCCGACGGCGTTCTGCTGGTAGGCGATGCGGCAGGGCAGGCAAAACCAACATCCTCTGGCGGAATCTATACCGGAGCTTTTGCGGCAAAAATAGCTGGAAAGATTGCAGCAGAAGCCGCTCTTGAGGGGAATAATTCTGCACAGAGGCTTTCCGAATATGATCTTCTCTGGCGAAAAGGCCTTGGAAAGGAACTTGATATGGGTATGAGAATCCATGATTACGTGGGTAGGCTGGAAGACAGGCAGCTTAACGATCTTATAGGTCCGCTAAATACCCCTTCGATTCTCAAAATCATCACTGAGTACGGAGACATGGATCACCCTTCTGTTCTCATGCGAAAACTCATGTTTTCAGGAAACTCCCTTAGGCTGATGAAGGCTTTTGGAACATTCCTAAAGACCCTCTTTTGAAATGTCTGGAAAAAGCAGGATATGTTTGTTTAAATATAGAAAGAGCTGAGCAAGTGAGCTATGTCATTTTTTGCTTTTTTATATTATTTCAGGCACTTTCTAAAGAGCGAAAAAAATGAGTAATTTTTAATATTATATGTGCAGTAACAGAGCAAAATCGATAAGAGGAGACTAATGGAAAAAAAAGAAAGGAAAAGGTAAGAGGAAAATATGGATAAATCATCGGCTATCGGATTGGCAATTTGCATTCTTTTATTTTTTATTCTTCTGAATATAAATGACTTGTACAGCAGTTTGAACACTACTTACTGCTCCAGCAATTTGGAGTCTGCCTATTGCCATGCATTAATTCCTTAACTACAAGCTCTAATATCTGCATTTTGTGGAGAACTGTAAAATATGCAGGCGTTTTCTATTATAAACAGAGTTTTTTCTATTAGATGCAGGCTTTTTTCTATTTTTACCAGTTTAAGATGAAGCAGACAAAAGAGGGCCTAAGGACTCTGCTTCTTTTAATGGGCTCAGTACACGCAGAGTAACGATACTTGCAGCAATTATTTAATCTTCAGAAGCCCATGATTTAATGAGTAACTATGAGTTCGAACTCTAAGCTCCTTGAAGATGTTAAGCAACACTTATGTAGCTGTTCTGCAGGCCTTAAGATCACTCCTGATATGGAAGCGTTCCTGAAAATGCCTATGAGAGAACTCTATGTTTCCCTGCCTGTTCACATGGATGATGGTTCTATAAAGGTCTTTAAGAGCTTTCGAGTTCAATACAATGAAGCGCTTGGTCCTACAAAAGGAGGCATACGTTTTCATCCTGAAGAGACTATTGAAACAATAAGAGCCCTAGCAGCCCTGATGACTTGGAAATGTGCCCTTCACAAACTACCTCTTGGAGGAGCGAAAGGCGGCGTTGTGTGCAACCCAAAAGAACTTTCCCACAGGGAAATCGAGCGTCTGAGCAGAGCGTACATTCGAGGGATTTACCAGATCATAGGTCCGGACAAGGATATACCTGCTCCTGATGTCTATACAAATCCTCAGATTATGGCCTGGATGATGAACGAGTACTCGAAACTGGAAGGTAAAAATGTCTTTGGCATCATTACAGGCAAGCCAACAAGCCTTGGGGGTTCTGCAGGCAGATTCGATGCCACAGCAAAGGTGGGTTATATACTATAATGGAAGCCGTAGAAAAGCTTGGAATGAGCCTGAAAGACGCAAGGGTTGCGGTACAGGGCTTCGGAAACGTGGGATACCATGCTACTTATCTGGAAAAGA
>Ga0209539_1001816_pt1 | contig 11458 bp, 11 predicted proteins | sample BarGraNGADG00312_2_FD_184499 | JGI IMG/M metagenome (GOLD analysis project Ga0209539, IMG submission 184499) | Arctic peat soil microbial communities from Barrow, Alaska - Barrow Graham LP Ref core NGADG0011-312 (SPAdes) (version 2) | ecosystem: Environmental > Terrestrial > Soil > Wetlands >... | reverse complement strand
GCACAGCATCGGCCAGTTCAACATGAAGGCCAAGGGGCTTGCCGTCTACGTCATCGTTCCTGCTTCGGGCAAGACAGACCCGAACATCAAGGCGGGTCAGCTCCAGCTTGAGGTCGACCAGGACGGCAAGAAAGACCCCATCGCGACCCAGGTCCTTGACCAGGGCAAACCGGCCACGATCGCCGGCTTGACCTACACCTTCCAGCGCACCCGCCAGTTCACCGGCCTGATCGTGGCCCACGACCCGGGAGTCCCCTTCGTCTGGGTGGGCTCGGCGCTGCTGGTGATCGGCCTCTACCTCGTCTTCTTCTTCCCGCACCGCCGCATCTGGGTCCGGGTCCGCAAGACAGCCGGCGGCAGCGAGATCCTCTGCGGCTCAACCATGAAGCGGGACATCGCGTTCAAGCCCCAGTTCAACGCGATCATCACCGAAATCCAGCTCGCCGGCGTCACCCCGGAGAGCACCACCCAAGAAATGGCACATGACCAGGGAGGCCAGAACGATGCTTAGTCTGTCGCAATACGCGCTGATTGCCGGCCTGATGATGGTCGCCCTGGCCGTGGGCTGCTACGTCCTGGCCCTGACGTTGGGCCAATCGGTTCGTCAGGCGCCGGTGATGGCTCACGCCGGCCTGAACGCGCAAGGGGGGGTCGCGACGGCGGTGGCCACCCCGCAGCCGGTGGGCGCTAAGGGCTCTCTGGCGCAGCGGGGGACCAACTTCACCCGGCTCGCCGCGGTGTTCCTTTCCGCGTGCCTGGTCCTGCGGTCGCTCGCGACCGGGCATGGGCCGTTCACCAACCAGTACGAGTTCTCCGTGGCCTTTGCCTGGGGCATGGTCGTGGCCTACGTGTACTTCGAGCACCGCTACCACGTGCGCACCATCGCCCTGCTCGTCCTTCCCCTCGCCGCAGGCATGCTGTTGTATGCCCTGTCGGTCGGGGCCACCGCCAACCCGCTGGTGCCGGCACTGCAGAACAACCTGCTGCTGACCATCCATGTCGCGGTGGCGATCGTGGCCTACGGCGCCTTCTCGATCTCCTTCGCGGCCGCCGTGCTCTACCTGACCCAGCCCGAAGCGGGCCGTCCGGGATGGCCCAAGCCGGCCCTGATGGACGAGATCGGCTACCGCGCGGTCATCATCGGATTCCCGTTGCTGACCTTGACCGTGGTCCTTGGCGCGGTCTGGGCCGAGATCGCCTGGGGCAGCTACTGGAGCTGGGACCCCAAGGAGACGGCCTCGCTGCTCACCTGGCTCGTCTACGGCGCCTACCTGCACGCCAGGGTGGCCCGGGGCTGGGTCGGACGTCGGGCTGCCTGGCTGCTCGTGGCCGGGTTCGCCTCTGTGCTGCTCACCTTCTTCGGCAACCTCTTCTTCGGCGGGCTGCACAGCTATGGCAAGGCGTCGTAGCACCACACGGCGCGTACAGCACGACCACACCGACCGCAGCCCCACATACAGGCGAGAAGGAACACTCCACCATGAGTCCACTACCCACCGTCGCCAAGCGGAAGACATGGCAGCAGCGTATCCGCGAGAGCCGCCGCGGCACCCTGCTCGTCCTGGCAGTGACCGCAGCCATCGTCATAGGTTTGGCCTACCTGATAGAGCGCCCGACCGCGACCGCCGCGGGCCTGCAGGCCATCGCCCTATCAGGGCCCACAGCTGGCGCGCCACCAAAGATCGGCAGCCTCGCGCAGGACTTCACAGCCACGACAGTGGACGGCAAGAAGGTCTCGCTGAGCGGGTTGAAGGGTCATCCGGTGTGGCTGACGTTCGGCGCCACCTGGTGCGCTGCGTGCGTGGCAGAGGCACCGGACGTCCAGGCCGCGTACGAGAAGTTCAAACCCAAGGGCGCCATCGTGCTGGCGATCTTCATCCGCGAGGACTCCGCGACGGTGAAGGACTATGCCGACAGGGTCGGGCTTACTTATCCGAAGGTCGCCGACCCGGACACGCGAATCGCATCGGCCTACCGGGTCTATGGGATTCCGGCCCATTTCTTCATCGACAAGTCAGGCATCCTTCGATCGATAAAGACCGGCGGTCTGAGCCCTGAGCAGATGGCTGCTGCCCTGACGGAGATCAGCCGATAGCCGAAGGCGCGCGGGCGAAGCCACTGCCCATCAGGCCGCCCCATGGCAGGGACCGAGCCCAGCGGAAAGTCACGGTGAGCCCAGGAGAGACAAACCCCGGAAGGGGAAGCAGGACCCAGAACCGGACTGAGTGGAGCCAGTAAATGACCAAACGAGAATCACGCGACAACGCGCGGACCGCCCGACTTGTGGCGGTGCGGAGGCAACAGCGACGTAGCGCACTTCTGCGGATGCGGGTCATCAATGCCATGTCGTGTCGCCGGCCGCTGAATCCTGATTGGCACCCCGCAGTTCAGCGTTGACGGGTTAGAACGCCGAAACGGACAGCTCACCGCACCTCCGCCTGCCTGCCTGACAGTGAAGCGTGAGGTGCGGATAGATGTTCTCCTGGATGAGGGTGGTGGGTGTCACCGGTCAGTATGACCGCCAAGACCTTCGGCAGATCTTCATTGAATTCCTGCCGAAACCTCATGTGGCCGGCGGACACTCAATGGTTGACGAGAGTAGGGCTGCTCCCAGAGGGGCAGACATGACGCGAACTGAGTGGAGCGAGAAATGAGCAGAAAAGGACAGCGCAACAGCGCGCGGACCGCCCGACTCGAGGCGGTGCGGACACAGCAGCGACGGACTGCGCAACGGCGCAAAGCTGTCATCGTGACCGCTGTGGTCGCGGTGGTCGCTCTGGTGGGCGGTGGGTCATGGGTGTTGATCGCTGCCGGCGGCTCTGGGTCGTCCGCCCAGGCCACGGTCGCGTTGACCGGCCTGCAGACCTACGCGGGGCTGGCCCGCGACCACGTGGCCGGCGCTGTCGTCTACCCTCAGACGCCGCCCGTAGGGGGCAAGCACTCGGCCACCTGGCAGAACTGTGGCGTGTACTCCGCGCCGGTGCCCAACGAGAACGCGGTTCATTCCCTTGAACACGGGGCAATGTGGATCACCTACCGCCCGGACCTGCCGGCCTCCGAGATCGCCACGGTCGTTGGTGACACCTCCGGAGAGCCCTATGCGCTGGTCAGTCCCTACCCCGGGCTGCCGTCCCCCATCGTCGCGTCCGCATGGGGAGTGCAGCTGAAGCTCAACTCCGCCAGCGATCCCCGACTGAAGTCGTTCATCGAAACGTACAAGTCGGGCAGCCGCGCACCCGAACCCGGTGGCGAGTGCACCGGAGGCGCCGGCACCCCGCAGGGATGACCGCCTAGACCCATCCTCGAGCCGGGAGCGGGGCCCCCTGACAGAAAGGTGCTAATTCCCGCTCAGGACGATGGCCAGAGCAGCGGCCATCACGAGCCCGGTCACGGCCATGGTCAGGGCCCGGCCGTGAGCTGTTGCTCGTTGGATTTCCCGCAGCGGAAACAGCAGTTGGCGGATGAAGGTGTTCGCGGCGATCGCAGCGACAAAGATCAGTCCACCAGTGGCGGGATACGTGAGCAGGACCGCCAGCATCGCGGTGACAGCGATGGTGCCGCTGGATGCAGACTCGATCAGCTGGACCGGGATACGGCGCACGCCCACTTCCCGGTCGGAGGACCACAGCCCCCAGCGAGACGCGGTGGGGATTCCCGCGCAGCAGCCTCCGAAGAAGCAGCCCGGGCGGCCGATCGACATACCGAGCAGCAGTCCGGGCGCGGTGACATCCAGCATGCGCCCGACGGGGATACCGAGGATGAGGGAGCCGAGCAGAACGGTGGCGATCGCAACCAGGGCGAAGCCCTGGATGGACATGCCGGCGAGCAGCAGGTTGTTCTTCTGTTCCCGGTGGCCCGCTAAGTAATAGAGTTTCGCGCCCACAATCCCGAGCAGGGACGCGACGAATGAGATCACGAGCAGCGAAAGCGTGGGGAGCCTATGGTGCCCGGCAAGCAGGGCCTGGGTGATCAGGGCCATCACCGCGCCGACCCCGACGAATGCGGGCCACGCCCCCAACCGGACCCCGGGGGCACGAACCCTGGCTACCGGGGCAAACGTGGTGGTACCGGTGGCGGAACCATCGGGGAGCGCTGGCTGTTGGGCGGGCTGTCCTGACGTCCCGCTGCTCTGACGCGGAGGGCTGGAAACGGGGGTCGCGTTGACCTGCCACTGCCCGGGTGCCAGATCCAGCACGCGCGTGGTGAGCGCAATACGCCCACTGCCCGGAGTCACGTGGTCAACGGTGGCCTGCACGTCGAACGTGTGGTCCGTAGAGCTCTGGTCCTGGGTCGTCCCGGCGTGCTGACCGATGAAGCGAACTGTCACCGGGTACGGCTCACCCTCTGGGGCGGCATCAAACCAGTAGGTCAAACCCAATCCCTGGGGATCGGCATCAGTCAGTGCGTCGCATCCGAAGGACATGACTTGCAGAGCCCGATGTGGGCCTGCGTCAGCAACGAGGATCGGCGTCGCATCTGGCGGTTGTGCTGGCGACTCAGCCACGGGCCGTTCGAGCACCGTGGCGGAGACACCGGAAACTGGACCGGCTCCCGGCCCGGTCCGTCCACCTGATGTGTCGCGCAGTGAAGGCGCAGCCTGCCTCGGCTGGGCCCTCCCGGCCACCCATTCAAGTCCGGCCAAGTCTGGCAATAGTGCATGAGGCTGCGATGTTTCACGCAGGCCCGGCGCACCGCCAAGGTCGGTCCTGTGCGTCTGGCCAGACGCTCTCCTCTGCTTCTCGAACTTTGCTCGAACCCGGCTCTTGGCCACCGGTCTTCCGCCTCTCCTGTCGCGAAGGAAATACAAACCAGCAAAGTGAACGTGGATTTCGGTACTGCCGCCTGGTCTGTGGCTTGCCCGAAGACATCGCCACCAGGCCACGGGCCCGAAACTGAACGCCGGTCAGGCTCCCCGGCAGCAGCCGCCGGCAACCTGCGCGTCGGCGCCGACGCCGACCAGAGCCAGGTCGTGCCTGCGTTGACCACCATGACCGCCCCTACCACCGCAGCAGGACCCGGAGTTCGCAAGGTCGGCCACGACCTCGTACCTCGTTGCGTCAGGCTCGTTGATGAGGAGCTCTGCGAGTAGTGCGTGCACTTGGGTGGCCACCTCGGTGGCGTGCATGGCGGCGAATGTCTCGGCGCTGTTGTGCTCTATCAGTGCCGTGTAACTGCCATCGGGGGCGCACAGCAGTCTTCGGCCCTGAAGCCCGTCGATATCGCGAAGTAGGTCGTTCGACCAGGCGAACCACGCCCTGAACTCGGCTTCGCGCTCAGCGGGGACCTCAGGGAACCGGGCGATTGCGACGAACATGCGTTCCTCCATCAGCTGACTTCAGGGTCCGGCGGTGCCGTGCACCACCGGACCTGCCCGACCAGTGGCCAGGCGGGGACGTTTCTAAGCCTCCTGCGCCAACCCCTGCCGGACGGTCGCGGTTCCATGAAGATGCCATGAAGATGTGGCTCTGGCGGCTCGCGGGATGGTCGACTTCATCAAAGGTTGACCGTTTCCCCGGGGTGTTCTTCACCGCGATGATCCAGGGTTGGTCCAGAAACGCAGAACGGGTGGGTCACCACTCCTGACTGTGCCTGTGAACGAACGGAGAGACACGTGCGGCCGGTCCTGTTCTCGGTGTTTGGCTTCGACATCCAGTCCTATGGGGTGAGCAAGGCACTGGCCGCACTGGTGGCTGCCTTCCTGCTTGCCCGCGCCTTCGAACGGTGTGCTCTCAAACGGGACTCGGCCTACTCGCTCGTGATGTGGGCGACCATCTGGGGCTTCGTCGGTGCCAAGATCTACTACCTGCTCGAGCACCTGCCGACTTTGACCATGCACGACCTGGGCGGGATGGGCTTCACCTGGTATGGCGGCCTCATCGGCGGCGTCCTGGCCGCTCTGGTTATCGTGCACCGCCACCAGCTCCCGCTCGGCACGGTCGCCGGTGCCGCCGCGGTCCCGCTTGCCATTGCCTATGGCATAGGCAGGCTCGGCTGCCTGCTCTCCGGTGACGGCACCTACGGCAGACCCACGTCGCTGCCCTGGGCGATGACCTTTCCCCACGGTGTGGTGCCCACCAATGTGCCCGTCCACCCCACCCCGTTGTACGAAGCGCTGGCCGCCGTCCTGATCGCTGCCGTCTTGTGGGCGCTGGGCAGGCGCTGGAACCCGGCCGCAGTATTCGGCGCCTACCTTGCGTTGAGCGGGATCTCCCGGTTCCTCGTCGAGTTCCTGCGCATCAACGATCCGGCTCTGCTCGGGTTGACCCAGCCGCAGCTGTGGGCGCTCGTCAGCCTGATAGCCGGCGTGGTCCTCATCGTTCGTGCCCAGTACCTCAACCGCCCGCCACGAGTAGCAGCCGAGGCGCTTGGTGCAGGCGAGGCGGTGACCGATAGGTCGGAGAATGCCGTGCCTGCACGCTCGACCACGTGAGTGGCGAAACTTCAGGGTTTCTTCATCATCCCTGCACCAAATGGCCCGGGTTCGACGCTCAGGCTAACGGTGGGAGGAATCCCGCCGGAGAGATCCGACCCAGACCAACAGGAAGGCCCAGGACAATGAACACCAACATGCAAGGTCACAACCACGGCGGCAAGAACCACCTGCTCGGGATGCTCGGCATCGGGGCCGTCGTGCTCGTCGTCCTGCTCGCCACCGGAAGTTCGCTTCGGACGGCCTTGCCGTTCGCTGCCTTACTGGCCTGCCCGCTGATGATGGGCGGAATGATGTTCATGATGATGCGCGGCGGCAACGGCCAGAAGCAAGGCAACGACGCTCCCAACCAACGCGACCACAACGACACCACTGACCACCGCAACCACGATGCACCCGAAACATGGCAGGACTCGCCCAACATCACCCCGCCGCAGACCACGACCCGGCCGTGAGCAGCCGCTTGGACCAGCGCCGTCTGTGCGCCGCTGACACCGAGGTGGGTCGCCGACGCGAGTCTGCGTGAATGCCGCGACGCACGGGTTGTGCAGCGCCCGGGGAGCCTGACCCGGCAGCCCGAAGCCTTTTGGCTTGCAAGGAGAAAGGTCGGCGAGCGCTGCCATCGAGAAAGGAAGCTCAACATGAATCTGGTCATGGTGAGCGATCAGCAGACGACCTACCAGCACAGGAAATGGCAGCAGCGCATACGCAGTCGGCTCACCACCTTGCTCGGCTTGGGCCTGACCACAGCAATCGTCGTGGGTGGGGCCTACCTCATCTATCGCCCGACCGTGGCCCAACCGGTCAGGACCGCCGTGGCGGTCTCGGGGCCCAACAATGGCGCGTACCCAAAGATCGGAAGTCCCGTAAAGGACTTCACGGCCAGGACGGTGGACGGCAAGGCGGTCTCGTTGAGCTCGTACCTGGGCCATCCGGTTTGGCTGACCTTCGGCGCCACCTCATGTGTGCCGTGCCAGACCGAGGGGCCGGACATCGAGGCCGCGTACAAGAAGTTCAAAGACAAGGGGGTCATCGTGCTGGCCATCTTCATCCGCGAGGACTCCGCGATGGTGCGGGACTACAGCGACCGCGTGGGGCTGACGTTTCCCAAGGTGACGGACCCGGACTCGCGCATCGCATCTGCTTACGGCGTGCCGGACTGGACGAGTGCTGATGCACAGGGTCATCACGGGTTTGTCACCGGATTCCCGGCCCACTTCTTCATCGATCGGTCGGGTGTCCTGCGCTCGCGGCAGACCGGGGGCCTGACCCCTGAGCAGATGGGCGCCGCGCTCACGGAGATCAGCCGATAACCACGCCTCGGTTGCGTTTCCTGGTGCCAACATTTCGGACGCCGGCTGGAGAGTCGCTGGAATGAACGGCGCACTGAGGTAGCCCAACCTCGTGTCCCGTACTTCAAGGCGTACATGACATTGGCCGCCGTCTTTCGGCACCCGACTCTGCACCTTGAGCATCACCGTCCCCAGCTCACCCACGGAGCTCCCGAGTGTGAGTCCTGTCTGGTGATCTAGCACTCAAATTCGCCTCATCTATTCGCCCGGGCAGGGGACGGTTGCCTTCGCCACCCTGGGAATGGCGGACTCCATCGCCCGACAGTCTGGGCCGTAGCTGAACAGCTCAGACGAAGCGCCGAAGGTGGTCACGAGGTCAGTTTCTTAGGATCGTCTCTGCGCTCGGCTGTCAGCTCAAATCGCGGGAGAGCTGTTCGATCGGGTGGAGGCCGTGTCCGAAGCGGGCGATCGCCTCTCGATTCTGCTCTAGCTCCCCATAGGGCAGGTACCGGACGTGCAGGTCTGAGACTCGGCTGAACGCCGGTCGGCGAAGCTGCGCCCTGACCTCTTCCTCACGCGAGTCCGGTGCAACCAGGTACAGGCCTCGGGCGATGCCAGGTTCTCCGGACAGAGCTAGATCGAGCATCCGCACGATGCCTGAATAGATCGAGGTGGTGTGCTCGACCTCGAACGCTGCCAGGACGTGTCCCTTTGGTTCAAGCCAGAGAACATCGATTAATCCAATCGCGTCTGCTGCAGGCCCGCTGGTGACCTGGGAGGGCAGCGAGGTCAGGCAGCCGTCGCCGAGTCGGCCACCGCCGCAGGCGCGGTTGCGGTCGTTGCTCGCGATCCAAACGTCGAAGCCGAGTGCCAGCCCCAGGTCCCGCAGCCAACCTTGGACCTCGGTGTGCGTGGTGTCCTGTCTCTCGGCTGCGGCTTGGGCTTTGTCTACCTGTCCGTTGGCGCGAGCGTGGGCCAGCTCTGCTTGCCATACCGCACGTGCGGCGTCCGTGTCGTCGCCGGCCAGTGGTGGAGCGGTGAACCGTCCGCTGCCGATGTCGAACATGAGGCCGGCGATGGCTCCCAGGTCGTTTGACAGCAGATCCCGGAGAGCGTTGTTGATTGCCAGGACCCCGTCGCGCATGGAGAGGTACTCTTCCCACTTGCCGAGCTTGACTCGTGACCCGGTCAAGGCGTTGTAGCCCTTGACGATCGCGGTGTTGAACGGCGGCATCAGGGTGGGGTGAAGGAAGTACAACAAGTTCGCCGCAGAAGGCCCCAGTCCCTTGACGTTGTGGTCCATGAAGACACGAACTGCAGCGAGGACCTGGTCTTCACTGGTGCAGCACCGGCACGTCTCCAGCATCCGGCCGAATGCGAGTTGGTTGTCACGATTCTCGTAGATGTCCGGGATCCGCAGCTTGGGCTTCCAGAGAAACGGATGATCGGCACCCTTGAATATCTGTCGCTGCTCGGCGACGCCATGGACTACGGTTTCCAGCGAAGAACCGCGGTAAGCAGTACCGAAGGTTCCGGCCTCGATGTCGGCGCTGACCTGCTCGATGCCGCGACGCAGTGAGCGGAAGTTCTTCAGACGCTCTGGCCAGAGGAACCAGGTGCGGTACGTGCCGCCGGCGTCTTCTCGCCAGCGAGATACGAGTTCGCGTACAGCAGCCTCATCGCAGGGAAGAGCAGATTCGAGCGATGAAAATGTGGGAGTCGGCGTCACGACGGTCAGTATGGCGCTGAGCTGAATGATCTCGCTCGTCGCCCTCAATCACTACGCCGTCTCGGTGAGGTGACAACGCGCGGCACGCAGCGCCAACAGTCGTTCAAAGTGTTGGTGGCACATCTTGACGCCTCAGGGTGTCGCTCGTGCCAGCCGAATCCGTGTCGACTCTGTGGCTCTGAGTGACGCCCGTCTCCGTAGGACCCTGACCCGGGACGAGTTGGCCCGTTGCGCATGACAGCTCCTCATCCGGTGTGGCTGCCCACAGGCAGACGTCACAAGCGTAACCACGATAGCCGTGGTCATGCCTGTGACATGTTGGGCCGGTCAGGATTCGGTGGCGTCGACGACCTTCTCGCAGCCTTCGTTGACCCCTTCGAGTGCCGCTCTTTCCCTTTCCTCCCGGGACGACGTGCGGGAACTCTGGTCGAGGTGACGGCGTTTTGGCCCGCAGCCTCTTCGTCCCGTGCGAAGCGCAAACCAGGCTGAGGGGAGCCCTCCGACGCGCAGGTCATATCTCGTTGTCGTTGCTGTACTTGCCGTGTTTTGCTGCTGTACTGGCAGCAAAGAGGCCCTCACCATTTCTGGTGCGGGCCTCTGACCTGCGGAAACACGGTCGGGGTGACAGGATTTGAACCTGCGGCCTCTTCGTCCCGAACGAAGCGCGCTACCAAGCTGCGCCACACCCCGTGGCCCGTCGGCCACATCGTAATGCGGCCAGCGATGCAAGAGACTATCTGAGCAAGGCTCTCAGCACCGAATCGGGTCTGAACTTCGGCCGTCGGCAGGTCTGGCGGTCAGGGTCAGCAACGTCACCTCGGGCCGGCAGGCGAACCGCACCGGAGCGTATGGCGAGGTCCCGAGCCCGGCCGAGACCTCCAGCCAGGCCGCGCCAGTCGGCGCTCGCGAGGACGGCGTGGCACCAGCCCCTGGCCACCACCGCGAGACCCCCTTGGCGCGCCGCCTGTCCAGATCGCAGTTGGTCACCAGCGTTCCGTAGAACGGCAGACACAGCTGTCCTCCGTGGGTATGACCGGCGATCACGAGCCCGGCGCCGTCGGCCGTCATGGCGTCCAGGATCCGACGGTATGGGGCGTGGGTTACTCCAACGGTCAGCGCGGCGGAGGAGTCTCTGGGGCCGGCCACCGTGGCGTACCGGTCGTACTTGAGGTGAGCGTCGTCAACCCCCACGAGCTCCAGTGCCTGCCCGCCGACCGACAGGGTGGCGCGGGCGTTGGATAGGTCCTCCCAGCCGGCGCGGGTGAAGGCGTCAACCAGATCGGTGGTTGGCAGCGGAATGCTCGTGTTTGCCCGGGCGTGGGGGCTCGTCAGGTACAGCCCCGGGTTCTTGAGGGTCGGCGCGAAGTAGTCGTTGGAGCCCAGCACGAACACACCCGGGACCGTGAGCAGTGGCTCCAGCGCTCGCAATACGGCGGGAACGGCTTCGATGTCGGCAAGGTTGTCGCCGGTGTTGATGACCAGGTCCGGATCCAGCGCGGCGAGCGAGCGGATCCATTCGATCTTTCGCGCCTGGCGCGGGACCAGGTGAATGTCTGAGACGTGTAGGACCCGCAGCGACGCCGCACCATGAGGCAGCACCGGGACGCTGGCCCGGCGCACCGTGAACGCGTTGCGCTCGATCAGGGACGCGTAGGCCAGGCCCCCAGCGCCCACCGCGGCCAGGCCGGCGATGGTGTGCAGTGCGGCTCTTGTCAGACTCACAGGTCCATCCTTGCAAACACCCCGGCCGCGAGCAGTGTCAGACTGCCCACATGACCGAACCTGGCACGTCACAGCTGAAGTCCACCCTGCGCGCCGATCTGCACAACTCGATGCGTGAGCATGACAAGGTGCGCTCGGAGACGTTGCGGATGGCGCTCACCGCCATCACCAACGAGGAGGTGTCGGGAACTACGGCCCGCGAGCTGTCCGACGCCGAGGTCCTCAAGGTCCTCGTCAAGGAGGCCAAGAAGCGGCGCGAGGCGTCGACGGCATACAGCGAGGCGA
>Ga0209539_1001812_pt1 | contig 11467 bp, 10 predicted proteins | sample BarGraNGADG00312_2_FD_184499 | JGI IMG/M metagenome (GOLD analysis project Ga0209539, IMG submission 184499) | Arctic peat soil microbial communities from Barrow, Alaska - Barrow Graham LP Ref core NGADG0011-312 (SPAdes) (version 2) | ecosystem: Environmental > Terrestrial > Soil > Wetlands >... | reverse complement strand
CTTCGGCCGGGATCAAGGAGATCCAGAAGTTCGACACGATTCTCGTGGCGTTCGAGGCCCTCGAGCAGGGCAAGATCGATGCCATCATCAACGACTACCCGGTGAACATGTATGTCAGCGGGAAGCGCGGCAAGACCAAGGTCGTCGAGACGATCAAGACCAACGAGCAGTACGGCATCGGGGTCAACATGACCAACACCAAGCTTCTCGGCAGCATCAACAAAGCGCTGCAGGGCTTGAGGGACGACGGAACCTACACCACTATCTACACGAAGTGGTTCGGCTCCGCTCCTCCGACCGAATAAGTTACAGAGCATCTAAGTAGTACTGCAGTCATGGGCCTGCGTTCCTCAGGGGTGCAGGCCCATGTTTCTGTAACGACCAGCGTCTGAAAGGTCTGACATGGACGGACCCGACCCGGGCCTCGGCCTGGGGGCCGAAAATATCTCGGAATTCGAGAAGCCCGATGTGAGCGGTTGGGCCAAGGCTTCGCTCATCATGGGGATACTGGGCGTCACCGTGTTCCCGTTCGTGGGGGCCATCCTGGCGATCGTCTTCTCCCGCATCGCGAAGAGGCAGATCCTTCGAACCGATCTGGGGGGCGACGGGCTCGCCACCGCCGGCCAGGCGCTCGGCGTTGTAGGCCTCCTTCTTCTGGCAATCGGCATATTCATCCTGATACGGCACGAGAGCTTGAAGGCGTTCGTCAACGACTTCTTCAACTGGGAAACCATCAAGTTCTGGTGGCCGAAGGTAGGCAGGGCTTTTCTGACCACCTTGAAGCTGGCCGTCGTGTCAGAGTTCTTCATCCTTATCGTCGGGCTGCTCGTCGCGCTGCTGCGGCTGTCGAAGGTGAAGACCTTCCGCGTCCTGGCGACCATTTACATCGACGTGATACGCGGGCTGCCGCTCATCCTCCAGATATTCATCGTCTACTTCGGGCTCTTTTACCTGGGCCTCAACTTCAGCCGCTTCACGTCCGGAGTCGTGGCGCTGACCCTCTGTTATTCCGCCTACGAGGCGGAGATCTACCGGGCCGGGATCGAGTCGATCCACAAAGGGCAGATGGAAGCGTCTCGCTCGCTCGGCATGACGTACATGCAGTCGATGCGCTACGTCGTGCTGCCGCAGGCGATACGACGCGTCATACCGCCTCTCTCGAACGAGTTCATCATGCTCACAAAGGATACGGCCCTGGTCGCCTTCATCGGGCTCTCTGAGGCTTTCCTGGTCGGCAAGGAAGGGATGGGAAAGGCCGCCAACGTCACCCCTCTTGTCGGGGTTGCGCTGTTCTTCCTGCTGGTGACCATACCTGCCATGCGCGGCGTACAGTACCTGGAGAACAGACTCTCGAAGGGTGATTGAAACGGACGATTCCAACATGAACAACGAAGTGAAGACCGAGCCCTCCGGCGAGCCGATGATCCGCATCGAGGGCCTCCACAAGAAGTTCGGGGACTTCGACGCGCTCAAGGGCATCGACCTCGAGATACTGCCGAAGCAGGTGGTCGTAGTGGTGGGACCGAGCGGCTCCGGCAAGAGCACGATGCTGCGCTGCGTCAACGGGCTGGAGCTGGCGACCCGCGGGCACATATACATCGAGGGCACCGAGGTCACTCACAAGAGCACCGATATCAACAAGGTGCGCGAGAAGGTCGGGATGGTGTTCCAGAGCTTCAACCTCTTCCCTCACCTCACCGCGATCAAGAACGTCACGCTGGCGCCGCTCAAGGTCAGGAAGATGAAGCCGGAGGAAGCGAACGAGAAGGCCCTGGCGCTGCTCGACAAGGTCGGGCTCGCGGACAAGGCGGACGCTTTTCCCGCTCACCTCTCGGGAGGGCAGCAGCAGCGCGTCGCGATCGCGAGGGCGCTCGCCATGGACCCGGACGTCATGCTGTTCGACGAGGTGACGTCGGCCCTCGACCCCGAGCTGGTCAGCGAGGTGCTGGACACCATGAAAGAGCTGGCGTTAGAGGGCATGACCATGATGGTCGTCACCCACGAGATGGGCTTCGCGAAAGAGGTCGGGACCCGGCTCATCTTCATGGACGAGGGCCTGGTGGTCGAGGACGGCGACCCCACCCAGATCTTCAACGATCCTCAGCACCCGCGGACGCAGGACTTCTTCTCGAAGATACTGTCGCACCTGTAAAAAAGCGCCACCGGGGTCAGACCCCAGTGGCGCAATCTCCAGGATTCGTTTTCTCTACTTGGCTTCCTTGTCGTCTACCCAGCCCGAGAACGGGTTGCCCTCGGGGTCCATGCAGACCGAGAACCAGCCCCATCCCGGGACGGGCAGCTTCTCCATCATGACCATGCCGCCCTTGTCCTTCACCCGCTGGTTGAATGCCTCGAGGCCGCCCTCGGCCAGGAAGTAGTTGATGTTCCCCTGCTCGGGCATCATCTTCTTGCTGATGCCGCCCATGACGGTGCCCTCTTTGTCGCTCGGCATGACGGTGTTGTACTCCATCGCAGCCATGGCCTCCGCGCCCTCGCCGGAGTACTTCTCGATCTTCCAGCCCATTACGGTGCTATAGAAGTCGACCGCCTTCGGGACGTCATCCGCGTGGATATCGAAGTAATACAGTTCTCCCGGCATTGCGCTCTCCTTTGTCTCGCTTCCGAAAATGCACCACCGGGGTCAGGCACCAGTGGTGCATTGTGACCCCAGACTGCCGGCGGGACGCCGGCGCTACGATCTACATCTTCGCGTCCTTGTCGTCCACCCAGCCGCCGAACGGGTTGCCTTCGGGGTCCATACACACCGACATCCAGCCCCAACCCGGGACCGCCATCTTCTCCATCATCACCGTGCCGCCCTTGTCCTTCACCCGCTGGTTGAAGGCCTCCAGGCCGTCATCGGCGCGGTAGTAGTTCATGAGCGTCTGCTCGGGCATCGCCTTCTTGCCGATGCCACCCCCGACCGCGTCCTCTTTGTCCGGGTTGGTGTTTATGAGGTAGTACGCCATGTCACCCATGCCCGGACCCTCGTACTTCTCGACCTTCCAGCCCATCACGGCCTTGTAGAAATCGACCGCCTTGTCGACATCGTCCACCGGGATATCGAAGTGAACCAGCTCACCTGGCATTTGCATCTCCCCCTTCCGAAGTTCTCTTGCACAGGCATATTCGCTCCGGGGAACGCCCCTCCTGTGGCGGATTCAGCGCCGAGCCGACAAAAACGCAAAATGGGGACAGGCACCTTTTTGCGTTTCCTGGTGTTCATCCGGCAAACCGAGTAGAAATGCAAAAAGGTGCCTGTCCCCATTTTGCGTTTTTCACCGCCAGGGGTTAGGCGGCGCCGGTGAGCATCGTCTCGAACACGCCCTGGCCTTCCAGGGAGTAGTCCCGCCCGCCCAGGCGCATCTCGACCGAAACGTCCATGACGTGCTGCAGCCAGGCTGACTGGCGTGGAGGAGCCATCCCGAAAGGCGAGAAGCGGAAAGCCTCGAGCTCGTGGACCAGGTCCATCTCGGCGCTCAAACGCAGCCCCGGCCAGCGCGCCGTGAACAACGCCCGCCGGGGAACGTCATCGCGCTCCGCCGGCTCATAGGCCTGGCGCTCCAGGATCTTGTGGTGAGCGAGCGTCCAGAGCGCGGGCTTCATCATGTAGCCCTTCCTGCCCGGGAACGGCCCCCACGGCGGCAGGGTGTCCCGGTACGAGAGCTCAAACCCGACATCGCCCTGCCTGAAGCTCAGGTCATAGTCCCCGCCCTCGCCCTCGATGGTGTTGGAGCCGAACCTGACGCTCATGGCGTCACGCGAGCCCTCGAAGTCGCCGGGGTAGTACGCGTGCGAGTGGTGGTTGTTGCCCTCGGGGTCCATGATGACGAACGTCACTCCGGGGACGGGACCGTTCGCGTCGTCGTTCACGTCGCCGATCATCTGCGGCATGCTGATGCTCATCAGCCGGTGCCCGCTCTCGAACTCGGCGTCGAAGTACCACCACTGCAGCAGGCCGCCGGCGCCCTCCGCGGCGTAGTGCCCCGACTCGTAGGGCAGAATCCTGCTGCCGGTCCCGCTCATCGCCAACCCCCTCACCGCCGCGACGCTCATTCCTGCGTCGATGTTACACGGGGGCGGGGCGCAAGGGAATCCACGCTCGCTGTCCGCTATACTACGGGCATGAACCTCGAGCCCCGGGTCCTTAATACGATACGCAGGAAGAAGCTCAGGCAGCGCGTCCAGGAGGCGGCGATATATGCGACGCTGGTTGCCCTGACAGCGGCAGTGCTCGCTCTCATCATCATCCCGTTTGCCGCGGGCAACACCAGTTTCAGCCCTTTCGTCCGCAAGAGCGGCCTGTCGGGCTTGATCACCGTCAGCATCGTGTTCGCCGGCGCGATAGGAGCGGCAGGCGTCGCACTCTTCCTGGTGTCGCATTTCCGCGACCGCGATTATTACGCGGGCTTCACCCGTAAGGCCGGCGGCTACGACCTCAAGCAGCTCGCTCGGTTCCTCAACGCCCTCGAAGGGGCCGCATCGAAGGCCGGTGTGGACGCTCCGCATGTCACCGTTCTCGACAGCTCCGTGCCCAACGCTGTCGCATTCGGCGGAAGAGAAGATGCATCCATCGGGGTCACCTCGGCGGCCCTCGATTCGAGCCTCGAGTATGCCGAGATGGAGGCGGTCCTGGCCCACGAGCTCGCCTCGGTGATAGCCGGTGACTACCTCCGGCGTCCGGGGGCACGGACGTTCGACATCGTTTCACTCGCGATGCTGTGGGTGCTCGCGATGGTAAGCCTCGTGGCTATCCCGATAGTCCGGCACGGGCACTCCGCGCTCGTCTCACTGGGGGTGGTGGTGGTCGTCCTCGCGTACCTGGTCCTGCTCTCGCTGTGGATGCGCTACCTCACCAGGTCGCGGGAGCACGACTACGTGCTCGCGGACTCGGTCGCGGTGAAGATGACGGGAAACCCGGAGGCGATGCGCTCCGCGATCAGCAAGATGGACGGCCTGGTGAACGCCGGGCGCGGGAAGCCGTTCCCCGAGAGCGAGATCGGGCTCAAGTACCTCTTCGCGCCGCCCCACAAGTGGAGCGAGGACTCGATGGCGTTCCTCAAGCGGAGGGCGGTGGAGCTCGACTACAACATGAAAGAGGCCGCGGCCCAGAGGAGGGTGGCTAACCTTCAGGAGTCGATGGACGAGTTGTCCGAGTGGGGGAAAGACCTTCTGGCCGAGCGGCTCGAGAACATCAGCGAGATCGAGGAAGGCTCCTGGCGCGCCTGGTGACGTCGGTCATTTTCCACTTTTCTTTACACTTTTTCGCGGGAGCGCGCGGAAGGACACCTGAAAGTGGAAAGAAAAGTGGAAAACGAACGACGTCATGTGAGGGCGGCGAACGACCTGACCGCCCTCTCCGGGATCGGGTACACTGGCACGCCGACGTCTGTCAGGTGCGCCAGCGCCTCGTCATCCCTGCCCCAGAAAGAAGAGACCAGCAGCGGCTTGCCGTATTCGGCGGGCATGCCCGCCAGCTCATCCAACAGGGCGAAGGCGCGCGGCGTCAGCGAGTCGATTTCCAGCGTGAACCGGTCCCCCAGCGCCGCTTTCCTGGTACGGAACAACCACGAACCGAAGATCCCGTACATCACCATCCCGTCCACCTCGCCGCTCTCGAACAGCAGCCTCGGCACGCGCAGATAGTAAGCTTCCATGTCCAGCATGAACGTGATGTCGATCGGGTTCGCGGTCGCGGCAGTGTGCGGCAGGTACTCGCGGAGCTCTGCCTGCAGGCCTTCCGACAGCACCGGGACCTCCAGGCCGGCACGGCTCGCGGCGTCCGCCATGCTGGCGCCCGGCCCTCCCGCGTTGGTGTAGACGCAGAGCCTCCTGCCCGGAGCACGCGGCTGGGTCGCCAGCGCCCACGCCCAGTCCAGCAGGTCTTCGATGTTGCAGGCCCGGAGCACGCCGGTCTGCCTGAGCATCCCGTCGTAGATGGCGTCGTCTCCACCCAGCGCCGCGGTGTGTGAGAGCCCTGCCCGTGCCCCGGCGCCGGTCCCGCCCACGTAAAGCGCGACCACCGGCTTGCGGGCCGTCGCCTTCCTCGCCGCCGCCATGAACTTCGCCCCGTCCGAGACCCCTTCGATGTAGAGGGCGATGGCGCGTGTCGTCGGCTCTTCCGCGAAGTACTCGATGCAGTCGGACATGTCCACCACAGCGGAGTTGCCGACGCTCACCGTATGGCTGAGACGCATGCCGATGCGGTGGGTGTGACCGTAGACGTGGCAGGAGTTGGTCCCGCTCTGGCTGATGATGGTCACGCCGCCGGGCTCCTGCTGGTACGGGTAGTAGGTCGTGTTGAGCCCGATGTTGAAGTTCGAGACGCCGATGCAGTTCGGCCCCATCATCGTGATGTCGTACCTGCGCGCGACCTCAACCAGCTCTCGCTCGAGCGCCAGCCCCGCGTCACCCACCTCCCGGAAGCCGCCCGAGGTGACGATCGCAGCCGGAACGCCCGCCTCACCGCACTCGGCGAGAAGCCGCGGCACGATGCCCGTCGGCAGGACCATGACCGCCAGGTCGGGTGCCTCGGGCACGTCGCGCACGCTCCTGTACGCGCGCATGCCCATGACGTTCTCTTCCGAGGGATGGATGGGATAGATGGGCCCGCTGAAGCCCTGCATGATGAGGGAGGACAGCTGCCCCGTCCCCATCTTCAGGGGGTCGTTGGAAGCTCCGTAGAACGCGATCGACCGCGGGTTGAAGACCCGGTCAAGCCTTTGCAGGGGCCGCCTCCTTCTGTGGGGACCCCGCGCTCTTCGCAGCCCGCTTTTTCCTGATGCCGCCCTGCAGGACCTGGGCCATGATCTGGTCCGCGCTCTTGACGAACGAGAACGCCATCTCCTGCTTCACGAAGTCGGGCACTTCCTCGAGGTCCTTTTCGTTCTCCTCGGGAAGTATAACCTTCTTCACCCCCGCGCGGTGCGCGGCGAGGACCTTCTCCTTGATGCCCCCGACGGGCAGCACCTTTCCCCGCAGCGTTATCTCGCCGGTCATCGCGACGTCTTTCTTCACCGGCTTGGAGGTGGCCGCCGAGACCAGCGCTACGGCCATGGTGACCCCGGCCGACGGCCCGTCCTTCGGGATCGCTCCAGCCGGCACGTGTATGTGGACGTCGTTCTTGTCGAAGAAGTCCTCAGGGATACCGAGCTTGTCCAGGTTCGCACGCGCATAGGTCACCGCCGCCCGCGCCGACTCCTGCATGACCTCACCCAGTTTGCCGGTGAGGGTCAGGCCTCCCTTGCCTGGGTAGGACTCCGCCTCCACGAACAGGACGTCGCCGCCGACCTCGGTCCAGGCGAGCCCGGTAGCGACTCCGACCTCATCGTTCTCCTCGAGGACCTCCTGGCGGAACTTGATGGGCCCGAGCATGTCGTGAAGGTCATCGCCGCCCACCTTGAACGGCCCCTTCTCGCCCTCGGCCACCCGCCGCGCTATCTTGCGCATCACGCCGGCGATCTCGCGCTCGAGGTTGCGGACCCCGGCCTCGCGCGTGTAGTTGCGGATGATCCCGTGCAGCGCGCTGTCCTCGATCGTCACGTGCTTCGCTTCGAGGCCGTGCTCCTCCAACTGGCGAGGCACCAGGAACTGCTGGGCGATCTGTTTCTTTTCCGGCTCGGTATAGCCGGGCAGCTCCAGCACCTCCATCCGGTCGAGGAGGGCGGGCGGGATCGTGAACAGTATGTTGGCGGTCGTTATGAACATGACCTTGGAAAGGTCGAACGGCACGTCGAGGTAGTGGTCGCTGAACGAGTTGTTCTGCTCGGGGTCGAGGACCTCGAGCAGCGCCGCCGCCGGGTCGCCCCGGAAGTCCACGCCCAGCTTATCCACCTCGTCCAGCATGAACACGGGGTTGTTGGTCCCCGCCTTGCGTAGCCCCTGGATGATGCGCCCCGGGAGAGCGCCCACGTACGTGCGCCGGTGCCCCCGGATCTCGGCCTCGTCACGCACGCCCCCGAGGGAGATGCGGTGGAAGTTACGCCCGAGCGCCCGTGCTATGGAATGCCCCAGGGACGTCTTGCCCACGCCGGGCGGGCCGACGAAGCACAGGATGGGGCCCTTGGTGTCCTTCTTGATAGTGCGCACCGCGAGGTACTCGACGATCCTCTCTTTGACTTTCTCCAGGTCGTAATGGTCCTCGTCGAGGATGCGCGCCGCGCGCTTGACGTCCAGGTTGTCCTCCGTGCTGGTAGTCCAGGGGAGGTTTATCATCCAGTCGAGGTAGGTCCGCGCGACCGTGTACTCCGCCGCGGCAGAAGGCATGTTCGCAAGCCTGTCCAGCTCGCGGTCGGCCTCCTTGCGCGCCTCCTCGGACATACCCGTCTCGTCCAGGGCTTCCCTGAGCTCGTTGATCTCCAGGGTCTTCTCGTCGACCTCGCCCAGTTCTTTCTGGATCGCCTTGAGCTGCTCGCGCAGGAAGAACTCGCGCTGTCCCTTGGAAAGCTCGTTCTGTACCTGGCTCTGTATCCTCGAGCCGACCTCCAGGACCTCCACCTCGTGGTTGAGGAACACGGTCAGCTTGCGCAGGCGCTCCTTGACGTTGAGCTCCTCCAGGACCGCCTGCTTCTGCTTCGTGTCGAGGTTGATGTTCGCGGCCAGGAAGTCTGAAAGGTCGTTAGGCTCGTTCACGTTCATCGCGGCGATCAGGATCTCCTCCGGGAGATACGGCGCCAGGTTCACGATCTGTCTGAAGAGGTTCAGCGCGTTGCGCGCCAGCGCCTCCACCTCGACCGTGTCTTCCATCACGTCCGCAAGGCGCTCGATCTTCGCCTTGGGGTACGGGTCCGTCTGGGTGTATTCGACCGCCTTGATCCGCGCGATCCCCTGCACCAGGAGCTGCATCTTGCCGTCGGGCAGCTTGAACATCCGCGCCACGGCGACCGCCGAGCCCACGTCGTAGAGGTCTTCGGGCTTGGGTATATCGTCCTCGACCCCTTCCTTCGCCGTGAACACCGCGACGATGCGGTCCCCCGCCAGGGCGTCGTCGATGAGCTTGATGAGCGGGTCCTCGGTGACGAGCAGAGGCGCCACTATGTGCGGGTAGATCACCGTGTCCTTAAGGGGCAGCACCGGCAGCTCCTCGGCGATCTCTATCTTGTCGACCAAGTTGCCGCCCTCCTTGTCCTGCACCGGCGCCGCCTCACCCACCGGATTGATTATGGTGCCGCCGCCCGGCTCGTCCTCAAGCCACATCGGGACTCCCTCATTCCCCTGATTCGACGGTGGTAACATCTATCTCCACCTCCCTCGGGGGCTCCTTCGAGACCTTAGGAAGCCTTACCTCCATGAAGCCGTTCGAGTAGACCGCGTTCGCCGCTTCGGCGTCCACCTTGCAGGGGAGCGGCACCTGACGCTCGAACGTGCCGTAACTTATCTCCATCCTGTGATACAGCCTGCGGGGAGCGGTGGCGGGCTCGCGCCTGATGCCGTTTATGACCATGTGGTCGCCCTGGACCGCGATGTTGACGTTACTGATGTCCACCCCGGCGAGGTCCACCACCACCACGACCTCCCTGGCCGTCTCCGAGATGTCGCACAACGGTTGCCAGGCCTTCTCGAAGAAAAAGACCGGCCTCTTCCAGCGACCGAGGTGCTCGAAGAAGCGCTCGACCTCGCTCTGGCTGTCCTGGGGGCCCATGAGACGCAATCCCTCCTCCATGATGCCGCCTTTCCCTGTCCGCGCCCTCTATCCTATCCAGTCCGTCTCACTGAGAAGCGTAGTCGGAACCTAACACGACCACAACCTGCGCCCCGTATTCGGACGTCAGGCTCGCGGAGCCCTGGAGCACCGGCTGGCTGGCGCCCGCCAGGTCGGCCGCTACTGTCCCGGCCACGGTGCTGTCCCCGTCCGCGTAGTACAGCGTGGTCGTGGAGTACCTGCTCTGAGCGTTGGCTACCTTCAGCGGCTGATAGCCTTTGCCGGTGAGCTCGTCGGCGACCTTGCGCGCCAGCCCCGCGGTCCTCGAGCCGTTCAGCACGACCACCTTGATGCCGGCCTTGCTCGAATTGCCCGTGTCCGCTTGATTCTCCTTCTCTGGGGCTACTTCCTGCTTGCTCTTGAAGGAAGCGAGCATCTGCTGGAACGCCGCGTCGTCCACGATGTAATACCACACGCCGCCGATCACCTTGGGAGTGCCGGGGGCGGTGGACATCTGCAGGTTCGTCCCGCGCAGCTTGCGGCCGAGGCTGAGCATCTTCATGAAGGACAGGTCGGTCTTGACGTCGTTGGATACCGCGTCGATGACCTTGACCAACTTGAACGGGTTCCGCTGGTGAGACACGGTGCCCAGCATCGCCTGCAGGAATTTACGCTGGTTCTTGATGCGGTCGAGGTCGCCGCCCGGCACCGCGCTCACGTCGTGGCGGGCCCTGACCAGCGCGAGCGCCTGGTCGCCGTTGAGAATCACGTCGCCCGCCGGGACGTAGCCCGCGTAGATGTCGTTTATCGTCTTGTCGACGTGCATCTTCACCCCGCCCAGAGCGTTGACGATGTCCTTGAACCCCTGGAAGTCGATCTCGACGTAGTGGTTGATCGGCAGGCCCGTGAACTCGCGGACGATATCGATCGCCAGCGCCGTCCCGCCGAACGCGTGGGCGGCGTTGATCTTGTTGTATCCCTTGTGGCCCGCGATCTTGACGCGCGTGTCGCGCGGGATGGAGATGACGGCCGCCTTGTTCCCGTCCGGGTTCACGCTCACCAGCATCATGATGTCGGTGCGGCTCTCCACTTCGCCCGGGACGCTTCCCTTGTCGACGCCCATGATGAGCGTGGTCTCCGGCTGCCCGCTCCGCCTGGGGTCGAGCACCTTGGAGACCGCCGGGAGCTTCATCCTGGATTCCTTGCCCTTCAGCCAGACATATCCCACCACGAAGAGCGTGATGATGATGGCGAGCAGGGCCAGGGAGCTGATGATGAGTACGGGCTTCCAGCGCTTTTTCTTCTGCCGGTAGACCGTCGGCTGGTCCTGGGGCGTCCGCGGGGCCCGACGCTTTGTCCTCCGGAGCCTTTTCCTGCTCCGGTAGATCGTCGGTTGATCCTGAGTATCCCGCTGCTCCCGGGGCCTGTCGATGAACGGGTGGGTCGCTATTTCGCGTTCGTGTTTATTCATGGAATCGCCCCCCATCTTCGAGGGGGGCCGTTTGTTGCGGTCGCTATGAAGCCTGCTCTCATATGTGCCCTCAGTCTACACCAAGTGAAGTGTGTTTGTATCGCTCGGACCCGCCCGCGCGCGGGCCGGCCCGCAGTCCGTTCTGATAATATGTTCCCAGCCGGTCGCCAAGCCGGACATGGCTCGCTCAAGGTCTCCCGTGGGAGGTTCGAGGCATTACATGAGGTATCCGGAATCCATGCTTTCCAGCGACGAGTCGGTTGTCTTCGACGTCCATCACCATCCGTTCGTCCTCTGGAAGCCGCTCGCCCTCTTCTGCGGTTTCCTGGCCGTCTGGCTCGTGGTCCTTTTCCTGG
>Ga0209539_1001811_pt1 | contig 11469 bp, 8 predicted proteins | sample BarGraNGADG00312_2_FD_184499 | JGI IMG/M metagenome (GOLD analysis project Ga0209539, IMG submission 184499) | Arctic peat soil microbial communities from Barrow, Alaska - Barrow Graham LP Ref core NGADG0011-312 (SPAdes) (version 2) | ecosystem: Environmental > Terrestrial > Soil > Wetlands >... | reverse complement strand
TGGGCCGGGGGAGGTGGTGCCCGACGGCGTCGGGCCGGGAGAGGTGCCGCGCCGGCTGGTCGGGACGTGCCGCCGGAACAGGCCGATGCAGTCGACGACCGCCTGGTCGATGTTGCCGACCTCGCGGGCCTCGTCCCAGGTGCGCAGGTCGGCGACGAACTCGGCGATGCAGGTCTCGAGCACCTGGTCGACGAGCGTGCTCATGTCCGCGGCGTAGTGGTAGACGAGGCCGCGCGTGACGCCCACCCGGTCCGCGACGTCCTGGAAGGTCGTGGCCCGCACGCCGCGCTCGGCGAACAGCTCGCGGGCTGCGGTGACGATCTCCTCGCGCCGGATGCCCGGGTCCTTGACCACACGCCGACTGCTCACACGCCTGACGATAGGCTCCATTGACGATCTGTCAATAGGTCGGAAGTCAGGCTGTGCGGCGCACGGGATCGGACGATCTGCCTCGTCAAGCCTTGGTATCGTTACCAGATCGCCGACCGCCAGGAGAGCCCATGACCGGCGCCCCCGACAGCGCCCCCCGAGCCGTCCCCGTCCTGGAGATCGGCGGCACGCACGTCACCGCCGCCCTGGTGACGCTCCGCCGGGTGCCCACCATCGACGAGTCGCACCGGCTGGCGCTGGCGTCGGGCGGAGCGGTCGACGACATCGTCGAGCGTCTCCTGGAGGCAGCCGCCACGGTGGCCCCGGACCACCCCGCGCCCTGGGGTGTGGCCATCCCGGGACCGTTCGACTACGAGGCGGGCATCGGGCGGTTCGCCGACGTCGGGAAGTTCGACAGCCTCAACGGCTATCCCCTCGGCCGGGTGCTCCTGGAGCGCCTCGGCGCGTCGGCCCGCTCGATGCGCTTCGTCAACGACGCCGACGCCTTCGGGATCGGTGAGCACGCCGCCGGCGCCGCACGCGGCAACGAGCGGGCCGTCTGCCTCACGCTCGGCACCGGCATCGGCTCGGCCTTCATCGCTGACGGCCTACCGGTGAACGACGGTCCGGATGTGCCGCCGGACGGCAGCGCGCACCGCCTCATGTGGCAGGGCCGCCCGCTCGAGGACACCGTCTCCCGGCGCGCGCTGCGCGCCGGCTACGCCGAGGCGACGGGGCAGCGGCTGGACGTGCACGAGATCGCCGACCGGGCACGGCAGGGCGACACCATCGCCGCGCGGGTCTTCGACGACGCGCTCCGGTCGCTCGGGACGGCCATCGGACCTTGGGTGCGCAGCTTCCACGCGACGGTGCTCGTCGTCGGTGGCTCGATCGCGGGCTCGTGGGACCTGGTCGCGGCTCCCCTCGTCGCCGGGCTGACCGACGCCGGTGCCGAGGGCGCCGTCGTCGTCCCGGCCGAGCACCCGCACGACGCCCCGCTCTTCGGGGGGGCCTCCTGGGCGGTCAGCTCGGCCTGAGCGTGCTCGACCAGGCTCCGCCGCGCCAGCAAGCTCCGCCGGGCGACGAGGTTCCGCCGCTCGACCGGGCTCTCTCGGGCCCGACCGAGACCGAGATCACCCGAGCTCGGTGCCCCGGACGGACGCCTTGACCGTCCCCATCCGCGTCCCGACGCCGGACCCGTGCGGCCGGATCGTGTACGGCCCGACCTGTGCGGGCACGATGAACGTCTCGGCGTAGTGCACGACGAACGGCGGGAATGCGCCGGTCGGGCTCTCCACCACCGCCTCCGGGCCCTCGATGAGGTTGAGCACGTTGACCGTGCCGTGCGTGTCGTGCGGCACGGGGCCGTCGAACCAGTGCCGTCGGACCTCGATGAACTCCAGCTCGTGCAGCCCGGTCCGCTCCTCGACCCAGCCGTCGCCTGAGGCCACGATCTCCACCTGCCCGACGAGGTTGTCCTGGACCCACTCGGTCGTGCGCTCCCAGGCGATGTTCCGGCGTGCGTGCTCGAGGTGGATGGGCCGTGGCCGGCCGTCGAGCCCGAGGCGGTCCCAGTCCCACATCTTGAACGTGAAGATGTACGGCGTCGCCGAGATCTCCAGGACCATCGAGTTGGCGCCCGAGCAGTGCACGGTCCCGGCCGGGATGAGGAAGTGGTCGTGCTTGCGGGCCGGGAAGGTGGTCACGTACTTCTCTGCGGGGAACGAGCGCTCGCCCTGCTCCGCGGCAGCGAGCTCCGCGACCATCGCCTCGGGGTCGATGCCGGAACGCGTGCCGAGGTACACGACGGCGTCGTCGGCGGCGTCCAGGAGGTAGTAGCTCTCGTCCTGCGTGTAGTGCATCCCGAAGGTCGACTGGATGTAGTCGGTCAGCGGGTGCACCTGGAGGGAGAGGTTCCCTCCGCCCATCGTGTCGAGGAAGTCGAACCGGATCGGGAACTCCGCGCCGAATCGCGCGAACGTGCGCTCGCCGAGCAGCTCGCGGGGATGGTGCAGGACGAGGTCGAGCGACGGCAGCTCCACGAGGTCGCCACCGACGTCCAGCAGCAGGCTGTTCTCCTCGGGGACGCAGTCGAAGCACCAGGCGTAGTTCGGCTGGTTCGGCTCCAGACCGCAGACGTCGCGCATCCATTGCCCACCCCACGGCCCGGGGTCGAAGAACGGGACCACCCGGAAGGGTCGTGCCACCGTCTGCCGCAGGCCCTCGTGGAACGTGCGGGCCTCGATGAGCTTGGCCTGCGCGACCGAGGCGTTCGTGTCGACCAGGTAGTCCATGCGGTCGAAGAGTTCGCGCTTGTGCCGGTCCGCGACCCGCCACTCCACGAAGTACCCACGCTTGAACTTGCGCAGGTTGTCCTCGTCGCCGTTGCTGCGGCGCCAGCTCGGCGCGCCGGCGCGCTGGCGCCGCTGGATCTCCCATCGGGCGAGGTCCGCGAGGACGAGGCAGTCGGGTTCGACCGGCACGAGGGACGCACCCCAGCCGACGAGGATCGTCGGTCGGGCCGTGGCGCGCACTCGCTGCGCGAGGGCGGCGAGCCGCTCGGGGTCGTAGAACTCGGCGAGCACGTGGTGGCTGAGGACGCCGAACACCCGGTCGTCGGTGACATTGCGCTCGACGAGCGCGTCGATCTCCTCCAGCGGCCGGGCGGCGGCCGCCTCGACATCGACCACCTCGTACTCGGGGAGCGCGGACGAGATCGCACCGGCGAGCGCGGGCAGCTCCACGCCGGGGTAGGTGTCCACGACGACCACAGGTGCGGTCGCCCGGCTGGCGGCGAACCGGGCGACCTCGGCCCAGGCTTCGACACCCGTCCAGACCGAGTGGCCACCCGGCATCGGGGTCGCCGGGTGCTTGTCGTACTGACTGGGACCCCCGTGGTCGGGAAGGTAGGACACGTCGCGATTCCTCGGTCTTGTTCCGCGCCGGGCGGCAGGTGTCGCCAGTGGACCTGGCAGGGTTGGTAACGATAACAGAGCCGCTCTTCGCGCGGAAGGGAGCCCAGCGGGGTGGGCCGAGCGGTCGGCGGCTGGCTACCCCGCCCGCTTGCGGCGGCTTCCCTCAGCCGAGGACGGTCGTGGGGACCGCGAGCGTCCGGGGCGGCGCGTCGGGGTCGACCAGGCGCGCCATCAGCAGCCGCGCCGCCGTACGCCCGAGCTCTCGCGCGTCGTGGTCGATGATCGTGAGGGGGTACGGCACGAGGTCCGAGAGATCGAAGTTGTCGAAACCTACCAATGGAAGCGGTGGATCCGCCGCCCGCTCGAGCAGCGCTCGGAGGGCGCCGATGGTGTTTCGGTTGTTGGAGGTGAACACCGCTGTCGGTGGCTGGGCCAGGTCGAGGAGCTCGGTCATCGCGGTCCGCGCTGCCGCCGCGTCCTGCTGTCCCATGCGCACCAGCGCGTCGTCCGGCGTCAGCCCTCGCTCGGCATGGGCGAGCCGGAAGCCCTCGTAGCGGCGGACGGCGGTCGACACAGACGGGATGTTGCCGAGGAAGGCGATGCGACGGTGCCCGGCGTCGAGCAGGCGCAGGGTCCCGGCGCGAGCGCCGGCGACGTCGTCGACCAGGACGACGTCGGCCTCGACCCCGGGCATCGAGCGGGAGGCGAGGACCAGCGGGATCGGGCCGCGCGCCGCGCGCGTGAGGTGTGCCGCGTCACCGCCAGCCGGGACGACGACGAGCCCCTCGACCTGCCGTCCGACGAAGTCCCTGATGAGCTGGGCCTCGCGCGCGCTGTCCTCGCCCGAGTTGCCGACGAGGATCCGGCGGTCGGACTGACCGGCCACCTCCTCGATCCCCAGGAGCACCTCGGCGTAGTACGGGTTGGCGATGTTCGTGATGGCGACGCCGATCAGCCCAGTGCGCTGACCTGGACGGATGCTCCTGGCGTTCTCGTTCCGCCGGTACCCGAGCGCCTCGATCGAGGCCTCGACCCGGGAGCGGAGCTCGGGTCGGACGTGCACGGCGCCGGACAGCACCCGGGACACCGTCATCGAGCTCACGCCGGCGTGGCGGGCGACGTCGTGCACGGTCGGTGCACCGTTCGCAGGACGCCGGACGGCCGGGCCGGCCTTGGCTGGTCCCTCCTCGAGCATGCGCACACGGTAGCCCTCGGCGGCTCGGCCGGGGTGCTCGCAGTCGTCCAGCAGAGGTCGTGCCGGTCGGAGATCTCGGCCGCGTCTGGGTCTTGTTATCGATAACTGCCTGTGCCAGACTCGGTGATCTGCTCGCCCCGCTCCGCGCACACGGAACTCCCGCAGCACCCAGGACGTCCGACCGTACGACCGATCACGACGAGGTGACCTGATGACCAGACAGCTTCCGCGACGCTCGGCCGGTGCCGTCGCCGCGCTCCTCCTGCTCGCAGCGGCCGTCGCCGTGCCGACCGCCGCCGCGGCCGCACCGCGGCACGGCGACCGCTGCACGCTGACCTCCGCGACGATCACCGCGACCGCGTCCGTCGACGCCGAGCTCACGGAGGCGTTCACCACCTACGGCAACTCCGGCGTCGGGTGGACCGGTGGCGACAGCACCTACTCCGTCCCGCTGCGCGACGGCACGTTGGCCTGGGTGTTCTCGGACACGTTCCTCGGACCGGTCGACGCCGACGGCGGACGGCCGCGCAGCGCGCCGTTCCTCAACAACTCGATCGTCCTGCAGGGCCCCGCCGGCCTGCGCACCGTCACCGGCGGGACGCCGGAGGAGCCGGCGAGCCTCGTCGGCCCCGACCCCGACGGCGCCTGGCACTGGTTCGGCGCCGGTCTGCGCACCCGCTCCGGTGACCTCCAGGTCGGCGTGCTCGAGTTCGCGAGGTTCGGCACCGGCCCCTGGGACTGGGGCTGGACCGAGAACAGCCTGGCCACCGTCGACACCGACACCTGGCAGGTCACCTCGGTCGACCCGCTGCCGTCCTCGGCCGACATCCAGTGGGCGTCGTGGTACCAGCGCATCGGCGGCCACGTGTACGTCTACGGCGTCGAGGACCTCGGCGCGGTGAAGTACCTGCACGTCGCGAAGGTGCGCGGCGGGGACCTCACCGACACGAGCCGCTGGCGGTACTACGACGGCGCACAGTGGGTCCGCGACGAGGCAGCCTCCGCCCGGGTCATGCCCGGCGTGGCTAACGAGATCAGCGTCGCGCCCTTCCGTGACGGTTACCTGCTCGTCACGCAGGACACCTCGGTGCCCTTCAGCAACCAGATCGTCGCGTACACCTCGTGCTCGCCGGAGGGGCCCTTCACGCCGGTCGGGACGCTCTACACGATGCCCGAGGTCGGGTTGTGGGGCAGCTACGGCAACCCTGACGTGTTCGCCTACAACGCCCACGAGCACCCCGAGCTGCGCGACGGCGACACCCTCCTCGTCACGTATAACGTCAACACCCTCAACGAGCAGGACCACTACGACGACGTGTCCATCTACCGCCCCCGCTTCGTCGAGATCTCCCTCGACGTCGTCCTCCCCTGAGCCTGCGGACGCGATCAGAACCGCAGCACACACGAAGAGGTGAACTACTAGTGAGGAAAGCACTGAGCCTGACCGCCGCGGCCGCCGCGGTGGCCCTCGTCCTCGCCGGCTGCTCGGGCGGTGACGACGCCGACGACGCGCCCGGCGACACCGCCGCGGCCGCCGCGGGCGAGACGACCGTCGACTTCTACACGGACAAGGCCGCCTGGGAGCCGAGCTTCGACGCGATGAACGGATCGTCGGCCGAGGAGGGTCTGGAGCTCGCCTTCACCGGCTACTCCGACGCCACCGCCTATGACGCGTTCATCAAGCAGGCTTTCCGCACCGACCGGGTGCCGGACCTGTTCACCTGGCACACCGGTGGTCAGCTCGCCGAGCTCGTCGAGCAGGGACTCGTCGCCGAGACGAGCGACCTGTGGGCCGAGGCGGAGGCCAACGGGGACGTGCCCGCAGGCCTCATCGACAACTACACCTACGACGGCAAGCAGTACTGCGTGCCGCTCAACGTGGCGTACTGGGCGATGTACTACAACACTGCGGTGTTCGAGGAGCTCGGCCTCGAGGTCCCCACCACGTGGGAGGAGCTGATGACCGTTGCGGACACCCTGGTCGCCAACGGCAAGGTGCCCTTCCACCAGATGAACATCATCTTCGAGTTCGTCTGGTTCCAGGCGATGCTCGCGGGCAACGACCCCGACGTCTACCAGGGCATCGCGACAGGTGATGCGGACTACACCGACCCTGCCGTCGTCGAGGTCATGGAGCAGTGGCAGGACATGCTCGAGAAGGGGTACTTCATCGACCCGGGCGTCAGCACCGACCCGCAGACGCTGCTCTCGACCGGTGAGGTGGCGATGGCCTACTTCGGCTCGTTCTTCACCGGCCAGCTCACCGCGATCGGCGCGGAGTCCGGGTCCGACTACGGCATCTTCACGATCCCCAACATGAACCCGGACGTCGAGCAGAAGCAGATGATCCTGGAGACCGGGCCGCTCTGCGTCGGTGCGGGCTCCGCCAACGAGCAGGCCGCACTCGACTACAGCGCGTGGTGGATGACCGAGGCCGCGCAGAGCGCGTGGACCGCCGAGCGCGGCGACGTGTCGTTCAACGCCAAGGCGCCGCTCTCCGACCCCGAGCTCTCCGCGCTGGTCGAGGAGGTCAGCAGCGGCGACTACCAGGTGCAGATGCGCTACCTCGAGGCTGCACCGCTGCCGGTGTACACCCTGTCGACGGAGATCTTCGGCGACTTCGTCACCAACCACCCCGACCCGATGCCCGGGCTGGAACGACTGCAGGCCGAGGCCGAGGCCTACTGGGCCGAGCAGGACTGATCGGTCGGGTGCGGGAGCGCCGGGCACCCGCTCACGGAGGACATCCATGACCCTGACCACCCCGGCGGCCAACCCGGTGACCGCAACGGCCGAGGACGCCGCGGCCGTCAGGCGCCGGCCCGACACCTACCGATGGTCGTCCCGGGCGTTCGCCCTGCCGGGCCTGCTCGTCGTCGCCGTGATGCTCTACCTGCCGTTCCTCTGGACCGCCTACCTGAGCTTCACGGAGTTCAACGGCCTGGGGGACCCGGAGTGGGTGGGCCTGGCCAAGTACCGCGAGATGTTCGCCGACGCCGGGTTCCTCGGCTCGCTGGGGAACACCCTGCTGTGGGTCGTCGGGACGCTCGTGCTGCCGGTCGGGCTGGGGCTGCTCATCGCGGTCCTCGCGCACGGGATCAAGGGCTCCTTCTGGTACCGGCTGCCGTTCCTGCTGCCCTACGCGATCTCGGGTGTCGCCGTCGGTGTGATCTGGACGTTCATCCTCCAGACCGGCGGCGCCCTGAGCGAGGCGCTCACCTTCCTGCACCTGCCCGGGCAGGACCTGCGCTGGCTCCTCGACGCACCGCTCAACACCATCGTGATGATCGTCGCCGCCACCTGGCAGGGCGCCGGCGTCAACGCGCTGCTCTTCGGCATCGGGCTGCAGTCCATCCCGAAGGAGCCAATCGAGGCGGCCAGGATGGACGGCGCCTCGGGCTGGACGATGTTCCGGCACGTCACGTGGCCGATGCTCGCGCCGCTCACGACAGTCGTCGTCGGGCTGTCGATCGTCGGCTCGCTCAAGACGTTCGACATCATCTGGGCGATGACCAAGGGTGGCCCCGGCCGGTCCTCGGAGACGCTCGCCCTCACGATGTACAAGGAGACGTTCGTGTCCAACGACTACGGCCTCGGTGCGGCCGTGGCCATCTTCCTCACCGTGATCACCGTGGCGGCATCCCTTCTCTACCTCCGTCGGCAGCTCTCCGACGCCAAGGAGCTGTGATGGCCGACCGGATGCGCAAGGCCGCGATCGTCGCCCTCGGCCTGCTGTGGCTCACGCCGGTGTACCTGATGCTCGCCAACGCGGCGAAGACCGACGAGCAGTACGGCCTCGTCTCCGTGTGGCAGGCGGTCGGGTTCGACGGGCTGTGGCAGAACATGCTCGCGGCGTGGGAACGAGGCCGGATCTCCGAGGGCATCGCGTCCACGGCGCTCTACAGCGTCGCGTCGCCGGGCCTCGCCGTGCTGGTGGGGGCCGCGGCCGGGTTCGCGATCGTCGCGCTGCGACTCAAGCACGGCTTCGTCTGGTTCTCCGTGATCTTCTCCAGCACCGTCTTCCCCATCCAGATGGTGCTCATGCCCCTGTTCATCGGGTACGTCGAGGCCGACCTGTACGACACCCGCGCCGGCATGATCCTCATCTACACGGCGATCTCGGTACCGTTCTCCGCCTTCGTCATGCGCAACTTCTTCTCGGGCATCGCCCGGCACGTGTTCGAGGCCGCGGTCATGGACGGTGCCGCGACCTGGCAGATCTTCTGGCGCATCTACCTGCCGATGTCCGGCAGCGCGCTTGTGGCGATCTTCGTGCTCCAGGCGACGTTCATCTGGAACGACCTGCTGCTCGGCCTCACGCTCACCCAGTCGACCGAGACCCGCCCCGTGATGACCGCCCTGTCGGCGCTGCAGAGCACCTACGGCGGCTCGACGATGCCGACCGTGCTCGCCGGTGGGCTGATCGTCTCGATCCCGACGATCGCGCTGTTCCTGATCATGCAGCGCTCCTTCACCCGCGGGCTCGCCCTCGGGCAGTTCTGACCTGCTTGCCGCCCGACACGTCGCCAGGAGACCCATGCCCGCCCGCAGCATCCCGACCGTCGAGGACTTCACGAGCGCCGTCCAGGTGGACCGCTTCGACGACATGGTCAACCCGCCGGGGCTGACGAACCACCTCGCCACGGCCCAGGTCGACCACGACGTCGTCGCGGTGCGGTCGTTCAACCTGCCGCCGGTCTCCCAGGGTGACTGCGTCACCGGCCAGCTGTACCTCGGCGGGCGCCTGGCGCGGTCGTTCGGGCAGCCCGTCGAGGTGGTGTGGCGTCCGGACCAGGTCACCCGCCGGACCGTGGTCGAGGGGTGGGAGGTCGCCACCGTCACCGCCTGCCCACCGGGGGAGCCGGCCGTCGTCGTGCGGATCACCGCGACCAACACGGGTGCGCACGAGCGTGAGCTCGACCTTGCGCTCTGGATCGACTCGACGGTCACCCGCTCGGACCGGTGGCTCGCGGCGGCTCCGCCGCAGGCGGCGAACACGATCGAGGTGTCCGGTGCCCTGCGGGTCGGCCGGCCTGCGGACGGCTCGGCGGTCAGCGTGCAGGGCCTCGTCGAGACGTCCGGTGCGGAGGTCGCCGACGCCGTCGGCACGGCCCGCCTCGTCGGGATCCGGCGACCGGTGGCGTCGGGTGCACGCGTGGAGCTCGCCTACATCCACACGATCGCCGCGGACGACGGCGTTGCGCGCGCTGCCTTCGCGCGGGTCGCCGCCGACGTCGCGGGGGCCGTCGAGGCGTCGCGCATCACCTGGGACGCGAGCCTCGCTGCCATGTTCACGCCCGGGAACGACGAGTTCGGCGGCTGTCTGCCGGAGCTGCGCACGAGCAACGACGCACTACGCACCCTGTACTGGTGGGGCGCGATGGGTGTGCTGTGGTTCCGCCGGGACAACCCGGCATCGGTCCTCGGCCGCACCTACGACACCCTCATGCCTCGCTACTGGCAGACCACGACGTTCATCTGGGACTACTCCCTGAGCTCCTTCGTGCACGCGCTCCTCGACCCGGGCGTGATGCGACGTCAGGTCGGGCACTGGGTGGGCCTGGACATCGACAGCCACTTCGGTACCGAGTGGCTGACCGGTGGTCCGGTCGGCTACTGGTACTCGGTCAACCACTACGCGCTGACCCGGCTGGTGCACGACTACCTGCGACTGCACGGCGACCACGGGTTCCTCGACGTGGAGCTCACCACCCCGGACGGCCGGACCCGGAGCCTCGGGGACAACGTGCGCACCTGGGCGCGGGCCTGGCACCGGATCCGCTCGGCGTCGGGCCTGGCGGACTACGGCGGGATCGACAACCTCCTCGAGTGCGTGAGCACGTACGTCCACGAGGTGGCCAGCCTGAACGCGGCGAACGTCTGGAACATGCGGACGGCGGCGGGGATCAGTGAGCTCCAGGGCCTGTCCGAGGAGGCCGCCGAGCTCCGTGCGGAGGCTGACGCCCTCGTGCCCCTCGTCACCGCCCTCTACGTACCGGGCAAGGGGTTCTTCCACGCCCGTCAGCCGGACGGCACGTTGCTGGAGACCCGGCACTGCTACGACTTCTCCACGGTCGGCACCACGATCGCGGACGACCTGACGCCCCAGCAGCGTCGGGAGATGGTGCACTTCTTCGACACCGAGCTGCGCACCGAGTCGTGGATGCGCGCGCTCTCCCCCGCGGACGAGAACGCCGGCTTCTCGCTGCGCCCGGACCACCAGTGGAACGGGGCCTACCCGGCCTGGCCGGCCGACTCGGCGCGGGCGGCCATCGCGCTCGGCCACCCGGAGGTGGTGCTCGGGTGGCTCGACGGCCTCGCCCGGACCACCCGTCAGGGACCCCCCGGGCAGGCGCACTTCGCCGAGGAGGCGGCGGAGCCGGTCGAGGGCGGCGCGCGCAAGAGCCCGCCGCAGTACCCGTACCTCGTCGACTGGTCCTGCTCGTCGGCCGGCGCGTGGTGCGAGCTGGTCGTCGCCTCGGTCTTCGGCGTCGAGGTGGACCTGGACGGCACGGTCCGGGCCGGTGGCTGCATCGACCGGATCGACCCGGAGGCGTCGCTGCACGGCCTCGTCGTCCAGGGACGGGTGCACGACGTCGTCGGCGGGCGGGTCGTGGTGCGCGGGAAGGCATGACCGGCGCCCCGAACAATCCCGTGGAGCATCCGCCGACGCCCGGGTACCGTTGCCGGGTCGTCGATGGAAGGGACGTCATGAAGCTGTGAGACCGGCGCCGCAGGGTGCCGTACCGGACCGCACCCACTGCGACCGGGGGTGTCTCGTGCCGGGTCTGATGGAGGCTCTCAATCCCAGAGAGGGTGAGAGTCATGGCAGCACCGAGGAAGTATCCCGAGGAGCTTCGGGGGCGGGCGGTCCGGATGGCGGTCGACGCGCGGCGTGATCCGGTGACCCGGCCGGGCGCGTTGCAGCGGGTCGGTGAGCAGCTGGGGATCAATCCTGAGACGTTGCGCGGGTGGGTCAGCCAGGCGGAG
>Ga0209539_1001808_pt1 | contig 11481 bp, 12 predicted proteins | sample BarGraNGADG00312_2_FD_184499 | JGI IMG/M metagenome (GOLD analysis project Ga0209539, IMG submission 184499) | Arctic peat soil microbial communities from Barrow, Alaska - Barrow Graham LP Ref core NGADG0011-312 (SPAdes) (version 2) | ecosystem: Environmental > Terrestrial > Soil > Wetlands >... | reverse complement strand
CCTCCGGATGGGCGATCGGCGGAGCGACCATCGTTCGCCTCGAGCCACGCGCGGATCGTCTTGGCGTATCTCTGAACGTCGTCCTCTCCATCAAGACGGATTAGCCCAACGGGATGCGAGGGGAGGGGCTCCCATGGTAACCACCATGGCCATCACGAGGCCCGCCAGCCGCCAGCCCCGCAGCCCCTGGCTCCCGAGGACGACCAGGGAGAGCGGTGCGCTCAGCACGAAGATGGAGGCGTTGCCGAAACCCACGCCCACGCGCGCCGAGTCGGCCCAGGCCGTACCGCCGTAGATCGCAGCGCGCGCCGACGGGCTCGCATAGACGGCCAGAGAGATGACCGCGCTCAGCGTCGCCGCGCAGAGGAGAGCGCCCAGCAAGAGGCGGACGGTAGATTCCGGCGAGCGTCGAGCCAGAGCGAACGGAACGACCACGAACATCGGAACGGCGTAGTAGGCGCACTCCTTGATGGCAGTCGAATCGACCGAACCATTAGCCACTTGATACGCGAGCATGACGACCATTAGGAGGCTCCAGCCGACGAACGCGATCGAGTACCGGCCGGCCAAACGAGCGAACCGGCCAGTTGAGCCCGGCCCCAGCAGTGCGACCACGCCCAGCGCGGTCGTCACGTAGATCAGCACAACCTGGAGTTGGAGAGAGTAGCCCGCTACGTCGATGCTCGGCTGCGGAGAGCCGCGTACCACGATGATAGGGATGCCCACGGCGACCAGGATCGTCAGGAAAGTCCACTCCGCCAGCCGCGCCCTCGTCACGCCTACGGCCAAGACTGTGGCCGCCAAGGCCAGACCGAGTGACGGGCGATAGGCGGTCATCATCCCCGCGCCGATAGCAAGGCCAAGCGCCCACATCAGTGGCCGCAACGTCCCCCCGCTGACTGCGAGCCTATCTGCCTGCACTTGGCGCTGCATACCTGTCTGCAAGTTCGCTGCAGAGTCGATCAGCGTCGAACCGACGCTCCACGAGTGGAGTTGATCCATGCCGGCACCGGCACCGCGAGTTGCTGCTGCGCCTCCGCGGACTTGGCCGCGATGAGATAGCCGAGCGAGCGGTGCTGTTGAACCAGTGTCTACCCATATGCGATGGCACCATCATCGAGCGCGCGCTCAAGCGCAGCCCATCCCGCCGGCCGATAGTCATCACGGACGACGACGGCCGGAACCCCAGCAATCAGGGCTTGGTCGTGAGGAGACATGTCATGGGACACCACGCTTCCGAGGCTCACCACAACCAAGTTGCCGATCCTGGCTCCAGGAGCGAACCTCACCGCCGATCCGATGTAGCAGTATCGCCCCACACCGATCGAGCGGTCCTCCACGCCAAGTCCGTGAGTCCAGAACTGGCTACCGCGGCCGGCGATCCAACTGCCCTCGCCAATGCGGATTCCCCCGACTGCGTCAAAATAGTGCCCTGACGTGATCATGGCTTTCTCACCGAGCACGAACTCGCGCGCATATGGGGCGTTCGCCGAGTCGAACTCAGCGTACCAACTCCCACATTCGACTCGATTGCCGCCGCCGAGAACTGCGTTATTGCCGAGTACCACGCTCATGGGACCCCTGAGGTGAGACCACCGTCCAATGCGTGACCCAGGCCCAAGCCGCAGACTCTCAACGTCAATTGCTGACAGCCAGCCGATTCGGGCGGAGTGATCGACCGAGTACCCGGGAATCAAGCGATACAGCGATCCGCGTAGCCTCCACGATGGGATGCACGCGATCGCCCAGATGACGATTCGTCGAACTCTCACCGGCCCTCCTTGGGTCGCATGCCCCTCGGCCAACTCCGTGCACAGCCGATCAAGATCGAATCCGTCTTTCACGTCGACCAAATGCATCCTCGCAGCCTGCCCCCTTCGCGACCAGCCCTCGGGGGTGCCCAACGACGGTGTCAAAGCCTTCTGTCAGCGCTTCCAGATCATCTTACAAAGCAAGCTTGCCAGCGTCACCGTCGCCGCCCAAGCCCCGTCGCGAGAAAGTCAGTCGCCCCGGGTGTACCGGGCCTCCAACCTTCTGCGTAGGATGGCACAGCCCTTCTCGGTAGGCGGTCTCTCGATCACGAAGGGGCCGAACTCCCGGTCCCACCGCGCGACGATCTGGCGCTCGTCAGGGCGGTCAGCGTCATCGAGCATGACCACCGCTTCAGGAGACAGCAGATGGATGAGGACAGGAAGGGCCGGATAGCGAGCTAGGGCTTGAAGGTTGCACGGCGGCCCGTCTACGACAAGCAGGTCGATTGACGCGACTCTGCCCAGCCCGTCCGTCTCGTACCACTGCCACTGCGCGCCATCGATCGTCGTCGTCCGCAGCGGCGCGTGGACGACCGAGGCCTCCTTGGACAGGCCGTGCTCCTCGATCAACCGAGCGCACCGGGCCAACCAGGCGGCATCATGCTCGAGCGACACGACGCTGCCAGTCCCATTCTTCCTGAGGGCGTAGCCCGCGATGAGAGTGGAGACGCCGCTGCCGATCTCAACAATGGTCTCAGGCCTCGTCTCGGCGATGACGCACGCCACCTCGCGCGCGAAATCTGGCGATACGGTCCAGTTCCGCATCGCCGGCAGCGGGAACTCGATGTCGAGCGTCTCATACAGGCCGATGAGTGATTCCACTTGTCGGTAGTGACCGAACATCGTGTCGTCGATCGCCCGAGTCAACGGCCGCGCCAGCCTGAGGGCGAGGTTCCCGTAGAGCTGAGCCAGATGGGCACGCAATCGCCTCGTAGCCAGCTTGGCCCCATCGGCGGCGCTGCGCCGCGCTCCCCGACGCGTGTGATCCAATGCCAATCCGGGCCCTCCCTTCTCACATCCGGCGCCCTGCTGTACGGGTCAGCCTGCGCGAGCGCACTGCGATGACGGTCAGTGTAGATCATCAGGAGCGACAGAACCACTGAGCTCAAGCCTGCGATGCCGGCCCGGTGATCCTAAGGACAGTAGTTAGCAGGTTGCCGAGTCGCCGCGGCGCCATTCTCAGCGCGACCGAGACGACGCGCTCCACCCCATCAGGTCTCCAAGATCGCGGAAGGAGGCTCACCGCTGCGACGGCGGTCCCGAAGCAGACGGCGAGGAGGCAGATGAGCACCGCAAGATCGGGCCAATGAGATTCGAGCAGCACCTGATTGGCCCCCATGCCCATCGCTAGAACGAGCAGTCCACAGGCCAGTCCCGTACCATGTGCCCCGGCGAAGGATCTCCAGGGGAACCCCAGCAGGTCGTGAGACAGTCGTGCCATGGCCACATACATCACCGTGATCGCGAACCCCGTACCCCAAGCGACGCCGACGATTCCCCACCGCGACCCAATGGCCGCGCCGCCCACGACCAGGCTCGCATACAGGACTTGTCTCAGGAACTCGCTCCAAGGCTTCCCCGACGCCTGAGCGATCGTGCCGCCTAGGTTGTATGTCGCCCGGAACGCCCCAAAGATCGCGAACACCTGCAGCGGCAAGATGGCCCCCTCCCACCGCGCCCCGAAGAGACTCCTGATGAGATAGGGCGCCGTGACCAGGACGGACATCATCGCCGGAGAGGCGATCACGAAGACGAGGTAGACACTCATGAGGTATCCCCGAGTCATGCGTGTACGATCGGCCTGGGCTCGCGAATAGGCTGGCAGCAGCACCTGGGACAGCACCTGGAGAACGTATGACAACGGAAGATTCATGAGGTAGTAGGCGCGAGTGTACAGACCCAACGCTGACGTGCCGAGCGTGCGCCCGACTACGAAATTGTCGCCATTCAGTGCGAGGTAGCTTGCCAAGCCGCTGGCCGTCATGCCGCCCGCGAAGTGGAAGATATCTCGAACTGCGGCGGCATTGAGACCAAGTCTCGTGGAGTGGCGCGACAGCGAAAGAGCGGCAACGCATGCAACTACCCCCTGGCACAGCAGCGCTGTCACCAGGGACCAGACTCCCCAGCCGAGTAGGGCCAACGACACGGCGACGAGCGCGTAGCCGAGCCCGTAAGACACAAGGTCCACGACCATCAGTTGACGGAATTTCATCTGCCGACGGAGCAGCGCCAGTGAGCACGTGCGGAGGCCCACCAGGAAGAGAATTGGACTCGTCGCTACAAACACCCTCGATATCGAGGGATCGCCAACCAATCGTGCCAGAAGGGGGGCACAAGCGGCGACGATGCCGAAGCCGGCCAAACCGCCAATGAGAGACAGCGTCCAAGCAGCGGCCACGTAGTCGCGGTTGATCTGCCGACGCTGGACCAGCGCTGTCCCCACGCCCAGGAACGCCAGGTTGTTCGTGAAGCCGACGACGATGGCCACGAGCGCCATTGTGCCGAATTCGCTCGGCGTGAGCAGGCGCGCGAGGAAGATGGAGGCGCTAAGCTGCATGAGCGCACTGCCGAAGACCGACATGGTGCGCCAGGCACCGCCCGAGACGGTCGCTTCGGTCAGGCTTTCGCTCGGCCCGTGGGTGTCCGCTGCGGTGCCGAGCAGTGGTCCTTCTCCGGAGATCTCCTCGCTGTTCCTTGGGTCTTTCGCCACCAGCCTGTCCCCCAGCACGTGTCGATTCTAGCTTCCGCCTCGTCATGGGCGCGGCCATGCGCGCAGCCATGCTCTTGGACCGTCCACTCCGAGCACACCCGCCCAGTGAGCGACGGGAGGGCAGCAGCGGCGCCAACCGAGCCCACCTGAGCAATCCGTCGGCTCGAATAACGCGCGGCGCAGTTGCCTGGTCGAGACGCCGATATGAGCCTCCGTACCTCCGTGCGGCCACCTTCGAGCAAGGTGCCTGGTACGTCGGAGGCAAATGCGTGAAACGCAAGTAGCATCGTATCCTAGCCCGGATCCTTCACGAAGCACCTGACATTCGCGCCTGAAAGAGGCGACGGTGACCTCCTGAGCTGGAATAATGCGAGTTGCGAAGGCTCACAAACCCAACTCAAGGAGATCACCGTGCGGGTGAACGCCACTACGTCTCTTTCGCGGTTGAAGGTCGTCGCCGACGCCGACGGTCTCACCTCGCGCCCGGCAGCGCTCTGCTCACCGGTCTGGCCGACGCGGTCGGCCTGACGGACGGCCTCGTGAGAGGGCTTGCGATGAGCGACCGGGCGGTCCGCCACGAGCCCGGCCACGTCGCGCGCGACCTCGACGTGATGCTCGCCGACGGCTTAGAAGGCGAGGCCGACCACCGCCTGGCCGTCCGCCAGTGGCCCCTCGGTCAGGTGTGAACCGATACACCCGGCACAGCCGGTGACGACCATGTGACCCCTCACGCTCTCGTGCTTCTCCCCGTGTGCGGCGCAGGACCACTGCGTCGTTCAGTCTCTGGACCCTAGTCTACCTTCTTCTTCCGCAGGGCGGGAGGAAGGCTTCAACCTCTACAGCTTCCGCGGTCGCCACGCCGCAGAGTGCCGGCCTTGTTCGCTCGTATGCGGCTCCGCAAGGGCGCTACCTTGCGGCGAAGCCCCACCCTGCCCTGTATGCTGTGTACGTGCTCTTCACCAGCTACAAGTACGCGGTGTTCGTCCTCATCGCGTTCAGCCTGTACTACCTCGCGGGCCGCCTGTCGCGTGGGCGCCAGCTCCAGAATCTGGTGCTCCTGTCGCTCAGCTACGTCTTCTACGCCCTCTGGGACTGGCGTTGGTGCCTCTTGCTCGCCGGCGTGACGGCCAGCGGCTTCGTCGGCGCACTCCTGCTCGGCAGGATACGGGCTCGTCGCGGCCTCATCGTGATCGCCGTGCTGGTTCTCGATCTCGGTGCGCTTGGCGCCTTCAAGTACTTCGGCTTCTTCGCCGATTCGTTTTCGGCGCTGTTGGAGAGCGTCGGCCTGCACGCCGACTGGGTCACGCTCAACCTCGTCCTGCCGGTCGGCATCAGCTACTACGTGTTCCAGAACCTGTCGTACGTGATCGACGTCTACCGCCGCGAGCTGCAGCCGACTCGCGGCGTCGTCGAGTATGCGACCGCCCTGAGCTTCTTCCCGCAGCTCCTCGCCGGCCCCATCACGCGCCCTCGCGACCTTCTCCCGCAGTTGTCCAAGCGCCGCGCCTTCGACGATGCCCGCGCTCGCGACGGGCTGCGCCAGGTCCTCTGGGGCCTCACCAAGAAGATGCTGATCGCCGACAACATCGGCGTGCAAGTCGACTACGTGTGGGGCAACATCTCGCGGCTCGACGGTGTGTCACTCGTCACAGCGGCCGTCCTCTACTCGATCCAGATCTACTGCGACTTCTCGGGCTACGCCGACATCGCCATCGGCACCGCCAAGCTCTTCAACCTGCGGCTCTCGAAGAACTTCGAGTACCCGTACTTCTCGGTCTCGGTGCGCATGTTCTGGCGCCGCTGGCACATCACGCTCGCCAGCTGGATGCGCGACTACGTGTACATCCCGCTCGGAGGCAGCCGCGTCGGCGCTTGGCGTCACGCGTCCAACGTGCTCGTCACCTTCCTTCTGGTCGGGCTTTGGCACGGCGCCGATTGGACGTTCGTCGTGTGGGGTGCTCTGCACGGCTCCTACCTGGTCGCCGAAAGCCGTCTGCGCTCGCGCGGCTCGCCGACCGGCGACGAGCGCTGGCGCCCGGCCGCCGGCGTCCTGGCCGGCCTCGTCACCTTCGCGCTCGTCACCTTCGCCTGGGTGTTCTTCAGAGCCCCCTCGCTGAGCGCAGCGACCGCGTACATCGTCCAGGCCGCGACAACACCGTTCGGCGCCGGTGACTTCGCGCGCTTCGTTCCCACGCTCCTGCTCTCGGCGGCTCTGCTCGGCTACGAGTGGCTGACGCGTGGGTGGGAGCATGGTCTGGCGATCGCTGCCGTCCCTCTTCCGGCGCGCTGGGCAGCCTATCTGGGGCTCTGCATGGCCCTGCTCCTGTTCGGCTTCCTCGGCACGAACCAAGGCATCTATGTCCAGTTCTAGACTTGGCAGGCCCTCTCGGTTCGTGGTGCGAGCGGCGATCTTCTTCCTCGTGTTCGGCGTCGTCGCCGAAGTCTGGCTGCGGACGGTGATGCCGGCCTGCGAGACGCCCGTGCCCTACCAGCAGCAGCCGTCGACCATCTACCGGTTCGACCCGCATGGGCCGACTTCCGGCTTGTACTCGGTCGGGCGCCTGTGCCTGCGCGGCGGCGAGTGGCACGTGAACAACGCCGGGTGGAACAGCGGCGTTGACTACGCGTCGGTCGCGGAACGCAAGCGACCATTGATCGCTCTGTTCGGCGACTCGTACATCGAAGGATTCCTTACAGACACGGACCAGCACATCGACGCCTACCTCCCGAGAATGCTGCCCAGCACGGACTCCTACGCGTTCGGACTGTCAGGTTGGTATCTCGAGCAATACGTGGCGGTGAGCCGCTACGCCCAGGAACGATACCAGCCAGACGTGCTCGTCATCTTTGTCGACAATGCCGACGTGAGCGACAGCCGCCGCGAGAACGGGGTACCTTCGCCGTTCCGGTGGCAGATCGGCGCTGAAGGTCAATCCTTTGAGGAGCTCCCACCGACGGCCGCCTACATGGGGAGTCGCAAGGCGCTGCTTGCCAAGAAGTCGGCGCTGCTGAACTACCTGCGGTTCAACGCCAAGCTCACACTGCCGGGAATGCGTAGCGCTGCCATCCCGCAACCGGCGACGGGAGCCGGCGCACCGGACGAGGGCGATCCCGCAGGCGCTGTGGCGCCTGCCGATGACACATGGCGAGATCTGCTGCCCGCTGCTGACTTCATGGTCGGTCGCCTGTGCGCACAGCACCCGGGAACGCCGATCGTCTTCGTCGCCCTGAGCGACCGCTATCTGCCGGTTCAGGACATCGCGCTCACGCCGCTGTTCCCCGACGGCCGAGCCGTCGAGGCGGCGTGCAAAGGTCGGTCCCAGTGCTCCTTCATCGACCTTCGCTACGCCTTCTCGCGCGACTGGGAGTCCCACCGCGTCCGCTTCGAGTCCGCCGACGGCCGCCACTGGAACGCATACGGCAACCGGCTCGTGGCACGCACGCTTGCTGACTTCATCAACTACCACGACTTGCTCAGATAGAGATCTGCAGAGGCCGGGCGAGCGACAACCCCGCCCGGTCGGATAGCAGATGGTGCTCGGGGTCGTGTGGAAGCTGCTCATCTCGAATCTCGAGTTGCTGTCCGTGATCGAGGTAGCCCCGGTGGACCGTCACGTGCTCGACCAGGCGCTGACCCTGCCGTACCGCGACCTCGAAGACGCCGTGCAGATGGCCGCCGCCGGGTCCTGAGCCGTCTTCCCCCGCCGTCCGTGGCCCCTTCCCCACGACTGCGTGCGGTGCTAAGATGTGTATGCACCAATGCACCAGTCGTCTCATCGTCGGAGAGGAGCGTCATGCCACGGCTCACGATCACGTTGAGCGAGGAGCGCCAGCGCGCTGTGAAAGAGGCGGCGGCACGTCGCGGCGTCACGATCACGGCGCTCATCGACCAGAGCCTCGAACTGGCCGGCATCCGTACGGCCGAGAGCGCCAGGCAGATCGTCGCGCGCGCCCGTGCCAACGCCCGGATGAGCGACGTCGACGCCATGGACCTGGCGCTGCGCGAGACGGCCGCCGAGCGCGCGGAGCGTCCGTGACACTCGTCGCCCTCGTCGACACCAACGTAGTCGTCAGGGGCGTGCTGGCTGCAGCCGAGGATTCGCCGACCGCGCTCATCCTCGAAGCGATGGCTGCCGGCAGGCTCCACTTCATCCTGTCGGACGACCTCTTCGCCGAGTATCGGGCCGTCCTTCTGCGGCCTGCCGTCGTGGCCCGGCACGGGCTGACCGAGGCGGAGGTCGACGCGGTCCTCGAGGGCATCGTCGCGAACGCGGGCTGGCGCGAGCCCGCGGCTGCGGACGGGCCGACGCGGGGGCCCGCGGCCGTGGAGGCCGCCCTCCCGTCGGCTCCCCCCCGCCCGGTCGTCCCGGGCGACGAGCACGTGCTCGCCCTGCTGGAGGCCGAGTCCCAGGCGACTCTCGTGACCGGCGACCGCCGCCTGCGCGAGGCCGTCGCCGCGCTGCGCCCGGCGCTCACCCCGGCCGAGCTCGCTGCACAGCTGAGCGCTGAGGCCTCGGCTGAGCGCTGAGACCATGCTTCCGTCGCCGGCCGAGCGCCTGCACCCCATCCACGCGTGTCTCGCCTGGGCGGGCCGCCAACCCGCTGGGGAACCGGCTCGGATGCCGAAGACCAGGCCCGCCCGCCCGATCACGACCCGTCCGCCGGCTCCCCAGCAGCTCGGGCGCCCCTCGTGCCCGGTGCAACGTCCACCCCGAAGAAGGTCCACTGTCTCCCCATGCGGTCCTCACCGCCGAAGGGCTCCGTCCCAACGATCACTTCGCGCCTTGGGTCGCCTCCTGACCCTGTCGCCCGCCCGTCTCCCTCTCCCCTGCTTCCTGATCACAAGCTTCCGGCGCGTCGGCTTCGCCTGGCGGTTGCGGGCGGCGTCGGTGGCGCGCAGCTTGACCGTGTGGGTGCCGGCCGGGAGGCCACGTCCTGCGAGCGGTACTCCACGCGGATCTCGCCTTGCACGCCCACGGTCACGCTGGTGCCCTGCATCCACGCCCCGCGGCCCGCGCGGTACTGGGTGAAGGTCACAGCGGCGAAGATCACGGCGATCGTGTGGTCGGGTCACGCTGTGAACGCGTAGGTCGTGGGCGCGCGCTGGGTGTTATGCAGAAGCTCAGCACCGCGCGGCTCAGGAGCAGCCGAACGTCCACCGGCGGCGCCAAGTGTCGTCTCCCGAGAGAGCGGTTCGTCCACCTGGCGAAGACCCGCGGCACAGGTCAAGATCTACGTCACCACACGGGAGCGCCGGGAGGGAACTGGCATGGCCGAAGAGCGGCGAGGATCGCACGACAGCGTCGAGCCCGTCTACGGCATCGCGCGGGCGGCTTATCGCGACCAGTTCTCTCAGCGCGACCAGCAGCGCACCCGTTGTGGAGCGCTGCTCGCCTTCGCGGGCATCCTGGCCACGCTGTCCATCACTGCGGCGCGGGACGCCCATGGGAGCCTTCTCATCTTCATCGGTATCATCGCTCTGATAACCGCCGCAGGGCTCTTCTTCGCCGGCATTGTCTGGTTCAGCCTCGCGACCACACCTCGCGTCCGGCAGCTCGCAGACCAGTATCTCCTCTCAAGCCCACGCGACACCGAGCTGCAGATCCTCGGGAACACAGTAGGTGTGATCCATCGTAACGAGCGTTCCTTACAGCGAGCCGACTCGGTGTTCGGCCTCGCGGTGTTACTCTTGTTCGTGGGTACACTCCTCATCGGAGCACGCGTCGCGATGCTACTACTCTAGGAGACGTCATGCGCAACGATGTCGAGACGAAAACCGAAGATACGAGCCCCGGCGACGCGACGGCAAAGACCCCACCCCGGGGCAACGCCGAGGGCCAACGCAAGTCGCCACTTCCGCCGCCAGACCCGAAGCTGAACGGCACGCCGAAGCGCGGCTTCGGCGTCTTCAAGCGCGGGCCGGGCGCTGCCTGACTCGCGGTGGCGCTGGGCAACCTGCCCGGCGGCGAAGGCGCCGGTGAGCCGCTCACGATAGCGCCCATGATCCGGCTGGTCCTCGCGGAAGGCGTAGATGAGGACGTTGACGTCGGTGTAGAGGTCGACGCCGGGCAGCGCACAGCCTTCGCCTGCAGAAGCCGCGGTGACTGCGGTGACTGCGCGGCGATCTCCTTGCAGCCGGCGAGCAGCGTTTCGTCGATGTTCACAGTGGTGCGCACCGGGGCCTCGATGCGTCAAGGCATCACGTGTCCGACCTCAGAGCGTCACGACCCCAGGCGGCTGATGTTGACCTTCCCGTCCGGCCCGCTGGGCTTTCGCCGCCCCGCCGGCGACGTGCTCTCGCACGCCTCGGAGTCGGCGATCGTCGACCCACAATCCCGTTGGAGGGCCGCCCCATCGATGCGAACCCTGCCGACAGGCGCCGTGCACCCCATCCACGCGTGCCTCACCAGGGCGGGCGTGCCGCCGCAGGCCCGCCCGCGCCCACGCCCACCTCATGGCCGCGTCAATGTGACCCTTGTGCAGAGTCCAAGGCCTTCCGCCGCCGGCGATCGTCGCCTACCATCCGAGGCGGTTTCGACCGCACGATCGCATCCAGAGACCTACGAGGCTGACCGACGGCCTACCGCTCCACCGCCCACGGCGAGCGGGTAAGATCCAGGCCATGAGGATCGAATACCTCCCGGAGACCGACAGCCGGCCGCCTCTTGAGCTTCTCTGTGAGTACCGTCAAGACGACAAAGAAGCTATCGTGGACTCCAAGTAATCGAGCCGCCGTCAGACCCGGGGCGGTCCAAATCGGTGTCCAAGGTGAACGGAACCCGCATAGGGAAGGGACTCGGCGTGGAGACAATCGGCTGCATCTTGTGTGGCGGCGGTAAGCGTTCAGTTCCCCCGTCGCCGTGCTCAGGTGAGCAGCGGGATGGGGTCGCCGCGCGCTTTGGCAGTGAGCACATCGGCGAGGTAGGCAAAGAGGGAGCGGCGCTGCAGGCGGCAGGTGAC
>Ga0209539_1001807_pt1 | contig 11490 bp, 12 predicted proteins | sample BarGraNGADG00312_2_FD_184499 | JGI IMG/M metagenome (GOLD analysis project Ga0209539, IMG submission 184499) | Arctic peat soil microbial communities from Barrow, Alaska - Barrow Graham LP Ref core NGADG0011-312 (SPAdes) (version 2) | ecosystem: Environmental > Terrestrial > Soil > Wetlands >... | reverse complement strand
GTCACGAGTGAGCACCGATTCCTTCACGAAAGTGCGACCGGAAGCACCAAGCCCCGCGAGCAGCACCGCGGACTTTACCTGGGCGCTCGGGACAATCGGCGAATACTCTATAGCGTGAAGCGACCCTCCCTCGATTCGAAGCGGCGGCCGGCCATTTTCTCCAGCGGTAATCGAAGCCCCCATCAGGCGAAGAGGTTCGATGACGCGCCCCATCGGCCGACGCTCGAGACTCTCGTCACCCCGGAGCGTCACAGTGACGCGACTGGATGCCAGGGCACCGGACATCAGTCGCATGGTCGTGCCTGAATTGCCGGCGTACAGGGGACCCTTGGGCTGGAGAAACCCCCTTTTCGCGCGTCCCTCTATTAAAAGAGCTTCACCATCTCTGGTAACGCCGACGCCCAGTGCGCGAAGGACGGCAAGGGTGCTGGCGCAATCCTCAGCAAGGCTGAAGCCCCTTACCCTCGATACGCCTCGAGCCATGGCGCCGACTATGGCTGCGCGATGCGATATCGACTTGTCTCCGGGGACGGATACCGTTCCCCTTAGGGCCCCGCCTCTCTGAAACGACGCTTCCATCCCGCTCACGCCCTCCAGAAAGTGGCGCGGTATCCGAGCTCTGAGAGCATGTCGCTCACACCACGCGCCTGTCGCTTGCCGAGTATCTTGAGCGTCATGATCCCTGTCTCACCCTCCAGCGGATGGACGATACCGATGTCCTCGATATTGACTCCCATGGCTCCGACCGCGGTTGATATCTTGCTGATGACACCCGGCTCGTCGGGAACGGAGAGCGTCACGTCGTACATCTGTTCCAGTTCCTGCCCGGATTTCAGCGATAGCTCCCCGCGCGCGCGACGCGCGTTTTCGAACAGCTCCCGAAGCGCGTCGGTATCCGCCGACTCCATCAGGACTACGAGCTCGTCGACCCTGTTCCTGTAGTCGACCAGCCTCTCCACGATGAAATCCCGGTTCGCCGAGCATATGTCAGTCCAGACGTCCGGGTTACTCGCGGCAATGCGCGTCATGTCGCGGAATCCGCCTGCTGCCACGGTGAATAAGCCCTGGATCTCGTCGCGCTGCCGGCTCGCCATATCCATGAGGAGAAGTGAGAGCAGGTGTGGCACGTGGCTCACAGTCGCCATCGCACGGTCGTGCGTCTCGGGATCTATCGATATGACTCGCGCACCGAGATCGGTGAGAACACCGTGAAGCATCCTGAACGACTCGGCGTCGGTATTTTCCGTCGGAGTCAGTATGAAATAAGCGCCCCGGTACAGGTCTGGTCGTGCGGACTCGACCCCCGACTGCTCGGAGCCGGACATCGGATGGCCACCGATGTAGTTGACCCCTGCCGGTAATCTGGATTCTATATCAGCCGTGATCTCCTGCTTGGCGGAGCCAAGGTCAGAAACCACCGTTCCCACTTCGAGCGAGCCGGTTATTGTGGAGAACGCCTCCGCGATGGACCCCGTGGGTGTCGCGAGGAAAACGAGTCCCGCCCCCGCGACCGCTTCCTGTGGCCTGTCGCAGACTTCATCGGCTATGCCGAGCTTACGAGCGACGTCCCTGACCTCAGAGAGCGAATCATAACAGGCTACGGTCCCAACCGCCGGGCTGGCCTTGAGCGCCATTGCGAGCGACCCGCCCATCAGCCCCGTGCCTATTACAGCAACTTTCTCGAACCTCTTTGAAACAGCACTCATCAAAATCCCTCGGGATAATCAATAAAGTCGGATAAATAGATATTAACCCATCGTCCATAGTCAGATCTGTCTTTTCAATCCGAATCCTGTTTAATCGACATCCCCCTTGAAAAAACAGATCTGAACCCCAACTTTTCAACCCCTGTTTGCGTCTTGCTGGTCAGAGGGTGCGGCCGAGGGCGGGGGCGAGGTTAGTGAGATCGGCCATCATATTTTCGAACTGGGTGAAGTCGAGCGATTGCGTGCCATCGCATAGGGCGGCTCTGGGGTCGGGGTGCATCTCGACCATGATGCCATCGGCGCCGACGGCCATCGCGCCCATTGAAAGCGCGGCGATGATCTCGCGCTTGCCGGTCGCGTGACTCGGGTCGACGATTATCGGCAGGTGACTGGTCTCCTTGACAAGCGGGATTGCCGACAGATCGAGAGTGTTGCGCGTGGCAGTCTCAAAAGTCCTTATCCCACGCTCGCAAAGGACAACGTTATTGTTCCCCCCCCGGACGATGTATTCGGCCGCCATGAGCATCTCTTCGATGGTGCTCGATAGCCCGCGCTTCAGCATGACCGGCTTGTGTTGGAGGCCTATCTCACGCAACAGTAGGAAGTTTTGCATGTTGCGGGCGCCGACCTGCAGCATGTCGGCGTATTCGGTCACGAGGTCAACGTGGCGGACGTCTACAATCTCGGTGACTACCGGTAGACCAGTGATTTCGCGCGCGAGCGCCAGTAGCTTCAGGCCCTCCTCGCCGAGCCCCTGGAAGGAGTACGGCGAGGTGCGCGGCTTGAAGGCGCCACCACGCAGGATGTGGGCACCCGCGGCCTTCACCGCTTTGGCCGCGGCTACGACCTGTTCCTCGCTTTCCACGGCGCACGGCCCGGCGATAACGGTGAACTTCTTGCCACCCAGTTCCGCTCCGCCCACCTTGACCACGGTCCCCTCGGGATGGAACTCGCGGCTCACGAGCTTGAACGGCTTCATCACCGGGATGACTGACTCGACGCCAGGGAGTACCGCCAGAGGTATCTCGGATATCTTCTCGCGGTCGCCGACCGCACCGATTATCGTCTTGAACTCGCCTCTCGAAAGGTGCGCTTCGGCGTCTATCGAATGGAGCTTTTCTACGACGCCTTCGACCTGTTCCTCTGTGGCACCGTCCTTCATCACTATCATCATGGTCGCTCACCCGCTTCCGGCGGGACTCCTTTTCTCTATTGAGGTTTACTTTACTCCGGAAGGTCCATCCTGAGCTGCCTTGCCTCTCTGAGGTAGACGTGGCGCAGCTGCTCCCGCGCTTTCTCGGTGTTCATCAGCATCAACGCCCTGATCGTCAGCGGTAATGAGCCCTCGACTACAAGCTCCTGTGCGCTCAGCAGGGGTATGTGCGAGAGCCCGATCTTCCTTGCGGCCGCTGCGGGGAACTCCGCGGTTATGTCGGCAGTCGCCGTGATGATGACGAAGACGAGGTCATCCGTGGCAATATCGTTGCGGTCGAGCATCTCCTCGAGCAGCTCGGTCGTTGCTTCGGTTATTGCTTTCTTGGTGTTGCTGCTGGCGGTGACCGCGCCGCGCAAAGCCCTGACCTTCATCGCGCCTCCTTGGCTCTTCTTATTCCGTCCAACCCGTTCGTCTGTATAGGTCCGCGACCTCGGTCGGAGTGAGCTCCCTGTATTGCCCGGGTCTCAGGTTTCCAAGCCCGAGAGATCCGAACCTCACCCTGTTGAGTCCTACAACGCGGTACCCGAGCATCTCGAACGACCTTCTTATCTGCCTGTTCCTGCCGGTGTGGAGGGTCATCCGCACCCGGCCCCTGCCGCGCCTCTTGTCGACGAGGGACACTTTCGCCGTACCCGTATCGCCCTCCTCCAGCCGGACTCCCTTTCTCAATCTCGAGAGATCTCCCTGTGAGGGTATGGGTTCGACGTCGACCACGTACTCTCTCGTTACTTCGTACCTGGGATGCAGCAGCCGGTTTGCAAGGAACCCGTCGTTTGTTAAGAGTATAAGCCCGGTTGAATCCATGTCCAGCCTGCCGACCGGGAACAGCCTGTGCTCCGCCGTCAGAGACGGATCGAGCATGTCGAGGACCGTTTTTCTGCTACCGGGCTCTTCGGCCGCCGTCGATACGACGCCCGCCGGCTTGTTGAGGGAAAAATACCTCAGCTTGACCCCGGTCTCGACCGGGATGCCGTCTACGGCGATCTCATCGACGCCGGAGACAGCCCGAGCCCCAAGCTCAACCGTCTCCCCGTCCCGGGTCACCCTCCCCTGAAGGATCAACTCCTCCGCCGCCCTCCGAGAGGCTATCCCCGCCGCTGAGAGTATCTTCTGTATCCGCTCTGGTCTGCGAACTTCGGCCGGCACCTGCTTCCTCCTCCATAAGTTCCCAGGAGAGACTCCTCTTGATCTTGTCTATGGTCGCGTCATCGGGAGCGAATTCCTCGAGGTCCGGCAGGTCATCGAGGCTCTTGAGCCCGAACCTCTCCATGAAGCGGCTCGTAGTACCGTAAAGCATCGGGTACCCCGGCGGCCCCCCTCTGCCTACCTCGTGAACCAGCACGCGGTCCTCGAGGGTCTTCATGACGCCCTCGGACTGAACGCCCCTGATCTCCGCGACAACTCCCCTCGAAACGGGTTGCAGGTACGCCACAATAGCAAGTGTCTCAAGGGCCGCGCGCGTGAGCCTCGGGTTGACCTGAGTGCGTATGAGCCTCGAGATGTACGGAGCCGCCTCCGGCTTCGCGTAGAAGCCGAAACCAGCGGCAACTTCCCGTACGACAAGCCCGCCGTCCCTGTTTCGATATGTCTCGACGAGCCGGTTGAGAATCTCTCGGACGGCTCCCTGGTCGAACCCCGTTGTCTCGGCTAGCATCCCGACCGAAAGCGGTTCCGGGGAGACGAAGAGGAGAGACTCGATTATGCTCGTCTTGTCCTGCTCGTTCTCCGGTGGTGGTGGATCCCTGTACGCATCATATGCTGCTTCGATAATGCCGGACATGCGCGCCACTTCTTCTTCCGGCGGTGAATCGTCCCAGAACCCGTCAGCCTGCCGGGGGTCACCTTCCGGCGAGCCCTCGGACCCTTGCGTCCCATCAGCTTCGGAAGAGTCATCGACCTGTCCCGTGAGCTCTCCATTCTCACCGAAGTCATCATGCGACACTGCTCTTCTCGCCCTCCCTCAATTTCACAAATATCTCCGCGAAAAGCTTCCGCTGTGACACGGTCACCTCGCCCCGCTTGCACAGCTCCAGTACCGCGAGGAAGGTCGCTATGATCTCGATCTTGGACCGGCAAACGGATATCAACTCGGTGAACGTGGCTTGACCACTCGAAGAAACGCGTTCCCTGACCCGCTCGAGCTGCTCCGCCACAGAGACCCTGATCGGGGCGATGTACGTCACGTCTATGCTGTCGCGGGCCCATTCGACGAGAAGCTCCATGAGCGCTTCCGCAAGCGCTGACGCAGGCACGCCCTCGAACGGGTCCGGGTAGAGCGAGGAGTAGTCGTCCTCCAGCTCCCTCATGCGTGGCACGTACCATCCGTGCTCGGCGTTGCGCCTTTCCAGGAAGTCCGCGACGTTCGTGAACTTCTTGTATTCGACGAGCCTTTCGACCAGGTACTCCCTGGCGGTCTCGGTCTCGTCGGTGGCCTCGAGCTCCTCGTCCCCGTGGGGTAGCAGGGAGCGGGCCTTTATAAGAAGCAGCGTCGCCGCTATTAGAAGAAACTCGGTAGCCGTATCGAGATCGAAGGGGGCGTTTTCGATGTGCTCGATGAAAGACCCGGTTATCCGCGCGACCGGCACCTCGTGGATATCTACCTCTTGTTTGAGGATAAGCTGGAGCAGAAGGTCGAGCGGTCCCTCGAATACGTCGATCTTTACCTCAAAACTCAAGCGGGACTCCTAAGGGGTGCCGATCTTCATCGCCTTCCGCGCCCTGGTGAGCGTTTCCGACGCTATCGGGCTAACCTTCTCCGCGCCAGACGCCAGAACCTTTCCCGCCAGTGCGGTGTCTCCGGCGATCTGGGCCCTCCGCTCGCGAAATGGTGCAAGGTCCGCCGCAATCCGCTCGGCGAGCCTGTCCTTGCACTCCGTGCACCCTATGAGAGCCCCTTCGCATTCTTTGACCACGCTGTCGATGGTGTCTGAGAAGTAGACCCCGTAAAGCTGGAAGATGGTGCATACCTCCGGGTGCCCCTTATCATCTCGCCGCATCCTGGCCGGGTCAGTAACAAACTTTCTGACCTTCTTGCGGATCTCCTCCGGGCTGTCCTCCAGCCCGATGGTGTTCTGGTAGCTCTTGGACATCTTCCTGCCGTCCGTCCCGGGAATCTTGGGCGCGCTCGACAGCAGACCCTTGGGCTCGGGGAACGTCCGCCCGTACAGCGAGTTGAAATCCCTTGCGATCTCGCGCGTCAGCTCGAGGTGGGGAAGCTGGTCCTCTCCGACCGGCACCAGTTCGGCGTCGACAATCAGGATATCGGCGGCCTGCAATACCGGATAGCCGAGAAACCCGAACGTGTTGACGACCCTCGCATCGAGTTCGCGCAACTGCTCCTTGTAGGTCGGGCAGCGCTCGAGCTCGCCAAGGGTTATCACCATGCCGAAGTACAGCGTGAGCTCAGGTATGCTGCCGATATCGGACTGGCGATAGATAGTGCACGCATTCGGGTCGAGCCCTGCCGCGAGCCAATCAAGCACCATCTCGGTCGTGTAGACACCGAGTAGGGAGGTATCTTTATAACCGGTGGTCAGCGCGTGCCAGTCAGCCACGAAGAAAAAACACTCGTGAGTGCTCTGGAGCTCTACCATATTCTTCAGATTGCCGTGATAATGGCCCAGATGCAGCCTTCCACTCGGTCTATAGCCGCTGACTACCCTGTTCTTCAAACAACACCTCCGGATGCGGAATTCCTTGACTGACTTGTTGATCCCCGTCCGCCATCAATGACCCGTTAGAAAGGTATCCCCATTATCTTTCCGAGTAGATGGAATATCGGCTCCAGTAACCTGTAGAACAGGCTGCCGGTAAGCCACAGGAACCCAAAAACGATTATGAACCCGAACGGCGCTATCCTCTCGTACGTGGCCTGGGCCTGCGAAGGCAGATAGTACTCCAGAATGTGCGAGCCGTCGAGCGGCGGGACTGGAATAAGGTTGAATATACCGAGCCAGACGTTTATCAGCATGGCGTAATAGAAAAGGCTGAAGAGCTCGCTTATTGTTGTAACCCCCGCCGCGCCCACGGTGGTCGTCGGTACGCCGGCGAGGTGAACCACCATCCCGATCAGTGTTATCGCAATAGCTACAGAAAAGTTGGTCAAAGGACCCGCCAGCGCCACCAGGACCATATCACTTCTGCGTTTGAGGAAGAACGGGTTGACCGGCACCGGCTTCGCGTAACCGAACGCAAACTGCCCCCGAGATATCAGCAAGAGCCCGAGGGGCAGAAGAATGGTCCCGAACGGATCTATATGGGGTATCGGGTTCAGAGTCAGCCTGCCCGCGGTGCGGGCGGTGCGGTCGCCCCTCCAGTCCGCGACACGTCCATGCATGTACTCGTGGAGTATAACCCCGATTATCAAACCTATTGCTATGTAGATGGCCTGCGCCCAGTTGGACATGTCACTCCTTGTTTCGAGGATGTCTGCTTCATTGTATTTGTCGCCCTTTTCGGAAACAAGCGACTGCGTCAAGGGGTCTTGAACGCGCTGTATCCCAGGTTTATCGACTATACAGCCCTGGGGTGGGAGCTCCTGTAGACGGACTTGAGGCGGTCCCTGGTGACCTCCGTGTAGATCTGGGTCGTCGCAATGCTCGCATGCCCGAGCAACTCCTGGACGACCAGGAGGTTGGCACCGCCCTCGAGCATGTGCGTAGCGAAAGTGTGCCTGAGCACATGGGGCGTGACGAGGTCACCGATTCCAACCGCCTCTGCGTGTCCCTTGATGATTTTCCAGCATCCCTGGCGGGTCAGCCTGCCACCCCGGTTGTTGAGCACCACTGCGCTGGTCCTGCCCCCGCGTCCCAGCTCGGGCCTGGCGTCTTCGAAATACCGTCTCATGGATTCGGCTGCAACAGAGCCGAACGGTATCATCCTCCACTTGTCACCCTTGCCACGCACCGTTACTATGCGGTTCTCCACGTCGAGGTCACCGACGTCGAGCCCGCAAAGCTCCGATATTCGCATTCCCGTCGCGTACAGCATCTCGAGCATCATCCTGTCACGGATACCGAGCGCGTCGCCGCCGTGTGGGGCGTCCAGCAGCTTCTCGACCTGGCGTCTTGTGAGCGCTTTTGGCAGCCTTCCGGGCATCCTGGGGGATGGAAGCGTGCCGGTGGGATCGGCCTGGCAGATCCCTTCCGCGACCATGAACCTGTGAAACATCCTCATCGCGCTGAAAACCTGGGATATGGACCGGGCAGACAGCGCGGCCTCTCGCGACGCAAGTGAAGCCGCATAAGCCATCACGTGCTCGGGAGCGACATCCTCGGGGTTCTCGATCCCTTCCAAGCGCAGGAAGTCGAGGTAACGCACAAGCGCTCTTCTATAAGCTGATATGGTATTGGGAGAGGAGCCTCTTTCGACCTGCATGTACTCCAGGAACTCGTTCGCGGCAGCGACGAGCGGCGAGCCCTCTTCCTCTTCGCGTGAGCCGCTCGCCCCGGAAGAACGATCAGGTCTCATCGGTCCGCGTTCCGCCGAACGGCCTCGATCCACCGGTTAGGAACAGGTGGGTCAGGGTGATACCGATGATGCTCTTGGCGTCTACGATATCGCCGGACGATATCATGCCCATGGCATCCGACAGGGTCAGCCTCACTACTTCCAGGAACTCGTCAGGCTCGGATTCGCCCTCCTCTTCTGTCAGCTCGCGTGCCAGGTAGAGATGGAAATACTCATCGGAGAACCCGGGCGAGTTGTAGAACTCGGCAAGCTTGATCATCCCGCCGGCTTTCAGGTTTACTTCCTCGGCGAGCTCGCGTTGCGCGGTCTGCAACGGGGGCTCACCGCTGTCGAGCTTCCCCGCGGGTATCTCGAGAAGGACGCCGCGCACCGCGTGTCTGTACTGCTTCACCATGACAATGGTGTTGTCTTCATGCAAAGGGACGATACCCACGGCACCGGGATGCGCGACTCGCTCCCAGCGCGCGCTTCTGCCGTCGGGAAGCCTTACGTCATCCAGGAAAACCTTGACGACACGCCCGTCAAAAGCCTTTTCGCTGGAGAGTATCTCATGGTCACCTATGTCCATGTTCACCTAATCACCACCGATCTCCGCGGCAATGAGCCCCGCAGCGCCCGCCGCCATGAAGTACTCCGGCTCCTGGCGGACCCCTCTTCCCATGACCGTGATCTCGAAATCACAGGCTTCGAGCAACTCGAGGACCCCTTCGGCGTCGATTATTCGGATCTCATGTGAGCCGGCCATGCCTGACTCATCGATCTGGCGCGAGATCGTCTCACCTTTATCGCCATCGAGAGCCGGGATTGCGACTGTCACGCGGGCGCTCCCGGAGAGCTGCAGGGCGGCAATCGTGTGGTGGCTTATTCCGAAATGCCGGGAGCGCTTGTCTTTGAAAGTTATCCTTGCGACCGCCACCGGAGCGCCACCCATCGACGATGCCGCGTTCAAGACAACAGCCTGTTCGACTCCGCTGAACCCAACAGGAGAACCAGTGCCTGCGATCCCCGGGCCCATCAGGGCGACCACGGCATCAGCGCCGGATACCTTACGGGCGGCGACAAGCGCTCCGTGCGCGGTGACGGCTTCGAGATCTCCACCGAAAGCGTTTCCGCACGTTATCACCGCGTCGATGTATCCTCGCTGTCTCGCGTACCATACGGATTTACTGAAAGCCGCCGGCAAAGCGCCACCATCGGTCATCACGTAGACCAGGCGCCGCCCGGGGCGCGCGTGCTTGTACGCAATCGCGACGGGAAGAAGCTGGCTATGCAGCGAGCCTGCCACGACGGGCATACCCTCGAGCACTGTAGGCAGATCTCCCGGCTCCAGGTCCGCGAGGCTCTCCTCGATTGCCTCAACGTTGAACTGGAGCGGCGTGTACCTGAGCTTCATGATGTGCCCGGAAGAGCACGTATCGAGCCTGGATCTTTCCATGTTCCATAGAATAAAGTGATAACCCCCGGATCCGAGTCCGAGCTCGACGGCCGTTGTGTTCGCTATCACCCGGTCGCCTTCACTGACGGTTCCGGACAGCTGCTCGAACGATATGGCATTGCCCGTAACGCCGTCTTCAAACTCGAGCCTGGCGAGCGAGGCGCCCGGGACCCATGGCTCAACGCCCGTGACCCTGGCCACCCGATAGCTGCTCAAGATCCCCCCACTCGAGTTTCTTCGTCAAGAACGATGAACGGAAGCTTGTTTACGACACGCGCAGCCGCGACAAGGTCCTCTTTGAGTATGTACTCGTCCTTGCTGTGCGCGTTGGCGAGACCGATCTGCATGACCGCCATCTCGAACCCCGCATGGTTGAGTATGTTGGCGTCACTTCCCCCACCACTCCTGGCGAGGCTGGGGTTGAATCCACACTCCACGAGCGCCGCCGACAGGTATCTTACGGGATGAGAATCGGAGGGAAGATGAAACTGTTCGAACGTCCGGTCGACCTCGATACCGATCTTACACCCGTGGCGCCTCGCGGCGCTCTTGAACGCGCCGATCATCGCGTCGCGCTCCTGCTCCAGCCTGGAGGACTCAAGGCTTCGGATCTCACCCTCTACAACGGCGGTCTCCGGGACGATGTTGACCGCCGTCCCTCCGGAGAAAAGGCCGATGTTCGACGTCGTCGCCCCATCGTGCCGGCCGATCTTTATGCTCGAGATGGCATCGGCGGCGCACGCTATTGCGTTAACTCCCTTTTCAGGCTCGATCCCGGAGTGCGCGGACCTGCCGCGAACCGTGAACTTGACCTGGTCCTGCCCGGGAGCTTCCACCACAATGCCGCCTATAGGCCCGCTGCCGTCGAGCACCACCCCCCACCTTCCCCGGATCAATGACAGGTCCATGTGCCTGACGCCAAGGAGCCCGGGCTCCTCCTGAACGGTAAAGACCAGTTGGAGGGCGCGGTGCGGCAGGCCGCTCTCGCTGACAGCTTCCGCTGCGGCGAGTATCGCCGCAATGCCGACCTTGCAGTCCGCTCCGAGCACGGTGTCACTCCTGCTGACAAACCTGTCACCGGCATCGACCGGAATTATTCCGACGCCGGGCGCTACCGTATCCATGTGCGCGTTCAGGATGATGGGCTCGAGCTCCTGAAAACCGCTTCCAGGCACTCCGACGAAGAGATTTCCGCATTCCCCGCCCGTCTGGCGCCCGGCGCCGTCTTCACGCACGACAAATCCAAGCTCGGTGCACAAACCTTTGATGTAATCCGAGACGCGTCTTTCCCCGCCGGACTCACTGTCGATTCGAACCAGTTCGGTGAACAGGGCGAAGAGCCGTTCAGGGTCTGGCCCTTCCGGGGTGCTCATTCGGCCGCCTGAGCCTCGTTACCCTCGACGACTTTCAAGTGGGAATCCAGCAGCCGCTGGTGCTTTACGGCTGCCCCAACAAAGTCACGGAACAGGGGGTGCGGCCGGAGAGGACGCGATTTGAACTCGGGATGGAACTGGCTCGCCACGAACCAGGGGTGCTCGGGATACTCGATTATCTCTACCAGACGGTCATCAGGCGAAAGCCCGGAAAAGACCAGGCCGGCCTCTTCCATCCTGTGCCGAAGCGAGTTGTTCACCTCGTAGCGGTGCCTGTGCCTCTCGTATATA
>Ga0209539_1001806_pt1 | contig 11494 bp, 2 predicted proteins | sample BarGraNGADG00312_2_FD_184499 | JGI IMG/M metagenome (GOLD analysis project Ga0209539, IMG submission 184499) | Arctic peat soil microbial communities from Barrow, Alaska - Barrow Graham LP Ref core NGADG0011-312 (SPAdes) (version 2) | ecosystem: Environmental > Terrestrial > Soil > Wetlands >... | reverse complement strand
GGGTATCTTCAGATGAGTTGTCGTTGGGTGCCATAATAATGAGGTATTAATGTAATTGTTTTGATAAAGTATCAAATGTAAAACAAAATGTTCAAATGTTTGTTTTGGTTGTCCTGTAATTAGTTGCATTTAAATAATATGTTCGGCAAATCCCGGATGAAATTCCGGTTTTCAATAACTTTTTACTTTCCCGGTTGTTTGATACCTGAATAGTATTAAAGCAAATGAAATTCCATTCTTTGATTACTATTTGCGATGTTAATTATGCTTAAACGTCTCATTATTTTGATTTTATCTGGGCTAATCCCGGGTATTCTTCAGTCACAAAACCTGGAAAGTATCAGCAAACAGAAACCAATATTATTAAGCGGAGGAATAACTGCAAGGGCAATTTTTTATGATGCAAATGGCATCCCCAACAGACGTCAACCATTTTCTTACATCTTCACGGGTAGTCCCACAATAAGCATTTTCAACAGCTTCACCATACCATTAACTTTCACCTACAGTGAGCAGGACAGGTCTTTCAGGCAGCCGTTCAATCAATATGGTATGAGTCCGTACTATAAGTGGATAACTATTCATGCTGGTTACAGAAATATCAACTACTCTCAGTTTACACTTGCAGGTCACACCTTTTTAGGCGCTGGTGTTGATATTCATCCTGGGATATTCAGACTGGGATTTATTTCAGGAAGGTTCAACAGGGCAACGCCTGTGGATACAAGTGTGAAATCTTTTCAGCCTTATACCTATAGAAATCGTGGCAGCGCTGGTAAAATCGGCATAGGAAAAGGTGTTAACTTTTTTGAGGTGAGCATGCTAAGAGCGAAAGATGACAGCAGCAGTGTTCATCCGCTGAAAGAATTCAGGGGTACGGTTACACCTGCTGAAAATATTGTGCTTGGAATTAACGGGCAGGTCAAATTTCTGAAAGACTTCACTTTTGCGATAGAAGCGGCTACAAGTCTTTACACAAGAAATCTTAGCAATAAAACCGCTCTAAGTGACAGTGCAAATAAAGGATTTACTAAAATTTTAGGAAGCTTCATAAGTACCAACAGTACCACAGAAAGATACAACGCAATTCAAACTAGTCTTCTGTATCGCCAGAAAATCTTTTCTGCTAAACTGCAGTACAGAAGAGTAGACCCTGATTATAAAACCATGGGAGCTTACTTCTTCAACAATGATATAGAGAATATCACCTTTGCCCCGTCACTTAATCTGCTGAAAAACAAGTTCAGATTTGGCGGGAGCATTGGTTTTCAACATGATAACCTTAAGAAACAAAAGCAAACTACCAGTAGCCGGGTAATAGGTTCTGGCAATTTTTCTGCTGAATTAAACGAGCACTTCGGAATTGATTTTTCCTATTCAAATTATTCCAATACCCAGTTAAGAAAGACAATTCTTCTGGGAAATACTTTCCGGATTGCACAGGTATCAGAAAATTACTCCTTTACTCCCAGGTATATCCTGGCAACAGAAAGATTTGTTCATTCACTTATTTTCTCTGCGAATTACAATATTTTTTCAAGTGTTGATAAAACTCTCGACAATCTGAGTGATACGAAAAGCAATAATTACTTTCTAAATTACCAGGTAACCATAGTTCCCAGAAATCTTACTTACACTTTCAATCTGAATTACACTGATGTAAAATCAGCTTCCTATGAAGATGGAAATTACGGCGTCACATTAGGGGTTAATAAAGTTTTAAATAATAGTAAACTAACAGCAGGCTGGCTTGGTTCATTTCTGAAAGGACTTCACGGTAAATCAACCGGACTGATTCTTAACCAGAATGTAACGGTAAATTACAGGATTAACAAACACCATAGTTTCGGAACCACGGTAAGTTATATAAATAACAAATCTCAACAAACTTTGATAACTCCCTCCTACTCTGAATGGCAAGCCGATCTTAATTACAGGTATGTGTTTTGAATTTAATCATGAAACTATTCAAAGAAAATGAAAGCAATATCATATTTTTTCAGTTTTACAAAATTAGTTCGAATAGTAGGTTTACAAATCCTGTTATTAATACCATATTCAGTTCTTGCACAGTCAGGCTTTACCGTCAACATAACATCAGTACTAGTTATTGCTCCTTATTCATCCCAGTTATCAGCTTATGTTAATAATCCTTCAAAGGTAATTATCACTGTACAAAAACTTGCAGGGACGCCTGATATAAACGTTAAACTATTTGCTTCGCTTATCGGGGATAACGGAATTCAAATCACTACCAACCAGACAGCATTAAGCGGGCTGAATCAAATTTCATTGACTTCAGTTCAGCCAACCCAGGTAGTGAATGCTTTATTTATACGAAATGTATTTGATCTGAATAATGTAAATATTCAGGGAACCACAGCAACTGATTTACAAACTAACGGTCTACCGGCAGGAAACTATCAGATATGTGTTCAGGCTGTTACTGCCGATCCCGACCCTTTCACCGGTGCTCAAGCCGGAGCTCCGGCATCAGATCAGTTATGTGGAAACTCGTTTAATATTGCTCCACTTCTGGCTGATGTATCGATTCAGAATGTACTATTGATTGCCCCTTTTACAAGCAAGCTTTCTGATTTTACAAATAATCCGTCAAAAGTTGTAATTACAATTCATAATGGTAGTACGTATCCAACATTTAAGGTCAAATTACTGGCATCGCTGAGAGGTGACAATGGTGTTCAAATTTCCACTAACCCGGCAAGTCTGAATTTAGTTCCCGAATTAACCCTTCAAAGCGGGCAGCCAACAGTTGTTTTGAATGCCACATCTATTCAGAATCTATTTAATCTTGAGGGTGTAACCTTACAGGGTATCACTCAAAATGAACTGGTTAATGGAAATGGTTTGCCAGCCGGAGCCTATGAATTATGTATTACTCCTGTTATGGCCGTGACTGATCCGGCCACCCAGCAAGTAGCAGGACAACCGCTCTCGGCAGAAAAATGCAGCAATTCATTTATCATTGCCCCGCCAACAGTCGACATCTCAGTCCAAAATATTCTGTTGATTGCACCTTTTTCCAATAAACTATCTGATTTTACAAATAATCCGTCAAAAGTTGTAATCACAGTTCATAACAATATCACGTATCCTCAATTTAAAATAAAATTGCTTGCATCGCTTAAAGGAGATAATGGCATTCAGATTACCACTAATCCGGCCAGTCTTAATTTAGTTCCTGAAATCACCCTACTAAGCGGCCAGCCGACAGTTGTTCTGAATGCCACATCTATACTGAATCTATTTAATCTTGAGGGTGTAAGCTTACAGGGTATCACTCAAAATGAACTTGTTAACGGAAATGGATTACCTCCAGGAACATATGAATTATGTATTACTCCGGTTGCATCCGTTGCTGATCCTGCTACTCAGCTGCAGGCAGGACAACCGCTCTCCTCTGAAAAATGCAGCAATTCATTTACTCTTGCACCTCCTGCTGTTGATATCTCAATTCTGAATGTTATTCTGATTCCGCCTTATTCAAACAGGATCTCCGGCTTTTTAACCAATCCTTCAAAAGTGGTGATAACGGTTCATAACAGCAGCACGTTCCCAAGTTTTAAGATCAAATTACTGGCATCTCTGAAAGGAGATAATGGTATCCTGATTTCCACCAACCCTGCCAGTCTTAATTTACTTCCCGAAATAACTCTTACAAGCGGACAACCGACAGTTGTTCTGAATGCCACCTCATTATCTAATCTGTTTAATTTAGAAGGAGTTACCTTCAAAGGGATCACTTATAATGAACTTATTAACGGTAATGGTTTACCGGAAGGATCTTATGAATTATGTGTTACTCCGGTAGCAGCGGTTGCTGACCCTGCCACACAACAACAGGCAGGCCAACCCCTCTCGGTTGAAAGATGCAGCAATTTATTTGCTGTGAACAATATAGAACCTCCGGTGATCATTAATCCAATCAGCGGAACAGATATGTCAGTCAGAATACCTCAGAATATTATATTCAACTGGTCAATACCGGCAGGCGTAAAGCCCGGGATTCAGTATGATTTTAAAATGGTTGAAATCCAGGATACCCTCAGGGATCCTAATGATGCCATGCAAACAGCCACCGATCCGGCCTTTTTTGAAAGAAAGCTTACCAGTAATGTCATGCTTTATGGCCCTGGAGATCCTCCGCTAACGCCCGGATTCAAATATGCCTATATTGTTACAGCAAGCGATCCGAACAATGCTGCAATATTCAGGAACGGTGGCCGTAGTGAGGTAGGCTTTTTCATCTACAGACTGCCAAAAATCAGCAGTGCTCCAGTTCCTTCATCGAGTAACAATAACCCTCCAAATAACCCGAATAATAATCCTGTACCAAATCCGGTACCACCGCCCAATATTGATTTATCTCAACTGACAGGAGATCTGAATTGCAGCTGTAAAAATCAGGCTCCTTCTGGTTCAGTTGACAACTCTGATTTAAAACAATCCTCAAAAGTTGAGGTGGGAAAATTTGAAATGACCATTGTGAGTGTAACCATTGCAAATGGCAAAGCTTCGGGCGAAGGGAAAATGCCAATTCCATTTTTAAATATTAGCCAGGCAAATATTCGGGTAGTGTTTTCAGATATGACTGTTGCCAGGGTAAACGGAACAAATGTGATGCTTACCGGAATTGTGAAAGCTAAACGTGATAACAATATCAGTCTTTCACCAAAAGTTGACGATCCGCAAGCAGGGTTGAATCCTTTCACCGTTAATGATGTAACGAACCTTGAAAGCTATTTTACCAAAAATACAAACAAGCTCATTTCAAACATACAGAACGCCAGTATAGATTTTGATATGCCTTTGGGAATAGATAAAAACATAGGTGGAAAAAAACTAATTATTTCATTGGTAGATTTTACTTTCACCCCCGAACAGGCAGGTTTTTCAGCCTGTATGGCTTATACAATTCCTGATGACAACACGATTATTTCACTTGGAGCAAAAAATATCTGTTTCAATGATGCAAACAGCTTTTGCCACGATTTATTTCTGTTCTTAACCAATGATATAAAAATCAATGCGCTTAATCTTACATTAAAAGCTATAGCAAAAAATGATTCCGGAACTTACGTCTCGTTTACAAAGGATGGTTTCCGTAAGCTTCGTGTACGGGCCGATTACGAATTTTCACAAAATCTTATTGTAAGTCAGGCTAATAAAGGAGCTGTTGTAGCGACAATGGTAGCAGATGTTGTGAATTGGAATGACTGGATGGCTACTATGAATATCGATCCGTTTTATCTGGCCGACAACCAGGATTTTAGTTTTAATCTGAAGGGTGTAGCCACTTATGATCACTCTGACGTCCGTAACCCGGTTGGAATGCCAACAATAGCAATTGAAAGTCAGGGGATTAAGAAAAATAACTTTTTAAACAAGACATGGTACGGATTTCTTATGCCCGAGCTGGATATTACATTACCTGCTGTTTTCAAAAATTCTAAAACGAATACGCCAATTACAGTAAAGGTCGAAAACATGATGATCGACAATATGGGATTGACTGGTGAAGTACATGGAGACAATATTTTAAATATAGATGACGGGAACCTCGATGGATGGGCATATTCATTGGATTCTATCGGACTCAGATTTGTAAACAATACCTACACTGATGGGGGTCTTAAGGGGAAAGTCTTATTGCCAATCACGAAAAACAACATACAGTCACAATTAGATTATAAATGTACACTGACACATGAGAGTAATGATGTCAAGAAACCTTTGGCTTTCAATTTTGTGATCAAACCAAAGAATACAATTGAAGTTCCTGTATTCGTGGCAACAGTCGATATTGACAATACATCGAGCATTGTCGTCAAAGTTGATAAAGACTTCAGCGCCATTGCAACACTTAATGGCAAGATGGATATCTCAACACCCAAGGGCGGCTCAGTTCCTGAAATGAAATTATTAGGCATGGAATTTCAGGGAATGGTTTTACAAAGTAAACCAAAGTATTTCTCCGTTAAAAAATTCGCCATGAGTCTTAACAGCCCGCCAAAAGAATCGTCAGGTTTCCCTATAAGTATAGACTCCGTTAAGCTTATAACCGACAACGGAATTGGTATCCGGTTTGCGATGAGCTTCACTTTAGCAGATATTAAAGCGATGCCAAAAGCAAGTACTGTTTTTTCAATTACCGGGAATCCTGTTCAGATGCAAAATGGGAAACTTGTATTTGATTTCAGTCCTAAGTTAAGTCTTGAAAAGATCTCCATTGAAGGTGATATGTCGGTGTTAAAGGTTAAAGGATTTATCCAGTTCTATAATGGGGATGCTACATATGGAGATGGCTTTAAAGGTGCCATACAGGCCATATTCCCTTCTTTAAGCGTAGAGATAGATGCGGCGCTTCAGATAGGCAATGTGAATAGTTATAGCTATTGGTATGTCGATGCATTAATTGATTTTGGGAAGACGGGTATTCCTATGTTTCCAAGTATAGCAGCCTATGGTTTCGGAGGTGGAGCATATTACAATATGAAAAGTAATTATGATCCTAAAATGGCCATGGATTTAAGTAAAAGTAAGAGTGCTGACGTGAATTTTGGTCAGTCTCCTTCAGCCCTGACTTATGTTCCGGAACAGGGCACCATGGGAATAAAAGCCTCAGTCATTTTCGGATTGCAGCAAAGGGAGACCTTTAATGCAAACGTTTCAATGATACTTGGCTTTAATTCAAATGGGGGTATTGAATCGTTCACACTGACAGGTGATGCTAGAGTGATATCAAAAGACAAAGACACATATTTAGGCAAGGGTTCTCTTGTAATGAAATACCAGTTTGATAAACAGTTATTTGATCTCGGAATGCAGGTCGAGCTTAAGATTGCAGCAGTTACTGGTAGCGGGACTCTCGCAATGCACGCCGAACCGGCTGGTTTTTATCTAAAAGTAGGAAGAGCATGGCCCGTGAGCAGCCGGGTCAATATCAATTTTGGTCCGCTTAGTGCCAATTTCTACTTCCAGGCTGGCACTATGGATCTCGATCCTATTCCGCCAATTCCAAATGAAATTCAACAAATATTGACCAAGAGCGGTATCAGTACGGATTTTTTGGCGAATGCACGCAACGGATTAGAGTCAGACGGAAGCGGATTGATATTCGGTGGTGGATTAAGCTTTAATGCCGGCGGATGTTTCCTTATCATCTGCGGAAAAATATATGCCGGAATAGGCTTTGATGCTTCACTTCAAAAATATGCAACTGACTGTAACGGGAACCACACAAGTACCTCACAGATCGGCATCGATGGCTGGTATGTTGTGGGACAGGCATATGCAGGTGTACAAGCCACCCTGTACATAGATTTGGGCATTACAAAGGCAACAATCTTTGATGCCGGCGCAGGTGCAGTATTGATTGCAAAACTGCCGAATCCTGAATACTTTGCCGGAGCAGTCGGGGGTTATTACGATATAGGTATTGCAAGTGGAAATTTCAGCTATGAATTTGAATACGGAACAAATTGCCGTCCTGGCGCTAACCCACTTTCACAACTGACTCTTATTGCAGATATGGACCCGCTTGATGGCGATAAAGATGTTGAAATAAATCTGAGTCCGCAGATCGGGACAAATATCGAAATCGGAAAATATTTTACACTTGATGAAGACTTCGGTAAAGAAGTCAGAAAAAGAAGCTTCAGGTTTACCAAAGATAATATTGCTGTAACATTTAAAATGGGAGATGATCCTGTTCCTTTTGAAAAAAATGTTTCAGAAGATAATAAAACTCTTTATGTGTATCCTTCAGGATATCTCAAAACACAGACAGATTATATAATGACAATTACAGCATCACTAGATGAATATATAAACGGATGGAATCCTGCGCTTAAACCTGATGGTAAGAAGTTTGAAGAGAATTACACAATACATTTCAAAACCGGCAATGGTATTAAAGAGCTCAAACTTGAAGATGTCAGATACACTATGCCATACCAGGGTGAACGGAATTTCTGTTATGCAAAAGTAGCCCAGGGACTGATTGATTGCTGGAGACCTCCGGATTTCGACATTTTCGATATTGCACATAAGGATGAAAAGGATTCCTACGATATCTCATACCTTGTAAGGTTTGTCCCTGCTGGGTCCTCTCCCTCATCAGCAAAAATCACAGAGGTACCTGTCACTTATTCGGGTAACGATTTCCTTTTCGACATACCTGTTGATCTGCTGAAAGAGACAATTTATGCCGTTCAGTTTATAGGCCAGTGGAAACTGAAAAATTCAAAGGGAATGATGGTAAGCAAATCCAGTTCGTCCCAGGGCAAAGGCTTAATATCTCCTGCTGTTTTGATTAACAGTGGTAATCAACTGTTTGAGAATAAGCATATCAATCAGCGAAGATTATCACTGCAACCATTCCAGCAAAAGCTTTTTGAATTTTATTTCCGTACCAGCAAATACTCCGATTATGTTGAAAAGATGAAAACACTTGAAGTGCTGGCAGGAGACTTTAAAGCGCAGGGAGAAAGAGATAAATATGCCCGTACATTGAGTGTCGGTGAGAAAGAACTTGGCAATCCGGATAAACTGAAGGATCTGTTATCCGGTTCTTATATGCGTCATGGAAACATAATCAATGCATATCCTCTGTCATTTTGTGTTTACGGTGATGAACAGTATGATGTTTATGATGTTGCTGGAAGTGCAATTGTGAATATAAAGGCCGGACAAACTTACAATGTTCAGCCATTGCTTGATTTTAAAACAACTTGTTTTGAAGACTGGGCAAAATCTATCTACGAAAGCCTTGCTTCTACAATCAGGGCAGGAGGACTTAATGATTTACCACTGAATACCAAGGGAGTACAGATTTTCACAGATTATAATGCAGCTGCCATGCCAACTCTGACATATAATGAAATGCTTACAGGCATCAATACCAGTATTGCTACAGCACCGGCTATAGAGTGTGGAAGCGGATCAACTGATCCCTTTGTTGCTCAGGCAACATTCGCAGGTTTTTCAGGATTATCAAAGAACACTGTATCTGTCATCTCAAAATCATTGAATCACTCTGTCAGTTATGGAGGGTTTCAGTCAGTCACTCCTTCGTATAGCCCCCAGACTCTTGCTTTAGCACCTGATCCGGTGGCTCAAAAATGGTATACTTCAAAAAGCCTGTCTCTGAATGTTTCTTTCTCGTATGGATCCCTTATGAATAGCGGCGGAAATAACAACAATAGTGTTGTTGCATCCAATGCAGTTATTTCGAACCTTTACGGAAGCAGCCTGAATGCCGGAGGCAACAAACAGGTTTCTTTCAGTTCATTCTACCAGAACATGGGAAATGCTTATGATAAAGTGGCGAACATTCAACCCGTATACGTCAAAGATCCATGCTTCAGAACCAATTTTAACGGTATAAAACGACCCGGTGCTCAAACTGGTAACGATTCTCTGAACATTTTATTCGGCAAGTAATTCCAAACGATAAATTAAAAAATATTAACATGAGGCGGTTTTCAATTTTGTTCCTTTTTCTGATTATAAGCATTGCTGCACTTTCACAAAACAAAAAGACACATACAGTCATGTCTGCTGTAAAGGATACACTCAGAGTGTCTATTAAGCTCCAGGCGCGTTTTCAGGGTGACTCCATTGTACTGCGCTGGGGATTAAATAACGCCTTCGCATGGCGAAAGCTTAATGAAATCGGATATAATATTGAAAGGCTGGAATTTGATTCGAATAATAAACCGGAATCCAGTTTCAAAAAATTGAATAATAATCCTTTAAAACCATGGACCGAAGATGAATGGAAAAGAAGAAGTACATCATCCGATAATTATGCCATGGTTGCATCCAAAGCTCTATATGGTAAAACATTTGTAGTCACTGCAGGGGATAAAACAAAACCGGGAAAAAACTCCGCCACCTCAGTAAATTCGTTAAGCCAGGCTGCGTCCGGAGAAGAACAGCGTTTCATTCTGGCAATGATGTCAGGAAGTTTTTCACCAGCTGCTGCCAATGGTTTAGCATTACGTTTTAGCGATAAAAACATACATAAAAACAGAAAATACATATACAGGGTTTACCCAGCTTCAACATCGCCAATGTTCACATGTGATACAGCTCTCTTCATTATAGAAACGAAAAAGGAATTTGCTATTGCTCCTGTTCAAAAATTATCAGTATATGAAGGTGATAAACTGATCTCATTGCGATGGCATGATGTGGAACATTTTGCAGGTTATTATATTGAGCGTTCAGGGAATGGAAAAACATACGCGAGTCTAAGTGAGAATCCTTACATTCAATTTGCTTCTCAAAAGAATTCACAAGATGATGAATTCACCTACAACGATACTATTCCGGTGAATTATAAAAAATATTACTACCGGATAAAAGGTATCAGTATCTTTTCGGAGACAAGTGAACCATCTGATATAATTACCGCACAGGGAAGAGACCGGACACCTCCTGAACAGCCTTTTATTTACAGAGCCGAATATAAAGGTAATAATACTGCAATAATAGACTGGGCACCATATACCTCATCTCCCGATCTTAAGGGATTTTTCGTCTCAAGAGGACAGGATATAAAAGGTCCTTTTAACCTCTTGCATGACAATATACTACCACCAACAACCAGGAATTTCACAGACAACAAGGTAATAGAAGGTGGCTTGAATTATTATGTCCTCACGGCTGTAGATACAGCAGGGAATATAATAACTTCTTTGCCACGCTATGTTGTAACACCCGACAATATTGCCCCTGTTAAGCCGACAGGGCTGAGGGGAAAAATTGATATGAAAGGGGCAGTGAAACTCTCCTGGCACCAGGGGAAAGAAAATGATATTGAAGGATACAGAATCTACAGGGCTAATGCAAAAGACCAGACCTTTAATCCAATTTCCTCAACCATTCCTGATACACTTTTCCAGGATACTATTACCCTTAATACATTAACAAAACATATTTACTACAAGATTGTTGCTGTAGATAAAAATAAAAATAACAGTCCCTACTCAGATGTTCTGGAGCTTAAAAGACCGGATATAGTTCCCCCCGTATCACCTGTGATTGATAACTTTCAATCGGGCGATAAATCGATGGAGATCCGTTGGATATGTAGCAGCAGTGAAGATGTAGTGAAGCAAATTCTTTACAGAAGAATTAAAGATCAGGAGTGGCAGCCAATTGCTCAACTGACTCAGAAAATAAATTTTTATCGCGATACCCTAGTTGAAAGAAATAAATGGTATGAATATAGTCTGGAAGCAGTAGATGAAGCCGGTTTGCATTCTGATAAATCTTTCCCGCTTAATGTAAAAGTGTTTGACTCTGGTATCAGGCCTGAAATACAGAATTTTAATGTAATAAAAAGTCCTGATGGAAAATCCTTACAGTTATCATGGAAATATCCTGAAAAAGGTGACTACCATTTTGTCATTTACCGTTCATTGGATGGAAAAGATCTAATGACATACAAAAATCTTGCTGCAGA
>Ga0209539_1001802_pt1 | contig 11520 bp, 11 predicted proteins | sample BarGraNGADG00312_2_FD_184499 | JGI IMG/M metagenome (GOLD analysis project Ga0209539, IMG submission 184499) | Arctic peat soil microbial communities from Barrow, Alaska - Barrow Graham LP Ref core NGADG0011-312 (SPAdes) (version 2) | ecosystem: Environmental > Terrestrial > Soil > Wetlands >... | reverse complement strand
CGAACCCCAGGCCTCCGAGACTGCGCTCGTAGGCGGGGCAGTCCTGGTGCGACACGAGATAGATGGTGCGGATGCCGTGCAGGTCGAGCTGCGTGCGCACGCAGTCGAGGGCGACGCGCCGCTCCATGCCCGGCCGCGTGAGCACCAGCGGCCCGCCCGGCACCAGAAAGCGGTCGGCGTCGGTCTCGCCCTCCTTCTCCTGGAGGGCGGCGAGGGCGGCGGCGGCGCGACCGTCGGCGCAGGCGATGAAGAGGGCGGTCATGGCGGAGGAGTATGCCAGATGGCGCTCGCCGGGACTACCCCCGCGGCTCGTGACGTTGCTACACTGGCCATACGCGGAGGGGTGGCAGAGCGGTTCATCGCACCGGTCTTGAAAACCGGCAACGGCGCAAGTCGTTCGTGGGTTCGAATCCCACCCCCTCCGCCAGCGCCCGGACGCATCCGTCATCATGGACGTCTTCGAGGGATTCGGCGGCTGAGCCCCTACGCCGCCAGACCGTAGGCGGCGCGGGGCCGCGGGTCGTATGAGATGCACCCGGCTGCCGGGTTGATTGTGAGCCGATTCTGGCCGCCCTGCCCGCGGCCCCACCTCCAACCCTTGCCGGCCACTCGCCGCGCACCTCTGCGCTCGGCCAGGACGGCCGCTCACGCCGACAACGACCACGCCGTTGGTCGCCGGGGCGTCGTGGCAGGGAAGGCGTCACTCTTGAAGGCGGCGCCGTTGTCGGGATGGTTGCGCAGCGGCTCCAAGGAGCCGGCTACGACGAACAGCGGCGCAAGTTCGAGCGTCCTTGAGCCGAATCGGGCGCGGACAGACTAGTTGCGCGTCCGCAAAACAGATAAACTGCGGACGACCGCCGAGCAGCCGCTGCCCTCCTGCGGGCGCGTCTCGAGCGGATCGCGCTGCGTCATGTGCACCAGGCCGATGACCTGGGTGACCGGCATCAGCCGCCGGGAAACGCATCGCAGCGGCTATCTGTGCTCCTTTTGTCGGCGACGGTCGGGGTGTTGCCGGCACGCACATTCGTCACCGTGGCGGCCCCCACCACGCCGTCGACATCGACTCGGTATCCCATCGAGGGAGATCGGACTGCCGGGCTCTTGAGAACTGAGGAACGCGTATGCACCGCCACGACCCCGCGAGCGATCGCTCACAGGTACGGACCGCACTGCTGCTCGCCGCCGGCCTGGGTAGCCGGCTGGCGCCGTTCACCGACGCGCTGCCGAAGTGCCTCGTCTCCATGAGCGGGGTGCCGATCCTTGAGCGCCTGGTCCGCTCCCTCGACAGTCACGGTTTCGAGCGCCTGGTCATCGTCACGGGCTACAAGGCCGCGGCGATACGCGGCTACCTCGGCGAGAGCTTCGGCGGCATCGCCATCGAGTACATCGTCAGCCCGCTGTTCGAGACCACCAACAACATCTACTCGCTGTGGCTGGCGCGACACCTGATCGACGAACCGTTCCTGCTGGTCGAGAGCGATCTCGTCTTCGACGAGCATCTGCTGGCGCCGCTGCTGCAGCCCGAACGGATCGCCGTCTCCAGGCAGCTGCCATGGATGAACGGAACGACGGTCACGCTCGACGGGAAGGACGGCGTCAGTGCCTTCTGCCTCGGCGCACTCAGCCGTGCTGACGCCGCGCACTTCAAGACGGTCAACATCTACAGCTTCTCACGCGGCACGTGGAGGGCGGTCTGCGATCGACTCGATCGGCGCATCGTGGCCGGGCAAACGGGCGACTACTACGAGGCCGTGTTCGCGGAGATGGTCGCCGACGGCAGCCTGGCGCTTGAGCCGGTGTTCTTCCCTGCCGAACGATGGTATGAGATCGACACCATGGCCGACCTGGAAGCGGCTGAGCTTGTCTTCCCCAGATACTCCCTCGCCATGAGTGACTCGAAGCCGGCCTGTGATCGCCGCCGGGGCGGCAGAGCGAGCCGGGACTCGGCGCGGCAGGTTCACGCCGCAAGAGAACTGGACTACGAGGCACTTGCATCGGAGTACGGCGGCTACTGGCGTCACGGCTTCGTCGACCACGCCTACCTGTACAACCTGTACTTTCCCCCGGAGTCGCTCTTCCAGCAACTCGGCAGCCAGATCCATGAGCTGGTGTTGAACTACCCCGTCGCCCAGGACGTCCTGGCTGGGCTCGTGGGTGATCTGATCGGCCAACCCGCCCAGAGGATCGCGGTCGGCAACGGGGCCTCTGAGCTCATCAAGATCGTCTCCGGGCGCCTCGCCGGTAGGCTCATCGTCCCGGGTCCTTCATTCAACGAGTACGTCAACGCGGCGCCTGCAGGAAACGTCGTCGAGTTCGCCCTCGAGGCCCCCTCGTTCCAGCTCGACGTCGACAGGTTCGCCGCAGAGGCTATCGGCTGCAAAGCCGACTTCGCGGTGGTGGTAACGCCGAACAACCCGACCTCGCTGCTCGTGCCCAGACTCGACCTTCTGCGCCTGCTGAGCGCTCTCGCCGGGCACGACTGCATGCTCATCGTGGACGAGTCGTTCATCGACTTCGCCCAGGAAGGTTCTCGGGCATCCCTTGAGGCGGAGGTCGCTCGGTACCAGAACTTGGCGATCCTCAAGAGCATGAGCAAGGCATACGGCATCTGCGGGCTAAGGATCGGCTACCTGCTCACCGCGAACGAGGCCCTTGTCCAGCGAGTTCGAGAAGGCCTGCCCATCTGGAACCTCAACGGTTTTGCCGAGGCGTTCCTTCGTCTTGCCCCCCGCTATCGGCAAGAGTTCGCCGCGAGCTGTGACCAGGTGCGCGCTGATAGAGACCGCTTCTACGAGGATCTCAGTGGGATACCCGGCCTCTCCGTCTATCGGCCCGAGGCCAACTTCATCTTCTGCCGCCTTCCAGACCATGCTCCGTCCGGTCCGGAGGTCACCCGCAGGCTGTTCGTCGAGGACAACATCTACATCAAGCACTGCCAGGCCAAGACCATGGCCGAGTCAAGCCGCTACATCCGCATCGCCAGCCGCACGAGGCGCGAGAACCGGGCCGTGGCCGATGCGCTTCGGCGGGTCGTCGGGTCGAAGGAAGCACGATGAGCGCGTCGCGCCAGCCGGCCGCTCCGCGACCGATGCTTTGGTTTGCGCGTGACCTGCCCAACGTGTGCTCGCTCGCGGGGCTCTTGTCGGCGGTGCTCGGGGTCTACTTCGCGATCCGCGGCGTCTTCCCGGCAGTGATGATCGCCCTGCTGTGGGCGGTAGTCCTCGACTGGAGCGACGGCCTCATCGCGCGGCGGATGAAGGGACGGACGGGGGATCAGCGTGCGTTTGGCGGCCAGCTGGACTCACTGATCGACCTCGTCAGTTTCAGCATCGCACCTGCGGTGGTGTTGCTGAGCGTCGGGCGCTTCAGCCCCTGGTTCGTCCCGGGCGCCTTCGTGATCGTCGCCACGGGGGTCATCCGGCTGAGCTATTTCAACGTCTTCGGTCTGCTCGACGATTCGACCTACCGGGGGTTGGCGCTCGACAACAACGTCCTCGTCTTGGCGCTTCTCTTCGTCTTCGAGCCAGTCGTCGGCATGACGATCTTCGCCGTCGTCCTCTACGTCGCCTTGATGGTGCTGGCCGCCCTCAACGTGGCTCCGATGGAGACACCCAAGCTCGGCGAGCGCTGGTACTACGCGGTCATTCTGTATGCGCTCATGCTGAGCGGGGTCTACGGGTGGCAGCTGCCGTAGCCGACCGGGCGAGGCGCGACCTACGGCCGGCGGCCCCGCCTACGAGCAGGAGCGCGCACGGTGCTTCGGCGAGCGCGTCTTCGAGGCACTCGATCGCCGGCAGGTCGAGGTGGTTCGTGGGTTGGAGTCTGCAGACTACCAGGGGCGGTTCAACCACCCCTCCGCCATGTCCTCGATGGTCAAGCGAATCCGCACGCAGGAACGCCGAGGGGCGCCGGGCTCACGGCCCGGCGCCCCTCGGCGCAGGTACTACGTCCTGCCGTCAGGCCTCGTCGGCGACGACTTCGTCGGCCGGCGGAGGCGTGTAGCTGCTCCAAGGGTCAGTGTTGTCGCCACCCCAGCCGCAGCAACCGCCATCACCTTTCAACATCTTCCAGGCGAAGTAAGCGCCGACGCCCGCCAGGACGATCAACACAAGAAACGCAAACTTCTTCATCCGGGACCCTCCTCCCGTTCGCTGTGTGCATCTTACCCCAGCTCGGCGTCCGTAACCCGCCCCGTTCATCCCCCCTCGCGGCAGGCGCCGGCGCGGTCGTGCCCGCCGGCGAGGTGGCGCGGGGCCCATGATTCTCGTAGGCTCAGCCGCATGTGGGTGAGCACGCATGTCCTGGCCGGCCTCGCCATCGCCGCAGCCCTCGGAGGCCCGTGGTGGCTGGTCCTCATCGTCGTCATTCTGGCGCACGTCGTCATGGACCTCATCCCGCACTGGGACTACACCATCTCCCGGCACCCGGCGATCTACGGCTGGTGCGACTTCTCCGTCAGCCTCGCCGCCTGGCTCCTCGCCTGGTTCGCGCTCGGCATGCCGTTCTGGATGGCCTTCATGGGGGCCGGTCAGCGGCGCGCCCGACTGGGACGTGCTGATCGCCACGCTGCGCGGCGAGCACGCGCGCAAGTTGTTCCCCAGCCACTGGGACAGCTTTCCGCACGGCAGGTCCGAACGCGCCTGGGGCATCGGCGTCCAGGCGGTGATCATGGCGGCGAGCGTCGCCGTGGTGCTCGCCGCGCGGCCCTTCTGAGGCCGGCCTCGCGGCCGGTGTGAGCAGCCGCTAGTTCAGGCCGGCCATCATGCGCGCGAAGGCCAGCGCGCTCGGCGCCGTGAGGTCGATGGCCGGCTCCGTGTTCGGATAGTTCTGGACGGCGTCGCGCCACTTGGCGCCGTTGCCCCCGTTGAACCGCTTGAAAGCGTCCTTGCGCGGCCCGATCCGCATGCCGGGCATCCTGCCGTTGTCCTGGTCGCTGTTGGGCCCTTCGACGCAGGCGCCAAGCAGGATCGGGGGCTTGCCGGACAGCGTGCCGCGGAGGTTGGCGACCTGGTGCTGCAGGCAGTGCGGGAAGGTCGTCCCATCGTCGACGATGAGCGAGGTGCCCCAGGCGTTGGCGCCAAGGACGCCGCCGAGCCAGCGGCTGTTCCAGACCGCGTAGTCCTGGGTGCCGCTGAGCTCGTCGTACTCGCTGGCCATCACCGCCAGACCGGCGCCGTGCGTCGTGGTGTCCCACTGCGCCCAGCCGAAGCCGAACTGGAACGGATCGCCGGCGGCCGTAGCCACGGCGTTGTCGAGCGCCTTCTTCATGTCGGCGAGCACGGCGGCTCTGTCGACGTCGAGGCCGCCGGGGGTGCCGGCCTTCTCGAGCGCCCGGTACAACTCGTAGTGGGCGAGGCCGGAGACGTCGTAGAGGTTGAGGGTGTCGGCGGCGGCGTTGGGGCCGGCGATGTAGGCGCCGGCCCAGTGCGCCGCCTTCTCCAGGTAGAAGGCCGCGTCGTGGGGCAGCCCAGCGGGCACATCGCCCTTGGCGAGCGCGAGGTAGAGTTCCGTGGCGCCGAACTCCATGTCGTCGCGCCACTCCGTCTCTGGGTAGTACTCGTACGGGATGGCGGTCATGAGGCGGCCGGGATGGGAGTCCGCCAGCTCGAAGATGTGCGCCGCGGCCACCAGGCACTGCTTCGCGAACGCCGGATGGCGTGGGGCGAACACCTGGTAGGCCAGAGCGAGCGCCGCCGCGTCGCGCCCGGCCAGATTGGGGCTGATGCGTGAGCCGGGCGGGCCGGCGCGGAACACGGGGCGGTGGCGGATGTACCGGAACAGGGGGTCGCCCGGCCGCCAGGTGTCGTCGCGCTGCGGCAGCCGCCACAGGTCGTGGTCGCCGGCCGTCTTCGCGTTGCCGGACCCGATGCCGACCTGGTAGTACAGCGTCCTGGTCTTGTCGTCCCACATGCGCAGCAGCCAGCGGGCGCCGAACCGCGCCTCGGCCCTGAAGTCCGAGGCCGCCGACGAGGCGCCCATCTGCGCCGGGAAGTCGCGCACGCCGGTGAGCAGCACAGCCTCGGTGTAGCTCGTGGCGTGCAGGAACTTGAGGTAGTCGCCGGCGTCCCACCAGCCGCCCGACGCGTCGATGCGTCTGCCCAGCGGCGACAGGTCGCCGCGAAACACCCCGTCGCCGTTCACCCGGGGCGTGCGATAGGTCATGGCACGACGGTCGTGCAGGTGCGCGGGCGCGGTGCGCAGCCTGGAATGGATGAACCGCGCGCCGTCACGCTCGACCTCGTAGAACCGGAGCGTGTTCCGCAGCGCGCACCGGTAGACCGCTGAGCCGCTGCCTATCGAGAAGGCCGGTGACATAGCGACGACCGGCTCGGCCACTGAGACCCGGTAGCGGCCCGCCGCCGTCACCGCGGAGAAGTCGATCGGGTAGACGAAAGCGTAGGCCGGGCTCCAGGTGCCTAGACTGGCCCCTACCGTGCCGGACAGCACGGTCGCATCGTCGGCGTCGGTGACAGTGAACGCGGCGCCGGACGCGGCGACCGGGCTCATCAGGTAGGCGCGCTTTGACACGGCGTCGGGGTAGCCGACCTGATTGACGCGCACGTAGGCCGCTCCCGCCAGCCGCGCGTGCGCGGCGCCGGTGGCGCAGCCCGCGACTGTCGGCCTCGCTGTGGGCTGCGCCATGGCTGGCGTCGCCAGCGCGACGAGGAGAGCCGCGGCACCCAAGACGGCACACACGGCGGCACGCACGCTGCGCATGATCCCTCCCGTCTCCTCAATAGGAAGCATGTCTTACGATTTGCTGCCCACGTTACGCCGGCGGTCACCCCATGACCGAGAAGCCATTGGCGACCGGCGGCGAAGCTCAGCGGACGTCCCGGACTTGTGGATCAGTGGAGAAGCGCGGCAACATCAGGCCCCGTTTGTCTACGTCGCCTCCTGGCAGAGCATCCGTCCGCCCGTGTAACGGCCGCGAAAGCGATGGGTGAGCCGGCCGGGAACGGCTAGCGCAGAAGTTCCAGAGCCAAGCGCTCGGCGAACAGCGCCTGAACGGTAAGGTCGCGCACATGGATACGCTCGTCGACGTTGTGGTAGCGAACCGTGACCTCGTTGTAGCCATCCACCACGTACGGCGCGAAATTGTAGGCGACGGTCTCCGGATAGGCGGCGCGGAACCAGTTGGAGTCGGTGAAGCCCACCGAGTGGCTGTTGGCGAGGACCGCTCCCGGCACGAGGCGGTCGAGCACGGTGCGGATCGCCTGGGAGAGCGGCGTGGGCAACTCCGAGGCGTTTCCCCGGATGACCCCGATCCATTCCAGCTCCCACTCGGCGTCGATGCCGGCCAGGGCGGAGCGCACCTCGGCCTCGACCTCAGCCTCGTCGTGCCCGGCAAGCATGCGGCAGTCGATGCTCAGGTCCACCCGAGAGGGATACACGTTCACCGCGACGCTGTTGGACTGCACGATGGTCGGCGAGAAGGCGAAACCGTAGAGCGGCTCGATCATGTCGGCAAGCCGGGCGTCGCGCGCCGCGAGCTCGGCGAGCGCCGCCCGCGCCGCCGCCGGGTCCCGCAGCCGCAGGCGAAGATCGGGGTCGTCGACGAGGAGCTCGACGAGCTCGCGCGACGAGTCGTCGACCACCACCGGGAGCTCGTGGGCGACCAGCGCCTCCACGATCCGCGCCGCGGCGAGCACCGCGTTCCCGCGGCGCAGCGGCACCGAGGCGTGCCCGGCTTCGCCATGCACGACGAGGCGGAACTGCGCGGTACCCTTCTCGCCGCTCTCGAGCAGGTAGATGCGGCGGCGGCCATGCTCCAGAAAGCCGCCGCCCTCGTTGATCACGTAGTCGCAGCGCATGAGGTCGGGACGGTGCTCCACGAGCCAGCGCGCGCCGCCGACCGCGCCTTCCTCCTCGTCCGCCGTGCACGCGTACGTCACGGTGCCGGCGAAATCGGCCCCGGACGCGGCCAGACGCCTCACGGCCACGGCATGAGCGGCGACCAGATTCTTGACGTCCACGGCGCCGCGGCCCCAGACGTAGCCGTCCCGGATGAGGCCGGAGAAGGGCGGCACCTGCCAGTCGGCGACGTTGGCCGGCACCACATCCTCGTGGGCGAGGAGGAGCAGGGACGGACCCGGCCGCTGCCCGTCAAGGCGCAGCACGAAGCTGCGCCGGTCGGCGGGCTCACCGAGGATCTCGCCTTCGAGGCCGGCCTCGTGGAACCATGCCCGCATGAACTCGGCCACTGCCGTCTCGTTGCCGGGCGGGTTGCTCGTGTCGATCCGGATGAGCCTGCTGAGCAGCTCGCTGGCCTCCCGCTCGACCTCCGCGACGACAGCTGCATCCACTCCGGCGATCTCCACGCATCCCTCCCTCATCGGCGCCCACTGGAGCTCACTGAGCGTCCATGATATCTGGCCGCGCGCGCCGAAGCTTGCCGGCCGGGTGACGGGTGGCCGCGCGCCTGACCGGCCGCCGGTTCCGGCGCCCGCCCACATGCGGTACACTGTTGCACCGCGGCGCCCCAGGCGCCCGCCGGGCGCGGAGAAGTGGCCGAGTGGCTGAAGGCAACCGCCTGCTAAGCGGTTAAGGGGTGTTAAGCTCCTTCCCGGGTTCGAATCCCGGCTTCTCCGCCAGTCTCCACCCCCCCGGAGCCCCCATGCCGCCCACGGTCGAACTGCGCGAAGTGGCCCCCGACAACTGGCGCCGCTACGCGCTCCTCGAGGTCGGCGCCGACCAGCGCGCCCTCGTGATGCCGGTCACCTACTCCCTGTGCCTGTGCCACTACGACGACCTCTGGAACCCCCTGGCGGCCTGTGACGGCGACGAGATCATCGGCTTTCTGATGTGGGCGATCGATCCGGCCGACGGAAGTTGCTGGATCGGCGGATTCACGGTCGACCGCCGGCGCCAACGCCAGGGCTATGGCCGGGCCATGATCGAAGCCCTCGTGCGCCGGCAGCGCGAGCTGGGGCACTGCACGTCGTTCGCGCTCAGCTACACAACGGACAACACGGCGGCGCGCGACCTCTGCCGGGCACTCGGTTTCGTCGAGACCGGCGAGCGCGAATGCGACGAGACAGTCGCACGCCTCTCGCCCGGCGCCGGCTGAACGAGGGTTTGCTGCGTCGCCGGCGTTTTCGGGTATAATCTTTCCCCGTTGCGCCTGTAGCTCAGTTGGATCAGAGCGTCGGTCTACGGAACCGAAGGCCGCAGGTTCGAGTCCTGCCAGGCGCGCCACACCCCTCTCCCCCACATCGTCACGCGGTCGTCCACGCGCCGGACCGGCCGCCTACGCGCGGCGGCGGCGCCTCGCCTCAGCGTCCGCCGAAGCGCAGCACGAAGTACAGGAGCTGCGCCAAGGCGGCCAAGGCTCCGGCGACATAGGTCATCGCCGCGGCCGTGAGCGTCTGCCGCACCCCGGCCGCCTCGGCATCCGTCACCAGGCCCATCTCGCGCAGCTGCGTCGCCGCCCTGCGTGAGGCGTTGAACTCCACCGGCAGGGTGACGAACTGGAACAGCACGACGGCGGCAAAAAGGATGAGGGCCGCGGTGATGAGCAGCCGTCCGGTCGACGACCCCGCTCCTCCGGAGATGTCCGTGAGCCCACCCATGACGACGCCGATGATGAGGATGAAGAACCAGGCCTGTGAGCCGAAGGCGGCCAGCGGCCAGACGGCCGAGCGCAGCGTCATCGGTACGTAGGACTTCGCGTGCTGGACGGCGTGCCCTACCTCGTGCGCGGCGACCGCCGTGGCGGCCACGGAGCGCCCGCGAAACACCGCATCGGACAGGTTTACGGTGCGGCCGCGGGGGTCGTAGTGGTCGCTCAGCGGCCCGGCCTTGGACGCCTGCACCGGCACGTTGCTCAGGCCGTTGCGGTCGAGGATCTCGCGCGCGACCTCGGCTCCGGTCTTTCCGGTCGAGATCGCCCTCTGGCTGTTGCGGGCGAACGTGCTCTTCAGCCAGCCCTGGACCGCGAGGCCGATGACGAGCGGGAGGATGAAGCAGATGAGATAGAGCGACAAGTTGTTCATCGGTGCTGACTCTCCAGGTGTCTCCGGCGTGCATCGATCGCGTTTCAGCCGAGACTATACCCGACCGCTCGGCAGGGACCACAGCCGGGCGGAGCGCCTCGGGGCAGGCGGGCACGGCCCGCCGGCCCCGGACTCGGCGACTCAGCCTTCCTGAAGGACGGCCTCGACCTCGAGCCGGATCTTGATCTCTTTGCTGACCAGCCAACCGCCGGCCTCGAGCGCCTGGTTCCACGTGAGGCCCCAGTCTTCGCGGTCGATCTTCGTCTCGGCCGAGAAGACGGCGCGCTGGCCGCCCCAGGGGTCGGCCATCTGGCCGCTGTACTCGGTCTTCAGGGTCACCGGCTTGGTGACCCCGTGGATCGTGAGGTCGCCGCGGATCTTCCAGTCGTCGCCCTCATCGTGCTCGACGGCGGTGCTGGCGAAGGTGATGTCCGGGTACCTGTCGACCTCGAGGAAGTCGGGGCTGCGCAGATGATCGTCGCGCTGCTCCGTCTGCGTGTCGATCGTCGCCGCCTTGATGGTCACGGTTACCGACGACTGCGTGGGATCGTCGGCGATCTGCAGAGCGCCCTCGAACTCGGTGAAGCGCCCGCGCACTTTGGCGACCATCAGGTGCTTGGCCTCGAACTCTACCGTTGTGTGAGCCGGGTCGAGGGCCCACGTGCCGACCTTGGGGACCTGTACGCCGTTCCATTCTCGTGAAGCCGCGCCCTTGACTGCCATGGTCTCCTCCTCGTCGGGCCGGTCCGGCTGCGCCTGCCGGCCCAAAATCATTGCATGCGCAAGTAGTTTCCACACGTATTCCCGCTGCCGACGATTCCCACACATCGCCCGAAGGCCGCCCCCGATGGTTCCGTTTCGCCCTGGATTCAGGCATGATGAAGGCATGGATGACGGGCATTTCCCGCGGCACGAATACTTCATGCGTCTGGCCCTTCGCGAGGCGGAGCGTGCGGCCACGCACAGCGACGTCCCGGTGGGCTGCGTCATCGTGCTGGGCGGCGAGGTCATCGCCGCAGCCGGCAACGAGCGCGAGCTGCGCAACAGCCCGCTGGCGCACGCCGAGATGATCGCCATCGAGCAGGCGGCCAGGCACATGGGCAGTTGGCGCCTGCTCAACACCGTGCTCTACGTGACCATGGAGCCGTGCCCCATGTGCGCCGGCGGCATCGTGCAGGCGCGCATCCCGCACCTCGTCTGGGGCGCCCCCGACGAGAAGGCCGGCGCCGCCGGCACCCTGTACAACGTCTGCCAGGACGAGCGCCTCAACCACTGCCTCGAGATCACCAGCGGCGTGCTGGCCGACGACTCGGTGGCGCTGCTGCGCGAGTTCTTCGAGGCGAGACGCTGAGCCGCCGTCACGACGTCGCTGGGCGGCACGGCTGACCGGCACGCGCGCCTGTCGTATACTGTTCGTCCGCTCTCAGGGCGCACGCCGCAAGGCACCACGGAGAGGTGTCCGAGCTGGCTTAAGGAGCGCGACTGGAAATCGCGTGGGCGGGGTTACCTGCCTCGAGGGTTCGAA